>Ga0114969_10000164_pt1 | contig 54986 bp, 47 predicted proteins | sample M_130807_MF_Meta_FD_87316 | JGI IMG/M metagenome (GOLD analysis project Ga0114969, IMG submission 87316) | Freshwater microbial communities from Lake Montjoie, Canada to study carbon cycling - M_130807_MF_MetaG | ecosystem: Environmental > Aquatic > Freshwater > Lake | place: Lake Montjoie... | reverse complement strand
GCTGTTCGGCGACGAGTGAGCCCGGCGGAACCTCCCGACGCAAAACCAAGTTCCCCATGCTTTCCCGAGTCGCCAACAGCCTTTACTGGATGGCCCGCTACATCGAGCGGGCCGACAACACCGCGCGCATCGTCGACGTCAACCTGCAGTTGCTGCTGGAGTCCCGCCGGCTCGGGCCCGACCAGACGGCGGCCTATTGGGAACCGGTGGTCGAAAGCACCGGCGACGAGGAGGCCTTTCGCGCCCTCCACTCCCAGGCCACCGCGGCGAACGTGACCGACTTCCTGATCTTCGACGCCGCCAACGGGAATTCCCTGTTGTCGTCGGTGAACCAGGCCCGCGAGAACGCCCGGATGGTCCGCGACCAGGTGCCCGGCGAAATGTGGGAGGAACTCAACCGGCTCTATCTCTACGTGCGGTCGGACGCGGCCCGGGAAATCTGGTCGGACAATCCGTTCGGTTTCCTGCAGCAGATCCGGTCGAGCGCCCTGACGCTGCTGGGGATCAGCTACGCCAGCACGCCGCACAACGAAGGCTGGCATTTCCTGCAGGCCGGCAAGTTCCTCGAGCGCTCCGACAAGACCACCCGCATGATCGACCTGCGGCATGCCACCCTGCCCAAGCGCGGCATGCCCGGGGCCATCAGCCAGGCCGATGCCCTCGGTTGGTCGGCCGTGCTCCGCTCGTGCTCCGCTTGGGATGCCTACAAGGCGATCCATGGCAGCGAGGTGCACCCGCGCTGGGTCGCGGAATACCTGCTGCTCAGCGACGAGTTCCCCCGCTCCCTGAAGTTCTGCGTCGACCGTCTCGACGCTTCCCTGCGCGCCATCTCCGGCGTGGCGCCCCGGCGGTTCAGCAACGATGCCGAGAAGTACAGCGGCAGGCTCCTCGCCGAACTCCAGTTCAGCTCCATCGACGAGGTCTTCGAGGCCGGGCTCCACGATTACATCGACCGGATCCAGACCAAGTTGAACCAGATCGGCGACGAATTGTTCCGCGCCTATATCCGGCAACCGTTCGTCAACCTCGAGGACGAGATCCTCGTCCAGCAGGAATTCCAGCAGCAGCAGCAGCGACGGGTTTGCAGGTTCTGATTTCGGGTGTAGATCGGGAATGTCGATCCGGCTTCGGCCGGTCCGATCCGACGCACCCCATGCCCCCGTTCCCCATCCGCGCGGCCGTCCTGGCCCTGTCCGCCTGTCTTTTGCACGCAACCGCGACGGCAGCGGACGCCGCGTGGCCCCAGTGGCGCGGACCCCACCGCGACGGCCGGTCCGTCGGCCCCGCGTGGCCCGACGCCCTCGGCACCAACCGCCTTCGCCGGCTCTGGCGCGTGGATCTGGGCCCCAGTTATTCCGGCCCGGTCGTGGCGGGCGACCGCGTGTTCACCACCGAGACGAAGGACCGGAAAACCGAGGTCGTCTCCGCCTTCGAACGACGGACCGGGAAACCGCTGTGGCGCGCCGAATGGCCGGGCGCCATGACCGTTCCGTTTTTCGCCAAGGCGAACGGCGACTGGATCCGATCGACCCCCGCCGTGGACGGCGACCGCCTCTTCGTGGCCGGCATGCGGGACGTCCTGGTGTGCCTCGATGCCGCGACCGGCGCGGAGAAATGGCGCCGGGATTTCGCGGCGGATCTGGGCACCCCCTTGCCCGATTTCGGGTTCGTGTGTTCCCCGCTCGTCGACGGCAACGCAGTCTACGTCCAGGCCGGCGCTTCGGTCGCGAAGCTCGACAAACTCGACGGCAGGATCCTCTGGCGCTCGCTGCAGGAAAGCGGCGGCATGATGGGCAGCGCGTTTTCCTCCCCGGCCTTCCTGGACCTCGCCGGCAAACGGCAACTCGTGGTGCAGACCCGGGAGAAACTGGCGGGGCTCGACCCCGCCGACGGACAGGTCCTCTGGCAACAACCCGTCGAGGCCTTCCGCGGGATGAACATCCTCACGCCGATCGCCCATGGCGACATCGTGTTCGCCAGCAGTTACGGGGGGAAAACCATCGGGTTCAAAATCGCCCGGGTCGACGGCAAGTTCGCCGTCACCGAGGCCTGGAGGAACAAATCCCAGGGCTACATGAGCACGCCGGTCGTCGTCGGGGGCGTGGCCTACGAACATCTCCGGAGCCAGCGCGTCATGGCGGTCGAGCTCGACTCCGGCCACGAACTCTGGACCAGCGAACAATCGTTCGGAAAATACTGGAGCCTCGTGGTCCAGGGCGACCGCATCCTGGCACTCGACCAGCGCGGCATCCTCTACCTGCTTCGGGCAAACCCGAAACGGCTCGAGATCCTCGACCAAGCCAAGGTCTCGGATGCCGAAACCTGGGCGCATCTCGCCGTCGCCGACGACCAACTTTTCATCCGGGAATTGAACGGACTCGCGGCCTTCCGGTGGTCCGGGGGTTCCCAGTAGGGCCGCGATCCGATACCACTCCGGCCGATGAAGCGTTCCGTGTTGCTGCCACCGGCGTTGCTCTGCGCGTTCCTGCCGCTCCTCGGCGGCCAAGCACCCTGGGAAACGCCGGCCCGTTCGATCGCCGCCGAGCGCATCCTCGCCCACACCCGGGTGCTTGCCTCCGACGAGTTCGAGGGACGCGCCCCCGGTTCCCCCGGCGAGGAGAAGTCGGTCGCCTACCTTGCCGAACAATTCCGCTCGATGGGCCTGCAGCCCGGGGGCAGCGGTGGATCCTGGACCCAGGACGTGCCCATCGTCGGCGTCACCTCCGACGTCGCGCTGAGCCTCGCCGACTCTCCCGGCGGCGGGTTCCGGCCGCTCGCGTTCCCCGCCGACTTCGTGGCCTGGTCGCCACGGCTCGAACCCTCGGTCGCCGCCGCCGATTCGGAATTGGTGTTCGTCGGTCACGGCGTGACCGCGCCGGAATTCCAGTGGGATGACTTCAAGGGCACGGACGTCCGCGGCAAGACGCTGCTGATCCTCGTGAACGATCCGCAGGTGCCGGACCCCCGCGATCCCGGGAAACTGGACCCGCGCGTGTTCAAGGGCAACGCGATGACCTACTACGGGCGCTGGTCCTACAAGTTCGAGGAGGCGGCCCGGCGGGGCGCGGCGGCAGCGATCATCATCCACGAAACCAAGGCGGCGGCGTATCCGTGGTTCGTCGTGGTCAACTCCTGGAGCCGCGAACGGTTCGGCCTGCAGGGAAGCACCGAACCCACCGTGCCATTGGCCGGCTGGATGCACCTCGACCAGGCCCGACGGGTGCTGGCGGCCAACGGATCCACCTACGAAAAGGCGGTCGCGGCCGCCAGTCGTCGCGATTTCCGCCCCATTCCCCTCAAACAAAGGGTCGCGTTCTCAAGCCGGCAGACGGTCCGTCCGGTCCGATCCCGGAACGTGTTCGCTGCATTGCCGGGTTCGGACCGCCGGCTGCGCGACGACTGGCTGATCTACACCGCGCACTGGGATCATCTCGGCCGGAACCCCAAACTGGACGGCGACGGGATTTTCAACGGCGCGGCCGACAACGCCATCGGCGCCGCGGGGTTGCTGGAAATCGCCCGGGCCTTCGCGACGGCACCGGTGCGGCCGAAGCGTTCGGTGCTGTTCCTGTCGGTGACCGCCGAGGAGCAGGGCCTGCTGGGCGCCCGGTATTATGCCTCCCGGCCCGTCCATCCCCTGGCCCGCACCGTCGCCAACATCAACATCGACGGACTCAACCCATGGGGCCGGACCAGCGACCTGCGCCAGATCGGCCAGGGCAGCTCGACGCTCGACGAAGTGTTGCTCGCGACCGCGAAGGCGCGGGGACGCACCGTCCTGCCCGACGCCCATCCCGAACGCGGGACATTCTATCGCAGCGACCACTTCGAGTTCATGAAGCAGGGCGTCCCGGCCATCTATATCAACCCCGGCGGCCACTTCCTCGGCAAACCCGCGGGGTACGGGGAATCGAAGCTCGCCGAGTACATCGACCGCGACTACCACAAGCCGAGCGACGAAGTGAAACCGGACTGGGACCTCTCGGGAGCGGTGGAGGACCTCCAGGTGTTGATGGAAACGGGCTGGCGCGTGGCCGACGCCCATCGCATGCCGGCATGGAAGCCAGGCAGCGAGTTTCACCGGGAACGGCCTTGATCCCCGGAGCCTGTCGGAAATAGGGAGGGGTCCTGTTTTTGGGGAAAGGGCCCGATGGCGAGGCGCGAGGCGGGAGCAGACCCGCAGCGGTCCGCGACCGACGGGCAACGAAGCCTCCGCGAACAATCCCCCGCCGCAGGACCCCTTCTTGTTTCCAGAAAGGCTCTCAGGCATGCGCCACCGGCGGCGGCGTCGGATGGGAGGGGACGCCGGCGACGGCCAGCAGGTCGGACCGGAGCCCGCCGCCCGCCGGAGTCAGGACGATGTCGGCGTTGCTTTCCGAAAGGTTCTGCAACTCGAGCAGGTCGAACATTGCCGAACATACCTCGGGATCGGCCGAGATGTCCCGGAGGGCCAAGCCGACGATTTCGGGCCGCATGGCGCGGGCCTTGGCGAACTCGACGGCGGCCTGCCGCTCGGCGGTGCTGGTGATGACGTTCACCTGGTTGGCGCCGTCCTGCCGGATGGCACTGGTGACCTGGCGCAACCGGTTCACGACCTTCTCCTCGATCTGCTTGATCATGGCGGCGTCCCGGAAGTGGACCTTGCGGACGTAGATCGAGCCGAGTTTGTAGCCCCATTCCTGGGATTTCGGCGACACGTCGTTGCGCACGGTCAGGCTCATGGCGTGGCGATCGGTCATCATCCGCTCCAGCGGCAGATTGCTGAGACTGCGGACGGTGGCGTTGCTGACGTTGGCGGACAGGGACCCGCGCGGATCGGTGTTGCGGAAGAGATAGGCGACGGGATCGCTGACGAACATTTCGTACCAGATGCCGATGCCCATCGGGGCGCCCTCCTCGGAATTCACCGCCTGGCTCCGCACGTATTCCTGGTCGAGACGGAGGTCCACCGATTTGACGCTGCCGAAAAAGTGCACGATGAACGCGCGCATGCCGAGCGTGGCCGGCAACAGGTGGAATCCCGGCTCGTCGATGGAGCCGATCACCTTGCCGAAGAGGACGAACACCTTGCACTGGCGTTCGCGCACGATGGTGTAGATCCCGAACAATTGTCCGAAACCGAGCACGATCGGGATGCCGGCGGTGAGGCCGAAGAGACCGGCGAAGAAACCGATCCCGAACTGGACGAAATCAGACATGGGACACCTCCACGATGGCGCGGCGCGCCTGTTTGAAGAGTTTCAGGCGCACGGATCTCAGGTACGAGCGCAGCGCCTCGGCACCCCCGCGCTGCTTGAGGTCGGACAACTGCGCCGCCAGCGCGCGGAGCGGTTCCACCTCGGCATGCGCCTTCAGGGTCTCGATCTCCACGGCCGTGCGCGACTGCACGATCTTCTGGTCGGCACCGGCCTGCGCCAGGGAGATGTCGGACGACACCTGGTTGTACGCCGTGTTGATGGCGGCGAGGGCGGACTCGACCTCGGGCGGCGGATCGATCCCGGTGATCAGCGAGGCCTCGAGGGTCATCCCGTAGCGGGCGGCACTCGACTCGCATTCGCGGTCCATGTGCTCGTTGAGGTCCCGGAGGTTTTTCCGGAGATCGTTGATCGATACCCCGATCGCCGAGCCCGAGGAGAGATCGTTCGGGTGCCCGGCGACGGGCGCCTTGGGCGGCGCGGAGAAATTGGCGATGCGCTCGCGGAGGATGGAGATGAAATAGCCCATCACGTGGGTGAGCGGGTTCTTCACGCCGAACAAGTAGGCGTAAAGGTTCCTTTCGGAAGCGCGGAACCGGATCTGCCCGGTGAGCCCGGTGTTGAGTTGGTCCTTGGTCACCGCCTCGAGGAACTCCCCGCCGCGGTTCGCGCGCGGCGACTCGGGATCGAAAGCCATGCTGACGGTCTCGGTGGAAACCACCACCTTGTGGATCTTCTCCCACGGCCACTTGAAGTACGGACCGCCGGGTTGGATCACGCGGACCTGCGGGAACTCGTACCGCTCGCGCTCCTCGGGCTGCAGCGAGGCCGACACGGGATCGTCGAGGGTGGTCTGTCCCTCGATGCGGTCGGCCCGGCCGAAGCTGGTTTTCACGGCGCGCTCGTTCTGGTTGACGGTGTAGAACCCGCCGAGAACGCAGCGGATGACGAACCAAGCGAGGGCTCCGAGGAGGAATCCGAAAGCGAAAGACATGGGATCGTTGGGTGCCGGCATCCACCGCCGGTTTGGTCGGATTGGTACCCGGCCCGGGGCGACAAGCCAACCGGATTCCGGTCCGGCGGCCACCGCGTCGGCATGACCCCGGGCCCGGCCGGGGATTCCCGACGGGATGGGGAACGGGACGATGTCCCCGCGAACCCCACGATCCGGCGCCCCCCGGCCGCCCCATCCCGTTTTCGTCCCGTCCAATCCCTCCCGCGGGACCGGATCGGCGGCATCGTGTCACGACTCGACACCGCGGGCCGGTTCCCCAACTCTCGCCGCCGCATGAGCAAGCAGAAAGCCTACGCGGCGGCCGGCGTGGACATCGACCTCGGGAACCGGGTGAAATCCACCCTGCCCGCGTTGCTGGCCTCGACCCGGCGTCCCGGCGTGCTCGGGAAAGTCGGTGGTTTCGGCGGCCTCTTCGCCCTCGACACCCGGAAATACCGCGAGCCCATCCTCGTCAGTTCGGTCGACGGCGTGGGCACGAAACTGAAGATCGCCTTCGCGATGGACCGCCACGACACGATCGGCGAGGACCTCGTGAACCACTGCGTGAACGACATCGCGGTGCTGGGCGCGGAGCCCTTGTTCTTCCTCGACTATCTGGGCACGGGGAAACTCCAGCCCCACGTGTTCACGGACATCATCGCGGGTTTCGCCCGCGGTTGCGCGGCCAACCGCTGCGCCTTGGTCGGCGGCGAGACCGCCCAGATGCCGGGGTTCTACCAACCCGGCGAGTACGACGTCTCCGGCACCATCGTCGGCGTGGTCGAACGCTCGCGCATGCTCGACGGCCAGAAGAACGTCCGGCGCGGCGACGCCATCCTCGGCATCGCGTCGAGCGGCCTGCACACCAACGGCTATTCGCTCGCCCGCCGGATCCTGTTCGACCAACTCGGCTACAAGCCGAAGACCAAGGTCGCGGGACTCGACGGCACCGTGGGCGACGAACTGTTGAAGGTGCACGTCAGCTACGGCCCGTTGGTCCAGTCGCTGATCGCCAAATTCAACCGGCCGGGAACGCCCGGCGCGATCCACGCCCTCGCCCACATCACCGGCGGCGGGTTCGTCGACAATCTTCCCCGCGTGTTGCCCAAGAAGGCCGACGCGGTGATCCGCAAGGGCACGTGGGATCCGCTGCCGATCTTCGAACTCATCCGCCAACGCGGCGGGGTGGACGAGGCCGAACTGTACCAGGTGTTCAACATGGGGATCGGCATGACGGTGGTGGTCGACGGCGAGAAGGCGGACGCGGTGTTGAAAGCCATCCGCAAGGCCGGCCACGGCGCCTGGATCATCGGCGACATCGTCGCCGGCAACGGCGTCGCGCAGGTCCTTTGAGCCGGGTCCGATCCGAACCAATCCATGAGGGTCCAACCGACCGAATTCGCCGCCGAACCCCTGTTCCGGTGGCTGGTGAGCGCCGGATCGAGCGCGGCGATCGGGGGCATGCTGGCCTCCCTGGCCGCGGTGGGCCGCGGGCCGGCCGGCAAACTGGTGTTCGCCTGGAATGGTTGGGTGCCGGTACTGTTCGCCGCGGGTTCGGTCCTGGGTTGGATCTTCTGGAAACTCATCTGGCGCGCGCAGTCGGATAAGACCCTCGCGAGCCGACGGCAACTGCAGGCGTTCGCCGGTTTCCTCGGGCTGATGGCCATGGGTTCGTTCGCCTATCCGCTGCGTTTTCTCCAGGCCGAACGGCGGCACGACGTGTTCTTCGGGCTCGGCTTGGCCATCGTGGTCCTGAGTGCCTTCGGCGTCCTGATCTACAAAACCATCCGCTGGGTCGAGTCCGGGGAACCCAAGGACGGCGAATCGGAATCGGACGGCGAGTAGCCCGGAAGTTTTGGATTGCCCGACGCGGGGTCCCGGCCCCGAATTGGCCCAATCCTATGAATTCCTCGCTGCTCTCGCGCCGCCGCTTCGTCGTCGGCAGTGCTCTCGCCGGTGCCGCTTGGGCCGCCGGCAGCGCCGCCGCCGCCGCCACCGGAACCGGCAAATCCTTCCGCGGACCGGTCGGCCTGCAGCTCTACAGCCTTCGCGCCCAATTCCTCAAGGACGTGCCCGGCACCGTCGCAAAGGTCGCCGCCTACGGCATCAAGGAGGTCGAACTCGCCGGCGTGCCCAACGGTTTCACCCCGTCCGGCTTCCGCGCGCTGTTGAAATCGCACGGACTCGACCCCGTGAGCTGGCACACGGGATTCGACCGCTACCGCGACAAACCCGAGGAGGTGCTGCGCGAGGCCAAGGCACTCGGCCTGCGTTACTCGGGCTGCGCTTCCATCCCGCACAAGGGCAAGTTCGACGCCGAACAGGCCAAACGCACGGCCGAGATGTTCAACAGGGCCGGCGCCATCCTTTCCAAGGAAGGCATCCGCATGTTCTACCATTGCCACGGCTTCGAATTCGAACCCGGCGCGGCCGGCAACGACCGGTTCGCGATGGACGTCCTGATCGGGGAGACCGACCCGCGCCTCGTGTGCTTCCAGATGGACATCCTGTGGGTCACCTTCCCGGGACAGGATCCCGCGGCTTGGCTGGCGAAGTACCCCGGCCGCTGGGAACTCGTCCACCTCAAGGACCTGAAACCGGGCGTCGCCACCGGTTTCCACAACGGCGGCACCGACCCGAACAACGACGTGGTCCTCGGCACCGGCCAGATGAACTGGCCGAAGATCCTGAAGGCCGCGCGGAAGTCCGGCGTGAAGCACTACTTCATCGAGGACGAATCCGTCGCCGCGCCCGAACAGATTCCCCGGTCCCTGGCATTCCTGGAGACGGTGAAGTTCTGATCGGGACGGCGGGCCCGCTCAACCGAACAGCCGTTTCCACCACGGTCGGGACGGCGGGGCGGGTTCGCCGGCGATCGACTGGGCCAGGCGGGCGCCCAGGGACTCCGGGGGTTGGGTTTGTTCGCGGTCGGCGCGGATGACCTCCTCGGCCTCGGCGAATTCGCGGCGCTGGGTGCCCGCCGTCTGCTGGGTTTGGCCCGTCTGCTCGACCTGTTTGTGCTGGAGGCGTTGGTTCATGGGATCAGGCGGTCTTCCGGAACACGTTGCCGAAGGCCTTGCGGGCCCGATGGAGCTTCCCCCGCACGGCATCCGTGGATTGCTGGGTGAGTTGGGCGATCTGTTCGTAGCTCAGTTCCTGGTCGGCCACCAACAGCAGGAGCACCCGGTATTCCTCGGGCAATTCGGCCAGCGCGCCCTGGATGCGCCGGCCCAATTCCGACATCTCGACGTCGCGGAACGGGCTGTCCGTCGGGCCGGCGAGGTTCTCGAAGACGGTGTCGTCCGGCTGCGTGTGGACGTTCCGCGCGTGCCAACTCGACCTCAGGTTCGAACAATGGTTCAGCGTGATCCGGTAAAGCCACGTCCGGACGTCGGCCTCGCCGCGGAATCCGCCGAGATGGCGCCACGCCTTCATGAAGACGTCGTGGGTCGCGTCCTCCGCCTGGGTCGGATCCCCCAGCAACCGCAGCGCGAGGTAAAAGATCTGCTGGCTGTGCGCCTCGTACACCGCCGCGAAGTCGACGGGCATCACCCCCGGCGGCGGCGGTGCGGCGGGTGCGACGGATCCGGATTCCTGCGGGTTTTCCACGAGGGCGGGGGCGGGGTGCACGCGGATTGGACGACAACCACCGCCGGATGTCACGCGCCGGCTCGTCCACCCTCTAACCGGCCCGCCGCGATGCCGCGGAGGCGCCCCCGGAAACGACCGGCGAAATTGGCGGTTCGCCGAAACCCGGCCCGCCGTCTACGGTCGCCCCCATCGTGACGCCGAGCGCGCCCAGTCTCTTGCTGCTGATTCCCGCCTACAACGAGGAGCGGCGCATCGGTCCCGTGCTCGCGGCCTACGCCGAACACTTCATCCGCCATTATCCCGGTCGCTTCCAGATGGTGGTGGTCCTCAACGGATGCCGGGACCGCACCCTCGACGTCGTCCGCGAGGCCGAGAAACGCTATCTCTGCATCGCCCACCTCGACTTCCCCGCGCCCATCGGCAAGGGCGGGGCCTTGATCGAGGGACTCAAACTCGCGCCCCTCGCCGACCTCGTCGGCTATGTCGACGCCGACGGCGCCACGCCCCCGGAGTCGTTCCTCGACCTCGTCCGCCGCTGCGGCGCCGGCGAGGCGGACTGCGTGATCGCGTCGCGCTGGACCGACGGATCGCGGATCAACGTGGCCCAGACCAAGGACCGGCGGATCGCGAGCCGCCTCTTCCATGGCTTCGTCGAGGCCCTCTTCTGGATGGGTATCCGCGACACGCAATGCGGGGCGAAAGTGATGCGGCGCGCGGCGGTGGAAGCCATCCATCCGCAATTGCGGATCGCCGATCTCGCCTTCGACGTGAACCTGCTCTACGCATTGCGCCGGGCCGGGAAATCCGTCCGCGAGGTCCCCACGGTGTGGACCGACCAAAGCGGCTCCAAGGTGGCGTTCAACGCCAAGACGTCGCTGAACATGCTGTTCTCGCTGGTCCGGCTCCGTCTCATCTACTCCCCGGTCTATCCCTGGCTGGGACCGTTGCGACCGCTCGAGGCCTGGCTGTACCGCAAGCTCAACGCGCCCCAACCGCTGTCCGCCTCGGAAGCCCGGCGCCAGGATCCCGCGGAACTCCGGCACGGCTAGCCCGGTTCAGGCCACTGCGCCCACGGTGTACGCCGTCGACGACGGACCCTCGCCGATGGTCACCCGGTGTCCCCGCCGTTTTCCCAGCAGTTGGCTTCCCAACGGCGACTGCGGCGTGATCACCGTCACTTCCGTGCCGTCCATTTCCACCTCCGTCCCGCCGCCCTTCGGCGCGACGAAATACACCGCGGCGACCGCCTTGCGACCCGGGCCGCGCGCTTTCGCCGCCGGTTCCAGCGTGACGATCGCGCCGAGATCGATCGCGTCGTCCGGCAGGAAATCGCGCAGGGGCATGGCCTGGAGTTGCACGATGGCATCCTCCGTCTCGGCGGCCTGCCGCGATTGCCCACGGGCCAGATACGAAGCCTCGAGGCCACGGGTGTCGTACTTGTTCTCGGCCTTGCTCTGGGGATCGGTCGCCTCGGCATGCGCGGTGCGGGCCGCCTTGAAATACAGCTCCATCCCCGCCTGGAGTTGCTCGAGTATCCGTTGGTGCAGCGCGCGTTTGTTCACGTGATGCGAAAACCGTGGCCGGGATGGGTGCCCGGCGCCAGCCGCGACTCCATGGGGCCGGGGGAGATTGTCGCCGCATCGCGGGCTCCGGTCCGGGCGCCCCGGCCCCGATGCCCCCGCCACCGGAGCGCGACGGCACCCCGCGCGGGACAGCGTGGAGACACCGCGCGCCGGCGCGGTCTCCGAGATTTTGCCTGTGCTTCGCCCCGCTTCCGGCTATGCAAGGCCCGTCAACGAATGAGCACACAGGACTCCGAAACCACGATGGCCGTGTTTCTCGACCTCGAGAACATCGCCCTGGGCGCACGCGACGCCCGTTACCCGCGGTTCGACGTCAAGAAGGTCCTCGAACGACTCCTGCTCAAGGGCCACATCGTCGTGAAGAAGGCCTACTGCGATTTCGACCGCTACAAGGAATTCAAACGCGACCTGCACGAGGCCGCCTTCGAGCTTATCGAGATCCCGCACGTGCGGCAGTCCGGCAAGAATTCGGCCGACATCCGGATGGTCGTGGACGCGCTCGACCTCTGCTACACCAAGGGGCACGTCGACACCTTCGTGATCCTCAGCGGCGACTCCGACTTCTCTCCGCTCGTCAGCAAGTTGCGCGAGAACGCCAAGAAAGTCGTCGGCGTCGGCGTCAAGAACTCGTCCTCGGACCTTTTCATCAACAACTGCGACCAGTTCATCTATTACGACGATCTGGTGCGCGCGGAACCCGCGAAGGCGCGGAGGCGCCACGCGGTGGAGGTCTCGGCCGGCGCGCCGATCCGCAGCGGCGAGGGCGAGAAGAAGGGACCCCAGTTGGCCGACGCGCTCGATCTCGTCGTGGAGACGGTCGAGGCGGTGACCGAGGAGCGCGAGGAAGACGAGCGCATCTGGGGTTCGATGATCAAGCAGGCCATCAAGCGCCGGAATCCCGGTTTCAACGAGCGGGCCTACGGGTTCCGTTCCTTCAACGACCTGCTGCTGGAGGCCCAGAAACGCGGGTTGCTGCGGCTGCAACCGGACGAAAAATCCGGCGGCTTCACGGTCATCGCCGTCCCCTAGCCGGCGCCCCGTGGCCGCCGTCGCCGGACGGCGGTTCCACGGCGAAACGAGGGGGCCGCCCCGCAAGGTCCGGCCGTTCCGGCCTTTCCCCGGCGGCGGTTCCCGTGTAGTCCGAACCCCGTGACGTTCGCGGACGCGCTCGCGTATCTCCATTCCCTGCGCCAGTTCGGCTTCAAGCCCGGACTCGACGTCCCGCGCCGACTCGCGGCCCTCGCCGGCAATCCCCAGGCGTCGCTCCGCTTCCTCCACGTCGCGGGCACCAACGGCAAGGGATCCGTGTGCGCCATGCTCGAGTCGGTCCACCGCGCCGCCGGTCGCCGCACCGGGCTCTACACGTCGCCCCACCTCGTCCGCTTCGGCGAACGCATCCAGGTCGACCGCCGCCCCATCCCCGACGCCGACCTCGCGCGGCTCGTCGGTTGGCTGCACGCCCGGGTCGCGACCGCCGTTCCCGCGCTCGAACCGACGTTCTTCGAGTTCACCACCGTGCTGGCGTTGCTCTGGTTCGCGGAACAGCGCGTCGACGTGGTCCTCTGGGAAACCGGGCTCGGCGGGCGTTGGGACGCCACCAACATCGTGGACCCCCTGGCGTCCGTCGTGACCGACATCGGGCGCGACCACATGCAGGTCCTGGGAAACGACCTGGCGTCGATCGCGGCCGAGAAGGCGGGGATCTTCAAACCGGGCGTGCCGGCGCTCACGGCAACGCGCGATCCCGAGGCGCTGGGGGTGCTCGGGTTCAAGGCCCGGGAACTGGACGTGCCGTTCGTGGTCGTCGGCGAGGCCGCGGTGGCCCAGTTCAGGTTCGCGTTGCCCCTGCTGGGCGCCCACCAGCGCCGGAACGCCGCGCTCGCCGCCGCGGTGGTCCGCACCCTGCGCGCGGTGCTGCCCGTGACCGACGAGCAGTTGGAACGCGGGTTGGCCACCGTGTCGTGGCCCGGGCGTCTGCAGGTGCTGCGCCGCGGCACCCGGACCCTCCTTCTGGACGGCGCGCACAACCGCGACGGCATCCGCGCGCTGCGCGAGGCGCTGGCGACCGAGTTCCCGGGCCAACGCCCGACGCTGGTGATCGGGATGCTGGCGGACAAGGAGTGGAAGGCGATGGCCGCCGAACTGGCCCCGCTGGCCGGACGGATCGTGACGGTGCCCGTGTCGAGCGCCCGGACGGTGCCCGCGGAGGAACTGCGCCTCGCCTGCCTTGCCGGCGGGATCGCGCGTCCCGCGCGCGCGGTGGGTTCGGTCGCCGAGGCGCTGCGCGCGGTGGCGGCCGACCCTTTCGTGCTGGCGACGGGGTCGCTGTACCTCGTGGGCGAGCTCCTCGAGCAGTTGGAAGAGACCCCGGCCGGGACGGACGAGCGCGCGCTCAACGAGTGGGGCGGTGGCCTGCCCCCGTGACCGCCCGGACCTCGCGGCGGGAGTCGCGGCCTTGGAGCCTGTCTGAAAACAGGGACGGGGCCGTTGGCGAGGCGCGGGGGTCGGACGGACCGCCGCGGGTCGGCTCGCCCCCCGCCGCAGGACCCCTTCTTTTTCCGGACGGGTTCTTACCCGCCCAGATACGCGCCGCGCACCTGCGGGTTGTCCTGCAGCGCCGCGGCGGTGTCCGCCAGCGTGATGCGGCCCGTCTCCAGCACGTAGCCGCGGCCGCTGACCCGCAGCGCGAGGTTCGCGTTCTGTTCCACCAGCAGGATCGTGATCCCGTCGTCGCGGTTGATCTCCACGATCCGTTCGAAGATCGATTTCACGAGCAACGGCGCGATGCCGAGCGACGGCTCGTCGAGCATCAGGAACCGCGGCTTGGACATCAGCGCGCGGCCGATCGCCAGCATCTGCTGCTCGCCGCCGGACAACGTGCCGGCCGGCTGCGCCTGGCGTTCTTCCAGCCGGGGGAACACGCGGTAGACGTGCCCGAGCGAACGGTTCACCTCCGCGCGGTCGCGCCGCAGGTAGGCGCCCATGCGCAGGTTTTCCAGCACGGTGAGGTTGGCGAACACCATCCGGCCCTCGGGCACGTGGGCGAGACCCGCCGCCACCAACCGGTGCGCCGGCCAACCGGTGATGTCCCGGCCGTCGAAGAGGATCCGGCCCGAACGCGGTTTCACCAGTCCCGACACGGCCCGGAGGGTCGTGGTCTTCCCCGCCCCGTTGCCGCCGATGAGCGTCACGATCTCGCCGGCACCGACGCGGAGCGAGACGCCGTGCAGGGCGGCGATCGCCCCGTAACCGACGCTGATGTCCTGGACTTCGAGCATGGCGCGCGCGGGGTTCAGGAACCGTGGTCCACGCCCAGATAGGCCTCGATGACCTTGGGATCGCGCCGGATCTCGTCCGGCGTGCCCTCGGCGATCTTCACGCCGTGCTCGAGCACGTTCACGCGCTCGCACAGGCCCATCACGAATTTCATGTCGTGTTCCACCACCAGCACGGCGAGTTGGAATTTCCCGCGGATGAACGCGATCAGGCGCATGAGCTCGGCCTTTTCGGTGGGGTTCATGCCGGCGGCCGGTTCGTCGAGCAGCAGCAGTTTCGGCCGCGTGGCCAACGCGCGCAGGATTTCCAGCCGGCGCTGGTCGCCGTACGGAAGGCTCTTTGCCGGCGCGTCCCGGTGCGGTCCCAGCCGGAAGATGTCCAGCAATTCGTCCACCCGCGCGTCGATCTCGCTTTCCTCGCGGTGGAACGCCCGGAACCGCGTCAACGAATGCGCGGCGTCGTGGGCCAGGTGCAGGTGGAACGCCACCCGCACGTTGTCCCGCACGCTCAGGCTCGGAAACAACCGGATATTCTGGAACGTGCGCGCCACCCCGAGCCTCGTGATCTGGAACGGCTTCAGCCCGCCCGTCGGCCGGCCCGCCACCCGGATCGTCCCCTCGGTCGGCGGGTACACGCCCGTGATCAGGTTGAACACCGTCGTCTTGCCCGCCCCGTTCGGCCCGATCAACCCCACCAACTCGCCCGGCCCGATCGACAGGCTCACGCCGCCCACCGCGGTCAACCCGCCGAAACGGATCGTCACCGACCGCAGTTCGAGCAGCGCGTCGCCGGATGGATTCGGGGTCGCCATGGTCATGCGGTCCCGCGCCCGGAGCGCCACACGAACAGGCCCTGCGGCCGGGTCAGCATCAGCACGATCAGCAGCAGCGCGTACAGGATCATCCGGTAATCGCCGAACCGCCGGAGCGGCTCCATCACCACCGAGAGCAGGATCGCCGCGGCCACCACGCCCACGTGGCGCCCCATCCCGCCGAGGATCACGATCACCACGATCTCGATGCTCTTGTTGAAGTCGAATCCGGTGGGGTTGATGTAGCCCTTGAGATGCGCGTAGAGCCCGCCAGCCAGCCCGGCGAAAAACGAGCCGACCACGAACGCCGTGACCTTGTAGCGCGTCGTGTCCAATCCCATCGCCTCCGCCGCGATCTCGTCGTCCGCCACCGCGAGGAAACCGCGCCCGTAGGTGGAGTTCACCAGGGCCCACACCACGTAGACGGTGACCGCGGCGAGGCCGAACACCCAGAAGACGTTGGCATGCGCGGGCACGCCGTAGAGGCCGCGGGCCGCGCCGACGACGTCGATGTTCTGCAGCACCACCTTGATGATCTCGCCGAAGCCGAGGGTCACGATCGCGAGGTAATCGCCCTTGAGCCGCAGCGAGGGCGCGCCGACGGCGATGCCGGCGACGGCGGCGAGCAGGCCGCCGGCCAGCAAGGCGCAGGGAAAGAGGATCCACGCCTGCCCGCCCACCAGCGGCAGCAACCGGGACGCGAAGGTGGTGGTCATCAGCGCGGAGGTGTACGCGCCGACGGCCATGAATCCGGCATGCCCGAGGGAGAACTGGCCGGTGAACCCGTTGATGAGGTTCAGGCTGACCGCGAGGACGATGTTGATGCCCGCGCCCAGCGCCACGTCGAGGAAGTAGTCGTTGATGCGCCCCGAGAACGCCGACACCACGCCGGCGACGACGAGTGCCAAAGCGAGCCAGAGCTGGGACTTGGGGAAACGCATCGAGGGTCGTCGCTTCAGACTTTTTCCACCCGGTCGCGGCCCAGCAACCCGGCGGGACGAAACAACAGGATGGCGATGAGGATCCCGAACGCGATGGCATCGCGGTAGGTGGAGAGCCGGGTGCCGGAGACAAAGGTCTCGACCAACCCGATCACGAGGCCGCCGAGGGCGGCGCCGGCCAGGTTGCCGATGCCGCCGAGGACCGCGGCGACGAAGGCCTTGAGCCCGGGCAACGTTCCCATGAGCGGGTCGATGCTGGGGTAATTCAGCGCGTAGAGCACCCCGCCGGCGCCCGCCAGGGCGGAACCGAGGGCAAAGGTGAACGAGATGATGCGGTCGTTGTTGATGCCCACGAGGGAAGCGGCGGTGGCGTTGAAGGACACCGCGCGCATCGCGATGCCGACCCGGGTGTGGTGCACCACGACGTGGAGCGCGGCCAGCAGGAGCAGCGTGGTGGCGATCGTGACCAACTGCGTCGAGTTCACCACCACCGTCCCGAGGTGGAACGTGCGGCTCGGGAAGATCGCGGGGAACGCCTTGGGTTCCGCGCCGAACACTTTCTGCCCGACGTTCTGGAGCAGGAGGGAGACGCCGATGGCGGTGATGAGCACCGTGAGCGTGGACCGTCCCCGCAGCGGCTTGTAGGCGAGCTTCTCGATCGCCATCCCCAGCAGCGCGGAGGCGGCCATCGCCACGCAGAGGATGGCCATGCCGCCGGCGACCGCCCCGGACCCGAGCCGGGGCGCCACGTGGAATGCCGCGAAAGAGCCGACCATGAACACGTCCGAGTGCGCGAAATTGATGAAGCGCAGGACGCCGTAGACCATGGTGTAGCCCAGGGCGATCAACGCGTAGATCGCGCCCATCGATATCCCGTTCAACAACTGCTGCAGGAACTCGGACACGCTTGGAAATCCCGGGGGTCGGTTGGCCGGCCGCCGCCGTTCAGGGTTCGACGGTCTGCAGGAATTTGAACCCGCCGTTCTCGACGGTGATGATCACCGCGGGCTTGGTGGCATTGCGCTGGGCGTCCAGCTTGGTCCGGCCGGTCACGCCCACGAAATCCGTCGCCGCCAGCGCCGCCGTCACCTTGGCCGGGTCGGTCGAGCCCGCCTTCTTGATGGCCTCCGCCAGTGCCATCGCCGAGTCGTAGCCCAGGGCCGCCATGGCGTCGGGCACCTCGTTGAACTTCGACTTGAACGCCGCCACGAACGCCTTCACCGCCGGGTTGTCCTGCGCCGGCGAGAAATGGGTCGAGTAGAACGTGTTCTTCAGCGCCTCGCTCCCGGCGATCTCGATCAACTGCGGCGCTTCCCAGCCGTCCCCGCCGAAGATCGGCACCGTCAGCCCGAGTTCGCGCGCCTGTTTCACGATCAAGCCCACCTCGGTGTAGTAACCCGGCACGCAGAGGCCGTCCGGCGCGGCCGCCTTGATCGCCGTCAACTGCGCCTTGAAGTCCTTGTCGCGCGACGCGTACTTCACCTCGGTCACGACCGTGCCGCCCGCGGCGACGAACGGTTGGCGGAAGAAATCCGCGAGGCCGACGCTGTAGGCGGACGCGGTGTCCGCCAGGATCGCGACCCGGCGCACCTTGAGCGACTTCCACGCGAAGTCCGCGAGCAGCTTGCCCTGGAACGGGTCGGTGAAACACACCCGGAACACATGGTCGCCGACCTCCGTGACCTTCGGGTTGGTCGACGACGGCGAGATCATGGGGATGCCGGCCGCCTGGCAGATCGGTGCCGCCTCCAGCGAACGTCCGGAGGCCACCTCGCCGAGCACGGCGACGACGTGGTCGCGGGAGACGAACTTCTTGGCGATGGTCGCCGATTCGCCGGCCTTGGACTGGTTGTCCTCGGTGATCAAGCGGACCTCGCGGCCGAGAAGGCCGCCGTTGGACCTGATGACGTCGAACGCCAGCTCGGTCCCCTTGTGGGACGACTGGCCGAAGGCGGCCTCGCTGCCGTGGAGCGAGGCGAACTCGCCCACCACGATGGCCCCGGTCGATGCCGCGCCGGGCTTGCCGGCGTCGTCGGACGGCTTGCAACCCGCCAGCACGAGGCCGGCGGCGACCAAAGCGATGAAGTGGCGGCGATGGGCCGGAGCGGGAGATTTCATGCGTCGCGGGAGGGCGGTATCCAAAAAAGAAGCCGGATCTGGCCCGGCTGGCCGCCGGGCTCGGCGCACGTTAGGGAGCGGCCCCGGCCGTTTCAATGGCCAATCCCGCGCTTGCGCCATCCGAAGCCTCCCGTAACCTCGGGCCCGGAATGGATTCGCAACTGTCGCAGTACCTGCCCGTGTTGATCCTGCTGCTCGTGGCGGTGGGGTTCGCGGCCGGCACGCTGGCCTTCTCCGTGGCCGCCGGAAAATTCGGACGCCGCACCCGCGTCAAGGACTCGCCGTACGAGTGCGGCATGCTGCCCGAGGGCCCCGGCTCGACGCGGATGTCCGTGAAGTTCTATCTGGTCGCGCTCCTCTTCGTGCTCTTCGACATCGAGGTCGTGTTCATGTACCCGTGGGCCGTCACCTACCGCGAGTTGCTCAAGTCCAACGCCGCCCTCGCCCTCGGCGGCATGCTCACCTTCCTCGGCATCCTTTTCGTCGGCTACGTCTACGCCCTTCGCAAGAAGGCCTTCGATTGGCGCAGCTAGTCCCGCCGGCGAAGCGTCCAGTGTCATGACCAACATCCAGTTCGGCACCAGCGGGTGGCGCAGCCTCATCGCCCGCGATTTCACCTTCGACAACGTCCGCTTCGCCACCCAGGGCATCGCCGACCATCTCCGTGCCGAATTGGACCGGCCGGGCTCGCCGATCCACGGGCGGAAACCCGTCGTCATCCTCGGGCATGACACCCGCTTCCTCGGGCGCGAATTCACGCTCGCCGCCGCCGAGGTCCTGGCCGCCAACGGGCTCGTTCCCCTGCTCTGCGAACGCGACGCGCCCACCCCGGTCATCGCCCACGCGATCCGCGTCCGCAAGGCCATCGGCGGGATCAACATGACCGCCAGCCACAACCCGGCGGAGTACCAGGGACTCAAGTTTTCCGCACACAACGGCGCCGCCGCACCCCAGGAGGTCACCCGCCAGATCGAGGCCAACATCCGCCGGCGCCAGGAAGAAGGCTGGTCTTTCAAGGCCGCCCTCGTCGGGAACTACGCCTGCAAGACCTTCGATCCCCGCCCGGCCTACGTGCGCCAGATCCGCAAGCTCGTGGATTTCGACACGATCCGGCGCGCCAAGCTCAAGGTCGCGGTCGAACTGATGTACGGCACCGGCCGCGGTTACCTCGACACCCTGCTCGAGGAAGACGGCGGGGCCCGCGTGCTCCGGTTCCACGACTGCCTCAACCCCCTCTTCGGCGGCCACCATCCCGAGCCCAATGCCGAGGGCATGGCCGAGGTCCGCGAGGCCGTCCTCGCCGGCAAGGCCCAGCTCGGACTCGGCCTCGACGGCGATGCCGACCGGTTCGGCATCGTCGACAAGGACGGCACTTGGCTCACCCCCAACCAGATCCTCGCGCTGACGCTCTATCATCTGCGCAAGAACCGCGGTTGGACGGGTTCGGTGGTTCGCACCGTGCCCACCAGCCACCAGGTCGACGCCGTCGCCCGCCTGCTCGGCGTCCGCGTCCACGAGACCCCGGTCGGCTTCAAATACCTGGGCGCGCTCATGGAATCCGAGGCCGTCATCGTCGGCGGCGAGGAATCCGGCGGGCTCAGCGTCAAGGGCCACGTGCCCGAGAAGGACGGCGTGCTCGCCTGCCTCCTGATGGCCGAACTGGTCGCCACCGAAGGCAAGCCCCTCGGGAAGATCCTGGCCGCGCTGGAAAAGCAGACCGGCGAGTTCCATACCGACCGCATCAACCTGGCCGTGCCCGCCGCGGCAAAGGCGGCCCTGCTCGAACGCCTTTCCAAGGGACTCGACACCTTCGCCGGCAAACCGGTGCGCGAGTTCATCACCAAGGACGGTTTCAAGTTCGTCCTGCCAGACGACGAGTGGGTGGCCTTCCGCGCCAGCGGCACGGAGCCGCTGATCCGGTGTTACCTCGAGGCGAAATCCGCGGCCGGCCTGCGCAAACTCGCCGCCGCCGCCCGCAAACTCCTCGCCGCCTGAACCGGCAGGGCCTTCGTGGCCTCCGGGATCGCGGGAGGCAGCGACGGCGGCCTCGGGACGCGCGTCCGCCCACCCCGCGGGTTGCACGCCGGCCCAACGTCCGCGGGACTCCGCGGTTGACCTCCGCGATCCCACGGCGTAATCGAAGCCCATCCCCGTCCGGAACCCGTGTGCCCGACGAGGCCATTTTTCCTATGCCTCCATCGAGTTCCACGCCCAAGCGCCACCCCCGGACCCGCGCCTTCACGCTGATCGAACTGCTCGTCGTCATCGCCATCATCGCGATCCTGGCCGGCATGCTCCTCCCCGCCCTGAGCAAGGCCAAGGACAAGGCCCAGTCCACCCTCGACCTGAGCAACGTGAAACAGGTCATGCTCGGGGTGAACCTCTACGCCAACGACGCGGCCGACTATGTGCCGCACCCCACCTGGGGCGGCGTCGACGGATCGGGCAACGCCGGCCCGGACGGTTGGGCCTATGCGACGCAGGTCGGCGGCAAGTGGATTCCCAACGCGGCGATCGCGGCGTCCAAAGTCCGTGGCCTCGGCACCGACGAGACCAACCAGATGGCGTTCTTCAAGGCCGGGCAGGTCGGGAGATCCCTGAGCACCGTCCGGGCGTCTTTTTGCCCGAAGGACGTGGGCGAGATCACCAGCTCCAAGAAAGTCCAGTGGGCCGCCCGCCAGGTGAAGGTGACCAGCTACACGTTCAACGGCTGTCTCAGCGGCAACGACCAGCAACTCCAGCCGGCCGGGAAAACCTACAAGATGGGGCAGTTCCGCCCCATGGACATTTTCCTGTGGGAAGCCAACGAGATGGAACCTTTCTGGTTCAATGACGCCGGCAACCAACCCGGCGAGGGCGTGTCCCAACGCCACGCCGGCGGCAGCCGGTTCAGCGCGACGTCGGACCTCGGCGGCGGCGCGATCATCGGTCGCGCGACCGGTTCCGCCGAGATGATGAAGTTCCGCACCTACATGGGCATGGCCAACCAGACCGGCCCCGCCGCCCTGCGGATTCCCCAGACCAGCGCCGACAACTATCTTTACTGCGGGCCGCGCTACGGCAAGTGAACCGCCACCGATCCCCCACGCCGCCATGAACACCCGTTTGCATTCGGTCCTCTTCCTCGCCCTCGCGCTCGGCGCCATGGGCTGCAAGAAAACTTCCGATGCCGCCGCGGGCGCCGACGAAAGCGGCGCCGCCGCCGCCACTGTCCCACAAAAAGGCGACCCGGCGGCCAGCCAAGCCCTCGCGACGGCAAATGCCGCCCTCCAGAAAAACGACTACGACGCCGTGATCGCCGCCCTGATCGCCGCCAAGCAATCCGAAGGGATGTCCGACCAACAGAAAAACCAGTACCGGCAGTCGGTCCGCGACACGACGACCAAACTGCTCGAGGCATCGCAGACCGATCCCAAGGCCAAGGAGGCCTACGAAAACCTGTCGCGCCTGCACAAGGGTCACTGAACCCACGGTCGCGAGACGCCAACGGCGGGTGCGGGCGCCTTTGCCGCCGGCATCCGCCGATCGGCTTTTCCACCCATGCGCCTCCCCGACCGCCTTCCGGTTCTTGCCGCCCTGCTGGTGGGCATCGCCGGATACGTAGGGTGGCGCCATTCCCGTTCCCCGGGAATTCCCGCGCCGGGATCCACGGATCGCCGCGAGCAGGCCGCCCGCGCGTTCCTCGGGACCGAGGCCCGCGAGGCCGAACTCGACCGCACCCATTGGGCGCCCGAGTTGCATGCGGAACGTTTCGAGGACGCCCTGGTCGCCTTCTGGGACTCGCTCAACGCGTCCGGGCACGCGTGGGACACCTTCGCCGCGCAGGTTCCCGACACGCTGGTTTTCCCCGCGGAAACCGCCGCGCCGCCCGACGGGTTTGCCGACCTGGGCGCGCCACAACGCGGGCGTCGTCTCGACGCCGCCGGGATCCGGTCGTGGATCGCCACCCTGCGCGACGCCGGATGGCAGGCGCGGCGTTCGCGTTGGGAATTGCGCGCGCATGACGCCGGGGCAAACCGGTCCCTCGTCCGCTTCGAGATCCTCGCCACCAACCCGGCCGCCACCGAACGCGCGCAGATCCGCGGCGAGGCCCGGGTCACTTGGTCCGGACCCGATTCCCCGCGGCCGCGTTCCGTCGCGATCGAGCGACTCGAGGCTTGGGGACTGGCCGGCCCGACGCGGTTTTCGGTGGAAGCGACCCTCGACCTCCCGATGCCGCCGCACACCGGGTTCGCGGATCCCCTGCTCGCGATCGGCCGCGGCGACGGAACCGCCGAAGTCATCGCGGTGGGAGCCGACCTCCGGTACCACCGCGACGGCGCCGGGCGCTGGTCGTCGCGACCGCTTGCCGACCTGCCGCCGGAACGGCTCTGGGCCGCGGCCGTGGCCGATTGGGACGACGACGGGCAGGACGACCTGATCCTCGCGGGACACGACGGCGTGCGGGTCCTGCGGGGGCCGGAATTCGATGGGCCGGGCCAACCGGTATGGACGGCGCCCCGGGGCCTGTTGCATCCGCAGGTGATCGCCGTCGGGGACTACGACGGGGACGGACGCCCCGACCTCTGGGTGGGGCAATACAAACTGCCCTACCAAGGCGGCCAATTCCCCACGCCCTACCACGACGCCAACGATGGCTTCCCGTCGTACCTGCTGCACCGCGAGGGACCGTCCGTCCTGCGCGACGCCACGGAGGAATCCGGGCTCGGCGCACGGCGACGGCGCGTCTACGCGGGTTCGTTCGTGGACATCGACGGGGATGGCGATCTCGACCTCCTGACGACGAGTGATTTCGCCGGGCTCGACGTCTTCGAGAACGACGGGCACGGGCATTTCCGCGAACGCACCGCCGGGTTGGGGGATGCGCGCATGGCTTTCGGGATGGCCCACGTGAGCGGGGATTTCGACGGCGACGGCCTCACGGACGTCTTCATGGCGGGAATGGGATCGACGGTGGCGGCGCGTCTGGAGTCGCTCGGGCTCGGGGAACCGGGCGACGCGGATGGGCGGCGGTGGCGGGCGGCGATGACGTCGGGGAACCGCGTGTTCGCCGGGACACGGGAAGGCCTGCGCGCGGCCGGTTGGGCGCGGGGTCTGGCGGACGCGGGCTGGGCGTGGGCGGTGACGCCGCTGGATCTGGACAACGACGGGAAACTGGATTTCCACGTGTGCAACGGCCACGAGACCCGCGCCGGCACGCGCGATTACGAGCGCCAGTTCTGGCGCCACGACCTCCACGTGGGCCGTTCTACCAATGACCCCGCGGCCGACCTGTACTTCCGTGCGGCGGCGGGCCGGCGGGCCGCCGACCGTGCCTCGTATGGCGGATGGCAACACGGCGCCTGCTTCCGGCGCGACGCGACGGGAGACTTCCGCGACGTGGGCTGGCTGCTGGGCACCTCGGTCTTCGCCGACACGCGGAATGCCGTGGCGGTGGACTTCGACGGCGACGGCCGGATGGATCTCGCGCTGACGGCGATCGAGGAATGGCCGGTCCGACGCCAGAGCCTGGTGATCCTCCGCAACACCGGCGGGACCGCGGGTCATTGGATCGGGTTCCGGTTCGACGGCTGCAGCGGCCTCAACGCGACGGTGCGGATCACGGCGGCCGGCGCGAGCCAGCAACGCCGTCCCACTGCGGGCGAATCGTTCCGGTCGCAGGCGAGCGGCGCGGTTCACTTCGGGATCGGCGGCGCGACCGCGGTGGAAAGCGCCGGGATCGCGTGGCCCGACGGCAGCCGACAGGACCTTGGAAGACCGGCGGTGGATCGATGGACGACGATCCGCCGGGCCGGGCGCTGAGGCGGATCAGGTTCCCGGCGGATGGCGGTGGGCGAGATGGGCGACGAGCCGCGCGCCGACCACCAGCGCGACGACGAGCAGCAGGAACCCGCTGGTCTGGGACATGCGCCGCATGGCCGATGCCGAGAAACTGCCGCCGCCGCGGGAAACACCCCAGCCGACCAACCCGAACCACGCCATGCCGCCGACGGCAACCCCGCTGACGAAGGGCCATTTCGACTGCCAACGGTTCTCCAGCCAATCGCGCGACAGCAACGTCGCCGCCACGGTCACCCACAGGAGCAGCACGCCGGGGTTCCCGAGGACCCGGAGGAATCCCGTCCAGAACGCCGTGTGGGGGTGGAACCGTTCCTCGACGAAATGCTCCATTTGTTCCGCGCCGGGAATCGGGTTGCCGCGCAGGTATTTCACCCCGAGCCACAGCATGAGGAGAAAACTCGCCAACTCCATCGTCGCCCGCACCCAGCGCGAATCGAAGACCCGGGCGAATCCGGCGAAGGCCACGGTGCAGTAGATGGCTTCCATCAGCACCGCGCCAAAGCCCAGGAACAGGCACCACCGGAGCCCGCGGCGCGCCCCTTCGGCGATGAGCGTCGCGTTGATCGGCCCGCCGGGCACGCTGGTCAGGAACCCGGCCACGATTCCCAGGCCGGCGGCGACCATCGGTGAGGATCCATCGACCATGCGCTCAGCGGTTCGGTCCGGCCGCGGGGGTGTCCTGGCCCGGCCCCGACTCGTCGTCCTCGTCCTCGTCGGCCTCGACGCGGCGCTGCATGCGGCGGGAGATGTAGGGCCGGACGAAGCCGTAGAGCAGGTAGGCCGTGAAGGCGATGGGCATGACGTACGGCATGAGCTGGTTCCTGAGCAGCAGGAACAACGAGATCAACAGCACGATCACGACCGTCTTCACGAACGGGTGCTGGGTCCTCCAATGGATTTTCTTGAAGGTCGGGTACTTCACCTCGCTGACCATCATCGCCGAGAGGAACACGAGGATCACCGGCAACGCGTAGCGCCACGGTCCCTGCGTCCACCCCTTCTCGTCCCATTTCACCAGGAACAACGTCAGGGACGCCACCATGCCGGCCGCCGCCGGGATGGGGAACCCGAGGAAATAACGGCCGCCGCCGCCGCCGGACATCGCCGCCAGACAGTTGAACCGCGCCAACCGGAAGGCCCCGCAGATCACGAAGGCGGCGGCGATGAACCAGCCGAACTCCGGGTTGTTCCGGAACACGTCGCGCAAAACGATCCGATGCACCAGAAACGCCGGCGCCACCCCGAACGACACGATGTCCGCCAGCGAATCGAACTCGCGCCCGAACGGGCTCTCGTACCCGCCCAACCGCGCCACGCGGCCGTCCAGCAGGTCGAGGATGCACGCCAGCAGGATGAGGATGAGCGCGAACTTGATGTCGTGGTAACTGCCGGTCGCGAGGTCGGCCTCGACGATCTTCGTCAGCGCCAGGAAACCGCAGAACAGGTTGCCGGCCGTGAACAGGTTGGGGAGCAGGTAGATCTTCAGCCGGGCCGACTCGGCGTCGGCCGCCATCTCTTCCTGGTCCCGCGTCGACTTCGTGGATGGTTGCGCGTCACTCATGCGTCGGTCACCCCATGCGGGCCATGATGGTTTCGCCGCCGACCGCCCGTTCGCCCAACCGCACCGCCACCACCGCCTCGAGCGGCAGGTACAGGTCCACGCGGGATCCGAACTGGATCAGGCTGATGCGCTCGCCCTTCGCCACCGTCTCGTCCACCCGCGCCCAGGGAATGATGCGCCGGGCAATCAACCCCGTGAGCAACCGCACCCCGATGCGCCGCGTCTTGGGATCCGTGGGCTCGAAGCCGATCAGCACGTTCTCGTTCTCCGTCGCGGACTCCGCCTTCATCGCGTTCAGGAACTTGCCCGGGGTGTGCTCCACCAGGGTCACCCGACCGGCCACCGGCGCCTGTTGCACGTGGACGTCGAACACCGACAGGAAGATCGAGACCCGTTGGCACCGGCCGCCCATCACCTTCGGTTCCTCGATCTCGTCGATGATGTCGATCTTGCCATGGGCGGGCGCGACCACGATGCCGGCGCCCGACGGGACCCGAGCCTCGGGATCGCGGAAGAAGTACAGGGTGAACAGCGCGAAGCCGACGAAGGGCACGCCCGCGATGCCGGCCGCCGCTCCCGTCGCGAGGCCCACCACCTTCAGGATGGCACCGATGACCGCGAAGAGGGCGAAGCCCAGCAGCAGGATGCGGCCCGCGGCCTTGGACGCCTTTCCCGAATGTTTCATGCGGCGCCAGCGTAACCATCCGGCTTGCCCCGGGGGAAGCGCGGTTTCCGAAGAGCTTGAACACGCGGCGAGGCATGCAAGTCTTTGCAACCTCATGTCGTCGCCGCCGCCCCTCTCCGGGTTCGATCTGACCCCCCGCACCCGCGTGGTGTTCGAACCCGGCTCGCTCGCCCGCCTCGGCACCCTCGCCCGCGAACTCGGCGGCACCCGCGCCCTCCTCGTCACCGACCCCGGACTCGTCGCCGCCGGCCATGCCGCCCGCGCCGAGGCCAGCCTCCGGCAGGCCGGACTCGCCATCGCCCTCTACGACGCCGTCCGCGAAAACCCGACCACCGTCGACGTCGCCCAATGCGTCGCCGTCGCCGCCCGCGGGGGCATCGATCTCATCGTCGGCTTCGGCGGCGGCAGCTCGATGGACACCGCCCGGGGCACGAATTTCCTGCACACCAACGGCGGCGAGATGAAGGACTACTGGGGCGTGGGCAAGGCCACGCGCCCCATGCTCCCGATGATCGCGGTGCCGACCACGGCCGGCACCGGCAGCGAATGCCAGTCCGCCGCGCTCATCGCGGATGCCGTCACCCACCAAAAGATGGCGTGCCTCGACCCGAAGGCGGCCGCCCGGGTCGCCCTGCTCGATCCCGAACTGACCCTCTCCTTGCCGCGCCGCGTCACCGCCGTCTCGGGCATCGACGCCCTCTCCCACGCCCTGGAAACCGCGGTCACCCGCAAACGCACCCCGGTCTCGCGCATCCATTCCACCGAGGCCTTCTGCCTTGCCATCGAGGCTTTGCCCCGGGTGCTGTCCGCACCGAACGATCTCGATGCCCGGGCCCGGATGCAACTGGCCGCCGCATTCGCAGGGACGGCCATCGAGCAATCGATGCTCGGCGCCGTCCACGCGGCCGCCAACCCGCTCACCGCCCGGTTCAACGTCGTCCACGGGGCCGCCGTCGGACTCCTGCTGGTGCCGGTCATCCGCTACAATGCCGCCGAACCCTTGGCGCGGAACGCCTATGCCAGACTGGCCGTCGCGGCAGGCCTCGCCGGGACCCATCTCCCGGAAGCCGCCGCCGTCGAGGCCCTCCTCGAAGCCCTCCCGCCCCTCCTCGAGGCCGCCGGCATCCCCGCCACCCTGACCCGCGCCGGCGTCGATCCGGCGTCGATCCCAGACCTCGCCACCGACGCGTCGCACCAGTGGACCGCGAATTTCAACCCACGCCTGATCGCGGCGTCGGACTTCTCCCGCATCTACGAGTCGATCGCCTGACGCGCCCCGGACCGCCGGCGGCCAAAACCCCGGCGTTTCGGCGCCGGGAATCCCGCAAAGGACCCGGCCTCCGGCTCGCCTCGGCCCGGAAACGAATCTCGCGCGGGACCCGGAAGCCGGGGCGCGGGGCAATCCCGACGACCAGGGACGCGGGGCCTGCCGCCGGTTGACCGCGCCCCGCCCGCGATTGGACACTTGAAACTTCGGGGTTCCGCAGCCCTATTCGGCGCGCGATGGGCGACGAACTTCGGGATTCACACGGCCGGGTCATGCGCGACCTTCGGGTCAGCATCACCGACCGCTGCAATTTCCGTTGCCTCTATTGCCTGCCGGAGACCGAGGAAGCGGCCAATTTTTACCGCTCCAAATGGGATGCCGTGCGCAACCCAAAGCCCGCCTCCCTCGAACCGATCCGCTACGACTGGAAGCCCAAGAGCCATCTCCTGACCTACGAGGAGATCGAACGCATCGTCCGCATCGGCGTCTCCCTCGGCATCGAGAAAGTGCGCCTGACCGGCGGCGAACCCCTGCTCCGCCGCGACGTCCCCGGCTTGGTCGCGCGCATCGCCGCGATTCCCGGCGTCCGCGATCTGGCGATGACCACCAACGGGTTCCTCTTCGCCCGCCAGGCGGACGCACTCCGCCAGGCGGGACTCCGCCGCATCAGTTTCAGCATGGACTCGTTGGATCCGGCGAATTTCAAGCGCCTGACCGGACGCGACGGCCACGCGGAAGTCATGGCGGGAATCGACCTCGCCCAACGCCTCGGGTTCGCGCCCGTCAAAGTGAACGCCGTGGTCATCCGGGGCCTCAACGACCACGAGATCGAGTCGCTCGCGGCCTTCGCCCGCGACCGCGACCTGTCGTTCCGCTTCATCGAGTTCATGCCGCTCGATTCGAGCCGGGCGTGGCAAAAGGACCTGGTGATGCCGGCACGGGAAATCCTGGCCCGACTGCAGGCGGCCTACGGGTTGGTGCCGGTGGACCAGTCGTCGCACCCGAGCGAGACGGCGCGCCGGCACGCGTTCCCGGACGGGCGGGGCGAGATCGGGTTGATCGCGCCCGTGTCCGAACCGTTCTGCGGGCACTGCAACCGTCTCCGGTTGACGGCCGACGGCAAATTGCGCACCTGCCTTTTCAGCCTCGAGGAGCACGACCTGAGGCCCTTGTTGCGGGGGGACGCTTCCGACGCGGACATCGCGGCGCGGATGCGGGACATCGTGCGGGGCAAGGAGGCGGGGCACCGGATCGGGCAACCGGACTTTGTGCAACCGCAGCGCACGATGAGTTGCATAGGCGGCTAAAATAATTCGCGTCTTGGAGCAACTCTGACTTGAGATTGTCGCGACATCGTCCGATTGTAGCCTTGCAGTTTGCCTAGGATGGGGGTCCGAAGCGGACTGCAAGAACCGACGGTCCATCCGTTCCGGTAATTGGTCGTTCCGTCTGTGGCCGGGGGATTCGTCCCACGGCGACTGGGTCTGGCAGCGGTCAGGGTTCCGGGGCGTGGATTGGCGGTGTGTTCGTTGGGCCATCCGACGAGGAGTACCGGTTGTCGGCGGCGCTTTTACTGTGTGTTGGTTGGAGTGACGCCGGCGATCCGGATGGAACGACGAGCCACTCGGTGGATGTTCGGACGCAAGTCCGTCTTTTCATCGGGGGTCTGCGTGGGGGTGTCTTGCTTCGGCAGGGCACCCCTGCCTTGTTTTGGGAACGCCCCCGCCCGGACCATTCCCGTCAAAGCACGCGACAAAGTGACCATCGAACTCGTCAATACCGGCTCCGAACTCCTGCTCGGACGCGTCCTCAACACGCACCAGCAGTGGCTCTGCCGCCAACTGGCCGACCACGGCCACGTGGTCACCCGGCAGGTCGCCGTTTCCGATGCCGCCCCCGCCATCCGCGATGCCGTCCGGGAGGCTCTTGCCCGCGCCGATTGCGTGATCGTCACCGGCGGACTCGGACCCACCTGCGACGACCGGACCCGCGAACTCATCGCCGGCTTGCTCGGACGCGAACTCCGCCACCAACCCGCCGTCGAGGAGTCCATCCGTCGTTTCTTCGAGTCGCGCAATCGCCCGGTTCCCGCCGGAACCCGGGTCGAAGCCCTCGTTCCCGAGGGGGCCGAGGTCCTCCCGAACCGTCAGGGCACCGCGCCCGGCCTCGCGTTGGCACTCGATCCCAACCCGTTCCGCCCCGGCCACGCCGCGTGGTTGGCGATGCTCCCCGGCCCACCGCGGGAACTGCGGCCGATGTTCCTCGAACACGCCTTGCCGCGACTCCTGCAGCGCTTCCCGCCCGCGCCCGGCTTCACGTGCCGCACGCTCAAAACCACGGGGCTCGGCGAATCGCTCATGGAGGAACGCCTCGCCCAACCCCTGGCCGAATTGGTCGCCCAGGGCATGGACCTCGGCTTCTGCGCGCGGGTCGGCGAGGTGGATGTCCGCTTTGTCGCCCACGGATCCCGGGCACCGGAACTCGTCGCCGAGGCGGAACGACGCACCCGCGCCGTCGCCGGCGAGTTCATCTTCGGTTCGGAAGACGAATCGCTCGAAGCCGTGGTCGTCCGCACGCTGGCGGCCCGCGGCCGGACCCTTGCCACCGCGGAATCCTGCACCGGCGGGCACATGGCCAACCGCATCACCAACGTCCCCGGTGCCTCCGCGGTGCTGCGGGCCGGTTGGGTGCCCTACGCGAACGAGGCCAAGCAGTCGTGCCTCGGGGTTCCCGAATCCGTGCTGCGCGAACACGGCGCGGTGAGCGAACCCGTCGCCCGCGCCATGGCCGAAGGGGCGCGCCGCGCGGCCGGGGCCGACTTCGCGGTCGCCACCACCGGCATCGCCGGCCCGACCGGCGCCGTGCCCGGCAAACCGGTCGGCACGGTTTTCATCGCGGTCGCGGGCCCGGCGGGAACGGTGGTCCACCGCCAACTCAACGTGTTCGACCGCGAGACCTTCAAGTTCCTGACCACGCAACAGGCGCTCGCACTGTTGCTCCGCCAACCGGGATTGGCCGGGGCGGAAGGCAAAGGCCCGGCTTCCACGCCATGACCACGGCCAACAAGGTGACGGTTTTCCGGATCCTGCTGGTGCCGTTCTTCGTCGACCAGATCCTCGAGTTCCGGGACGACGGGCAGGATTGGCACCGATGGCTCGCGCTCGCCACCTTCGCCGCCGTGGCGGTCATGGACGGCGTGGACGGGTTCATCGCGAGGCGGTTCAACCAACGCAGCGAACTGGGAGCGGTGCTGGACCCCCTCGCCGACAAATTGCTGCTGGTCTCCGCCATCGTGACCCTTTCCCTCAACCACACGCGCCTGGACCCCATCCCGCGTTGGCTGACCTTCCCGATCCTGACCCGGGACGTGCTGCTGGTGATCGGCGCGGTATTGATCCACTACACCGTGGGTTCGGCCAAGGTGCGCCCCCGCTGGACGGGCAAGACCGCGACCGTCCTGCAGATGGCGACCGTGATCTGGACCCTTTTGAAGTGGCCGCAATCCATCCAGACGTGGCTCGCGGCGGCGGCGGCCACGCTCACCCTCGCCTCCGGTTTCCAATACCTCTGGGACGGCATGCAGCAACTCGCCGCCAGCCCCAGGTCGTCCGCCAACCCGCGGCAGTGAGCCCCTATTTCGCCAGCCGATAGAACCGTTGCGCGTCGGTCGTCGGTTGGACCATCTCGAGCCGGTCGGCGACGGCTTTCGGCAGGCCGGATACCGGGATCCATTTCGGCCCGTCCTCGAACGCCGCATTGGCCTCGAGATGGTAATCCGATGCAACCGCCGGCCAGGACAGGACCGCGTCCGTCCCGCGGGCCTCGACGCGCAGGGTCGGTCCCTGGACCCCGGCAAGCGCCGAGACTTCGCCGGGGGAAAGCACTCCCCCGTACAACCGGAACAACGCGATCTCGCCCGGGGAATACTCGCCGATGCCGCCCGCCGAAGTGTTGTCGAGGAACAGGTGCATCACCCCGGCGGGATTCGCGACGTACATCTGCGTGTTGTTCTTGATCGTGAACTGCGGCACGCCGTCGAGGTAGGAACGGATGGTGCCGTCGTTGGCCACCGTCAGCACGACGTGGTGATAGACGTTGTTGACGAAATTCGAGGTGCTCCCGGCGACCGGATAGACATCCAGCGTGTTGCCCGGATCCACGTAGAAACCCGAGTCCGACACCCGGTTCTGGACGTCGAGTATCCGGCGCCATGCCCCGACCCGGGCATGGAAACGGAACACCATCTCGGCCGAGTACTGGTTGGTGGGAACCGTCGGCGGGAAGTTCAGCGTCAACCCGCCCTGCTCCTGCGGGGGGGGTGGCGTTGCCCCCGAACAAAAACACGCGGCGCGCCCGTCCGAACACCACGCCGTCCCGGAAACCATTGGCGCCCTTGGGATCGACGGACAACAGCGCGGGCATGCCGGGTTCCTCGGCGGCGAGCGAATCGTGGAAAAGATAGGAGGCCGCGACCGTTGCGGCCCGGGCTCCCGCGACGCCAAACCAAGCCAGAAGAAGGAGAAGCACGACGGACATTCTCATGCGACGGAGCCCAGCAAGTTTCCGGCCTCGCAACAAGACCCGACCACGGGGGCGCATCCCCACCGCGCCACGCGGGGGAGACATCGCTTCCGGGAGCCGTCCCAAGGGATGCCCGGCCGCGACACCAGCAAAATGGCCCATTGACCCGGTTTCCCACGGGCCGGTACGGTCCCCCCCTTTCAACAGAGAATTATGATCGGGACCATACGGAGACACTCGGCGATATTGTGGTGGATCGTCGTCGTGGCGGTGATCGTCAGTTTCGTGGCCTGGTTCGCGCCGAACCAGCCCGCGTACCGTTCCATGCTGGGCAGCGGGAACGCCGGCGATCGCGGCACGATTTACGGAAGACCCATCAAGGCCGACGACGTCCGGGCGGCAGCGCGCCGGGTGCGCATCATGGCGGGCAACCGCCAGATCGCGCAGGACGTCGAGACCCAACAGATTTACCAACAGCTGCTCCTGGACGAGAAGTTCCGGCAGTTCGGCATCGTGGTCTCCGACCAACAACTCGCCGAGTTCATCAAGCAGGTGCTCCGGGACCCGTCCACCGGCGAACTGCTCTATGACCGCGAGGTCGAGTTCCGCAAGACCCAGGGGGTCTCGGAAGCCGAATACCTGGAATTCGTCCGCCGCCAACTCGCCGAACGCCACCTCCGGGACGTCGTCGAGATCCCGGCCCAGTTGGTCACCCCGCGCGAGGCGGAAGCCGAGGTGCGCCGCGCCAACGAACAGATTCTCGCCACCGCCGTCTTGTTCTCGTCGTCCAACCACGCCGCCGGCGTCCAGATGACCCCGGACGCCTTGGGCCGCTTTTTCACCAACCGCGTCGCCGCTTACCGCACGCCCGAGAAGATCATCGCTTCCTACGTGAAATTCGGGGCGACCAACCATCTCGCCGAAGCCGAGGCCGCGGTCGCGAAAATGCCCGACCTGACGTCGCGCCTCGAGGGCGTCTACACCCAGCGCGGTGCCGAAGCTTTCCGGGACGCCGAAGGCAAACCCCTCGCCAAGGACGCCGCCATCGCCCGCCTCCGCGAGGACTTCGTCCGCAGCCGCGCCGTGGCCATCGCCGGCGACATCGCCAACGATTTCTACAACGACCTCGGCAAGATCGAACCCGTCACGGCCCGGAATCTGGACACCGTCGCATCGAAACGCGGCATCAAGGTCGAGATTACCCAACCCTTCTCCGGCACCGACCGGCCGTTCGGACTCGAGAGCCTCCGCGGCCTCGCCGACCAACTCGCGCGGCTCGATCCCGCCGTCCCGTTCACCGAACCGATCGCCGCCGGCGACGGCGTCTACATCGTCGCCATCCGCCAACGCATCCCCTCGATCACGCCGCCCTTCGAGACCGTCCGCAACCGCGTCGCGGACGACTACCGGCGCACGCAGTCGCTGGAAGCCGCGCGCACGGCCGGCCAGGCCTTCCACAACCTCGCCACCAACGCCCTCGCGTCGGGCAAGGCGTTTTCGGCGCTGGTGGCCGAGCAAAAGCTCGCGGCCATCGATCTCCCTCCGATCACGCAGCAGATGAACATGGTGCCGGGCCTGCCCCCGCAGGTGGATCTGAACTCGGTCAAGGACGCCGCCTTCGGGTTGCAGCCGGGACAGGTCAGCGGGCTGATCCTCGGCCGCGATGGCGGCTACGTGGTGTACTTGCGGGAACGCAAGGCTGCCGCCGAAGACCTCGTCAAAGCCGAGATTCCCAAGATCTCCTCGGAGATGCGCCAGCGCGAGGAACGCGCCGGATATTCCGAGTGGCTGAACCACGAGTGGATTGCCTCCGGCCTTCAGGACCTGCTCGCTCCCAAGACCAAGCTGGGCGCGGTCGGATCCGCTCCGGCCCAGTGACCGGCACGGGATTCCCGTTTTCACCGGCCGCGGCTTCCAAGCCGCGGCCTTTTTCGTTTCTCCCCCCTGCGTCGCGGCCGCGGACCCCGCCAACATCTCCTTTGGCCTTTCGCATGGCGGCGCCGTGGCGAGGCACTGCCCCCGGCCGGGCCCCGCTCAGCCCGGCACCCCGACCGGTGCCAATCCGCGCACCAGATCCGGCAGCCGGCATCCCGTGCACAACGCGTCGGCATGCGCGCAGAAATCCTGCGCCAACCCGATCAACCCCTGTTGCGTCGCCGCCGTCCCCGGCAAGACCCGCCGGGCTCCCCCCAGCAGCCGTTGCCGCGCCAACCGCAGCACGGCGTTGTCCTCCCCCGCCGGCCAACCGAGATACCGCTCCTCGACCCGCTGCCGCATGGCGGGATCGCTTCCCGCCGCCGCCCGTGCCAGCAACCAGGGCAACACCACGCTCACCGCCAGATCGGTCGCCCGGGAATGCCCCAGCAACGGTTGCCCGGCCGCCAACGCGGGCGACTCCAACGTCCAGTGCCGTTCCCAGAAATCATCCGGGCCGGCCCCGAGAATGCACCGCAGGGATTCCGCCGTTTCCCGCGCGTCGCCGGCGTCGGCCATCCATCCGTCGAGCGCGCCGAACGGGGGACCCGCGGACATCCAGTGCGCCGCCAACGCGAGCCGGCGTTGCGGATGATTCGCCGGCCGCACCCCGCCCAACCGCCAGGCATCCGCGGGCAGGATCAGGCCATGGAAACGATCCCGCTCGTGCCACCAGCGGTCCCAGAGCGCGCGGAACTGCGTTGGATGGCGCGCCGCGGAATCCGGCGGCAACAGCCCCGCCACACCCAGCAGGCAGGCCTGTGCAGCGACCACATCGCCGGGCGATGGGTTGTCGTCGGGGCCGAGCAATTCGGCAACCCGCCGCATCGGCCAAACATTGTGCCGAAAGCCCAGGCCCCCGAGGAGCCCTTCCCAGAGGGCCCGATGCCACCCGGCATGCCGCGCCCGGGCCGCGAACGCGCCGCTCTTCCGCGCCAACCGGGCGAGGGCCGCCTGCCGGACGAGTTCTCCGAGCGTCTCGGGCGACAACCCTTGCAGTGGCGCGACGCATTGGCCGCGCACGTTGTCCGGCAGCAAGCGCGGCGCATCCGAGCACAGCCACGGCGCCAATTCCGCGAGCGGCGCGTCGAGATGCTCGCGCAGCGCCATGGCCGGCCTACCCGCCCCGTCCTGCCGCGCGTCCCACACCACGTGCAGGACGACGCCGTGGTAGGCGGGATTCCCGGCATGCCGATGCCCGCGCCAACCCGACGGCACCAGATCGATCTCCACGTCCCCGCGGACCGCGGCGGCCCCGCCGAAGCGGAGGATCGCCCCGCGGAAATCGGGGCCGGCGGCCCGGTTCCAGAAGCCGGGATGCAGCACGGTCAGGGCCTCGCCGTCCAGGGTACGCAAGGCGTCGCGTCGCAGTCGTTGGTGCCGCCAGATCTGCTGGAGCCAGCGTTCGGGGGGGACGAAGCCCTCGTGCAGGGCCGGCGGCGGAAATGCCGCCCCGAGCCATCGACGATACAAATCGGCCGGGAGTCTGGGCATGCCGCGGAAACTCGCCAACCACCCCGCCCTGTCAAACCGCCCTCCCTCCCCCGGGGTCAGTCCTCACTTTTGACACTCCGTCGGCGGTTTCCGGGTCACACCGATGGCGGCGGCGTCCGCAGCAGGTTCGACACGTGGGTCCAACTTCCCATCGCCAGTCGCCGTGCGATCCACGTCAACGTCCGGGTTGTCTCCGCCCGCAACCGCCGCGCGATCCGTATTTTTTCCGGGTCCCCCTTTCGCCGCCGCCCCAACTCGTCCTCCGTCCAGACCAACCGTCCCAATTCCTCGGCCACGATCCGCTCCGCCTTCCGCTCCTCGGTTTCGTCGCGATCCTTGCCCAGATGGTTTCGTCCCAATCGACCCACCGCGTCATCGAGGAGCTTTTCCTTCAGCATGTCGCCGCCAAAATACCAACCGCGACGGATCAACTCCCAGTCTTCGGGGGTGTGTGCCCGCCGCGATTCCACCGCGCTCTCGAAGCGTTTTCGCGTCGGGATCGTGTCGGATTCCAACCCCATTTCCCCCATCAGGCGATCCACCCGCAACCAGGGCCAACGCGACGAGGGGGGCTTCAGGTACTCCGCGAAACTGCTCCACCGATAGGTCCCCAACCGCTGTTCGCCGTCGATCAACCCCGCCCGTACCGGATTCAAATGCACGTAGTCGCACACGGTGAGGAAATAGCCGGCAGAGTCGGCATCCACGACCACTGCCTTGTATCGCCCCCCGAACAGATGCCCCGATACCCGGTGCCGGGAATTGAAGCGGGCGGTGTAGGTCCCCAGGAGCCACTTCATCCCCTCGACCAGATTCGGCTTGGGCGTCTCGACGACCAGATGAAAGTGGTTTCCCATCAGACACAGCGCATGGACCTGCCAATCCGTCTTCGCGCAAGTCTCGGCCAAGGTCTCCAGGAAACGATGGCGGTCCACATCGTCCCGAAAGATCTCCTCGCGACGATCTCCTCGGTTCATCACGTGGTACACGGCCCCCTCGAATTCCCTGCGTAGCGGTCTGGGCATGAACCCAACCTCACGGCCGAAACGCGTGGTGTCAAAAGTGAGGACCGACCCCTCCTCGCGACCCCTCCTCCGACCCCTCCTCCGACCCCTCCTCGGGTGTCAAAAGTGAGGACTGACCCCCCCCGGTTCCCGGGAAAAATGACGGTCTCCGACTGGCGTTCCGGGTCGCGGCCGAACATCTTCGCGGTCGGACTGTCAGGAGCGTGTTTCCATGAACCCTCGGTACCTTTTCCCGGTGAAAGCAATCCTTGCGATGGCCGTGGTTGCCATCGTCCCCGCGATGGCCGCCGATCCCGTCGGCGAGGCCCCGCCGGTGCCCTTCGACGTGCGGCGCGATGCCTCGGTGCTGGCGGTCGAGCAGGTACTGCCCGCGGTGGTCAACGTGTCGGCCCGCAAATGGGAGGAACACGGCGGCGACGAATTCCAGCGCCTGATCGAGGAATTCTACGGCTACCGCCAGCAACGCCGCGCCCAGTTCAGCCGGGGCTCCGGCGTGGTCATCGATCCCGAGGGCTACGTCCTCACCAACGTCCACGTCGTCGCCGACGTCGACGACATCACGGTGCAGTTCATCGACAGCAACGAATCCCTGCCCGCGGAACGCGTGGCCTTGTCGGCATCCAAGGACATCGCCTTGCTGCGGATCAAGGCGCCGGCCGGCCGGCGGTTCAAGGCGGTGCGATTCGCCCGGGAGGACGACCTGTTGCTGGGCGAAACCGTCCTCGCCCTCGGCAACCCCTTCGGACTCGGCGGTTCGGTGAGCCGCGGCATCCTGAGTTCCAAGAGCCGGCGCGCGGCCGGAACCGTCCCCGAGGGCGCCCGCCTCGAGGTCCAGGATTGGCTCCAGACCGACGCCGCCATCAATCCCGGCAACTCCGGCGGACCCCTCGTGAACCTCCGCGGCGAACTCATCGGCATCAACGTCGCCGTCCTCCGCACCGATCTGGGCGCCCAGGGCATCGGGTTTGCCGTGCCCATCCAGCGCGTCGACGAGGCCCTCGCCGAGGCGTTGACCGGCGAGAGCATCCAGGGCCTCTGGTTCGGCGCCCGACTCCAGCCCGGGATGCGCCCGCTGACCGTGAAATCCGTCCAGGATGGCAGCCCGGCACACCAAGCCGGCCTCCGGTCGGGCGACGTCGTCCTCGAGGTCAATGGCCGTCCCGCCGGCAATGTCATCGAATTCAACCGCTCGCTGGTCGCCGCCGGCGCGAAACGCGACATCCGTCTCCTGGTCCGTCGCGACGGCGCATCCCGGGTGCTTTCCCTGCGGTTGGCCGACGAACGGCGTGTCTTCGACGCCGGATATATCCGCGGCCGCATCGGCGCGACCGTCGAGGCCGTCGACGGCGGGTTGGCCGTGTCCGCGGTGGACGCCGACGGGCCATCCGCGCGGCGCCTTGGCGAGGGCATGTTCATCGTGGGCATCGACGGCCAGGCGGCGACGGACGTGCTGTCGCTGGCCAAGGCGCTTCACGGGAAGGCGAAGGGGACGCCGGTCGTTTTGGACGTGGTGGCGTTCGAACGGCGCGGTTTCCTCACCCGGCGCCGCGAGGGCACGGTGACCGTCAAGGTGCGTTGAAAGCGGTCGGGATCCCGGCAAGACCGATGCGCGCGAGCGAAACCAAAACGGGATTGGGACAAACGGGACTCGCCCGCTAGTCTGCGGCCACGCGATGGATTCAGGCATCCCGATGATCGAGGTCCGCGACCTCACGAAACGCTATCCCGGCCGCACGGCCGTGGACGGGCTTTCGTTCACGGTCGGGCGCGGCGAGGTCGTCGGCTTCCTGGGGCCGAACGGCGCCGGGAAATCGACCACCATGCGCATCCTCTCGTGTTTCATGCCCGCGACGAGCGGGACGGCGCGCGTGGCGGGGTACGACGTGTTCCGGGAACCGGACGAGGTGCGGCGGCGGATCGGCTACATGCCGGAGAACAACCCGCTCCACCTCGACATGCGCGTGCGCGAGTACCTGAAGTTCCGCGCGCGGCTGAAAGGGCTGGGATGGCGGCGCAGCCGGGAACGCGTGGACACGGTGCTCCAGCAATGCGGCCTGACGGAAGTCGGGCGCCGGATCGTCGGCCAGCTTTCCAAGGGATACCGCCAGCGCGTCGGCTTGGCGGACGCGCTCGTGCACGAGCCCGACCTCATCATCCTCGACGAACCCACGATCGGGCTGGACCCTCACCAGATCCGCGCCGTGCGGTCCCTGATCAAGGACCTCGCGAAGCGCCACACCGTGCTGCTCTCGACCCACATCCTCAGCGAGGTGGAGATGACCTGCTCGCGGGTATTGATCCTGCACGAGGGCCGGATCCTGGCGGCGGACCGGACGGAAGACCTGGAACGGCGGCTGAGTCTGGATGGCCAGGTGGTGGCCGAGATCGAGGCGCCGGACGCCGCGTTGCTGGAGGCTTTCCGGGATCACCCGGAGGTCGAGCACGTGGAAATCGCGGCGCTCGACGGCGCGTACCGGCGGTTGGCGCTGACCCCGCGCAACGGCACCGACCTCCGGCCCGTCGTGTTCGCCCAGGCCACGGCCCACGGCTGGCCGCTCCGCGAACTCACCCGCAGCCGCCATTCGCTCGAGGAGATCTTCGTCCATCTCACCCGGGCGCGGAACCGGACCCGGAACTGACATGCGCGTCTTCCTCACCCTCGTCCGCCGCGAGCTTGGATCGTATTTCAAGTCGTTCAGCGGCTATGTCGTCGTCGCCGCCGTGCTCCTCCTCAACGGCTTCAGCCTCGTCGACCTGATCGAACGCGTGCGCGGGCATGCGGTCCACGCGCCCGTCACCGAGTTGTTGTTCCAGACGTACTATTTCTGGCTGGTCGTCCTGCTCACCTCGCCCGTCATCACCATGCGCGCCTTCGCCGCCGAGAAATCCAGCGGCACGTACGAGGCCCTGATGACCACGCCCGTCGGCGACTGGCAGGTGGTGCTGGCCAAGTTCGCCGGGACGTTCTCGTTCTTTGCGCTGGCGTGGCTCCCGCTGATGGCGGTGCTGCTCGCCCTGCGCCAGATCACCGGGGTCGCCGCGCTCTTCGATCCCCCCGTCGTCGCCTCCACCTTCGTCGGCATCCTGCTGGTGGGATCCCTGTTCATGGCGCTCGGTTGCCTGGCCTCGGCGTTGACCCGCAGCGAGATCATCGCCGCCATGGTCACCTTCCTCTGGGGCATCGGCCTCTGGATGCTGGGCTACCGGCCGGACACCTCGTCGTTGATGCCCGCATGGGCGCAACCCGCCCTGGAGCAGATCTCCATGTCGCGACACATGGAGGATTTCGCCCGCGGCCTCGTGGTCGGGCGCCACCTCGTGTTCTACGCGAGCGCGACCGCCTTCCTCCTCTTCGTGACCCAACGCGTGGTGCAAAGCCGACGCTGGAAATAGGCCCATGACGCGCGATCTCCCCAGCTTCGTCCCCGGCCGGCCCTACCGCGTCGCCGCCAGCGTCGCCGTCGGCATCCTCTCGCTGTTCGTCGTCGTCGCCCTCGTCAACCACCTCGCGGTGTCCCGCCTGCACTGGCGCGCCGACGTCTCCGAACTGCGCGGGTTCGAGCTCTCGCCGCTCACCCGGCAGGTCCTCGCGGGCATGACCAACGACGTCCGGGTCACGGTGTTGTTCCCGAGGGATTCGGACCTGTACGGAAACATCGCGGGATTGCTGCGCGAGTACGGCGAGGTCCAACCGCACCTCCGGGTGCGGACCGTCGACTACGAGGCGGAACCCGCCACGGCCCTGTTGGTGCGGGCCGGCTACAAACTGCGACCCGAGGATGCCAACCTCGTCCTCTTCGACTCCGGCTCGCAGGTCGTCCGGGTGGCCGAGACCGAATTGTCCACCTTCGACGCGAACCTCGCCGAGATGGCCAAGGGATCCCGGCGCGAGATCCGCCGGTCGGGGTTCAAGGGCGAGCAACTCTTCACCTCCGCGCTGGCGAACCTCGCCAACACCAACACGCTGAACGCCGCGTTCGTGGTGGGCCACGACGAACACCGGACCGACAGCGACGATCCGTTGGTCGGGCACAGCCTGTTCGCCCGCCTGCTCGAGTCCAAGGCCACCGTCGTCACCCAACGCCGCGTCGACGGCACCAACGAGATCCCCGCCGACGTGCAATTGCTGGTGATCGCCGGACCCGCCCAACCCTTCCTGCCGGTCGAGGCGGAACGCATCGGGCGGTTCCTGGCCGGGGGCGGGCGCGTGTTGCTGACGGTGAATTCCACGTTCCCCACGCGGACGGGACTGGAGGACGTCCTGCGCGACTGGGGCATCGTGGCCCCGCCGGTCTACGTGTCGGACACGAACAACACGATGGGATCCTTCACGGTGATCGCGACGAACTTCGCCAGCCACCCGGTGACGCTGCCGTTGGCCCGGAACGATTCGCGGTTGTTTTTCCAACGGCCCCGGCTCGTCGGGACGCTGCCGCCGGAGATGATGCCGGCCGACGCGCCGAAAGCCCAGATCCTGGTGTCCACCGGACCCGGGGGCATGACCAAGTCGGAGCTTCGCTCCGGCACGCCCTCGTTCAACCCGGCGATCGACCGCATGTTCGAGGTCCCGTTGGTCGCCGCGGCCGAACGCGGCGGCGTCGCGGGGGTCGCGGCGGGCCGCGGCAACGGCCGCCTCGTGGTGGTCGGCGACTCCATGCTTTTCGGGAATTCCGCGTTCAACAGCCCGGCCAACGTCGACTTCGCGGAACTCTCGCTGGCGTGGCTGATGGACCGCACCCAACTCCTGGCCATCGGTCCGAAGCCCATCCGCGAATACCAACTGTTCCTCACGCCGCGCCAAAACCGCACCGTGAAATGGACCCTGCTCGGACTCCTGCCCGGGTCCGTCCTCGCCCTCGGTTTCCTCGTCTGGTTCCGGCGACGCAGCTGAACGAAGCATGAACCACCGCTCGAATCTCGCCCTGTTCCTGCTCGCCGTCGCGCTCGCGGCGTACGTGTTCGTCGCCGATCGCCGCGGCGGCCACACCGTCACCGGCCGCTCGGGCGACGCCGCCATGTTCCCGTCCTTCGACGTGGCCTCGCTCGGCGCGGTCGAGTTGGCGCGCAGCAATTCCATCATCCGGGTGGAACGGACCAACAACGCCTGGACCCTGCGGCTCCCCGTCAACTATCCCGCGCAGTCGCTGAGCGTCGACCGCCTCCTCGAACACGTCGCCCGCATGGTGCCCGCGGGCTACGTCGGCGTCCGCGACGTCGCCGCGCAACCGGACGGGCTCGCGGCGTTCGGGCTCGCGCCGCCGGTCGCCACGCTCACCCTCGTCGGACGCGACCAACCGACCATCCTGCGGGTCGGCGGCAACACCCCCGTGGCCGGCCGCCTGTACGTCCAGTTGGTCGGCACCGACGGCGTGTTCGTGGTCGACGCCGCGCTGCTCGGCCTGCTGCCGTCGTCGCCCGACGACTGGCGGGACCGGGGATTGATCGATCTGGCGGGGCGAACGTTCGACCGGGTGTCGCTGGCGGCGGCGGGACGGACGGTGTTCGAGGCGGTGAAGGATCCGGCGGGGCGCTGGCAATTGCGGCAACCGCTCTCGGCACGGGCCGACGGCGAGCGGTTGGAGGCATTGGTCGGCCAACTCCAGCAGGTGCGCGTGTCGGGCTTCGTCTCGGACGCCCCCATCGTGGACCGGGCCAGCCTCGGGCTGCAGCCACCCGCCTTCGAACTGGGCGTGGGGTCCGGAACCAACGAACTCGCGCGCCTCGAGGTCGGCGGTTCCCCGACCAACGCGCCCCAGCACCGCTACGTGCGCCGCCTCGCCCACACCAACGTCGTCCTGGTCGACGCCCAGTTCCTCGCCGCGCTCGAACGACCGTTGCAGGACTTCCGCGACCCGCGCCTCGTCGGCCCCCTCGACGGGATCACCCGCATCGAGCGCACCGGCACCGGGGGATTCGCGGCGGCCTTGGAGGGCACGAACTGGTGGGTGACGGCACCGCGTCGCTTTCCCGCGAGCGCCGCGATGGTCCGACTGTTCCTCGACCAGATCCAGAGCCTGGAAATCGAGCAGTTCGTGAACGACGTGGTGGCCGATCCGAAAACCTACGGGCTCGACCGGCCGGCGCGCGAATTCGTGCTCGGACACGGGACCAACACCCTGGTGCGGGTGCAATTGGGCGGGCCGGCCAGCGCCAACGGCGCGCTCCTGTTCGCGCGCCGGACCGACGAGTCCAGCGTCTACGCGGTGCCCCGGACCATCCTCATCAACCTCGAGTCCGCCGGACAACTCCGCGACTGGAGTTTCGCCGCCACCAACGTGGCCGCCGTCGACATCGTGCAGCAGGGACGCCTGCGCCGCCTCGTGCGGTCGCCTTCGGGTTGGCAGGCGGCGGCGGGCGCATCCGCGGGCCTCGTCCCGGATGCCATCGAGGAAACCCTGCACCGTCTGGGCCGGTGGGAATCGACGCGCTACGCGGTCACCGACGAGGCGGCGATGACCAAGGCCGGCCGGTTCGGCGAGACCGCGCACGAGGCGACCCTGAGCCTCGACGGCGGCCTGTCCGTTCGCGTGCTGCGCCTGCGTTTCGGCGCCACCCTCGGTGCAAACCGTCTGGTCCTCGCGTATTTCGACAACGACCCGACGCCGCTCCGGCTGGAAATGCCGGAGGATTTGTACGGCGCCGTCGCGCGCGATCTCGCGGCCCCCTAGGCACCGCTTCCATGACGGCGCCCAACAATGCGAGGCAACGGAGGCATGGGCCGGTCCGCCGCACCTTCCGATGGTGCCGGCGCCTCGTGCTGTCGCTGTTCCTGCTGGCCGCGACCGCCGTCCTTTACCTCAACCAGATCGGCCTCCCGGAATTCGCGAAACGCCCGCTGCTCGCCCAGTTGCGCGACCGCGGCCTCGACCTCGATTTCAGCCGCATCCGGCTCCGCTTCGGCCGCGGCGTGGTGGTGGAACACGTCAACCTCTCGCGCCGCGGCGAGGCCGCCGGCGAGAAATTCCACGCCGAGGAACTCCAACTCCGGCTCCGTTGGTCCTCCCTCCTCGAACTCCGCGCCCCAGAGATCGTCGCTTTCACGCTCCGCGACGGCAGCATCCTCCTGCCCCTCGCCGACGAACCCGGCCGCCCGCCCTTCCCGCTCGCCATCGACCACGTCTACGCCCGCATCCGCTTTGCCGGCCCCGAGCACTGGGAAATCGAATCGCTCGACGCCCATTCCCAGGGCGGATCGCTGCACGCCCACGGCACGCTGACCAACGTGTCCGTCCTGCGCTCGTCCCGCCCGCGCCCCACCCCGGCCGTCGCCGGCACCGCCTGGAAGCGGGCCTTGCTCCAGACCGTGCGCCTCCTCGATCGCACCCACTTCGATTCCCCGCCGGACCTCGGCGTCGGTTTCGTCGTCGACCTCCGCGATCCCGCGTTGTCCGCCGGCGACCTGCGCCTGCGTGCCGCCGCCGCCAGCAACGAATGGGGTCGCCTCGACGGCGTCACCCTGCGCGTCGACGTGCCCCGGACCGTCGGCACGAACGCGCTGCACCAGGCCGACCTGCGGCTCGCCGCGACCCGCGTGGTCACCCCCTGGGCCGATGTCTCCGGCTTCGATTGGAACGCGCGCGCGATCCAATGGACGTCCGCCGGGATGCCCGAACGGCTCGAATGGACCCTCGGTTGCCAGGCCGTCGAGACGCCGTGGACCGGCGCCGCCTCCGCGAGGGCTTCCGGCCGCTCGGACCGCGTGCGACTGCCGGCGGGCGAGTCCGCCCCATGGGGCCTGCCCGCCGCGACCGGTTGGGCACGCGCAACGCCCGCCACCAACGGCTATGCGTCCACCGTGCATCTGGAACTCCACCGTCCGGCGCTCCATCTCGCGCAGGCCGCCGCCGCCGCGGAATCCCTCGCGGTCGATCTCGACGGATTCCACGACCTTGCGGGCTGGAGAAACCTCGGGCTCCGACTCTCTGCCGTCGGCGCCACCTCGCGCTGGGCGAGCGTCGCGTCGGCAACGCTCGCGGTGTCGCTGTCGCCGCGCACCCGGGGACCGGCGACCGACGCCGCGTGGGGACCCTGGGCCCGATGGACGGCCCTGCGGGGCACCGCGGGGCTCGCCGCCACGAACCTGTCGGTTCCCCGCCTGTCGTTGGCCCGCGTTTCCGGGAACATCGCGTGGAACGCGCCCGCGCTCTCGCTGACCAACCTCGAGGTCCGCCTCGGCGAGGGCACCGCCCGGGGCGACGCCCGGCTCGACGTCGCCGACCGGCGCGCGTCGGTGCGGGGATTGGCGATGGTGGACGCGCACCGGATCGAACCGTTGTTGACGACGAACGCGGCGCGCTGGCTGCGGCAGTTCGCCTGGCCGTCCGACGCGCCGCCCCGGTTGGAAGGCGATGTCGCCGTGTTGTTGCCCTCCTGGACCAACCGCCAGCCCGACTGGCGCGGCGAGGTGCTGCCGACGCTCACGCTCGCCGCCGACGTATCCGCGACCAACGCCGGGTTCCGCGGGCTCATGGCCGATACCGCCCACGGAAGGGTCGCCCTGACCAACCGGGTCTGGAGTGTCCGCGGCATGGATATCCACCGGCCGGACGGCACGCTGGCTTTCGATTACGACGGCAGCGAGCTGACCAAGGACTATCACTTCCGCCTGCGCGCCGTGCTGAGCCCATTGATCGCGCTGCCCCTGCTCGACGAGGACCTCCGGGGCAAGGTCGCCGGCCAGTTCTCCCTCGGCCCGCCCCCCCGCATCGAGGGCGACGTCTGGGGCCGATGGCTGGCGCCCGAACGCACCGGACTCGACCTCCACATCGTCGCCACGAATTTCGTCGTGCGCGGCGAACCGGTGGAGTGGGCCGACGGCCACGCGTCCTTCACCAATCTCTTCATCGCGTTCCGCGACGTGCACGCACGGTCCGCCGGCAAGGTCCATGTGCCCGGGGCTTCCTACGACATCCGGCGCCGGTTGATCACCTTCACGAACACCACGAGTTCGGTCCCGGTCCAGCGCGTGGCACGGGTGATCGGCCCAAAAATCACCCGGACCCTGTCGGCCTACCGTTTCACGAATCCCCCCGCGGTGTGGCTCGAAGGGGCGGTCGGCGTCCAGGGTCCCCAACCCAACGACCTGCGGCTCGACGTCCGCGCCGGGGACTTCTCCTGGTGGCGCCTGCACGGGACGAACGTCACGGGCAAGTTGCACCTGAAAGGGGAAACGATCGCCATCGACGGGCTGCGCGGCGCGTTCCACGGCGGTGACGTCGATGCCAACCTGTTCTTCGACTGGGCCAACACCAACGATGTCCGGTTCCACCTCGATGTCGCCGCGACGAACATCGCCCTGCCGGACTTGTTGCGGGCGACGGCCCTCGCGACGAACCGGATGGAAGGGCGGTTGACCGGACGCGTCGCCATCTTCGACTCGCGCCTCGACGAACCCCCTACCTATGCCGGCCGTGGCTGGCTGCGCATCGAGGACGGCTATCTTTGGGGCCTCCCGGTGTTCGGCTTGTTCTCGCCCGTCTTCGACGCGGTGTCGCCGGGCCTCGGGCAAACCCGCTTCACCGACGGATCCGCCACCTTCGGCGCGACCAACGGACTCGTGACCACCCGCGACATGCAGATGCGCTCGGCCACCATGCGGCTCCAGTATCGCGGGACGATCGACACGACCGGAAAGCTGGACGCCACCATGGAGGCGGAACTTTTCCGGGACATGCCGTTGATCGGGCGCCTGCTCCAGCTCGCACTCACGCCGGTCACCAAGCTGATGGAATACCGTGTCCGCGGCACGGTGATGAAGCCGGAGGCGGATCCGCGCTACCTGCCCCGCGTCCTGATCGCGGTGCTCCGGCCGATCGCGACCCTGAAGAGCCTTTTGCCGAGCGACGACAAACCGGCATCCGCGGAACCGACGTCGACCAACCCGCCGCCGGCCGCGCCCCAACCGCCGCCGCCGGTTCCCCGGAAACCCTAGGCAGCCTCCGGGCGTCATGGGGCCAACCGTCCCCAACCCGCCGGAACTTTATTTCGAAACCTTCGTCCGCAGGTGCGCGTCCGCGAACTCCATGAAGACCCGCCAATCGCCGGCGGTCATCGAGTGGCGCCCCGGCCGGATGTAGTAACCCAGACGCCCCTTCGACAGCACGCCCAACGCCGGCATCCGGTCGGTTCCCACCCCTCCGGCGCCGAGCAACCGGTACACCGGCTCGGCTCCCTTCAGCACCTCGAACTGCCCGGCCGGATTCGCCCATTGGTCTTCCTCCGCGTTCGACAACAGCACGGGACGCGGCGCCATCAATGCCACCAGCGCGTTCTGGTCGAACGGCAACCGCTCGGGCTGCCGGTTGAAGCGCTTGAACTCCGCGTTGAACCAATGCGGGAACGAGGTGTTGATCCGCTCCACCGATTCCCCGACACGACCCCGGCTCGGTGCCGTGCCGCCGCAACCGGCCTGGTGCGGGATCGCCAGCGCGATGCGTTCGTCGAACGCCGCCGCCAGCAGCGCCGTCTTGCCGTTGCGCGAATGTCCCACGGCCGCCACCCGCTTCGCGTCGATCGCCGGATCCGTCCCCAGATAATCCATCGCCCGGTGGAATCCCCACGCCCATGCCGCGATCGTCCCGCGGTCGCGCGCTTCCATCGGCCGCCCCTGCGACCGTGCCCACCACGCCAGGACACCGTCGGAAACGTCTCCGCGGTCGGAATCGATGTCGTTGCTGCAAAACGTCGCCAGCGCATAGCCATGCCGGAGGATTTCCTCCACCGGCCAGTCCCCTTGCTGGCCGCCGCTGCCCGCCTCGCTCGCATGGCCGTCGGCGCAACCCTTGCAGGATTTGTAGGTCCAACCCCGGGCCACCGGCACCCGGGGATCCGCGGTGATCTGGTGGTTGCCGCAGAAATTCATGGCAAGGAACGCGGGAACGCGCCCCTTGGCCCCGTTCGGCACCACCACCATCAGGTCGATCGACGGTGCATCCGGTCCGCCGAACTCGATCTTCACCACCCGCAGCGTGCCGAGGCCGCCCAGAAAATCGGGATGGGACGCCACGGTCCTGAACCTCAGGTCCCGGGGTTTCGGGGGCATCTCGCCGTACATGTAATGCGCGAACAGGGCCTTCAGTTCCGGCCGGCGGCGGTGTTCCCATTCCCGGCGCGACGCGACGGTCTTTCCCGACCGGAGCACCAGCGGGTCCGGCAAGTCCGCCCGCGCGGCGATCGATTCCGGTTCGGGCCAGACTTCGGGCGACGCGGCGAGGAGGCACGGCACGAGCGCGGCAAAGGCGACGAGTCGGGAGAACATGGGGACAGGTTGCCCTTCGGGCGCGAGGCCGGCCAGCCTTCCGATGGCCTTGGGGACGGGTTGAAGTCGGGACAGATACCTGCCGACCCATCTTGCTCTTCCGGCAATCGATGGGAGGCTTCGGCGCCATGGACCCGATGCCTGCTCCCGAGATTCGCGCCGCGATGGCCAAACTCGATGCATGGCACCGGCGGGGAAGCCTCATCCATCGCGAGTACACCTTCGGGGATTTCCCGCTGGCCATCGCGTTCGTGAACGCGGTCGCCGCCGCCGCCGAGTCCGCCCTCCACCACCCGGACATCGACATCCGCTGGAACCGGGTCCGGCTCGCGCTGACCACGCACGATGCGGGGGGACTGACCGAACTGGATTTCGTCCTCGCGGCCCGCTGCGACGCGCTGGCGAAGCCGGGTTCTAGCGTGTCCCGTCGTGCCCCCGGCCCGCGACCTGCCGGTAAAACTCCAGGCCGCGGCGCGCGACGGCGTCCCAGGTGAAATTGGCCCGGGCGTGCGCGAGTGCGGCGACGCCCATGCGGGCGGCCAGTCCGGGTTCGCCCAGCAACCGTTCCAGCGCGGCCCGCAGCGCGGCCCGGTCCCGCGGCGGCACCACGAAGCCCGTCCTGCCGTCGTCCACCAACTCCGGCAGGCTCGTGGTCCGCGTGACGATCACCGGCTTGCCCGCGGCCTGGGCCTCGATCGCCACCAGTCCGAGCAATTCGGACCGGTCCTCCGCCCCGTTGTCCCCCGGCAACGACGGCTGCAACACCACGTTGGCACCGGCGTATTGCCGCGCGACTTCCGCGTCGTCGGCATCGGTCACGAAGCGCACGTTTTTTCCCGTGGCCGCGGCGCGCAACGACTCGAAATAGGCCGGGTCGTAAGGCCGCCCCACCACCCGCAACTCGCGTCCGTCGGGCAACGCCTCGATCACCTCGCGCACGCCCTTGTGCGGCAGGAGCCGGCCCACGAACAGCGCGTAGCCCCCGAACGACCCGGGATCGACCGACGTGGCCAGATGACGGGCGCCGCCGAGGAGGACCGTGTGTTCGCCGGGCCAACCCGCGAACAGTCGGCTGGCGTAGGCCGAGAGGTGGGCATGGCCGTGCACCCGTCGGTAGGGATTCAGCCGGAGCGCCAGACGGGTGAGATAGGTGCCCACGCACCGCCCGCCGCCGCCGACATCGGTCAACACCACCGTCTGGCCCCGCAATGCCGCGCCCAGCAGCAGGCCGTCCGAGACCGGCGAAGGAAAACACATCACGTGCAGCACGTCGTACCCGGCCAGCGCCCGCCAGGTTGCCCGGGTGAAGGGCGGCACCAACGGCGAAAAGAACCGGCGCGTCGGCAGCACGCGCGACGGCGGCGAGCCGTCCGGGGGCGGACCCACCTCGCGCGCCAGCAACAATTGCTCCGCGGGCGTCATGCGGGCGAGGGCCCGCGTGTATTCGGCGGCGTAGCGTTCGCCCCCGCCGATCGTGCGGTTCTCCATCTCGCACGAGGCGGGGAGGACGAGCACGCGCGGCTTCCAACCGGGCGCCGCGCCGGCGTTGGAGGAATTCCCGTCGCTCACGGCGCCTTGAGGAAAAAGCCGCGCTGTTTCTCGCTGATCGCCATGCCCAGACGATCCATCACCGCCATCATGTCCTCCCACACCAACCGCTTCACGGACAGGGCCTGGTTCCGGAGCAGGTAGGCCGGATGATAGGTCACCATCACCGGGATCCCCCGGAAATCGAGCCACGAGCCCCGCAACCGCGTCACGCCGGCGTCGGTCTTCCCGAACAGTCCCTCGATCGCCGTAGCCCCGAGCGCCACCATCGCCCGCGGCTGGATCAGGTCGATCTGCTCCTCGAGGTACGGGATGCAGGTGGCCATCTCCTGCGGCGTGGGCTTGCGGTTGCCCGCGGTCTGGCCCGGGGTGTCCGGCCGGCACTTCAGGATGTTCGCGATGTAAACCGTCTCCCGGCTGAGTCCCATCGCGACGATGATCTTCGTCAACAATTGGCCGGCCATTCCGACGAACGGTTCCCCCCGCAGGTCTTCGTCCGCCCCCGGGGCTTCCCCGATGAAGATCAGGGGCGATTCCGGATCGCCGACGCCGAAGACCACTTGGGTGCGGCTGGCGACCAGATTGGGACAGCGGGTGCAGGCGAGCACCCGGAGGCGAAGTTCCTCGAATGCCGCCTTCCGTGCCGCGGGCTCGAGCTTCGGACGCTGCACCGCCGGGCCGCGCGTCACGACGGGGACCGCCACCGCGGGACTGGGCCGCGCGGGCGCGGCGGAAGTTCGGATGGCGGCCGACGGAGCCGGGGCCGCGCGAACCGCAGCCTGCGGCGCCGCGGCGCGGGCCGAACGCGACAGCGCCGACAAGGTTTCGGCCTTCACGGGGACAAACCCGACGCCCTGTGATTGCAGGGACTCGAGATGCCGGATCGTCGCGTCGAGCAAACGGCGGTAATCGTCGCTGGCCATGTGGGCCGAAGCTTGGTCGCAAGGATGGGAGTGGGGAAGCGGGAAGAACGGCGCTCCGCGCGGGGGACCGTCGCGGCCTGTCTTCCGCGCGCAGCGCCTTCGGACTGCGGTGGCGTCGCCGACGCTCCTTCCTCCGAACCCCGTCGTGCGCCCCGGGCAAAGCAAACGGCCCCCGGGATTGCCGGGGGCCGTTGCCGTTGGATCCCGCGCGGGATCGAATCGGACTCGCTCCGGCGAGGTCAGTTCAGCGCCGCGCCGGCGGGAACCTCGTGGATGGTGTGCTGGATCTCCTGGCTCACCTTCGTGCCATCCTTCGCGACGATGTCCCACTTGATGGCCTGCTGCATCACCGGGCGGATGTCCTCGACCTTCAGCACGACGGTCTTGCCGTCGGCGGAGAGTTTCGCGCCGGTGATGTTGATCGGTTCGCGCCCTTTCTTCGACGGGTCCTTCACCTGCATCTCGGGCGACCCGTAATTGTCGCTGCGGATGTAATTCCAGCGCTTGCCGCTCCAATTCTGGATGTCCTCGACGGACGCCTTGTCCAGCGGTTGGGAGAACGACAGTTCGACGCCGCCGTTGACCACCTTGAGGCCGGACACCGAATAGACCGGCTTCTTGGTGTACCGGACCCGGTCGAAGCCGGTGATGCGCGCGGCGTTCGACTGCCACTCGCTGAGGCCGGCGACGTACAACTGGCCGTCCTTGGGATGGAACCGCGCGCGCATCACGGACGACGTGAATTTCAGCGGGAACTTGACCACGCCCGCCTGCTGGCGGCCGCTGGAGATGTTCTGCCGCATCACCAGGTAGAGGCTCGATTTGCCATAGGACTCATGGAGCATCTCGCCCTTGAACGGCCCCCACTGGTCGCTCGTCACCCAGATCTGGCCGCCGCCCGAATTGTCGTAGTCGCCGTGCGACATCCACGCGATGGGCGGCGCGAATTTCTCGGCCGTCTCCTTCGGGGTGAGCTTGTTGACGACGCCGTGGAAGGTTTTGCCGTCGACCCAGTTGATGGGCGTCGTCGGCACCCAGGTGCCCTCGTTGTCCGAGGTGGTGACCTGTCCGTCGGCCCGGACGCCGATGCCGTTCGGCGCGCGCAGGCCGCGGGCGACGATCTCGAACTTCTTCCCGTCGGGGCTGACCTTGAAAAGGCAACCCGCGTGCGAGCACACGCTGCCGTTGCCCTGCGACGCCTTCTGGTCGCCGAAGCCGCGGCCACCGCCGTTCACCGGGTTGGCCTTGGCGAAATAGAAATTGCCGGCGGCGTCCGCCTGGAGGTCGAACACGAACTCGTGGAAACCCTCGGTCGACATGACGTCGTTGTTGAAGTTCTCGTAGAAGTCCGCTTCGCCGTCGTTGTTCACGTCCCGGAGACGCGTGATGCCGTCGCGGCCCGACACGTAGACGACGTCGTTGACGATCTCGATGCCGAGCGACTCGTACAGGCCCGACGCGAACCGACGCCACTCGAGCCGCTCGAGCGTGTCGTCGATGCCGGAGACGACCCACACGTCGCCGTCGTGGGTGCAGAGCGCGGCGCGTTTGCCGTCCGCGAAGAACGCAAGGCCGCCGAAGCGGACCCGGCGGCTCCAGGGATTCCGGTCCTTTTCCGGCGCCGTGAGGACATCGGTGACGTAGGCCCCGTCCGGGGTGGAAGAAGTGTTGAGCTGTCCCTTGAGGATGACGGGCTGCGGCCAGTGGGGCGCGGAGCCCTTGGCGAATTCCTTGAAGCGGACCGGCTCGGCGGCGGCCGCGGCGAAGGCGGTGCCCCCGTTGTCGTCGCCGCGCACGATGGTGACCTTGAAGGTGCCGGCATGGGTGCCCTTGGCAAACTGCAGGCTCACGCGACCGTCCTCGACCTTGAGCGCGGCGCCCTTGGGCAAACCGCTGGCGGCGATCCGCGTGGTCTTGCCGTCGGAGACCAGTTTGACCGTCGTGCCCTCGACGGACGGCTCCGCGCCCGCGACGTCCGCGATCAGGATCGAGAAAGCTTCCGGGGTCTTCTGGCTCTTGAACACCACGCCCGACCGTGGCGGATCCAGGCGGATGGCCCGGACGAATCCGGTCTCTCCCGCCACCGGCACCGTGCCCGGTTGCTCGTAGACCTTCGTGCCGCGGACCGTGTAGGCCAGCGTGACATCCATGCCGTTCACGTACAGGCCGTCCCAACGGCCGACTTCCTTGGCGATCGGTCCGAACGGTTCCTTGCGCGTGTCGACGAACTTGCCGTCGGCGCCCGCGACGCCCGGCACCACGGCGGTGCCGAACTTCTGGTCGCCCGCGATCGCCGGGTGATGCCCGTGCGCGCCGTCGAATGCGACGCCGTGGGTGGTGATGTAGCCGCCCGTCCAACCGGCCGCGAACCGCAGCAAATCGGTGTCGAACAACACCGCCGCGTCCGGTCCCAACCGGATCGCAAGACCCTTCATCGCCACGTTGTTCGCGGGGAACTTCGCGTTTATGCAGGCGCCTTGGAACGGAAAATCCTTTTGCAGGAGATCCTCGCGGATCTTGTCCTCGGCCCGAAGCGGGGCCGCCCAAACCGTGCCGGCGACGGCCAACAAGGCCATCCCGCGTTTCCAGTCCAACCGTTGTGCTTGCATGTCCGTGTATCCTCTACCGAAGCCGCGCCGGCCCGCCAGTGGCAATCCATGGATGGACGCCGAAAACATCCCGGCGGACGGCGCGCGACCGCGGATGGACTGGACGCGGGATCTCCGGATTCAAAGGTCGAGCGGCAGCACCATGAACGTCGCCTCGTAGATCCCGAGCAACGTCAACCGGATCCTGCCGCCCCTGTCGGTCTTCTCCGCCTGGATCCCGACGGGCAACGATTCGGTCGATTCCACCCTCTTCAGCGGGGTCTTGAGCACGGGTTCCTTGTCCTTGCCGTAGACCAACAGTTCCAGCGTGCCGGCCGCCGATCGACGCACCGCCAGGGCGCACTGGGACAACCGTGGAGGCGAGCAGGGGTCAGTCCTCACTTTAGCAGGGGTCAGTCCTCACTTTTGACACACAATCGGCGGCGGATCCCAGACCGCACGAAAGCCGGACCGCCGGCAGTTGCACCGGACGTCTCCCGACCCTGTCTTCGTCATCACCGGCCCCATCGCTCCCCCCCGTTTCCACCGCCGCCATCCGGACAAGACCCCACCGTCAAGATCGGAGCCTCTTGTGTCAAAAGTGAGGACTGACCCCTGCCTTGAACCCGATCGGTGTCCCGGCGGTCACGCCGTTCGTGCTGCCGCGGCGGTAGCCGGCCAAGTCCAGGGTCACGTGCAGGTATCCCAACTCCCGCAAGCGCGTCGCCACGCGCTCCGACACGCCGTCGGCGAGCCACCGCGACATCTCCGCGGGGCCAACCTCGATCCGTGCCAAGGCGCCCTGCCCCATCTGGTGGTGCCGCACCCTCAGGTCGTGGAATCCGAGATCCCTCAGGAAATACTCGGCTTCCTCGATCATCCGCAGCTTCTCGACCGTCACGGGTTCTCCGGTCGGAATGCGCGAACTCAGGCAGGCCAGTTGCGGTTTCTCGGCGGTGGGCAATCCCAGCAGGGCGCTGAGTTCGCGGATCTCCGCCTTGCTCAGGCCAGCCTCGCGCAAGGGCGCGCGCACGGCGAATTCGGCCGCCGCCTTCGCACCCGGCCGATGGTCCCCCAGATCGCTCGCGTTCTCTCCGTATGCCACCACCGCGAATCCCCCGGCTTTGGCCAAGGGCACCAATTCGTCGAACAACGCGTGTTTGCAGAAGTAGCAACGGTCGGTCGGGTTCGCGAGGTAACGGGCGTTGTCGAACTCGCCCGTGCGCACCACCCGGACGGGGAACCCGAACTGGCGCCCGTATTCCAACGCTTCGGCCAGTTCGCGGCGCGGCAGGCTGGGGGAATCGGCGATGGCGGCCAGGGACCGCGTCCCGAGGACCTCGTGGGCAACCCGCGCCAACAGCACGGAATCGACGCCGCCGGAGTACGCCACCACGCAGGAGCCATAGCCCTGCAGCAATTCCCGGAGCCGCGCGTGTTTCGATGCCAACATCGGGGCGAGCATACCCGGGGAACCGGGTGCATCCAAACGCCGAAACGGTCCGGGCCGCGGTCCACCCCGCGCTTGGACTTCGCCGCGGCCCCGGGCAGGCTCCCCCCATGTTCCCAGCACTTCGCGGCCTGTTGTTGTTGGCCTCCCTTCTCGCGGCGGCGCTCGTGCCCGCACGCGCCGGTCTGGAGATCGCATCTTTCGATGCCGATGCCACCCCGGCCACCGGCTCCTGGCTGGCCTACGATCCCATGACCGCCTCCGGAGAACTCACCCTCCGCTGCCGCGGCGTGGTGCTCACCGGCGCCGGCCAACCGATCGTCCTCTGTGCCGTCGATTGGAT
>Ga0114969_10000163_pt1 | contig 55130 bp, 69 predicted proteins | sample M_130807_MF_Meta_FD_87316 | JGI IMG/M metagenome (GOLD analysis project Ga0114969, IMG submission 87316) | Freshwater microbial communities from Lake Montjoie, Canada to study carbon cycling - M_130807_MF_MetaG | ecosystem: Environmental > Aquatic > Freshwater > Lake | place: Lake Montjoie... | reverse complement strand
GTTTTATATTGCACTCTATACCAATGCAGCCACGCTTGATGCGTCTACCACGGCTTATACGGCTACGGGCGAGGTTGTGGCTTCTGGGTACACGGCTGGTGGGCTGGCACTTACGATTGCGCAAACCCCCACGGTAGGTACAGGCAACACCGCTTATATCTCATTTAACAACGCGGCTTGGACTTCGGCACTAACCGCTCGCGGTGCTTTAATTTACCAAAGTGGTAGTGGAAACCCCGCAGTTTGTGTACTTGATTTTGGCGCAGATAAGACTTCAACTTCAACATTCACGGTACAGTTTCCCGCTGTATCAAATACTTCAGCAATCATAAGGATAGCGTAATGGCACTTGTAAATACAACTAAAGGCAAAATGGATGAATCTTTGCTTGAAAAGAAAGAAGGTTCAGTCGATAATGATAACGAATACACAACTTGGCTTGAGTATTGGTTAGATGGAGAACTTGTCCACCGTTCGGCGCATGTTCAGTTAAAGAAAACGCCCCCAATTGCTGCTGAAGCAGCGTCTCTTACATAAGGAAACATCATGGCAAATACCCAAGCAATGTGTACTTCGTTTCTAGGCGAAATTCTCACTGCCACACACAATTTTGGAACTGCCCCTATTCGTGCAGTTACAACTCCCGACGTTTTTAAAGCAGCTTTGTATCTTACATCTGCTACGGTAAACGCGAGCACTACAGCATACAGCGCTACCAATGAGGTGTCGGGTACTAACTATACTGCTGGCGGCGTAACGATTACAGGCTCACCTGCATGGAATGCCCCAACAGCAACCAATAGCTCTGCAACCGCTGGCACTGCATTTACGACACCCACGGCTTCGATCACGTACACAACCGTGACTTTGGCAACGGCGTTTGACTCAGTGTTGATTTATAACTCTACTCAGAGTAATAAAGCTGTCAGCGTACACACCTTCGGTTCTCAAACAATCACTGCTGGTACGTTTACATTGACTATGCCTGCTAACACCACTGCTGCTGCATTGTTGCGTATCGCTACAACTTAAGGGTAGTGTATGGCTCTCGGGTGGGGCGGCGACACGTGGGGTGACAATGGTTGGGGCGGCGCAATTCCTACTACGGGTAATGTGGCTGTTTCAACTGTTGGTACGGCCACGCCTATTGTTTCTGTAGCGATTACGGGTGTAGACGCTTCGGGGGCAGTTGGTACAGTTGTTCAAAGTCAGTTAGTCGCAGTGGCTGGTAATTTAGTAAATGCGTCGGCTGGTACGGCTGGGGCCTCTGTTACGTTTGCTTTGACAGGTGTCAGTGCAACAAGTTTAGTTGGATTCGGCTGGGGCCAAGGGGCTTGGGGTGATAATCCGTGGGGCGGCTCTAGTCTAGGTTTTGCTGAGGAATACAGCGGTGCGGGCGTTAGCGCCACTGGCGCTGTAGGTAGTGTCACTGTTGCCGAGCGCTCCATTGCTATAACAGGTGTTAGCGCTTCTGGTGTAGCGGGCACAGTGGTTAGCGTAAATGCTATGGCGCTGACAGGCGCTGGGAGTGCAGGCGGTGTAGGTACGGTTGCGGTTACAAGTACTCTTGGTTTAACGGGCAACGAGGCTTTTGGTCAAGCGAGCCAAGTTATTGTGCCGGTGAATTCCAACCAAGCGTTGGCTTTTGTGGGGACTGTACTCAATGTAACAACCGTGGGATTGACCGGTATATCTGCTTCGGGCGCTTTAGGGACTATGGGGTTGATTAGGACACATAGTTTGACAGGTAATTTGGCAAGAGGCAGTGCTGGGGATGTGGTAGCTGTTTACTGGAAATTAATTGATGACAACCAGTCAACAATTTGGCAAAATATAAACACTTCGTAAGGAACGGACATGGCAGCAACAACAACTCTTTTGAGCTTGGTCACCCCCACACAGGGTACGCTCTCTGGTACGTGGGGCGACACAGTCAACTACGGTATTACTGATTACCTTGACATTGCCATTGCGGGCACATTGTCCTTTGCGGGGGACGGCGCTATCACACTGGCAAACACCACAGGCAGCGCGTCAGGAAACGCGATAACTACTACAACAGCCCAGTACATGGTGATCCGTATCACCGGCACACAAACTGTTACCAAGGTTATTACAGGCCCAAGCTACAGCAAGCTGTACATGGTGGATCACGCAGGCGCTACCAGCGCGGTAACATTCAAAGCCTCCGGTCAAACAGGTGTCTCTGTCGCTGTAGGTGAGAAGTGTTTTGTGTATTACAACGGCACTGACTATGTAAAAGTTGCTACTAGCACAGGTACAGGATCAGTGACAAGTGCAAGCGTAGTGTCCGCCAACGGCTTTGCAGGCACAGTAGCAACCGCTACAACAACACCAGCCATCACCCTTACAACATCTATTACGGGTGTTTTAAAAGGTAACGGCACGGCAATTTCTGCTGCTACTGCTGGTACTGACTATATAGCTCCATCGGGAGCTTTAGGTACACCATCAAGCGGCACACTGTCTTCTTGTACGGTTGATGGCACAGATGCTGTTGGTTTTAGAAATATTCCTGTTAACAGCCAAAGTGCGGCATATACAGCAGTATTAGCAGATTCGGGGAAAGTAATTTTTCACCCGTCAACTGATGCTAATGCTCGAACATTTACGATTCCGGCAAATAGTTCCGTAGCTTATCCAGTTGGCACTGCAATTACATTCATAAACATGACAAGCCAAGTGGTAACTATCGCAATTACTACCGATACAATGTATTTAAGCAGTGCTGGTACAACTGGCTCACGTAGTCTTGCTCAATATGGCTCAGCTACAGCAATTAAAATGACTACAACAACTTGGTTAATTTCAGGGAGTGGACTGACATGAGTGGAGCACTACAAGCTGTTTTTCAAAACCAAAGAAGTTTTGGTGCGCCTCCTTTAGATAGTATTTTTGGAGGGCCGGGCACCTTCACTTGGGTTGCTCCAACAGGTGTAACTTCAATTTCCGTTGTGGCTATTGGCGGTGGCGGGGGCGGTGGCGCATCCGTTACGGCGGCTGGTGGCGGAGGTTTAGGTTATAAAAACAACATTACGGTAGTTCCCGGATGTTCCTATACAGTTTTTGTTGGGCCGGGCGGTAATCCACAACAAGGCGGTTCAGCTAGTTATTTCAACGCCAATACCTCTGACAACGTAAATCCTGTGGGGCGCGGCGGTGTTTCCGGGGGCTCAGCAACCGGAGGCGTGTATTACGGTGATGGTGGTGGTAACGGCGGTCAAGGTGGTATTTACCAAGGTTGTAGTCCTCAAGGTGCTGGTGGTGGTGGCGCTGGTGGATACTCGGGTACAGGCGGTGCAGGTGGTAACGACACATCTTCTTCTGGCTCTGCGGGTTCTGGAGGCGGCGGCGGCGGCGGAAACTTTGCCTATGGCTCAGGTGGCGGAACAGGTCTGTTTGGTCAAGGCTCAAATGGCACTGCTGGCGGCGGTGGTGGTAGTGGCGGCGCTGCTGGCGGTACTGGAAGCGGGAGTAATGGCGGTGTGTTTGGCGGCGGAGCAGCAGGCAATAGCCCGGGAACGCCCGGTTCAGGCGGCTCTGGCGCGGTGCGTATTGTAGCTCCGGGTACTACGCGTCAATTCCCATCTACTTGTGTAAGTACATCTGCCGCTAAAGGATCTTTCCTCTTTGGCGCTCCGGGTACTTATTCTTGGCTCGCACCCGCTGGTGTTACTTCAGTCTCAGTTGTAGCTGTTGGAGCCGGTGGTGGCTCAGCAGGGGGAGGGTCAGGCGGTGGCGGCGGGTTAGGTTACAAAAATAATATTACTGTGATCCCCGCAAATTCTTATACCGTCATTGTTGGCGCTGGACTTCTCTCCAATCAAGGTAACGGCGGGTCCTCTAGTTTCTGTACAGTCTGTGTTGTTCGTGGAGGCGGTGGCACGGGCGCTACCAGCGGCGCAGCTGGCGGTGCTGGCGGTACATATACTGGTGACGGTGGCGGTAACGGTGGGGCTGGCTCAAAAGCACAGTGTACTTATGGCTCTGGCGGCGGTGCTGGTGGGTACTCAGGTACTGGGGGCGCTGGCGCATTTAACGGCTCTCCATATAGCGGCGGCGGCGTACTTGGTTTAGCGGGTTCTGGCGGCGGTGGAGGCGGCGGTTCTTCAGGCACCGTCTGCTATTTTGATGGTGGCGGCGGCGGCGGTGTTGGTCTGTTTGGCCAAGGAGCTAACGGCGCTGCTCGTGGCGGTGGTGGTTCTGGCGGTGCAAACGGACGTGCTTGTAATGGCGCGGGCGGTAATTTTGGTGGTGGCGCTGGCGGTTATGGCGGAGCTAATAGGTCAAGCGGTAGTGGAGCAGTTCGTATTATCTGGCCCGGAAATGCCCGTAGTTTCCCATCAACGTGCGCAGGCACACCTTAATTTTTAGGAGAGATTATGAATTTGTATATTGAAACAGAAAACGGCGTAACAAAAAATCACCCTGCGTTTGAGGACAACCTCATTCAAGCATTTGGCGTAATCCCAGCACGTTGGGAGCCATTTACTCGTGTTGATCGCCCTACGCCCAACGTTTACCAAACAATGGACTCCGATGAACCTGTATATACAAAAGTAAATGGCGTGTGGACTGACGTATGGTCGGTGCGTGAAATGACTACGGAGGAGAAAACAGCTAAACAGCAAGCAACTCGCGATGCATTTAATACTCGCCCACAAGCTGAAAATTGGTCAGCTTGGACGCTAGATGAGGCTACTTGCACAATGGTTCCGCCAATCCCCCGCCCCGCCGTAGACGAGGCAAAAATTGCCGCCGGTATCATGACCGTCTGGTGCGGCGCGGATGCAAATTGGAAAGACACGCCAGCGCGTCCAGAAGGTGAATACAAGTTTGACTTTATCGCATGGGCTTGGATAGCCGCATGAGCAAAGTAACAAAAAAGCCAAAACAAAAAGTATGCAAAGCCGCTGAGTCAGTAGCCGAAGTTGTACTTCAAACGCAACTTCAAGTTGCACACCACTTTCCATGCCCAATCTATTTAATTGAACGCCCTGACTTTTTAGAAGCGGTTAAAACTGTCTCTGAAGAGGGTTTGGCTGAAGCCCGTAAGACGCAATCGCTTAACGAGATCTACCCCCTCTACATGACGGGCAATTATTTTGGCGACCCACGCATGGCTAAGTTTTCCGAGTTTGTAGGCGCAACTGCTTGGAACATCTTAAATGAGCAGGGCTATGACATGCAAGACAAGGCCGTGCAGTTTACAGAAATGTGGACACAAGAGCATCACAAACATTCTGCAATGGACGCTCACGTTCATGGCTTTGGTTCACAGATCGTGGGCTTCTACTTCCTTGAAACCCCAGAAGACGGCTCTCGCGTAGTGTTTCACGACCCTCGCGCAGCCAAGGTGCAGATTGATTTACCTGAGCAAGACATGGGTATGGCGACCCCTGCCAGCAAGATGATTAACTTTACACCCAAGCCCGGCATGATGATCTTTGCCAATTCATGGTTGTCTCATTCATTTACACGCCATGCAGCGGATAAGCCAATCAAGTTTGTACACTTTAACTTGACCGTGATTCACCAGCCACAAACTTGCGCGGTTCCGCCAGCGGCTGAGATTGTATGAACACATACCAGATTCGGTTCAACAAATCGAGAGGCCAAGCAGGGCGCGGTTCAATGGATCACGTCTGGCGCGTTTTTGAAAACGGCAAAGAGTTTCTGTTTAAGAACATTGACATTACGACCCCGATCAAAAGCGAGAAAGACGCTAACGGCGTGGACTACAACATTGTGTGTCAAGGTTTCTTGTCTATTGACCGGGAGACTTCAACTGCTTGTATTACTGCGGATGTAATGGCAGAAGTCTAATGTGGACCCTCTCAGCATCCTCTTTGCAGCTAACGCTTGCGTTGCCGCCATTAAGCAGGGGTGCAAACTCTACAAAGACGCTAAAACGTCTTTCATGGAGATCAAGAAGACTGTTGATGAGGTGGCTTCAGATGTCAAGGCAGTCAGAGGATTCTGGGCAAAGCTCTTCGGAACAGCGCCCGCCTCAAGCCCCAAGCCTGTGGCGAAAAAGAAGGAAGCCTACGTTGCCGTTGACGAAACCCAAGTCATGGCGGATATCGTTACTCAGCTTTCAGCGTTCTTTAAGCTACAAGAGCAGCTTGCCGAGCACATAAGGGAAGAGGAAGAGAAGAGTAAAACTGTCTACGACCCCGACGCTAACCTGATGGAAGCCGCCCTGAAGCGGGTAATGGCTCAAGACCAGATGGCACTGTTGGAGACGGAGATCAGAGAGGCAATGGTGTATGGCGCACCTAAAGAAATGGGGGCTTTGTACTCAAAAGTGTTTGATATGCGGGATGTCATCAAGATAGAGCAGGACAGGGCAAGGAAGAAACGGGATGATGAGTCATGGCAACGCAAAGAGGAGGAGCGGCTCCTAAAAGAAAGGCAGGCATACCTGCTGGCGACTATCCTATTCCTCCTGTATATGTGGTTGCTCCTCGGCCTCTTGTACAGGATTGGGAGATAGTTGTGGGCTGGATTGCCGCTTGTTTGCTTGTAGTCATGCTGCTTCCGCTCCTTGGGATGTTGTACTTGGATGTGCTGGAAACAAAGCACGAGGCCAAACAGCAGATTGAAAAGATGGAGAAGCTCAGGCGGCAAGTTGAGCAAAAGGAACGTGAGGATAAGAAATGATGATTTATATCCCCGTGCTGTATATTTGCATTGGACTGGATTGTGCATTTTTTCAGTCAGAGATTTACACGCTAAACGAGCAAAAGTGCGAGCAAGAAATTGCACAACAGAAAAGTGAACTTATTAAGCAAGGCAGAACGGTTGAAGCAATTTGTGTAGATGTAAAAATTAACTTGGAGAAAAAATCAGATGTTACCTATCGTAGCCTCCCTCCTCGGTAGCCTAGCCCAAAACGGGCTTACGCTGCTATCTAGCGCAATCCAAGCCAAGGGCAAGGAAGTGGTAGAGAACACACTTGGCGTAAAGATTCCCGACAACCCAACCGCAGAAGACGTCAGCAACCTGCGCCAGCTTCAGTTTGAGCATGAAGAAAAGCTCCTTGAACTGGGTATTGAGAAAGCCAAGCTGGAGTTAGCTGAGCTAGAAATGTTTGCCAAAGCCGCACAGAACGAGGACGACAACGTCACAGATCGCTGGAAGTCTGACATGAACAGCGATTCTTGGCTGTCCAAGAACATTCGCCCCATGAGCCTAATTGCCATTTTTCTAGGCTACTTCTTGTTTGCGATGATGTCTGCCTATGGGTACAACGCCAACGAGTCCTATGTCACCTTGCTGGGTAACTGGGGGATGCTGATAATGGGTGCATACTTTGGCGGCAGAACCATTGAGAAACTAGCAGACATGAAAGGCAAAAAATGAGTTTAAGCACCGAACAAGCTGCGTTTTTGCTGGACATGTGTAAACTAATCCAGTACGCTACAGACCAAGGATTCGTGGTGACTGGCGGGGAACTGGCTCGTACGCCCGAACAGCAAGCCATTTATTTTAAGACGGGGCGTTCCAAGACTATGAATTCCATCCATCTGAAGCGCTGTGCCATAGATTTGAATTTTTTCAAGGATGGAAAAATTATTTGGGACAAGGCAATCCTTGCCCCTTTAGGTGCGTATTGGGAGTCCCTGTATCACAAGAACCGTTGGGGTGGCAACTTCAAGTCTTTGGTAGATTGTCCCCACTTTGAACGCAACGTTGGTTAAAAATGCCACTTTCCAAGATCCTATTTAAACCGGGTGTTAACAAAGAAAACACACGATACACCACCGAAGGGGGTTGGTACGAAGCCGACAAGGTGCGTTTTCGTCAAGGCAATCCTGAAGTTGTTGGCGGGTGGGAGCCTTACTCTGCGGCTACGTACCAAGGCGTATGTCGTTCATTGTGGAATTGGGTAACGCTTGGTGGCAATAATCTACTTGGCGTTGGCACAAACCTCAAGTTCTATATCAATCAAGGCGGTCTCTACTACGACATCACGCCAATCCGTGCGTCTTCTACGATCAACAACAACCCGTTTGTAGCTACAAATGGCTCCACCACAATCACAGTAACAGATACAAATCATGGTGCGCTGACAGGAGATTTTGTTACGTTTAGTGGCGCTGTTAGCCTTGGCGGGAATATTACGGCTACGGTATTAAATGCGCAGTATCAAGTCACAGTCCTCACTGCAAACACATACACATTTACAGCAACAGCTACGGCAAATGCAACGGATGCTTCTGGTTCTCCCGGCGGCGGTGCTTCTGTTGTAGCTACATACCAAATCGGTGTTGGCCCTGCCATTCCTACCCCTCTTGTAGGTTGGGGCGCTGGTAGTTGGGGTCAGTCGGCTACAACATGGGGCAATGGCGGGACATCTACGTCAGCACTTCGTTTGTGGAACCAAATTAATTACGGACAAGACTTGGTCTACGGCCCCCGCACCGGCGGTATTTACTACTGGAGTGCAACTGGCACTGTAACTACCCGTGGTGTATTACTAAATACGCTTGGCGGCACAGTATCTTTTACAAATGCTTCTCCTACAGTTGTTACTGCAACTGTTCTTTATACCGAAGGTGCTGCGCTTCAATTCTCTGGCGGCTCGTTGCCAACTGGCGTGTCTGCGGCAACTACGTACTATGTATTCCAAGTTAGTGGACTTACATTTAACTTAGTAGATGTTTCAGGTAACGTAATCAATACATCTAGTTCAGGCACAGGCACAGTATCTTTAATTGTGGATGTGCCTACAGTTCAGAACAACATTACGTCGTCTGACACCTCACGTTTTATAATTGCGTTTGGGTGTAATGACTACGGCTCAATCGTGCTAGACCCCATGTTAATTCGCTGGTCAGCGCAAGACGATATCTATAACTGGACACCGTCAATTACAAACCAAGCGGGTAGCATTCGTATATCTCATGGCTCAGAAATTGTAGGTATTGTGCAAACTCGTCAAGAGATTGTGGTGTTTACCGACTCGGCTATATATTCACTTCAGTATCTTGGCCCTCCTTACGTTTGGGTTCCGCAGCTTCTTGGTGACAACATATCTATCATGAGCCCTAACGCGGCTGTGATTGCTTCGGGTGTTGTGTACTGGATGGGAGTAGATAAGTTTTACCAATACGATGGTCGGGTAAATACTTTATCTTGCGATCTACGCCGCCATGTGTTTGGTGACCTTAACCAAGAACAAGCACTACAAGTGTTTGCGGGAACAAGCGAAGGTTTCAATGAGGTCTGGTGGTTCTACTGCTCGGCTGGTAGTACTGCGGTGGACAGATACGTTATCTTTAACTATGAAGAAAAAATTTGGTACTACGGCACTATGTCACGCACAGCTTGGCTTGACTCTGGGTTACAGGATGTTCCTATCGCGGCAAATTACACCACGGCTACGCTCACGGGTAACTTGATTAACCATGAGACAGGTTTAAATGACAACACAACCGGCACTGCTGTTGCAATTGATGCTTACATTAGTTCGTCTGAGTTTGATATTGGTGACGGTCATAACTTTGGTTTTGTGTGGCGCGTCTTACCTGATTTAAGTTTTGATAATGCCACTAACAGTCCTGCCGCCGTTGCCCCACAGGTAACCATGACACTGTACGGCCTGACCAACTCGGGCTCTGGGGTTACAAACAGTGCTAACGGCACTGTTGTGAAGGGTAGTACATACGTCATTACCGAAGAGTTTACGGGGCAAATCTATACCCGTATGCGAGGTCGCCAGATGATCTTTAAGATTAGCTCAAACCAAGTTAATACAACATGGCAACTAGGCGCACCACGAATTGACATCCGTCCTGACGGCAGACGCTAATGTCTTCTAAGAACCGCGTCTTTATCCCAGCCCCACCCAGCTTACCATTGGCTACGGATCAGTACGAACGCCGCTATCAAGACCAATTTACCAATATTTTGCGTTTGTACTTCAACCAACTACAGAATTCGCTTGGAGAATTGTTTGGCACTAGTGGGGGGAAATACATTGCTTTTCCTTATGGGGCGTTTTCTGACTTTACAGACCAAACAACCACAATTAACACGGCAACCCTGATGGGGCTGTCTGTGACGGATTTCTCTAACGAAGTGTCGTTGCAAACAGGATCAAAGATAACGGTAGCTAACGCCGGTGTATACAACCTACAGTTCAGTGTACAGCTTCAAAACTTGGATAACGCGCCTCAAGATGTTTTTATTTGGTTAAAACAAAACGGCACGGACATTACAGGCTCCACAGGTAAAGTTGGTTTGCCTGCTCGTAAAAACCCGGGCGATCCGTTCCATGACATTAAAGGCTGGAACTACTTTTTATCTATGAACGCCAATGACTACGTTCAAATCTACTGGTCAACAACCGATGTGGATGTGACCATACAAACCTACGCGGCTTCTGGCACGCCTACTAAACCATCAACCGCCTCTGTCGTAGCCACACTTTCATTTGTGTCTGCGCTCTCAGCATGATAATATTAACCACCCCCCATCTAAAGAGGCAAAAATGAGCCTACAGCTTGCAGCCCAACACCTTTCATCGCAGGGTCGTGGTAACGATTCCACGCTTGTACACATGTCGCCCCGTGAAGTTAAAAGCCTTAATGACTTGGCAATGGCGCATGGCGGGCAACTATCTATTAATCCACAGACGGGTTTACCCGAAGCTGGCTTTCTTTCATCTATTTTGCCTATGGTGGCTGGGGCGGCTTTGACTGCTACAGGCGTTGGTGCTCCTATGGCTGCTTTGATGGTTGGTGGCGGCATGACGCTTATGACTGGCAGTTTGGAAAAAGGTTTGATGGCTGGCTTGGGCGCTTATGGTGGCGCTAATTTGGGTGCGGGGTTAGCGGAAACTGCGACTACGATGAATCCTGACGTGATTGCTGCACAGAATGAAGTGGTTAAAAACGCAACACAAAATCTTTATGACCCTGCTGGCACTTTATCCCCAGAAGCTTATGCATCTACTAAGCAAGCCGCAAACAATACACTTGCCGAAAGTTTAAAAACGGCTAGAGCTACTGCCGCTGGCCCCGATACTTTCATGGGCAAGCTCCAAGCGATGGGTAAAGGAGTTGGTTACCTTGGTCAAGAAGGCGGCTTGAGTAGTCTTTATCAAAACCTTGGCGGCTCACCTATGAGCCTGCTTAAAAATATAGGCCCTGCCGTTGCGCCGCTTGCTGGCGAACTTATGAAGCCAGAAAAACAAGAAGAAGAAGAAAAAGCCGACGCAGACATGGGTCAACGGTACGGGTTTTCCATGAATCCAGCGGGCGGGCAGTCACGTTCTTTGGGGGGCGCTCAGCCACAAGTTCAGCCGGGGCAAGATCCGTTTGCTAACACGTCATCTCCCACCACTACACCGTTCCCGACTTCACAATTTGATTCTAGCGAGAAGCGTTACTTTGCGCCTTCATACACAAAGCTTACACCTGAGCAAGCCAAATCAATATATGGGTATGCTGAGGGCGGCGCAGCACAAGCTAATCCACAGCCTGTCGAGAAGCCATTCCCCATGCCTCAATATACAAACGCAGGGAAACAGCCTCCCCAAGAGATCGAAGGGACTCCGGCGTTGGAAATGTTTAGACAGATGCAGGCGCAGCGTGCAGTTCAATCACAAACTCCTCAATATGCGTCTACTCCCGCCACGGGAGGCCCACCTGCCACAAACGCCCCTACCCCCACTACAGTTGAAGAGTTGTACGGTACGTATTTAGGTCGTACCCCTGAAAAAGGTGGTTTAGAATTTTGGAATAAGCATTTTGGTTCTGACGTCGATGCTAGCGAGATTGCTCGTTTTGAACACGCGACACGCCCAGAACTAGCGGCAAACAAAAAACTAGCGGAAAGCACGGGCGGTGGTTTGGCGCATGAGTATGGGCAATACCTAAGACAAACGCGGGGTGAGCCAAGCCAATTACAAGCGCCCACTACGCCACCGCCAACAACGACAGGGCTAGCCGATTCTGGCTATACCTTTAACCCCATTACGCGGCAATACTCGCAGATTGCGGGAACTGCGCCATCAACCGAAGCCGAACCAGCGGCGGATGCTTTTAACATTGAAAACCGTCCCGTAATTGGCTATGACAGAAATGGTCAAAAGATTTATGGCGAGAGAAGAGGAGTGGGTGGGTTTGGCCTGAGCGGCAACTTGGGTGTGGGTCGTGCAGCGGGTGGCAGTATTTCTCACCTTGGCGACTACTCAGACGGCGGCAGACTGCTCCGTGGCCCCGGTGACGGTGTGTCTGATTCCATCCCTGCAATGATTGGTAAGAAGCAGCCTGCACGTTTAGCCGACGGTGAGTTTGTTGTACCTGCACGTATCGTTTCTGAGTTGGGCAATGGCTCAACTGAAGCTGGCGCACGTAAGTTGTACGCAATGATGGACAGGATTCAGAAGGCTCGTGGCAAGACTGTCGGCAAGGGCAAGGTGGCAAAGAATAGCCGCTCTGAGAAATATTTGCCAGCATGAATGCAGTTACAAACATCGTATACGCAAATGAAGACCCGTCTACATTTATAGACGAGTTGCAGATTCTTCTGCCCGAACATTATGATGAATTGTGTGTAACTAAGGACTTCCCCCTTCAACCGGACTATGTGGCGTATGGGCGTTTGGCGGTAAATAATATGTTGCGGTGCATCACATGTAGGGCGGAGGGTAATCTGATTGGTTACATACTCTTTATTGTGCACCCCCATTTACACTACATGACATGTAAGACCGCATTTGAAGACATATATTTTGTCAAAAAAGAATTCCGTCAAGGCCGAGTTGGGATAAGACTATTCCAATATGCCGAAGATGTGCTTAAGCAAGATGGTGTCAACAGAATCATCATGCACACCAAAATTCACTTGGATAATTCTCGGTTGTTTGAATACCTCGGGTACAAACATACCGACAAAATCTACACGAAGATATTAAGCACGGAGCCAGTATGAATTACTCACGCAGACAACTTTACGCCCTTGGCGAACCTATTGGTGAATCAGCTACCCGTTTAAAACTTGGCGGTCGCATCTATGGCGGCGGCGGGGATAGCGGCGGAAGTGCAGCACCACCAGATAAAACAACGCAAATAGCAGAGTTGCCTGAGTGGGCACGCCCGTATGCTAAAGACACACTTGCTAAAGGCGCGGCTCTTACCGACATCAATCAAAACCCTTACCAACAATATACCGGACAACGTATTGCTGGGTTTAACCCAATGCAACAGCGGGCACAGCAGGCTGCTGATTATATGCGGCCTTCCGAACAATTGGGAACCGCCACGGACTTAGCCACTGCCGCAGGTATTGGGGCTTTGGGCACTAGCTATCAGCCCGGACAATTCACAAATCAGTTTACCGCGCCAGATAAATACGCTAATACCACTTTTGGTTACGAAAGAGTAAACCCGTTTACACAGGAAGGCGGATCAATGTCCGCCGCTCAGATGATGGGCCCTGCTGACGTATCTGGGTTTGGTGGCGGCACTAAAGCAGCATCTACAAAATCATTTACTGATAAAGGTACGGCGGCTAGCTACATGTCACCCTACATGCAAAATGTGGTGGATATTCAACAACGTGAAGCCCAGCGTCAAGCGGATATAGCAGGAACACAACGCGGCGCTCAAGCTGCACAGGCAGGCGCTTTTGGTGGATCTCGTCAGGCTATTATGAACGCCGAAGCGGCACGGAATCTTGCCCAACAAAAAGGCGACATTACTGCCAAAGGGCAGCAAGACGCTTACCAACAAGCCATGCAGCAATTTAACGCTGAGCAAGGCTACGGTCTTACCGCGCAACAAGCCAACTTGCAAGCAGGGTTACAGTCCGCTTTAGCCAATCAACAAACGGGATACAACGTAGGTGCTCAGAATCTAAGCGCTCAGCAGCAAGCCAATGTACAAAACTTAGCCGCTAAGTTACAGACGCAAGGATTAAACGCTCAACAAGCAATGCAAGCCGCGCTTGCAAATCAACAAATGGGTATGACGGCCCAGCAAGCGTCAGAACAATCTAAACAATACGGCTACGGTCAGGAAATGAATGCCGCGCAACAACGTGCTCAATATGGTCAAGCGGCACAGCAACTGGCTGAGCAATCTCGTCAGTATGGCGCTGGTCTTGGTATGCAAGGCCTTCAAACTGCTCTACAAGGCTCAGGTCAGCTTGGTCAGTTAGGTGGTCAGCAGTTCCAACAGGGCATGGACATCAATAAGTTGCAAAGCGCATACGGCGGGCAGATGCAACAACAAGCTCAACGTTATTTGGATCAGGATTACCAAGATTTCCAGAACCAGCAGAACTATCCGTACAAACAGTTGGGCTTCATGTCCGACATGATCCGTGGCTTACCACTGGGTCAGCAATCTACGAGCACTATGTATTCACAAGGCCCCGGCACAGTTCAAACATTAGCGGGCTTGGGTGGCGCTGCTTATGGCTTTGGCAAGTCAGGGCTGTTTGGTAAAGAGGGTGGTCTGATGACCTCCTACGCAGAGGGCGGCGGGGTAACAAGCCAAGCCAACAAAGACAGCATTGTTGAAGATATGTATAGCATGGAGGGCTTGAAAAAAGCTAAAGAAGCCGCGCTTGCTCGCCGTGATATTGATACAGCAGAGGCAATTGATGAACGTATTGCCGAACTAAACGCAATACAAGCGCAGTCGGCTTCTATTGACCGTGGTCTTGGTTCAGCGTTTGACCAAATCCCAGAAGAGCAACAAGAAACAATGATGGCTGCTAATGGCGGTATTGTTGCGTTTGCTGGTGGCGGCACGTACGGCAAGCGATTTGAACAGAGTTTGACTGATTTAAAAGCAATGGCTAACAAAGCACCGGTAGAGCCGACTCCAGAACAAAGAGATGAAGCTATTTCTACCCGTATCCCGATGTTGGAAAAACGCTATGGCCCTGACATCACCCAACCATATTTAGAAGAAACCAAAGCCAAGCGAGCAAAATTGCCTGAGCAAATGGAGAAAGATCAAGGGCTTGCTTTTGCTATGGCAAGTTTGGGTTTGTTGGCACGTAGCAAGAAACCCGGTGAAAGCCAAAAGCAGCAGCTTCTTTCCGGACTGGGTGAAGCTGGGCAACAATTTGTTGGCGAAGTAGGAAAACTTAAGAAAGAAAACCGTGAGGTTGATGACAAATTACGTCAATCTGAAATTTTGTTGGCTACTGCGCAGCAATCTCGTAAGGAAGGCTTGATTAATAAGGCAGATGCTGAAGAGACTCGTGCACAAGATTTGAAGAGAGATGCGTTCAAAACAAACCTTGGCGTGCAAGAAAAGGTTGCTCAACTTGAAAGCGGTTTGGCTGGAACTGAAATGCAAGGCGAAAACGCATTAAGAGTTGCAGGTGTTAGCGCTGCAAGCCATCTTGCCGCTGCAAGAATCAACAAAGAAGCTGGTGCAACAGCGGACCGACAAATTGCCGCATTGGCCGCAGACTTGAAGGAAAAGAACCCAAATATGTCTCCTGCGGAGATCAACGCCCGCGCCACAAAAGAATTCTTGAATTTAAGTGGTCGTTATCCCGGCAACGTAAAAGAAGATATTGCTCGTGAAACTTTGGACATGAAGAAGCTTGAATCAGCGGGTAAAGATTGGAAGTCCGCCATGATGAATCCCAAAGATCCCATATTCAAACAGGTTAAACAGCTTAATGCCGCCGACCCAAGCGGTGCTGCTGCTGAGGACTACAAGAGACGCTGGATTGCTGAACGTGCAGGTGGAGCAGGATCAAGTACGCCCGCACCTACAGACCAACCCCTACCGGTTAATACTGGTATGCCAAGCCGAAGTGGGCCACCACAAAAACTTTCACAGGCTCAATATAATGCAGCGCCATCGGGTACTAGGTTTATTGCCCCTGATGGTACAACCCGTATTAAACCGTAAGGCACATCATGGCAAAAGAATGGTGGGAAGATGCGCCAGTAGCACAAGAAAAACCTGCTGAGTGGTGGAAGGATGCCCCAATTGCCAAAGAAGAAACTAAGCCTGAAGCAAAAGCAGGAGAGTGGTGGCAAGCCGCACCGGTTTTAACACCTACAGAACAACCGCAAGGCACTACATCAAATCCGCTTATTGGGGCGATTGGTCGCACAGCTTCTTTGACTGGCGCTTTTGTAGATTCCGTAGTAGAAGTTGCCGAGCGAGTCGGTGACAAATTGGAATTGGCTGTGCCTCTGTCGGGCATAAGTCCCGAAGACATTAAAAACAAGAAACAGCTTCAGCCTTTGTTTGATTGGGCTAAATCGCTAAAAGATTTTGATAAGGACTTGGACTACCAGCCAAGCACGCAACTTAAAGATCTTGCCCGTAACCCGCTTAATGCTGTTCCGTTTATTGCCGAGCGGGTAATAACATCCGTGCCTGATATGGTCGGTGCAGTAAGAGTACCTGTTGCTTACGCCATGGCGCGTACAAAAGAAATTTTGGACGAGCGCGTTAAGAACGACGAAAAAACGCTTGACGACGCCACTGTTGCAGACGTGACCGCTGCGGCTACCGCCGCTGTCTTTGAGCTTACATTTGAACGCTTTGCCACCAAAAGTTTGTTTAAACCCACTACTGGTGCAACAAAAACTGGGCGTATAGCAAAAGAGACAGGTATTCAGGCGGGTACTGAGGTTGCTGAAGAAGAAGCAGCGTATCTTGGTGAAGCCGCAGGGACTAAAAAAGGTCTTAGCGCAGAAGAGGCTTTGACTCGCGGTGCAGAAGCCGCACTTGTTGGTGGTGGTTTAGGCGCTACTGTACAAGGCGTTAAAGAAGTATTTGCTCCCGAAGCCGAAGCTCAAACTCCCCCACCTCCACCGGTAGGTTCTGCTGTACAACAAGCTGCGGCTACTCCCGGCCCCGGTATGCCTGCTATTGACCCTGCACGGGTTGAACAACTTACGCAAACATTTATTGACCAAGGGCTTGACCCCAGTCGTGCGCAGTTCCGTGCAGTTGAAGTGGCTACCAGAGAGGCTGAAGATCAAGCAGACGAACAAACGTCAGCCGGTGAACAAGCGTCAGCCGGTGAACAAGGGTTTATTCCAAACTTTACTAACTGGACAGACGCAGGGTTAGCTTCTACGTTGGAATACCAACTGGCTAAACCTGAAAACGAACAAAACCAACCACTCATTGCAGCGGTACAAACGGAGATACAACAACGTGCGGCAACTCAAGGAGAACCAGATGTTGGACAAACTATTGCCAAGCCAAGTGGAGTTAGCGTTCCAATGGCTGGACAGCCCAATACAGATACCACCGCCAGAGGAACTGGAATCGCTGAGCCAAGTAGAGTGGTTCCTACTGGACAAGATGTTGCAGGAGTTGCTACGGGAGAAACAGTACAGCCCACTACAGTAGGGGGGTTAAATTTATCTCCTATCCCTTATGAATTTCGATCGCAGGCTGGACAAGGTCAACCCGTTGTAACAAATACGGGCGAAAATAACATAATCGACTACAGCGGTAGAAGAATTGTATTAGTCGATATAAACGGCGTGCAAGTGCCGTTCTATTTAAGTACCGGTAGCGGCGGGAAGGTAGATGTTCCTGCTGGTAAATGGTATCCATTTTTTGGTATTGGCGCTGATGGGTGGATAAACAAAACCGGCGGCAAGGAAATGGCTGGATACTACGGCAGTGAAGTGTTGCGCAACACTGCTGCAATGTTGGATAGCACAATCGGGGATATACGTAACGATACTAACGTACCCAAAGTAGGGGCGTATGGCGCTCATATTGAAGCAATCAACGCGGGGTTTGACCCCGCTGAAAATGGCGCGGCTAATACGCTAACCAAAGTGCGTAGCAATATTGACTCTTTATTAAACAGGCTAAACAGCGCAGAACAAGCCGCGCTCCAAGAAGCCGCCACCGAAGGCGAACTGACGACTGAAGATCAAGCCGCGTTACAAGAAGAACTTGCCGCAGAACAAGCCAAGACCGATGACCAGTACGCCGAAGAAGCTGAAATACCTGAAAGCGTTGCAAATGTTGTCGGCGACTTGACCACTCTGCCTGCTGAAGAAGAGGCACCCGTAATAGTTGCCAAAGGTAAAACTGGGCCAAAAGGCCCTCGGCAAACCCCCGAACAAAAAGCTGCTTCAGATGAGCGCCGCAAGCAACAGACAAAGAACTATAAGCAAAATGTAAAAGCAGTTGATGCCGCTGAAGCTGCGCTCAATAACACTTTGACCGACTTAAAACCTGAAAACTACGGCAGTGATGCAGAACTTCAAGAAGGCGTAGAAAGCCAACGCATTAAAAAAATACAAGCAATTAAATCTTTGCTGCTGTTGAACCGCGCCCTTAAAGGAACTACGCTTGGTAAGCGTGTAGCCGAGTTACTCAAGAACCCCAACATCACTGCGCAGGAACTTGAGAACGTCAAAAAGGGCATCGCCGCTCAAGTATCTAAAGCTAATACGCAAGTAAAAGTTGGCCGAGCCGACGGCAGATTCAGCGACATGACAAATGGTCAACAAGCACTGCGTCATATCATCAAGACCGGTAATGCGTTCCAAAAATTCTTGGCTCAGCGTTTGTTGCCTTTTGTAAAAGATGTCAACTTCAAAGTAATTGAGGAAGATGATGCGCTCCCAAGCCAGATCACTGAGGGTGGAGCAGAAGCTGATTGGGATGCGTCACGCGGTTTGTTCCTGCGTGTCGTGGCTACTGGCGAACGGTTTGTGTTTGTGCGCGGTATATCTGGTGGCCCAAGCCAAGGTATCAATAACGTCACTGTGCTGCACGAGATGCTGCACGCCGCACTTAACAAAAAGTTGGACTTGGCGCTTGATGCAATTCAATCTGGGTTTGACCGTAAGTCCGATTTAGCAACGGCTTACAACGCCTTACTCGGCACAATGAACCTGACAGTGGATCGAGTTAACGAAATGCGTGAAGCAGGCACACTGCCTGAGTTTATGGAAGACTTGATTTCAGCCAACATCTTTGGCGACCCCCGAGAGTTCGTTGCTTACGCAATGTCTGACCCCCGTTTCCAAAAGTTGTTGATGGAGACTGAAGGGCGTATTAAACAGTCGTTGTTTAATCGGTTTATCAACAACATACGTCAGTTCTTTAACATGGACGCAAGCCACACCAGCGCCCTATTAGACATCGTAACTATCACCGACATCATGTTGACCGCACGCAAGACACCCTTGATGCGTATGAAGGAAGCTGAAGAAAAACTCAGCGGGAACATGGCGCAAGTTTCGTCGGCTATTAAAGCCAAAAAGCAAAGAGTAAACGCCTCACTTCTTAAGATTCAGCGCGGAGATTTTGCTGATGCTATGCGTGAGATACCTACGCTTGTAGGCTTGCGCGATCAACAGACATTTCTTGACGTATTGAATTCTTCTTGGGTAGGGTTTACTAACTTTAAGTTGCAGCAGCTTTTACCTGCTATGCAGACAGAGGCTTTGGTTCAGTGGGCAGACAGACTCGGCATCAAGGGTATAAAAGAATCTTGGCAATACCTTGGTGACATGGCAGCTATGCGTAATAGCCTTACCACAAAAATGGTGCCTATATCTGATGCGCTAACTAAGTTGGCGGCTAAAGCGCCCGAGCAATTCCAGCGTTTAGCAAGCGTGATGCACTACTCTACGTTGCTGTACCGCGACCCAACCAAACCGTTCTACTTAACAGCAGAAACTGGCGCAAAACGCGAACACCATGCCTTTGCTACCAAAGCTGCAAGAGATGCATACATACAAGCAAACAATGCTCGCCTACAAACTTTAGGTAGCATGAAGACCGTTGAAGATACTGACTTAGAAAATCTGTGGAACGGTTTGACCGACGCAAACAAAAAGTTGTATGAGCAAGCAAGGGACTTCTACAAAGGCAACCACGAGCTTTATCACCAACTTCTTGAAGAGCAAATTGCTAACTCAAAACTTGTTGGAGCCGCAGGTAACGCCAACTCACCCAAGGGTAAGCTGATTGCTCAGATTAAACAGATGTACGAAGATGGTAAAAATCTGTACCCGTACTTCCCTCTTATGCGCTATGGTCAATATTGGATACGTGTAGGTAAGGGTGTCGGTCGTGAGTTCTACATGTTTGAAAATGCGTTTGACCGCAATATGTTCTTGCGCCAGCGTTTCCGTCAACTGCAAGCGGCGGGTGAGACACGATCCTTAAAAGAAATGTTGGAAGCCGAAGCAATTGACATGGGTAATGACTTGTCTAATGCGCGTAAGAAAATGGAAGCGGATGCCAGCGGGCTTGTAAAAGAAATGTTCAAAGCCATTGATGACGGAGCTAAGAACGGCACTTTGGATGCCAAGGCAATTGAGGAACTTAAAGACCAAATCTACCAAATGTATTTGCAGACTTTGCCTGATCGCAATTTCCGCAGACAGTTCATGCACCGCCAAGGCACAACCGGTTTCACAGGCGACATTGGTCGTAACTTTGTAGAGACCGGCACAAACATGGCCAATCAGTTGGCTCGTATCAAGTTTGGCCCCAAAATCATGGGTGAAATTGAACGCGCCCAAGATTTACTTAAAGGTAACCCTGATAAGGCAAAACTTGGTGAGTTTGTTACTGAGATGCGTATGCGTGCCGAGCAGCAAGTACGCCCAGAGCCAGAAGACAGTTTCGGGTTCCAAGCATCTAACTTCCTTAACCAGTCGGCGTATTTGTGGTTGATGACTTCTGTAAAGACAGCCGCCGCGCAGATGACTGCAATGCCTATTTTTGTTGGGCCAGTGCTCACATCCAATCACGGGTTCAATCCGTTTAGGGTTGCTGCTTCACTGTCAAAGTCATTAGCTATATTTGGCACTACAGGTATCAAGCGCACGGCTGATGACGGCACAGTTAGTTACGAATTTCCATCTATGGCAAACAATCAGTTGGTCAAGTTAAGCGGGGATGAAAAGCTTGCTGCTCAATATATGTTAGATCGGGGTATTAGCGAATCTACACAAACCAATGACTTGATGAACCGCAAAAGCGTATCGACTAAACAATCTACAAGCGTAGCGCGTAGAACAATGGGTGCCGCAGCTACAGTAATGACAGGCTTGTTTCATCATGCCGAGCGCATGGTGCGTGAAGTGACGTTTATGACCTCGTACCGTTTGTATCGTGATGATATAAATCCGGACACAAAGAAAAAGTACACCCACGAAGAAGCTTTACGTGCAGCCGAGGCTGAAACTCGTGAAGCTCTAGGTAACTACCACGCATCAAACCGCCCTCGTGGTTTGATTGCCAACGCCGAGCGCCAAGTTTTAATCAACGCTCACAAGCCAACAGGCCGAGCCATTCTTCAGTTCAAGATGTTCCCTGCGTTTGTGACTACGTTCTTTATGCGTAACGCCTACCGCATGTTTGCCGGGTTAGATGCCAAAGACCGCGCCAAAGCTATGACTCAGTTTGTCGGCACATTGACCATGTCCACTGCACTTGCTGGCTATGTCGGTATTCCCGGCGCAACAATGGCTATGGGTGCTATCCAAGGCGCAATGAACGTTTACCGTGATTTATTCGGGGACGAAGATGAAGATGACCCATTAGAAAAACGTAACTTAGAATTATGGTTCCGTAACGTATGGCTACCACAGACTTTTGGCAATGTGAAAATTGGCGATGCTACTTTGGATGAAGTTTTAGACAGAGGGCTTATTTCTACCATGACTGGCTATGACATTTCTAGCAGCTTGTCTATGAATAATATGTGGTTCCCCGAGGTTAAAGAGTCGGCTACGGCTGCGGCGGAAATGCAAGAGTACCTTATGTCTTTGCTAGGGCCGGGCGCTTCTTTGTACTTCAAGCAAATACCGCAAGCAATTGACTACTTCAACAAAGGGGAAGTTATGCGGGGTGTTGAACAACTTGCCCCTGCGTTTGCTCGCGGCGCTTTTACCGCTGCCCGGTACGGAAAAGAAGGTGCTCTTACTTCAACAGGCTCAGCCATTAAGGAAGCCAAGGAGTTTACTGAAGGGCAATTGTGGGCACAGTCTATGGGCTTTGCTACTACAGGTTTGGTTGCTCAACGAGAAGCAATTTTTAAACTGCAAGGTGAGATCCTTAAAGTTAGACAAGAACGCACCAAACTGTTAGACCGATTGGATTTGGAAATTAATAAAGGCGATGATGAAGATGTTGAAAAGGTGTTGGAGAAAATTCAAAAGTTCAACAGCCGAAACCCCTTTGCAATGATCGAGTACGAAAATATTGAGCAGTCTCTAGATAAACAAGCTAAGCGCCGGATGCAAGCCGACCGAGGTATGCCCATAGATGAAAGGTATTTCCCACAGGTTGCGCCAGTATTAGAAGCGCCCGGCAAGAAGTTGGAACGCGAAGCGGCCAAGGCTCGGGAATAAAAAACCCCCGCACATAGGCGGGGGGAAGAGGAGGTTGGAAGGAGCTAACTTCCGGAGACATGGCAACTGCTTACCATTGGCATAGTCTACATCAGACACGCCAAACTCGCAAACCTTTTATACCCTCCACAATCACAACTTTTGTAACAATGGGTATCTTCAACCTTTTTGTAACAACGGCTACAGTTTCCCGTGCCGCTTTGTGATCTATGCAGGGTACAAAAAATGAATGGCCGACTCGAAACTTTGACCAATCAATCTGATATGACACTGTCTCGATTTTCATTTAGACCCAACATCTCGTCCATGCGCAAAAACTCAGAATGAGATGCGTCAAACTTCAACGTACGCACCGCAGGAGAAGCAATCTTCATACCTTTAGACATGCGCTTGTTAATTGCTTCAACAAAAATCTGTAAGTCGGTTAATTCTTTGAGCAGCGTTTTGTAGTTGACCTGCTGTTTTATGCAGAACTCTTTGAACTGTTTGGCGGCTACATAGATGTGCTTGGTATCCGGCTCGTAACGTACCAGCAACTGTAGCTTGGGTTCCTGTAAAGGTAACGCCGACATATTACTTCGGGCATCCACCTCTTCATTAACTACCAAAGTATTGACGGCATGGCTATCGAGGAATTCACCAAGGGTAGCAACGGGGGTTGACTGTGGGGGCTTCACATCGTGGCGCATTTCGCCCAGCATAATCTTTAGCCAGTCGTACACAGCGGTCATATCAAAATCATGCAAGCCAAGGTGACGGGCAATCAAACCACCAGCAATATTACAAGCGGCGGTGGCCGACCAATAGCGTTCCCGTGAGGTGAACTGAACTTCCTTATCCAGTCGGGCTTGCACTTTCTTTATCAAGTCCTTGGTGTACTCTAGGTTGTTTACTAACCATGTAAGGTATATCTCGCCTGCGTGACCATAGTTCTCATTAAGTTGGTGGTCAAACATCTCTTTGCCCTTGGCTACGCCGATCAAGTCGTTGGGTTCTATCTTGTACTCAAGTAGCCGTACTGATTCACCGTCCGGGCTGTTCTTCAACGCAGTCAACTTCTCGTAAAAGCTGGCGTTAGCCGAGCACAAGGTCATGTTTTGCCATGAGGCGTTGTTGGTGCGCAGTGCGTTCTCTGAACCCTTTTGGCGATTCTTACCTCGACCATGACTGATGCCGTATGCCAAGTCAGAGAAGTCCTTGGGGGTCATGTTGGTGATCTCGTCAATCGTGTTGGGGATATTGTTCATTACCCCTAGCTGTGTCATCTTGGCGTTGAGCGTATCCTTCTCAATCGACATAAGTTCGTAGGGCATACCGTACACACTGTTACACATGCGCAGAATCGTTGATTTTCCTGATCCGGCATATTCGTAGATCACGTTAATGATTGAGCCCTTCAACCCAGTGAACTTCATTAGTGGAGCGCCAAACGCGGTTAAGGCTCCAAAAGCGTGGGGCTCCATGCCCTTCAGTGCGTACAGGTTAAAGACTTCTTTCCACTTGTCTATGTCACCCTTCTCGTGAACCTTCTCGGCAAAGAACTCGGTTGTTGACGATGATGGACTGTAGAACGTACCGTCTTTGGTAATTTCTTTGTTGCCCATAATAAATTTGCTGTCTCCCTCTACCCATCCAAATTGTGTTCTCATAAGCTCTGCTTTCTTTGTGTATTGCAAATTTTTTACCGCCGTAACGACATACGTTGCAAGACTTTCATATTGCTTGTGATGTGCCATTACGCCCTGCTGGGCAAGCTGTTTGCGTAGCTCGTCCTTTGATGAAATAGCCGCAGTGGTTATTGCAAACTCTTTCACCCCGTCATGAGGTAAGTGGAGTCTGAACAACGCCATTTCACCCAACTCTTTATCTCTCATACGTTTGAGTACGTACAAGTCATGCTCGTACACCATTGCTGGCGCTTCTTCGGAATCCTTGGGCGGGCGCAGATATACGCCACCTTTTTTACCTCTGAAGAACGGGAATGGGTACTCAGGTATTTGGTGTGTCTCAACACCCTCTTCAGTTTCAACTTCTATTTCGTTGTCGTCTTCGGTTGCTTCTGCTACCTCTGTACCCAACACAATAGGTGAAGTGATCTTGCCTTTGTGCAGACAGCCATCACAACCACCGGGGTTGCGCTCTTCAAATGTTGTGCAATGGTGTGGGCCACCACGCTTGCGGATATTCCTAAGCTTGTTGTTTACCTCGGCTGGGTCGTATTCAGGATGCTGGTCGGACATCTTGTGCGCCGCTTTGTCTCCATCTACGCAGAAAGCAGGAATCGACAACGCCGACATCCACAGTGGCTCATCAATCTCGGCTTGATTTTGAAATACGTAATTCAGTTGTGCACAGCCGTTCTCGGCCTTGAGCATGATGGTCTTAAACCGCTTGACCTTGTTACCCAACAACGCTTCCATCATTGGGCTCATGGAAGAGGGTATGAAGTCGGGCACTTCCTCTTCTTGTTTTGGTTCGGGTGCGCCCAGCAGTTCACGCAGTTTTTCAACCGACAGCCTCGGCGAAACCTCGTTCCAAACACTGACTGGCTTGGGCTCCAAACCTTTCTTCACGTTCATTGACTCAGGTACACGAAGAACCCGCGATGCTTCAAACACCTTGTCGTCAACGATCAAGTCATGCTCTTTGCACAGTTGTTTTAGTCGCTTGGCTAATGGCTCCCACACAGTGCGGGGTAACATCTCTTCAAGCAACCAGTAGGCATGAACACCGTTACCGGAGTTCACCAAAATTGGTCTAGGTAAGCCGACTGTCTTGCAAAACTTCTTAAGCTCTTCCAGCCCTGTTTGCTGGTCGAGATAGCCCTCGATCTTCCCTTTGGAATTCGGTACACCCTTGGTCGGGCCGCAATCAATATCTAGCCATAAGGCTTGAACAAAGGCTACGTTCTCGTGTGTCCTGTCGTCGGCTGGGCCAAACTTGGCGCAACCAAAATACACGTTGACTTGCTTGGTGTTGAACTCTTGGATTAGTGTCTCGGCTTCTTCCCTTGTGTTTGCAAAACGCTGATCGACATATTTACCTATGCCAACTATGCAGTACCGCCCCTCCGTGGGTAAGACGGTATCAAGCAAATCAAATGTAGACATTATTTATTTGCGCTTTTTATGCCGTGCCATGAAACGCTCAATCTGTCCAGCGTAAGCAGGAGATGGGGTGAACTCACCCCAAAACCAGTTGTAAACCGTCATGCGGCTAACCCCTAGCTCTACTGCCACTTGCGTAGCAGTAATCTCCTTTGCTATACAGAAGCGACCCAAAGCTACGCCTAAAGAATCAGCGTCGGCCTTTTTGTTGGCGTCAACTAATTTTTGGCTGTAACCATAGGTCATGCGTTACTCCTCTTCCGTCCAAGCCGCTACCACAGAGTCCAAACTTTTCTTGGATGCGGGTGTGGCTTCAACAGCTTTCTTGGATTCACGCTTCTTAGGCTCGTCTACCGCGTCGGCTTCGGCTCGTATCTTAGCAAGTGATTTAGCGTCTTCTTCCTCAAAGGCTTTACCCAAAGGCTTAGGTGCTTCTAACTTTGGCGCACGACCTGACACATCAGCTTGATATGGGGTCATGGTGACCATCTTATGCACTTCGGGGAGCGCGGCTACTTTGCTCGTAACTGTGTGTTCGCCTTTGTTGATAAAACGCGCTGGCGTAAACAGAATAGACTGGTTGTCGTTGTCTTCATTAAAGCTCAACTGAGTAACAACGTAGTCCAAGCTCTTACCATTGTTAGACAAGTATTTGGTGTAGCTCTCAAAGGGATGAGTGTTGTCACCGACACTGTCACCAAACAAAGACTTGGAAGCCAAGTTCATCTGATACACAGAACCTTCAAGTGAAGTACCAAAGTCCTCTTCCAATACCACAGCGATGCGGCGTGAATAGCGACAGGCTTTAGAGTTACCCATACCCGAACCCTTGATGTTTTGCTCGCATGAATCACAACGGTCAGATTGTTTATTAGCGGAACCGGCATCAGGGGCAACGCCGTCATTGGAGAAACAGTCAGGTGCAGTTGGCTCAGCGTCGGCACTCCATTGCTTTGCGTAAAAGATACGCCCAACTTTGGGGGAAGCATTAACAACGACAACATTCAAGTCGCCTTTGACCTTACCCATTTCTTCACCGCCCACAACTTTGCGGAAGATTCCGTTTTTGGGGACGATTCGTTTAACGCCAGTGCGACCAGCGAGTTGCCTTGTAAGCTCACTGACTCCAGCGTTTTGCAGGAAGTCGGGGAGGTCTTGGTTTAACAAAGTGATGTTGCTCATTTTTCAATTTTCCTTAGAACGTCTAACTACCACGGTATATTGATTTTCGACATTCAAGCCTCTCGGCAGAAGGTCAGGATTCTCGAGAAGAAACTCTTTCATGTTTGTCTGATGAAGTCTCTTTTCTAGCAGGCCATATGCACCGGTCTCCTCAATGAAGTCGTACATAGAATCCCAATCATTCGTCCAGTACCGTGACTTTACGGAACGGATGATCGTGCCAGCTTTTGTGCGAATGCTGTCGGCATTCATGTTTTTGCAAACCTCAAGCATCTCCGATTCAAGCACCGCCATCTGCTCTTCGATGTCGGCGTATTCGGCTTTATACTTGGAAGTGAGGGTGTCTTTGGCATCGCGCATCTTGATATAGATAGCGGTCAGCTTATCGAGGGGGATAGGAGAAGTGGTGACTTCGTCCTGAACTGTAGCGTCCATAGTTAGCTCCTTTTTGTTTTGGGGGGTCAGTTTAGCATAGACCTTGACAATGTCAAGTACTTTCCAAAATAATTTCTTGCCTATACAAATCAATTATTTTGGTGTGGTGCGCGATGTTTCCCCGCAAGTGGGCGTACATCTTTGTCTCTATTGGACTGCCTGTTATATGCACGACTGTCATTGGGTTGACCTGACCGGGTCGGTCGATTCGAGCATTGGCTTGTAAGTATGTTTCTACACTTGAACATGGAGCGTACCAAATAATTGTATCGGCGGCAGTTAGGGTAAGCCCGTGGGATGCCGCTTGCGGTTGTATGATGAGAACCTTGGGGTGTACGTCCTCTTGAAATTGTTTTACCAATTCAGAACGTCTATTGACACTCACACTTCCATTGATGATTTCGCACTTTATATTGTGTTTTTTTAAGTGCTTTTCTAGAAGTTCAATAGTGTGGGTAAAGGGTACAAACACCAGCACTTTATTGCTAGTCTCGTCAATGACTTCCTGCACCACGTTTAATCTGCCAGATACATCAAACTCTAGGACTTCTCCAGTATCCGTATACACAGCGCCACCGGATATTTGAAGCAGCTTGTTAATTTGCACGGCAGCATTGACCGCCGATATTTCTTCTCCGTCGGCTTCAATCAACATCTGCTTCTTGAGTACGTTGTAGTACTTGATCTGCTGGGGTGACAGTGGGGCATCACGGTCAACAAAAGTCACAGGGGGTAGGTCAAGGCATTGCTTCTTTTCAAATCGAATAGCTGGCTGAAGTATCTTATGAACAATGTGTTTAGACTCGGGGCGCGGTATCCAGCGATACTCGCTGACCTTAAGCATTACCTTATCTCTAAACTGCCCAAAGAACATGGGTATGCCAGTGGGGTTCACTAACTTTGCTAATCCGTAAGCATCCACAGGAGACTGCGCGGCGGGAGTTCCAGTCAACATCCACAACCCACGTATAACTTTTGTCAAGTCACGCAAGTCTTTCCACCGCTCGGTCTGAGCATTCTTATACGCTGACGCTTCATCTACCACAATCAAATCGAACCCGCCCTTGAGTAGTTCACTCTTAACAATTCCAACCCCATCAAAATTGATGACGACAAACTCTGATCCTGCACTGATGATTTCTTTGCGCTTCTTAGCTGAACCGTGTGCAATCGACACCGTGCGGTGAATTGCAAACTTAAACAAGTCCTGTTGCCATGCCGACTTCATGATTGACAACGGACAAATCACTAACACTCGTTTCACTAATCCTCGTTGCATCAAATAATCAACTGCCCAAATCACTGATGCTGTCTTGCCTGTACCTTGCTCGTTAAAGCAAAACGCCTTGTTGTTGGTCGTTAGGAACTCGGCTGTAGTCTTCTGATGCTCAAATGGGGTGAACCCGTGGGGACGAGGCCACTCATACTCTGATAAGTTCATTTTTTCTTTGGTTTATTGGTTTTGACCGTATGGTCTGAATTGCGACTGAACGAACGATTGGCGCTTGGGGTCTTGAGCTTAAGATTTCCTGAAGCATTGCTCCCCCCTTTGGACAAGGGAACCACATGGTCGATGTCTTTTCCAGTACGGTCAACGCCCTTCTTGTCCATCTCACTTCTTGCTCGTTGGCGTTCAAGGCGGGTATCAGATTCGCCTCTTGTTTTTTGCTGTTCATATTCTTTCTTGTATGGTCTAGGTTTGTTTACGTAGGGCATGATGCCTCCTTAAAATTTTATTCAAGTGTTGCTTTGAGTTTCAAGGCGTGTAATAAGTCGGCTAAACCGCGCAGAATTTCACAGCCTTCCCACTCGCCCGTTATCTTTATGCGAACCGTATGTACATCTTCTAACGTCCTAACAGTTTCGTCTTTCGGGTTGTCACCTGTCAATAGCGTAACTTCCATCAATTGCGAAAAACCCGAGGGGGTTTCAAACTCCAATATAGTGATTTCACTGTTACCGTTCCCTTCTTCACCCACCACAGCACGTACAGCACCGTAGTAGGTGTTCCAATCATTAGGTTCGTAAGTGGTTGAATCAAATTTCATCTTTAACTCCTGTTGTACTCACATTGTTTGACTGCACAGAACTTGCACAGTGGCCCACTAATAGGGTTCCACACCCCATTTTCCAATGCCGCCTCAATCCGTGCAACAACCATTGCTGGTTTTTCTAGGTACTTTTGCATCATTTCTCTATGGTGCTCAACCTTCAAAAATTCCTTGCACACCGTGAAGATCAACGCAGACTTAACTCTATTGATTTTGGGGAACTTGGCAAAGATACCCGCCGCCACAAGGTCAAGCTGTTTGGTATCTGCGTACCGCGTGTTCTTGCTGGTTTTGTAGTCGGCAGAATGCGCTAAGCCTTTTGCCTCGTTAAGCACGACCAAGTCGGCAATACCATGCCACCATACGTTCGGAGCATGGAACTCGCAAGCTTCTAAATCTTTGGTCAACCCCAGCTTTACCTCGCACAGCTTCTCCCCCTCTAAATTTTTAAGGGCATCCAGTGTGTCTTGCATGTAGTCGAACGCTGGCGGGATAGGTTTATCGTCCCGAATGTATTCCTCTGCCACAGTATGAGCAGTCTTGCCGTACAGCGTTGCCGTTGTATCAGGCTCAACAATGTCCTTGGCTATCTTGGTGTGATAGTACTTCTTAGGGCATTGCTCAAATGTTTTCAAGCTACTGAACGACCACACAATACTCATGCTGTTTCCTCTACCAAGTAAGCTTCGCGTTTACGGGGTTCCCCGTTACCACGCACAAATGAATTCCACCAATAGATACCGCTCTTGCGTTGCTTGAAGTGGCCTCGCACGTAGTGGGCTGAAATATCTGAACGGCGACTTACGACACCCTCGGTGGTGGCGCTCTCAATCTCTTCTAAATGCAACAGTGTGTACGCACTAGCAGAGTATGCCTTTTGTTTTTTACCACCGAGTTTCATGCTTTTGAGAGGTGTCCGTGCAGGAACTTTAGTTCGACCTACTCCGCTTTTACAGCTAAGCAAAAGATAAGAAGCAAACATAAGGCATGGGATTTCTGTGGCAGATTCCCTGATATGTTGTTGTGTTTCAGGCGATTCATATAGTTGTTTAAAACGCTCGGGTGGAACTCCCGCTTTTTCTGCGGCTACGATGAACGATACGCACGGTATGATGTTGCAATCAACAGCATCGTCTCCGTTGACCCTAGAGCTAATGGACACTTTAAGTGCGCCAACCGCATTCATACCAAATAAAAACATAAAAAAACTATGCTGAATGCGACCGTCAACAAACTCCCAATACGGCAAACAAGTGAACACGCCCTCGCTGATTTCTCGGATGTATGCGCCGATGCGTGTTATCTCAACGATGCCGTTGATAAGTCCGTTGTGACGTAGCTTGCGGATGTCCTCTGTTAGCGGGTATTCAATCACTGTATGCGGGTACGGCATACGCAATTCAACAAGGTTAGGCATCTTGAAAGATTTAGAACGCACAAGCATTTCGGCGCTCAACGCAACTTCGGGCGACAGAATAAATGTCTGCACATCCTTCTTCGGTACGTTGTGGTGGAACTCAATCGGCACCCCAAACTCATTGGACGTGGCACGGTCAAAAAATTTGTCGATCAGTGGTTTATTAACAATCCCCATAACTTCTCCCATACCCTGCTTCACAGTTCAGCGGTAACTCGGATGCCCACGACGGACGTAAGCGCATACACAATTCAACGTACTCCTTAGCTGTTTCAGCCTCAGCCTCCGGTGCAATGCAAGCCACGGCGTCATGAACGGTCATAACAACGCGGTACTTTTTCGCAATCATCAACATCTGCTCACCTATCACAATACGTGCAAGTGCTTGGCATACGTTCTCAATCACTTTACCGCCATAGATTCGGTTGAGAATGATAGCCTTGCCCTTCTTGGTGTCGTACACGTACTCGACATCGCCGTCATCGTCTAACTTTTTACGTAGGTTGGGGTACTTCAAGCGCAGTCCGTTGGGTAACAGGATGCCGTCTGACCCATCTACCTTGAGAATGCCGCCCCGACCAAAGGATGTGGTTTGTTCACCGATGATTGCGGGGAACACATTTGCCGCCTTTTTCCACAACGCTGATATGTTTGGGTAGGTTCGGCGATATGTATCAATGATGCGTTTCGCCTCATCCTCCGATACCTCCACTCCAAAAGTTTTGAGTTGCGTTCTAAACTTAACCGCACCCATACCATACCCAGCCCCAAGAATCGTTGTTTTACCGACAAAACGCTCATCCTTAGTGATCGCCTCAACCTTCTTGCCATAGATAGCCGATGCCATGATTTTGTATACATCTTCGCCCCTTTCAAATGCTTCCACCAAATCGTCCTGCCCAGCCAGCCATGCCAACGTCCGTGCCTCAATCTGTGATGAATCCGAGTCAATCACCACCATGCCAAACGGCGCAAGGATAGACTTCTTTAGCGGAGATGTGCGTTGTAGGTTTTGTAAGTTGATCTTGTCGTCACCGCCCCAGCGTCCAGTGTGTGCGGCGTAGTAGCGTAGGGGTACAGGCATTGGGCCTCGGTTAGCGATCCCAATGAACCGCTCGGTGCGGGTCTCTTCAATAGTTGACTTTGTTCCCAGCCGGGCCGCAACTACTGCTTGTACCCGAGTATCCTCATGCTCCAACAGGGCCTTGAATCCCTCATCCGTCTTAGAGAATGCGTAAGTCTGCATACCAGTAGCAGGACTTTTCTTCATGGGCGGCTCAACACCAAGAGACACAAGCAAGTCGGCAAACTGAGGGTTGCTCATCAAGGTGTCTTTGTTAAAGCTATCGAGTAACGTGACCTTCCGTGCTTGCTCTACATGCAAATGTTTTTGCAACATCTCTTTGTCCAACTGCAATACTGGCTCGGTGAACATACGGATGGTCAAGTCAATCAGGCGTAGCTCAATCTTTGGAAAGCCTTGGCTCATCAAACCAAACAAGTCCCATGTCAGCTTCACATCATTCTTGCAGTAGTCGCCGTATCGTGCCAAATCTACCTTGAGGAAGTCTTTGCGAAACTTATTGATGGCGTTGACAACTTCATTACCCTTGACTCCAATTTCATAGTAGGTCGCTAAGACCCCTAGACTGCCGCCTACCTGAGTACCATGCAATGCTCTCGCCATGCTCAGCGTATCCAACCAACCCTTGGGTGTAATGCCGTACTGCCAATTCAGTATGGCTCCGTCAAACACTGCGTTGTGCGCCAGCGCAAGGGAATTCTTCCAGTCGTACTTTTGGAGGAACTGGTACATGGCTGAGTGTGTGCCGCTGAACCATACCGGCTCGCCATCGTTTACCTGTACTGCAACACCGATAACTTCAAAGCGTGGGTCACGGATATATTCCTCAGTGGTCTGCTTGGCAAACCCAAGGTCACCGCCGTAGGCTGTTTCAAAGTCGATTGTGATTATGTTCATTGCTTCATCAGTTGGATAAGTTGCTCTAAGTATTCGAGTTGCTCTTCGGCAATAACGGCGGCTGTGCCACCGGCTTGTTTTATCTCTCGCAGATTTTTTTCTTGCAGCGCTGTGGTCGTGCCTTTACCCGCCTTGGCTTCGATTGCAAGGAAGTTTCCGTTGACACAGCATAGAAAATCGGGGACTCCTGAATTGCCGTAGCCAGTGCCGATGGGCATGGCATAGTAGACACCGTGGTCTTTCAGGATTTTTTTGATTTTGGCCTTGACCTTGGCCTCGGGTGTTACCGCCACTAACTACTCCAATTTATTTTCAAGCGGCGATAATAACATATTGCTGGACAATGTCAAGCGACAGACGTAAAAAAGCCGCCCGTAGGCGGCTAGGACTTACCCTAACAAATTGTTAGGCGCGGTCAAGAAGATTGTGCTATCGCTCGTTCAAGATACCACTTAGCTTTCTCCAAGTCTTGCTTGCGGTTGCCTTTGTGGTCGGCTCGGCTAATGTACTTCACAGCGTTGCCTAAGTGATAGGATAAATCTTTCGCCTCGATGAAGTCGATAGTCTCCATACCACCTACCTTGTAATGAGTAGGGTGATTCACTGGGTCGGCGGCTGGCTCCTCCATTGTGATTGGTGTGTTGCTTGTCTGCATTAATATTGTTTCCCATTTTGGCTCACGTTGCACTTTGCGGCCTTTGGTAAGTTCGTGTACGGCTTCTGACACCATCTTGTCCATGCTTTTCTTAGCCATGTAAGCGGTTTGGTACGTTGTATTAAACTTCTTGGCTACTTCGGTAGTTGTAGCTGTTGGGTTGACTACAAAATACCTGCGCATTTTTGCGGCGCGGCTGGTTTTCTTAGTTGTTGCCATTGTTAGCTCCTTGCTGTTGGCTGTTTACATACTCGGTAAGAATTTCACGGATTTTGGCTTGCTTTGAATACGGATGATGGGTGTTGAAGTAATCCATCACCCCCCTTGGTAGTCGCAAGCTCGTATTAAAAAGGGTTGGCTTCTTACTAGGGCCTCGTCCTTTTCGTTTTTTAATTTCTTCGGTCATTTGCTTTCCTTTCAAATCGGCTATCTTTTAGAAATGCTCTTAGCCATTTACCCTTACCAAGTTTTACCCATTCTTCGTATTCGCTCTGTGTTAGTTTGGCGCTAACGCTTCGTCCGTTTTTGGTTACTTCACGTTTTGGTTTCAGCATCTGTGGCTTTCTGATGGTACGGTGCATGTTCATCAAGGTAGTCCTTGAGTAGCTTCAAAAACCCAACTTCTACGCAAGCACGTATTTCCGCTGGTTCAAAGTCACAGATGATGGTCATTGTGCCGTTCTCGTTTTCAACAATTTCTTTCACTACCATGCTTCTCTCCTTCTCTCTTGTTTAAAAAAATTAAGCCGCATTTGGTGCATTTCCAAAGCAACCCCTGCTCTACTATCACTTTGCGCTGACTGTGAAAGCCACGCATCCTCCCAAAAAATGTTTTGATCTGTTCAATCAATCTTAGTCTCCTTAAGTTTCTTGGCATCCATACAATCTTTACAAACAAATTTAAAAAACCCAGCCTGTGCCTTTACATACCCACCGCGAGTAGACTTATCCTTTTGGCATTTCCAACACATCTTGGGTCTACCATGAAGTTCTCGTTCGCTGTCTAAATGCGTGTTCACCGCCATCAAGTTCTGTGCCAGTACGTTATTAATTCCTTTTCCTCTCATGTGTTCTTCTCCTTCCAACGCTTGCACAAATCTTTTACTGCCTTGCTCTTGGACTTCCTGTCGCACATGTTGCTTATGGATCTCTCCTTTGCTTTTTGTTTTAACGTCAATGGCGGCGGTGTGTCGGGGAACAAGCCGTTAAACCCCACTGTGCCTAGCACAGCACTGATAATGAGTCGGTCAATCATGCTTGTCCCCCGCGTGTTTTGCCAGCCGCTTCTCCAACCTAACAATGCGCTCTTCGTTGTATTGCATGGCGGCATACGCATACTCAGCGGCAGTCTCAGCTTCCAGCTTACGTAGGTGTGCCTCCGTTAGTTCTAGTTGAATCACCTCGGAAATGGTCTTGGCTCTAAGTATGTCTTTGATATATTTGATTGTTTTTTCTCTGAATGTCATGTGTTCTTCTCCTTCAAATAAAACTCCATTGCAATGCGGTATGGGTCAAGCGCAGGTAGGGGGCGGTCGTTAAAGAAATAGTATTTTGGCTTGCTCTCATCTACGCTGGTAACAACTGTCCCATCAACAACGTGGTGATACCTTGTTTCTTCAACCCGAATGGCGTAGCCCTCTGCCCTTGCCACAGCCAACTTCAACTCAATACTTCCAATAGGAATATAGTTCTTGATGGTGTCGTATTTTTCAATCATGTGTTCTCCCCCATCTTGGCTTGCAACTCATCCATCTTTGCTTTCAGCTTGGGTGCGTATTGACCTACGCTAATAAGCGTTGACTTGATTGTGTTGCGGTTGTATCCGTACTCAAGGTTCTGCCGTAGTTCAAGATGCGCTGACCCAAGCAACCCATAAATCTCATCTCGCTCTGATTTAAGTTTTACAACATCATGCTCTAAACCCATTATCACAATTTTGAGCGCCTTGGCTTCGCAGTGTTTCTCACAAGTGTCAGTCATGTGTTCTTCTCTAAGCATCGCCGCCCTCACCGACTCCTTGCGTTGCTTGGCTTGTCGCTCAATCTCGTTGAACGCTTCGTCTTCTTCAGTCATCATCGCCTCCGTTCTGCGTTGTGTAAATCATCCAGCCAATCATTGCGCATACAAAGACAAACAGAATAGCGCCCAGCGCCAGCATCGTTGCCATTACAAGAATATTTGCTATTGCCTCTAACATCACATTACCTCCACTTCTGCGTCTGTTTCAATCCACACTTTTGCCCCGCAAGACAACGGTTTGTCAGGGCTATACACCACACGGCTCTCGCCTTTAATGTGTACGCTAGTTGCGTATGTATTGCTCTTGTATGTTTTAACTGTCAGCACAGGGTCGTTAGTACCATTCTTTGCGTTGGCTTTAACAACGTGCTGATTAACATGGATGATTGTTTTCATTGCTCAGTCCTTCTAACATTTTGTTATGCCTCCCCTACTACTAATACAAACACTTCATCATTGATACGGCAACCTACGTTGCTTACGAATGCCTCGGCTTCCACAAGTTTCAACATACCTAGCTTTCCTCGCATGTCTTCGGGGAGCGTATTATTATCATAAAGTTGGATAGCGTCACCTATTTTTACTAGGTATTTACCATCATCCTTAATGACTAGCGCAGTCTTGCCGTTCTCGAATTGGCTTTTAACCTTGTCGATAGTTAGCATCTCCTCGCCTATACGTTCATACTCTGCTTGTGCTTTATAGATTTTGATTTGCTCGGACTCTGCCATTGTTTTAATATGCTCAAGGAACAAAGAAAAGCCAGTTCCCATGATGAACTTATGAGCGGCGGTTTGTATAGTGGTTGCGTGGTCGTGCTTCTCTCTGTCCTTCCTACGCGCCTGTTGTTGGATAACCCCACTTGCATCTTTCATAGCCTTATCAATACGCTCACTCGGCTTGAGTTTGAAGAACATCTTCTTGGCTTTCAGAATAGCCTTATCCGCATCCGTAGTCTTGTACCCACCACGGCGCACTCTGTCCTTACCAATACGCTCGTTGGAGATTTGGATTACATAGTTGCTTCCGTGGTACTCCCTGCTGATAGTACCTAGCTCTTCACCAGCTTCCATTACTTTGAAATCCGTTACCTTAAGACTCTGTGGTTCAGTAGAGTTGTCGAATGTCACCGACTCCACCACGAACCTCCACAAAGGATTCAGCACGGCCAGTCGTTGGACAACTGGGTCTATTAGCTTATCCACACTCTTTAACTCCCGGGCATAGTCTTTGACGTTTTTAGCCACCTTCGTGCTAAGTTCTACGTTGCTCAGTTCCAATGTATTCATGTTCTTTTTTCCTCGGTCTTAAAAAATTGTTCTAATGTTTCGTGTTGATACTTTGCTTGCCTTGCCGCCGCTTCCCAAAAATCAATCAGCGCATAGTGGTTCACAAGCCACGCAAAATTGCGTATCTCAGGGGTCATCTCTATCTTTGCTTCTTTAGCAATTTCGTCAAATGGTTTCATGTCTCCCCCCTTACCAATCGAAACGCTTGAGAATCTCGTCCACCTTGGACTTCAATTCAATACGTGCAGGGGCGTGTCCTTTGAGGTCTTCAATGTCCGCGCCCAACATAGTCATCTCCAACTGTCTACGTGCTTCCTCCAACTTGGGGTCGTTGGTCACGTTCAGCTTGGTTAACAAACTACATAGCTCTATCGGGTTAGATATAAGCGTGTCGTGATACCGCTTCTTGGAATCCCCCTCCACATCCGTCAACTTCTCGGATATGCCTACTAACATTTCGTGCAGTCTGTCCCACGGCTCACGCATAGCCTCGGCTAACTTGTTGTTTTGCTGTTTCAAGAACTCCTCACGCATTTCATCTAAGTCATGCGCTGGTATGTCTAAGCGAAAGTCGCCCGCTTCGGGCACAGGTTTAACTGCGCGACGAAACCCAAACTTCAGCTTCACATCCGTCAACTCAGGGTAGTCCTCGGCTTTGTACATACTGCCTAAGTTAGTAGGTGCTTCGACAACAAGACGCGGGTACTCGATGTAGAAGTTTTGGCACATCATGTTGAATGTCTGCTCGAACCCATTCATGGTCTGCTTGTAGTCCATGAACAACGCAGTCGGCAACATACGCTCGCCCTTATCCGCCCAAGGTAGTGTGTGCTTGTTGTGATATAGGCGAACCCTTGCGGCAAAGTCTGAGATGTCTTTGCGTAGGCTAGTACCCGCAAACAGATTCTTCTTGGTCTGACTCGCACCTTTGACTGCCGATGCGTCCGTGTTCACCTTGTCGGTGATCTCCCTGTCCAACTTGGATGCAGGCCATACGCTAATATTCAACTCCACTAATAACGCTGATGAACTAATACTCATTTGGTTTCTCCAGTTATTTCTTCCACATCTAACACATCACTTTCACCATCTGCTCTGTTGTCGTCGTACTGGTCGTACATCAATCGCATTGCTTGCTCTTTATTCTCGGCTTCCACCTCGATTGTTTGGTAGTACCTGAATACCACCACGCCTCTGTATCGTTTCATGGTTGCTCCTTCCGTTTAAAAACTTTTCCGTGTTGCTCGTCGTAGATGTCGTGCAGTTCTACTATCCAGTCTTGTAGTATGTCTAGCCCTACCACATCGGTTGGCATAGTTGCCCAATCAATCTCCACATAGCCTTCTTCTTTGGCTACGGAATACTTCAGTTGTCCTAGTTTCATGTTCTCTCCTAACAATTTGTTAGTCCTTGATATGAATGGTCTTACCATTCGCCGCTTCGCCATCAAAGTAATCGCCGACAATGCACCACAACGTAGGTGCAGTCCACTCGCTACCCCAGTCATCGCCCACGCAACCATCGGTCAAGATGATGACGCACTCAGGCTTGATGTTCTTCTCTTTGAGATACTCGGATACACAGCTTGGGCTTGTGCCCCCGCCATCTTTGGGTCGAGTTGAGTTAATGATGTTGGTTGCTTCGCCATCACCATAAGTCTCATGCCCTACCACCGAACTACCCCAGTACAGCAAGTCCACACACGCAGGGTTTACCTCTTCTGCGATACCCTTAACCTCGGATAAGAACTCGGCAAGCTCGTCGTCACCCACCGAACCCGATGTGTCGATAGCGATTACCAAGTGACCTACCTTCTCACCGATCAACGTAGGCATGTAAACGCCTGTGGATAAGAACCTACGATTAACCTTGCGCCATGACGATGCGTCCTTGGAGTTGCAAATTGATTTCACAAAGTCACGCAGTACCTCACGCCAGTTGACCTTGGGCTCAAGCAAGTCGGCAAGCTCTCGGTCGAGTCCACCTGCTCCGCTACCCGCAATCTTCTGTTGTGCCATGACGCCTTGACGAATCGCTTGGTCGATCTCACGCTCAAGCTCTTTCTTCTCCTCCTCGGTCATGTCCTTGGCTCCGTCCCAGTCATGGTCATCGAACCCCCCATCACCGTCATCGCCCCCGCTGCCGCCTTCCTCTTGCTCTTGCTTGAGTATGTCGAACACTTGCTTGGAGTTCATGCCACGGAATCGCTCGTCAACCAAGCCCATCACCTTACCCGCCATCGGATGCCCATGCGGATAGCGAGGCATCGCAATAACTGACTCGGTTGGATCAAGGTCTTTGAGCATGAGGTTAATCACGTAGTCACAAGCCTGATTTGCCAGCCTGTGGTCTTCGTCATGGAGTTTCTTCCATGTGGTCAGGTGTCGATACATCTTGTGTCCGTTCTCATGGGCTACCAAGAAATTTAACTCCTGCTCACGCAAGTCTTTAACGAACTTGCGCCCGTATCGTTCGTCGCGTCCGTTGGTGCACGCCGTTGGAACGTTATCTACTACGCTAGTACGCCCAACCATCAGCACGCCAGATAGCAATGCGAACTTCGGGTTACGCATCAGCGTAATCTTTGCCTTCTGCACTTTACGTTCTTCTAACATTTTGTTAGCTCCTCTTCGTTTAACATTCCACATACTTTCCTACACACAGTCTCGTCCTTGTGTTCAAACAAGGTAGCCCAGTTGCTACTACCTGTATCTCTCACGCAGTAGCCCAACACTTGCAAGTACCCTTGCTCGGAGTCGAGCGCGGTTACCCACTGCACGATGTACCTCTCCCTCACAGCAAGTCTTGGTTCTTTGCTACCCAGTCGGCGAACGCCTTTGCGCTGAACGCAATGCTCTGCTTCTCCTTGGACTTGGCAATGTTGATAGCGAACACAGCTTGCCACTCGGCATCGAATCGTTCCAAGTACTGCATGAATGGGGCGATGGTGTCCTTGTCAATACGGCTGATAGCACCAAACACCACAATCGCACACGCACCCGGACTTGTAGGTATCTTCGTATGCTTAGGGTCTTTGATGGTTGCTTCCCACGTTGGGAGTTGATCGGCGAACTCAATGTACGCTTGCATATCCCTCGCACCACTCTCACCGATAGCACCAGTCAACGCCGCAATCACAGCATCGGGGTCGTTGAATTTACGTGTCCGCACAATGTTGCTTGCAGTTTCTAGCGAACGTGGAGACACGAACGCCTTCTGTGGTCGCTTGGGGTTGTAGATGTATGGGTTGTCGCCATGCCCATCCAAGTAACTAGCCAATACATGGGGGAATCGGTTAACCCACGCACACACTTCGGGTTCGATACCCTTGGGGATAGCCCAGTTCAACCATGCTTCAGCGTCCGGCTTGGCAATCGTTATGGGTACTAAGCGATTCGCACTGTGCGCTTTCAAGCTGTCGCCCACGCCATCGGTGCTTAGGTTACCAGTCAGAAACACGATGGTCTGTTGGTCGCCGTTGCTTGGCAGGGGTATGTCACCGAGTCGGGGGTTGGCTTTCTCGAACATGGGGTGAAGCATATTCTTCACAGGGTCAGCACCCTTGGTGTACTCGTCGAGCATGATGACTAAGGGTTTCTTCTCATGCAGTTTGAACCGAGCATTGGGGTAATACCTAGTGGTCTTGGTATCGTGGTCGATGACCGGCATTGCAATGTCGCCCAAATCCATATTGGGTACGTCAATATACGCATAGTCATAACCAAGCTCTGCGGCGATGGATTCAAGCATTGAACTCTTACCAATTCCGGGCTCGCCTTGTAACAGGAACCGAGTTTCGGGGTTGGTACGAATCAATGTGGATGCTTGAGCAAGGGTAAGGGACTTACCAAATCTAACTTCTGACATATCTAACTCCTCTGATGTACCTAACAATTTGTTAGGGGGTTGATTAACACAAACTAACACACGGAAAACAATTTCTTTTTCAACTTATATTATAACACATTGTTACATATAAATCAAGCTTTTTAGCCAGCGTTCTGACCAAATGTTATTCCCACTCCACCATCCAATGCTCGTATATACCGCTCGACACTTTGCCCTGCGGCAACGCCTTGCGAACCAACACTTGATGCGCGTGTATCATAAACAATACATCGTCTAGTAGTGGTACGATATGTTTTGACCTCACTCTTACTGAGTCGGTACGGATGTCCATTCGGTCACTTTCCAACTTGGCAACTCACAGCAACGCCGCCTTGTAGAAGTTGGTGTGCTTGTCCTCCTCGGGTTGGTCGGAACGAATCAATTTCTCAAACATCCCCGCTGACTTCTCGTACTGATGCGGCTTGACTGGAGTCCATTCCAAACTCTGCTTGCCTCGCTTGTCCATGTAGGCGTACACACTCATGGGGAACGTACCACCGCATACGCTCTTAAACTCGCTTTGCTGAACACAGACAAAGTCCTTCTCTTCGAGTTGCCATCGGCTAACTGCCATGCTCTCGGTGCGTAGGCTCACGAACCCTTTCAAATACTTGTAGAACTCGCCGTACTGCGCCCTAACATTACTCACAGCTTTGCGGTCAAGTCGCCATGTCCATTGTTGCATCGGGTTAAGAACCTCCCACCCTTTATCCCCTTTGCGTAGGCGTAGCTTGTCCTTGTCGGCGAGCGTGTACTTTGAGTTGTTGATAGTCAGCACAGTCGTGCGCCTCACTCCACTTGCTCCGATACCTAGAACTTGCTGAATGAATTGGTGCGTAGCCACAGTGTTATAGCTATCCACAAACAGCACCACCTCACCATCGGGCATGAACGTAATGACTGGGGTCTTGTACAAAACTAGCTCAACAGCTTCCCCATTCATGCGTATGTGGTAGGTGTCGGCACCGCGCCTGTCCCCCAGTGGTTTAATCTCAGGCGAACGCCCACGCAAGGGCTTGATGGTGTCGTGTATCCGTAGTGCTTGGGCGTAGTCGTGTACCCTCGGCACTCTTTTTACTGTTGCGTATCCCATCACACACCGCCTTTCGTTTTGTATGCTTTGATTTTCCTCAATGACGGATTGGTCAGCTTGAACCTCTCCTTCGCTTTTCTCATGTTGTTTGTCACGATGGAGTCGGCAACCCACTGCCCGAACCTGTCGCACCAACCTGTAACGTAGTATCTACATAACATTTGCCAACCCCTTCACTTCCTGTTGTTTCACAGTTATTTTGTACCCCAACGCTTGAATGTAGTTGAGGTCGGCTGGGCGCAGAGTCTTTGTTCCTGCGATATCGGTGAACAGCTTAGCCTTCTCGCATACTGGGTATGCTTTGTCCTCGCCGTATACGTTCTTGATGTGTATGGTGATTGTTTGCTCTAACATTTTGTTAGTCCTCCGTCTCAAAGTAGTCGTAGTCGGGCTGACCCGTCTTCACCTCAAGCAAGCTCAGGGCTTCCGTGATACAGCAGTGGGTGTCTTCCAAGTACGATGCTTGGTACTCGGCGGGGTCGTTCAAGTAGTTGCGTAGGTCTATTTCCACCGCAACCAGTAGCTTTATTGCTTTTTCGTAGTCGTGCTCAGTCATACTCGGTTCTCCTTCGGGTTAGTCTGTTTCAGGGTTATGGGTGCTTGGGTAGAGGTAACGAACTGATAGTTACCTTTGGTGTATTCTTGAACAATGCACCATGATTGGCGCTCGGTAGTGGCTCGGTCTTCACCGCAGAACATACATACTCGGTAGCCGAGTGACCAGCGTTCGATGTGTACGTCATCGCCACAATCAATACATTCTCTCCAGTTGCTGTCTAACATATTGTTATGCCTCCTCTGTTTGGTTGTCGTCTTCTACATAGTTGAGGGCTTCGGTTACAAGATGCCCAAGGATGAATGCGCCGAGGCACATGAAAAAGGTGTGGATGTAGCCATCGCCTGTCGTGCCCATATAAAAGGATGCACAAGCGAGCAGGGTGTTGAATAAGAAGTAGATCGGTGTTTGCATGGTTTACCTTTGTTACGTTTAAGGGTCTAACAATTTGTTAGGGGTCTTGGCTTGGACTTGATTTTGTTTTTTTCCATTCCAACTTATATTATACCACGATGTTACAGACAGTTCAAGTTTTCTACGGATGGGTCTGCGCAAAAAGGGATGGGTAAAATGTAACAGCGCAAAAGGGTGTTGTTATGGAAGTGTGATGGAACGTGATGGGGTGAAGTTATAAAAAGGGGCTAAAAGTGATGATTTTGGAAGGAAAACGTAACGCTATAAAAAACGTAACAAATTAGGAACGGCGGGGCTTGTGGAAGAGTTAGTTAATGTAATGTTATAAAGTTATAAAGTTATTAGTATATATGAGTATATGGCGCTGGAAATTTTTAAATGAGTTGTGCTCAAGTGAGGTGATGTTACGCACTTGCTGTGTCATTTCATTTTGACGGACGACCATACCACTCGTGTAACTTTGTAACATATAACATTGCTTTAAAATCAAGGACTTACGAGAGGCACTACGTAACATTGCGTAACATTACACCCCAAAGCATAACAATATGTTAGTTGATCGCTACGCCCGCCCGAAGAACTGGTTCACGCCAAAAATTCTAGCCTTAAACGTAACAGTACCAAATCGCTACGCCCGCCCGAAGAACTGGTACACGCCAAAAAATGTAACTAAACCAAAACGTAACAAAGCCCTAACAAATTGTTAGGGCTCAGCAAAATGTAACAGACGCAAAAAAGCCCGCATAAAGCGGGCTTAGGGTTAAGAGGGTAAAGGTTAGACTTTTTCGACAATGACTTTGACGTCATTCGATATGCAGACTTCAACCCACTTCATTGCATCAGTATAGTTATCAAAGGTTTTTTCGATAACGCCGAAAATCGTTTCGGGACAGGTAACAATTATTTTCATTTTAAATTCTCCCAAAAGTAACACGGACAAAATCGGTAGTGTTGTTTCCAACACGGCATTGCTCCATTCGCATAGGTAAGAGCGAGGGCAACCAAGGAACAGGGTTTGCCACTACTAGCAGAGCACGAACTAAAAAAGAATCTTCACGCAAAACCATTTCATTCTCCAAATTAAGGGCTAACATTTTGTTAGGGGAGGGTTTCCCCTCCCCTCCCGATTACTTCTTGCTTGCTTCAATCATTGCAAGGTTGACACCAAATTCTGTCAAGCCATTAGCAAGGTATGTCAAAAACTTGCCCTGCTTTTCGTTCAAACCTTCCTGACGCTTTAAGAACATATAAAGAGCAGTAGATTCCATAATACGCTCATCTACTGATTTATTGTGCTTTGCTTTGCCCTTTGGTGTGCCATCCTCGTTCAATTCCTGAACATCAGGCACTTCGCCGAATAAGCCCAATTCCTTGGCATTATCTTCCGCATACTTGCGAATACGTGCTTTGACAGTGGAGAAATTAGAGTACTTTTTGCCGTGCTTAGCCATATACGCCTTGTCATACTCTGCTTTGAGTAACTTCCATTCGGCATTGACGATTTTGCCCTCGTCTGTCACATCGTCATGATTGAATACATACCACTTTTCAACCCCTAACAATTTGTTAGCCTGCTCTGCATAAAACTGCTCACTGCTCTCACCTATCATCGTGCCATTCGCCGCACCCTTGCGAGCTTCGGCTAATAAGTCCTCCCGTGATAATGGTGCAATTACTTGGATGTCTGTTACTGATTGTGTTGCGTTCATTCTGATACCTCATTACATCTAACACCTAGAAACCCTGCTAGGTCAGGATACATAGCATTTTGCTTTGTATGATTGGATTTTACCTCAAATCGTACCACAAAATCAAGTCTATGAGAAACAAAATTTAATAGGGGCAGGATATAACAAAATGTTAGGGGTACTAGGGTTTACCCCCACCACCCCAAAAAATAAAATAGGGGAGGTAGGGGCCCTTACACACTGTGTTGCACGAACGATACCCAGCTACATAATTTTCATAACAATACCCCCCTCCCCCTTCATTTTTCTGAGGTATTTCTAGCCGTTGGCATTTACGCCAACACCCCCCGTCACTTTTTATTTTGCCTAGCCCCCCACCCCTATATATAAAAAATTCCGTTTTCTATACATGAAAGACTTGGCATGTATAAATTTTTTCTGTTACATTTCGGCTATCCCTTCTACCGAAGTGCCATGATTCAACTTGTGCCTACTACGGAACATCCTGTTCCTTTTGATTTGTCCGATGAGCAACCTAAGACTCATGCGGATAGCATAGCTGTCGCTGTAAACACTATTGATCTTATAAATGAGCTTGGGGCCAGCGTAGATTTTGATGACGATGATCTGCATAAAGCTGCGGATCTGCTCACGGGTGCAACCAAACCAAATGCGCCTAAGACTATATCTAAGTCACACGAAGCGGCGGCGGCCCACCATCTGGTAAAGAAGTTTGACTTCCAAGCGTTTGCCGATGCACTACAAGCCAGAAATTTCATAACAAACAAACTCGTGTTGCTTGCGGACAACGGCGACCCGAAGATTGAATTAAAAGCACTTGAGCTTTTGGGCAAGCATTCGGACATCGGCCTCTTTACAGAACGCAGCGAGATCACTATCCACCACACAACTTCTGCATCTCTTGAGAATTCCATCAGAGAAAGAGTTAAACGCTTGCTCAACACCGACGTGTCAGACATCACTCCCTTGGATGATCTGGATGCTCAGTTAGGCGCAGTAAAAACGGAAGAGATACTTATTGCCGGTTCTGAAATGGAAGACGAAATCCCGGAATCCGAGGTACAAGATAATGAGTGAGATTACTCTAAAAGACATAGAAACACTAATTAACTCGGGTAAGCTGAGCGAGTCGGACTTACGGGTACTAGAGACACAGCTAACTAAGTTAGAGAAGCTCAAAGAGCGTGAGCTTGCGCAAGAGAAGTTCATTAAGTTTGTGGAAAGGGTCTGGCCTACCTTCATTTCTGGGGCGCATCACAAAAGAATGGCCAATGCGTTTGAGCGAGTGGCTCGTGGAGAGTGCAAACGACTCATAATTAACATGCCACCCCGCCATACTAAGTCAGAATTCGCGTCATACCTGCTTCCTGCATGGTTTTTAGGGCAGTTTCCGGGCAAAAAAGTGATTCAAGCGTCACATACTGCTGAATTAGCGGTGGGTTTTGGTCGAAAAGTGCGAAATTTGGTGGATTCTGAGGTCTACCACGAGATTTTTCCTGATTTACACCTGCAAAGTGATTCAAAAGCTGCCGGGCGGTGGAATACCAGCAAGGGTGGCGACTACTTTGCGATTGGTGTAGGCGGTGCAGTGACCGGTAAAGGTGCTGACGTACTAATAATAGATGATCCACACTCAGAACAAGAGGCTGCAATGGCGGCTACCAACCCTGATGTGTATGACAAGGTGTATGAGTGGTACACATCTGGCCCAAGACAGCGTTTACAGCCGGGCGGGGCTATTGTTATAGTTATGACTCGGTGGTCTCAGCGAGATTTGACCGGTCAAGTGATTAAAGCTGCCGCTTCAAGGAGCGGTGAAGAGTGGGAAGTCATCGAGTTCCCTGCAATCCTACCAAGTGGCAACCCTCTTTGGCCTCAGTTCTGGTCGATGGAGGAGTTGGATGCGCTTAGGAACGAACTGCCTAATGCCAAGTGGCAAGCGCAGTACCAACAGAATCCCGTAGGTAATGAGTCAGCTATTGTGAAGCGCGACTGGTGGAAATGGTGGGAACCCAATCGTCCCCCCGAGTGTGAGTATGTACTTCAGACATGGGACACGGCGTTTGAGAAAAACAACAGGGCTGACTATTCCGCAGGTACGACGTGGGGGATATTTACCAACCAAGAAGATATGACAAAAAATATCATTCTTCTAAACACATATAAGAAGCGTGTTGAGTACCCTGACCTGAAACGAGATGTGCTGGCTGAGTACAACATGTTTGAACCAGACGGAGTGCTTATAGAGAAGAAGGCATCCGGAGCGCCGTTGATCTATGACCTAAGAGCAATGGGCATACCTGTGCAGGAGTACACGCCGGGTAAGGGCCAAGACAAAATTGCCCGTCTTAACGCAGTCTCAGACATAATCGCGTCTGGGAAAGTATGGGTTCCACAGACTAGGTGGGCTGAAGAATTGGTAGATGAAGTTGCGGAGTTCCCATCCGGCGAACACGATGACTTGGTTGACGCAACAACTTTAGCGCTTATGAGGTTTAGACAAGGTGGGTTCTTACGCTTACCAAGCGACGAGCCTGAAGACGTTCAGTATTTCAAAGGTAACCGCAACGAGCGGTACTACACAGTGTAAGGACACAAAATGGCAACAAGTTCAATGGACAAAGCACTTTATCAAGCACCTATGGGTCTCTCCGACTTAGCAGAACAGCCCGATATTGAAATTGAGATTGAAGACCCCGAGTCAGTTAGCCTGCAAATGGGCGACATTGAGATTGACTTAAAACCAAAAAAAGAAACGGCGCAAGACTTTGACGCTAACTTAGCTGAGTACATGGACGAAGCAGAGTTGGACTCGCTTGGAGCAGACTTAATTGAGGACTTTGGCAAAGACGTAATGGATCGCAAAGATTGGATCAAGACTTATGTTGATGGTCTGAAGTTGCTGGGTTTGAACTACGAAGAGCGAACAGAACCTTGGCAGGGCGCTTGTGGTGTATTCCACCCCATGTTGACAGAGTCCGTCGTGCGGTTCCAGTCCGAAGCAATGATGGAGACGTTCCCAGCAATGGGGCCAGTCAAGACCCAGATTGTTGGCGCAATTAACTTACTTAAAGAAGAAGCTGCCGCCCGCGTGCGCGAGGACATGAACTATCAGTTAACTGAAGTGATGGTGGAGTATCGCCCCGAGCACGAGAAGATGTTGTGGTCACTGCCCCTCGCAGGTTCAGCGTTTAAGAAGGTGTACTACGACCCAGCTAAGGGTCGTCAAGTAGCAGTGTTTATTCCCGCTGAAGACATCGTCGTTCCCTACGGGGCTAGTAATCTTGAGTCAGCCGAGCGGGTTGCACATGTTATGCGTAAGACTGAAAACGAGATCAAGAAGTTGCAAGAAGCCGGGTTCTACATCGACGTGGACTTAGGCGAGCCGACACATGAGTTGGATGATATTGAGAAGCAAAAAGCTGAAGAGCAGGGTATGTCAGCTATCAACGATGATCGCTTCCGTATCTTGGAGATGCACGTTGACTTGGACTTGGCTGGGTTTGAGCATGAGGACAAGAAGGGTAAGAAGACTGGGATTGCGTTACCCTATGTAGTTACTATTGAAAAAGGCACAGGTAAAGTTTTAGCCGTAAGGAGAAATTGGTATGAAGACGACGAACTGCACACCAAGCGACAACACTTTGTCCACTACCAATACATCCCCGGATTTGGGTTCTATGGATATGGTCTTATCCACCTTATCGGGGGCTACGCCAAGTCCGCCACCATGCTCATCCGACAGTTGGTGGATGCTGGCACGCTATCTAACTTACCCGGAGGTCTTAAATCTCGCGGCTTACGCATTAAGGGAGACGACACCCCCATCCAGCCCGGAGAGTTTAGAGACGTAGATGTACCAAGCGGATCAATCAGAGACAACATACTACCCCTACCGTATAAAGAACCTAGTCAGGTTCTGTTTGCACTATTCCAGAACATAGTTCAAGAAGGCCGTGCGTTTGCGTCCAGTGGCGACATGAACGTGTCTGATATGAGTACTAATGCACCGGTAGGCACAACACTAGCTCTCTTGGAGCGCACTCTTAAAGTGATGACGGCAGTGCAAGCGCGTTTGCACTACACCATGAAACAGGAGTTCAAGCTTCTCAAGACCATCATTGCTGACTATACGCCCGAGGAGTACGACTATGAGCCAGAAGATGCAGGTCGTAAGGCCAAGAAATCAGATTACGACAGCACAGAAGTTATTCCTGTTAGTGATCCAAATGCAGCAACAATGGCACAGAAAATCGTGCAGTATCAAGCAGTTCTTCAGTTGGCTCAGTCTGCACCACAACTCTATAACTTACCTCTGTTGCATCGTCAGATGATTGAGGTGTTGGGTATCAAGAATGCTAACAAGTTAGTACCGGTGGAAGATGACCAAGTACCTACTGACCCAGTACAGGAGAACCAGAATATCCTGATTATGAAGCCGGTCAAGGCGTTTATTGAGCAGAACCACGAAGCTCATATTCAGGCGCACATGGCAGCTATTCAGAATCCAAAGATTCAACAGTTGATGCAGATGAACCCACAAGCTCAAGCGATCATGGCAGCAGCTATGGCGCACATCAACGAACACATTGCGTTCGAGTATCGCAAGCAAATTGAGATGTCAATAGGTATGCCGCTACCCACTGAAGAGCAAAACAAACAAGTGGCTCCAGAGTTGGCGGATCGAATTGCAATGATGACCGCGCAAGCGTCACAGCAGTTGACTCAGCAGGCACAACAGCAAACTCAGCAACAACAGGCTCAACAACAAATGCAGGACCCGATTGTTCAGATGCAGATGCAAGAGTTGCAGATCAAGCAAGGCGAGTTGCAACTTAAACAGCAGAAGCAACAGATTGACGCTGCGGCAAAAGCAGACCAGATTCGTATTGAGGAGTCCCGTATTGAGGCTCAAAAAGAAATCGCTGCTATGCAGGTTGGCGCACAGACAGCCGCAAAACGAGATCAGTTAAACAAAAAAATGGAATCCGAAGGGGTTCGTATGGGTATTGATGCGGCAAAACACAAAGCGCAGATGGCTATGCAGCAAGCGCAACGAAATCAGTCTAACAACAAAGGGGGGAATAAATGAATTCACAAGCGCTTACATACCTTTTCAAAGAAATTGACAAGTTACGCGAGGATCAAGCTATTTTTTTAAGTGGCGGTGGCGCAAAAGATTTCGCCGAGTATCGGCACGTCTGCGGAGTTATTCGGGGTCTAACTCATGCAGATCAAATTGTCAAAGACCTTGCGAAAAAAATGGAGTATTCCGATGACTGAATTTGACGTCGCTGCGGTAGATTTGTCCGGCATTCTTAACACGAGTGCAGAGGATAAAGCGAAGCAGTTGCCCGATCCTAAAACGTTCCACCTTCTGTGCGTTGTTCCTGAAGCAATGGAAGAGTTTGCGGATAGTGAAATTGGTATTGTTAAATCAAATCAATCTATGCACTATGAAGAAGTACTAACCCCAGTATTATTTGTAGTCAAGCTTGGCCCCGATGCTTATACAGATATCGCCCGGTTCCCTAGTGGGCCGTCGTGCAAGGAAGGTGACTTTGTCATCGTCCGACCCAATTCAGGCACCCGTCTGAAGATTCATGGCCGCGAATTCCGCATCATTAACGATGATTCGGTTGAGGCTGTTGTGGAAGATCCGCGCGGAATTACCCGTGCTGCATAAGGAGTAATACATGGCAACACAAAAGTTTGAAGACTCTTATGAGTTTCCCGATGAGAAAGCAGAGAAAGCTGCTGCTGAAGAAAAGTTTGAAGTAGAAATTGAGGACGATACCCCCGCTCAAGATCGTGGCCGCAAGCCCATGAAAGAGCCAGTAGAAGACCCAACCGAAGACGAATTGGCAACGTACGACGAGAAGGTTCAAGCCCGTATCAAGAAGTTCACCCGTGGCTACCACGACGAACGCCGCGCCAAAGAAGAAGCCCTACGCGAACGCGAAGCGGCGGAAAACTTCGCCAAACAAGTCTATAGCGAGAACAAAAGACTTCAACAACAGCTTTCTAACGGAAGTAAAGTATACATTGAGCAGTCTCAATCTACCGCCCAATTAGAGCTTGATTCTGCAAAGAAGCGCTATAAAGAAGCCTACGAGTCTGGCGATGTTGACGCTATTACCGATGCCCAAGCAGAAATTGCTAAGGCTACTCTTAGGATAGACAAAGCTTCTGGACTAAGACCCATTGAGGTTGAAGAACGTGAGTTTCAAACCGCACAACCAGAAAAACCTAACCTTACCCCCCGCACTAAAAAATGGGTTGAACGTAACAATGATTGGTGGGGGGTTGACGAAGAAATGACAATGTCTGCTATGGGCATTGACAGGAAGTTACAGAAAGAGTATGGTGCGGACTATGTAGGTACTGAAGAGTACTTTCAAACCATTGATAAAACAATGCGCAAAAGATTTCCTGAACACTTTGAAAGTGAACAGAGCTACGAGGAAGACGATCCGCCTCCTAAGAAAAGGGCGTCAGAACCGGAAGAGGAGTATGAAGATACCCCACGCCGTGCACCAAGAATTACTTCGCCTGTGGCACCAGCCTCACGAAGTACTCCACCTAGTCGTATTCGTTTAAAAGCATCAGAAGCCGCCACTGCGCGTCGCCTTGGGGTGCCCATCGAAGAATATGCAAGACAGGTTGCTCTACTTAGAAAAGGAACATAAAAATGGAAAACACTGAAGTCACTAAAGCTGGAAAACCGCAAATTCGCTTAGATCGTGCGTTGGATACTCGTCAAGAGATGCAACGACCAACGGCGTGGCGTGCACCAGAATCTTTACCTTCACCCGACGATAGGCCCGGTTGGTCGCATCGTTGGATCCGTATTAGCGTACTGGGTAATAGTGATCCATCTAATATCTCCTCTAAGTTACGTGAGGGATACGAACCCTGCAAAGCAGAAGACTATCCAGAACTCATGATGCACGCTTCCGTTGACGGACGCTTTAAAGGTAATATTGAAATAGGCGGGTTAGTACTTTGCCGCATTCCAGCCGAGTTTATGCAACAACGTGACGCTCACTTTGCCAAGATAAACAAAGCGCAAATGGATTCGGTAGACAACACCTACATGAAAGACAATGATCCACGGATGCAAAAATTCGCGGAAAGATCGTCAAAAGTAACATTTGGCACAGGTTCTTAAATTTTTTTAAAGGAGTCTTAAATGGCTTATCCAGTAGTTGACGCCCCTTACGGGCTAAAACCATTGAACTTGATTGGTGGTCAAGTATTTGCTGGGAGTACTCGTATGTACCCCATCCAATACGGTTATGCCACTGACATTTTCTATGGCGATTTCGTTGTACTATCGCGTGGTAATGTAACCCGTGCTTCAGTTTCTACTGGCACTGGTTTAAACCAAACGGTTGGTATTTTCTTGGGCTGTACTTACACAAACCCTTTAACCAAGCAAAAGCAATTTGCCCAATACTGGCCCGCAAGCACCCTCGCAGGTGATTGCCAAGCTTATATATCGGACGATCCTGATGCTGTGTTTAAAGCGGTTGTATGTTCCGCCACTACCGCTATTGCTTCCGCTGCTATGGCTATGATTGGTACTAACCTATCTGCCATTAACAATACGGGTAGCACAACCACCGGCAATTCTGCTAACGCAGTTTTAGCCCCCTCAGCTACTCCTGTAACAACCACCTTACCTTTGCGTTTGGTTGGCTTGGTACAAGAATCTGCTATTTCAGTAAGCGCAACTGGCTCTTCATCTTCTACAACTATTACCTTAACTGGTTCTGGTTTGCCTAGCGCAATCCCTGTTGGAACAGATGTGGCTTATGTTGCAGCAAACGGACAAATCATTCAAACAGGTTCTTTTGTAACCACCGCTGCCGCAGCCGCTGCAACGTCAGTTACGATTAACGCTGCGATTGCAGTCCCCGGCAGTGTTACCGCTATTCCTAGCGCATCCACTATTGTGTTTACCCAGTATCCCGAAGTTTTGGTTAAGTTGAACCAAGGCTTGCATGGTTACTACTCTGCCACTGGCGCTTAAGGAGTTACTTAAATGGCTATTTCACGTGCACAACTACTTAAGGAACTCTTGCCCGGCTTGAATGCTTTGTTTGGCATGGAGTACGCTCGCTACGGTGAGCAACACAAAGAGATCTACGAAACAGAGACCTCTGAGCGTTCCTTTGAAGAAGAGACCAAACTGTCCGGCTTCTCAGCCGCACCTGTCAAAAACGAGGGTTCCGCCATCGCTTATGACAATGCTCAAGAGGCATGGACTACCCGCTACAACCACGAAACCATTGCTTTGGGTTTTTCAATCACTGAAGAAGCGATTGAAGATAACTTGTATGACAGCTTGTCTGCTCGTTACACCAAAGGTCTGGCTCGTGCTATGGCGTATACCAAGCAGGTTAAAGCTGCCGCTACTCTTAACAACGGTTTCTCTGCCGCTTATGTCGGTGGTGATGGCGTTGCTCTGTTTAGCACTGCTCACCCCTTGGTTTCTGGTGGAACCAACTCCAACCGTCCTTCCACTGCTGCTGACTTGAATGAAACTTCGTTGGAAAACGCTGTTATTCAGATCGCCGCATGGACAGACGAGCGTGGTTTGTTGATTGCCGCCAAGCCCAAGAAGCTGATTGTTCCCCCTGCATTGCAGTTCGTGGCTACCCGCCTGTTGGAAACCAACCTCCGTGTTGGCACTACCGACAACGACATCAACGCACTGAAGAACAATGGCTCTATCCCTGAAGGCTACACCATTAACAACTACTTGACCGACACAAACGGCTGGTATTTGACTACTGATGTACCTAACGGTCTGAAGCATTTCGTTCGTTCACCCCTTGCTAACAGCATGGACGGCGACTTTGATACCGGCAACGTCCGTTACAAAGCCCGCGAGCGTTATTCGTTCGGTTGGTCTGACCCATTGGGAATGTTTGGTTCTCCCGGTTCGTCCTGATAATTTGGTTTTAAATAACCAGATGAAGGCCCCCTTTTGGGGGCCTTTTTAATTAGCCTTGCAAAAGTCATATAGGTTCCGTAGGATTGTTTTGCGGCATAGGGCCGCACCAAATTAAAGGAGTTTTTATGTACAAGGTTCAGATTAATATTGCCGACTGGGATTTCATGGACGATGAAATTTTGACCATCGAGACCAGCGATTTTGAAAAAGTGCAGATCATTCAAGAGTTTATCGAGCTCCAAAAAGATCACGGTTGGACTGCTGACTACGACATAGTTACAGAATTTGACGATGAAGACGAAGAATACGTTTACGACGAAGATACTGATAGCTGGTATTGGTACGACGAAGACGCAGACACTTGGTATGTGCACGACGAAGAGTCCGATGATTGGGTTGAGTACGTTGAAGAAGAGTCAGAAGACGAAGAGTCAGAAGACGAAGAGTCAGAAGACGAAGAGTCAGAAGACGAAGCTACTACTGTTACTTCATACGTAATTACCCGTATTGAAGAGTGAACGGAAAGTTACACTTCTTGTAACTTGATGGGGGCTTCGGCCTCCATTTTTTTTGCATGGCGTTCGTTATAGTGGAAAACCCTATGGCAGTTCGCACACAGCACTAAACACTGCTCAACTTCTTCCAACGCTTTTCTGTAGCTTTTGGCCCGTACAAGTCGATGAACACTCTCGTTCTTCATTTCGGGGTCTATGTGGTGAAAATCTAAAGTTGCTGGGTGGCTAGTTCCGCATTCAAGACAAGATAGCGTGTCCTTGAAGTCCTTCCACTTTTGTTTGAAGCAACCCTTTGTTTTCTTGGTCGCGGCTTTGACCTTATTCACGTTTCCATCGTAGTGCTTCTTGGAGTAGCCCTGTTGCTTTTCTTTCTTTTTTAATGGGTCTTTGTAAGGCATGTTGACATTCTACACAGATCGTGTATATTGAACGCATTCCGGGAAACCCGGCGTATCAAACAGTCCCGGCTGACTGACATGCAAGATTGATACGCTATAACGCATGGAGATATAAACATGGGATTCGCAACTCACCTTGGCCCTTGGTTGTTGGGCACTGTTAAAAACACCACCGGCACTACTGCTGGTACTATCCGCAATATGGGCGCAACTACTGTTGCTCAAACTTATACGGCTCCTGCTTCCGTCATTTTGGCAAGTCCCACAGCACAACAAATGTTTGTGTTACCCGCTGGCGCTAAGATTCTTCGCTTCGGACTTGAAGTTAATGTTGCCCTGACTGGCGCAACTAACTGCGGCGTTACTATTGGTAGTTCTGGCACAGCTAACCTGTACATGACCTCGGTTAACACTGGTGCTACTGCTGTTCAAACTTCTCCAGCTACCATCGCAGCGGCGACTTCAGGTTTTTACGACAGCATCGGCACAACAGACGCAATCATCTTTGGCACGTTTACCGCAGCTACTGCTGATGCTACTGCCGGTACGATCACTGTTACTGTTGAGTACATCGTTCGCGACTCCGACGGCTCTGCCAATCCTTCACAGGTCTAATTAATCACGGGGGCTTCGGCCCCCTCATAACAGGGGATTAATTATGCAACAGACAGACGTAAAGGCGGCGCACTTAACTGCCGCTGGATCTTTTATATTGGGACGCACACGCCTCAAAGGTATTGTGGTCAGTCCTAAAGCAAGCACAGCCGCAACATTTGAGATTCGTGATGGCAGCGCTACTGGCGCTGTTTTGTTTACGATGGATATTGCCAGTGTTAGCACTCCTGTGAACTTCAACATCACGATACCCGGTGAAGGTATTTTGGCAACTACAGGACTGCACCTGACAACCAGCGTTGGTACTGTTGTGGGCATTGAAGTGTTCTATGGCTAAGTCCCCAGCATGGACGCGCAAGGAAGGGAAGAATCCGAGCGGAGGCTTAAACGCCAAAGGTCGGGCTTCCTACAACGCAGCGAATCCCGGGAAGCCGGGGCTAAAAGCTCCTCAACCCAAGGGCGGCAGCAGGCGAGACTC
>Ga0114969_10000161_pt1 | contig 55734 bp, 92 predicted proteins | sample M_130807_MF_Meta_FD_87316 | JGI IMG/M metagenome (GOLD analysis project Ga0114969, IMG submission 87316) | Freshwater microbial communities from Lake Montjoie, Canada to study carbon cycling - M_130807_MF_MetaG | ecosystem: Environmental > Aquatic > Freshwater > Lake | place: Lake Montjoie... | reverse complement strand
TGTACTTCGCTACCTTTCTTGCTATAGCTTTTGGCTGAGCAACAAATTGTTTACCAGCTTTGTTGCCAGCAGCCTTAGCTTTGTTAGTGGCTGCTTTCTCTTGAGCAGACAAGCCCTTCCAAGCAGCTTCGGGGAGATAACGCTTCTTCCCTTCAGAAGGCTTACCATCACTGGTAGTCCACTTCTGCTTACCCCACTCCTTCAAAGACTCTTGAGGCTTCTTCATTTCTTTTTCTTTGGTAACGTGTGTGTAAGCACTTTGCTAGTTGCTGTATGCTTAGCACCCGTCATTAAGACACTACCAGCTTTATGTGTTTCACCTTTGTATATCTTACCATCAGGTAAATAATGTGTTTGGTTTTTACTCATGATTTATATCCTCCACCCTTTGCTTTATATTGCTTAGCTACAAGCTGAGCTTTTCTAGCACTCCATTCACCGGGATCACCACCTGCTGAACCAGCCTTCACCTTAGCCACCAAAGCTTTTCTCATTGTTGGCTTTGTATAATTGCCTGCTGCATTAACCGTAGATTTCTTAGCCATATCTATTTCCTTTTCTATCTCTCCAGCCTTCAGCCTTCATAGCATCTTCAACAGCATTGAGAGGGAAGTAATAGCCAGTGTTCTTTTCCAACGCAGCCCTAACAAAGTAAACATCGCTGTGTGGAATGTGTATATTATCTAGACTTCCTCTGTTCATTGCCATATAAACATCAGAAACAACCGAGTAGGGCTTTGAAGAAAACAATCCAGCAGAGACTATTTCATCTCTGGTTGATAACAAACTTACAGATGGCTTCTTCATATAGTATATATAGGTTATAAAAGGTAGTATAGATAACAGTGATACATAGTTTATAGGTTCTATATGGACAGTCGAAGTTATAAATTGGTTGACATATATATTAATATATATAACTATAAGAAGAAGTAAATAAATAAGTAGCTATTATGAAGCTATTATAAGATTATATTATATTGTATGTGTGTAGATTTACAACTATTATATATATTATAACACTATAAGCTTTAATTAACTATATAGATCTTTATCTACCCCCCTACCCCCCATTAAAGCGTAGTGTTACACAAGGCAACACTTCTTGTCAAGCTTTATTTTTTATTCTTCGTTTAAGTAAGGCCACACAATAACTGGTGTTTCAATACCAACATAGGCTCCTTCAACATTAAACTCAATGAATTCAACAGCTTCATCATAAGTCATGCCATCTTTCTTAAGACTCTTTACCATCTTGTTCCCATCATAGACCAGCACATCAACTTTGCTGCCATCTCTCCAAATGCTTGCCATACCCATAATGGCTTTATCAAACCCATCAGCTTTTAACATAAATATTCTCCTTTAGTAGTAGTGTAGCATATGTTGTATTAACATGCAAGAAAGACTTTATATGGACAGGGGAAGAAGTAATGTAAGATATAACACCCATAGAAGGCTTTAAAGGGGCATAGAAGAGGTTTTATTTATTGGTGAAGGGGTGTGCTAGGGTTGATGTAGATGGACGCTTTAAATGGGGCTCTCTATGTATGGGGATGTAATGTATACTTTATTACTACATAGTCAATTTTCCACTTCTGTGGGCTTGTGTATATACATATAGCGCCATACCCCCCCGTGTCCCACGCCCACCCCTGCCTACGGCGGCGCACTGCGGCTGGGCGCAAGAGTGTGCGAGATCGCTATGCCAGCGCCATGCGTGAGTGTTATGCATGTGGGGTATTCTACTCATGATCAAAAAAGATCAATGAATTCAAAGACATATAAGATCATGAATACTGATTGAAAATCAAGGGATAGCAAAAAAGTGTTACTGACCAACTGGTCATTTAGACCATAACGTAATACTTTAGTGGTGGTATATCCATCTACCACTGTAAACCTATCCAGCATTCCAAAGTGTTACAGGGTTTTCCCTAATTGTCGATAGTTATCCACAGGGTTTGCACAGTCTAAAAACCTAGCGATAACAAGCTGTGGACAACCTCGACTTTGCTTTAATATTTTTTATACGCTTTTTATATGACAACTCTGTTGGCATAATAAAAAGCTAAAAATATCAAAGATCTGCGTGTATGTGCTCAATCCCATGTCTTTCATTTAACATAAAAAAATAACCTTTTAAACGGAGTGAAAAGGGTAATTTTTTTATTCTTAAGTTAAATGAAAGACATGAAGGACAAAACGATGGGAAAATTTGCTTATTCAATTTCGCTGGTTTTCAAGGCTTTGCTTTGTTTGGCTGGTGCTGTGTATCTGCAATTGACAGGTGGTGATGACAGTACATTGTTCAATGTGGCACTGCTCAGCTTCATCTTTTTGCCTTTGGCAATCTATGCTGAAAGTCAAACGTAAGGGTTTCCCCTAATTGTTTCGGTGAAATCTTCATCTAACATTGAAAGCATCAACGGCGATTTTGCCACACTTCCTGAAAGGAAACACAATGTTCAAATCTAAAGCTTTGCTTTCGGTGTCAAGCGATGCCAAAACTGTCAAGGGAGAATCCATAGGATTCTTGACAGGCATTCTTTACCTTGCTCCAGCCACTACCACCAAGTGGAACACTTGTTCAATGGCTAAAATTGCTCAATGTGACAGTGCTTGCCTTTACAGTGCTGGTCGAGGAGCTTTTAGCTCTGTTCAGCAAGCAAGGATCAACAAAACCATTTGGTTTTTTGAGGATCGAAACAGCTTCATGCAACAACTTGTTGTTGACATTGCTAAGATCATCAAGAAAGCCAAGAAGCAAGGCTTACAGCCTTTGATTCGGTTGAATGGTACTAGTGACATTCGGTGGGAAACTGTAAGTTTCACTTATGGTGAAGGCACTGAATATGTAAACATATTTGCTGCTTTTCCTGACGTTCAATTTTACGACTACACCAAAGACGTAAATCGTAAAGATTTACCTGCTAATTATGACCTCACTTTCAGTGATAGCGGTGTGCAAGGCTTTCAGCCTTATGTTCAACTAGCCATTGCAAAGGGAATGAGAATTGCCTCTGTGTTCCGTAAGGAACAAGAAATACCTGAAACCCATAGGGGTTTAGAGGTGGTTAGCGGTGATAACAGTGATGTTCGTCACCTTGATGCCAAAGGCATTGTGGTTGCTCTTTATGCTAAGGGCAAAGCGAAGCTTGATCAATCAGGCTTTGTATTTGACCGAAAGGTCATACCGATTCAAGCTATTGCTTGATGACATTGCGTAAAGCCCCTTTAAAGGGCTTTGCAGAGTGCCATCGTGTCTCTTTATAGGGTGAAGCCCTGCTGTGAAGCAAAGCTTCATTCGATGTTCTTTAAAAATCTAATGCTAGTGTCAGTATGCTTTAGTGACAGCGAAGCTGAAATTGACTAGCCCAAGCATCAGAGGGTAAGGTGATGCATGCCATAGCACATGGCATTGAAAATGTGCAGAGGGGACAGGCTCTAGTCAGCGGGGTTGTACGTTGGTTATGAAGAGCTTGCTTTCATATGCTCTGTGGCACTCGGTTACAGGGCATATATCAAGCAACAATTCCTAAAGGAAACACATGATAAAAGTTTTATTTCTTGAAACCCAAGAGTATTACGCCGAAAGGTTTAATCCTCCTTATGCACTGGTTACACCTTTCGGTGTAGATGGTCATCGGGCTTTAATGGTAGACCGATTCAACCTTAAACAAGAGTTTATGTCTACTGAGATAGGCATCTTTGCAAGCAAAGAAGAAGCGGTTCAAGCTTGCCTTGATGAGCCAGCAAGGATTGCTTATTCTGATTCTCTGTACTAACTTCCTGAAAGGAAACAAAATGAATGCAATTTTCTTACGCTCTGTCACTAAGGGTGACTTTGTCAAACGTAAAGCCGATAGCAAGAAAGTATACCAGTTGGTCGGCTGGTGTCGTTTCAATAAGAAATATCAACTACAAGATGTCGAAGACATCAGCCACTGTTTATACCTAAAAGGTATGACACAAGTTTTCACTGGTTTCACCTACTAACTTCCTGAAAGGAAACACAATGCGTAAACGAATGATTGCTAAATGGGTTGGCAAAGATGCCAACACTGGTCTGCCCATAAGAGTGGGTGATGAAATTGTGTATGACACTGAGACACGTAAAGCCTATCATGATGATAGGGAACATGGCGATGACAATCTAAAGATTGATGGTGTGTCCTTGTTGAAAATTAAGGAAAAAGTATGAAGAACTTTGACAAGATGATGTATGGCTGTGACATTGAAGCTTTCAAGGAAAGCGTCAAAGACAGCTTCACGTACCAAGTCACTGGCGGTTACATGGTGTTAGCTTCGCTCTTGTCTGATGCTCAGGAGCAGCTTGCACATGGTCAAGACTTCGGTGCTAGGCAAACTCTGAATAAAGCGAAAGCTTTACTCTTTTATATGGCTGATGGTGATATGACATTCAAGTCCTGAAAGGAAACAAAATGATTTACTCAGTTGGTTTAAAACAATCTTTGATTGCCATCGAAGGCAAATGCCAAGTGGTGGTATTTGGCAACAAGTTCTTTGGTGGTGGTGACAGCAACACATACACTTCTAAGGTGCTCACAAACCCCACATGGAAGACGCTGTTTGGCTGTGCCAAGCGGTCAGTGAACAAGACCAAGGACATACACCACATGTTCTTTGAGAATGTGCATTATCAATATGCCATTGGTGATGTAAAAATTTATGAAATTTCTTTAGGTTCCTGAAAGGAAACAAAATGAAAATGTACAACGAAGATAGCGGAATGTCCCTGTTTCTAAGAATTGCCAAAGTTGCTCTTGAAAACAGTGTGTCTAGCAAAATTGTAGGTAAAGAGCTTGACCTCTCCCCCGAAGAGCTTGATAGGCTCTACGAAATGATAATTGAAAACCTTTCCTGAAAGGAAACACAATGAAAGTATTTGTATACTTTAATCTACACAAGAAATGCTTTAGCATTAAGGCTCTTGAGGGTGCTATGAAAGGGCGTGTCATAGCCCACAGGGATAACGTGTTACTCTTCCACACCACGTTCAAGGTGTCACAAGCAGGTAGGGAGCGTGTCCTGCGAGAGAAGCGTAAGAATGTCCATGCTGGTGTATGTGGCACATGGCATGACAGTGGCAACGATCATGGCACATTGTCCTCTGTGAAAGAGCGAGGCGAACTTGTCACCTACAATCCTTACAAGTATACCACTTTTGTATACAAAGATGATGAGAGCATGGCAGACAGTGCATGGTGTGCTGGTCTGTTTACAGACACTGAAACCCGCCGAGCTAGCATTTATGCTTGGTCTTCCTAAAGGAAACACATGGAAATTATCATTGAAATCAAGAACGTCTACGGAGTAGAGAAGTTCTACCCCATCTGCGATAAAGCAAAGCTTTTTGCTCACATCGCTAACACCAAGACACTGACACCTGAAGTGTTAGTGGACATCACGAAGCTTGGTTACCAAGTGACACTTCACCAACAAGACATGCTGTCTTTTCTAAAGGAAACAAAATGATTGGTATCAATGTAAGGAACACTGATGTTCCTTTTGCTGACCTGATTGTGGATGGTTTTAAAACCATTGAGACAAGGGAAAGCAAGAGTTTACATCCCTATGTAGGTAAGAGAGTGGCGATTGTCAGGACAGGGCAAGGCAAAGCCTTTGCCATTGGTGAAGTCACCATCACTGGTTACAGTTGGACAAATAGCAAAGCTATTTTTGACAGCTATTGGGACGATCATCAGGTAACACAAGGTTCTTTCTTTGACATCAATGAAAGCAAAGGAAAGTATTTATACTTTTTAGAAAATGCTGTGAGGTATGAGACACCGATTGCCGTAGGCAAAGGTATTGTGGCTAGACAACTCCTAAAGGAAACAACATGATACGTAAGTTTAATGTGAAAGAGAATGTGGTTAATTATGTTGTCTTAAAAGACAACGGCAAACCATTTGGGCAAATTGTGTACACCTACACTGCTCCTACCCATTGGGGCAGCGATGGTATATGTAAGGTAGTCGAAGACTATCGCTTTGACACTGTGCCAACCACAAGGTTGCACTGGTCAGCAGGTGGTGTGAACAAGGATGTCACTGACATTGAGATTGCTTACACCATGAGCAAAGCATTTGAGCTTGCTCAACAGAGGTTGATTGCCATTGCTGAAGACTCTGGTCAAAGCATGGAATATCACATTACCAACAACGAAGTTCCAAAGGAAACAACATGAGCTCAGTGATAGCAAACATCGAAGATGATGACAACCTAAACTATTCCTACCAATTGTGTATGGAAGATGATGGTACGTACTACCTGTGGAGAAGCTCAGGCTTCTTGAATGGTAGGGTTGTGTTCAAGGATGTCGAAGACATCAAGGATGCCCTGCGTTTGATGATGGACTATGTGTTTGAATATGAGGGAGTGATAGCATGAAGCTTTACAACTGCAATGGATACTGGAAAGACACCAAAGAACCTTTCACCAACGTGACAGTGTGTGATGTTGAGTGGGATGGCTTTGAAGATGCAAAGGATCAAGACATCTTTTACTACAGTGAGGGTGAGCCAATAGTTGGTGATTATTTTGAGTTTGTGATAACAAGTGTAGAGGAAATCAAATGAAAACATTTACCATCATTGTCTACAATGACCCATCCCATGCATGGGGTAAGGTCAAGCGTAAGGTACTGGACAACTTAGGCATAGCCCAACAGGTGTCAAGCTACAGCTACCAGTACAAAGACAACGTGTATCTAGAAGAGGATGCAGACTTGTCTTTGGTATGCCGACACTTGCTGTTTAATTCCGATGTACAAATTAAATTTGTAGAGAAGCACACCAACAGAGACAGTCGCATTCGTTCTTATGAAAGGTATGTAGCATGAGGATATTTTATGCCCTTAAGTGGGTGTTCAAGAATAACCATGAGTGGTTAAAGACCTTTGACACTGAAGCAGAGGCACAAGAACATGCTCTGATGTGTGGCTTGTACAACCATCCTGATGTGATACAGGTGGAAATTGTTAAACAATTTTACTAAGGGTTTGTCCCTATTCACAAGCTTCTAGTAAGCACAGATAATTGAAAGCCTCAACACCACTCCTGAAAGGAAACACATGAACTACACCGACATGATGAAACTCTTTGCCTACAAGGTGAAGCAGTACACACCAACAGAATGTAGATATGCTCTCAATGACATTGAAGAATGCCTCTCCATCCACAAAGATGACAGCAACTATGTTGCTAAGCTGAATTGTGAACGTGATGCTCTGTTAGATAAACTTTACCTCTCCTGAAAGGATACACCATGAAGCAACGTGTTGAAGAACTACTTAAAGAAAACCATCCCAATGAAATTGGCAGGCTCATTGGCACAAGTGATAACGAAGCAAAGAAAATTGTACGTGAAATCTATCTTAGTGATTGGGGCTACAACGAGCCAGATGACTGGAAAGTCGAAGACATAGGCGAAGGTATGTTTGTTTTGTTCTTAAAACAAGGGGATGAATGGATTGATGAGAACGGAGACAGTCGTTATTTCGATTCTGAACAAGAAGCCCTTAGCCATTTACAGAAATCGCTCCGGTTATGGCACAAACAAGTTCGCTTAAACACATATTCATAAGGAGAAATGAAATGAAATTAACAGTGGACACACTTGACAATGATGTCAACAGTGCAGTTATAGACATTGGTGCAAACAACGGATACGTTGAAGTTTTTGTACACAAGGGCATTGTGCATCTCAATGTGTTCAACAAGCAAGGCGATGTTGTGCATCAGTGGTTGGAGACAACCAAAAACTTACGTAAAGAAAACCTAATTGAGCCTGACTTCTACAGAGGCGAGCTGATCAAACACGATTCCAATTGCCCTGCCTGTGATGGCTTTGGATGCCGATGTGATGAATTGAATAAGGAAACAACATGAAAAAGTTTAAAGTGACTGCCTGTTACTACACTTATTGCACTGCCGAAGTGGAGGCAGAAGACGAAGACCAAGCTTATGACATTGCAAGGGACATGGATGGAGGCGACTTCACCCCCTCAGAGAATAACTTTGATTGGCACATCAATCAAGTAACAGAAATCAAGGAGACAGCATGAACGGACATCACGAAATCAAACCCGCTGATGTAGGTTACATACCTACAGACTTTGACATCAAAGACAAGAACGACTGTGCCATCAGAGCACTAGCCAATGTGTCCACTATGACATACCCTGAAGCCCATGCAAGGATGACACAATTGGGTAGACGTAAGAACAAAGGCACACCTTGGGCAGCTTTACACACTGCCTATACAGAGGCTGGTGCTAAGGACGTTGCCTACTATGGCAACAAGATGTTTCGTTTTTCAGTTAAGCACAATGTCAAACACTTTGACAAAGGCTTCACTCTCAAAACCTTTGTGTCTAAAAGACCAAAGGGCAGGCACATTGTGCTGGTTAAGGGTCATGCCTTAGCTGTATGTAATGGTTCTGTTATTGATACGTTTGCTAGCAGGGCAGGCAAGCGTGTTATGGCAGTGTATTCTTTTGATTAATGTAGGAGACAGTATGAAAAGACCATCAACCAAAAGCATACGCAAAGCTTTTGCTGAACATCTAACTGTTGACGTAAATGGATATGAGCAAACAGTTTGGGACATCATGGAGTGGGGTGGGCTTAGCCTTGCAATTGATTTCTTGCAAGAACAGGTTCACAAGGGTGAGTATGTTGGAGTGGTTAGCGATTACGAACACATGAGCGAATTGGGTGTAGAAGAATCAATTAAACAAATGGGAGAAGCAGCATGAAATATTACATTGGTGAAGTGCATGAGCGTAATGGTGACATGGAATACGACACAAAGTATTTGTTTTCCACAAAGAAAAACCCCGACAAGTACACCGAAAAGGTGGCAATGGAATGGCGGGGTGGTGATAAGGGTGATTGGGATGAGCAAGAGGGCGGGTACTGGTCTGACTGTTCTTTGATCTTTGATCACGGCAGTAATGAGATATCTCAAGAAGACTTTGAGGTGTTGAAAAAGTATTTAACAGTTCTTTAACTAAAGGAGAAGTAAAATGAAATTGACAGTAGACACGTTGGATAACGAAGTTAAATCAGCAGTGATTAATATCGGTGCAAACAATGGATACATTGAGGCATTCATTAATGTTGATGAAGTTTGTATACTCGTACATGGAAAGCATGGCGACATTATTTCTCAGCAATTTATTTTGTTGAAGACGCTGAGAGATAAGAATGCTTGCGAAATAAGAGCGCAACAGATTGACGAAGCTTCATGGGTAGCGTGATGTATCAAGTGTTCAACCACAACGACACCTTTCTAGGTGAGTTTGTTACCAAAGCAGAGGCAGAGGCTGAAGCCATGTTTTACATGGAGCAAACAGGTAATGTTGCTTATTATGTGTTTGCGAAGATCACATAAGCCTTTATAACAGGATATGATTAAACTCTTATCCACAATAAGCTTGGCTTTGTTCATGTCCCCAATGGCACAACCTCTTGTACCTATGCACAATGAAGCAGACTTCCGTTGTATGGTAGCAACACTCTACCATGAGGCGAGGGGTGAGGGTGTGATGGGTATGGAGGCTGTTGCCTCTGTCATCATGAACAGGGCTAAGCAATCACATAGATCTGTGTGCTCTATTGTTTATGAAAGAAAACAATTCTCATGGACACACGTAACCAAAGACAAGCACATCAAAGGTAACATCATGGACATACTATCCATCACACACAAGGCACTGAGTGGCATGCTTGTGGATGTAACTGATGGTGCTACGTTCTATCATGCAACCTACGTCAAGCCCTTTTGGGCTAGGCACAAGGTGCTGACAGTGCAGATTAACAACCACATTTTCTATAAGGACAAACATGAGTGATGTGCCATATGAAGAGAGCTTTAAGCGTGGCTATTTAGGACTAGCTTTCATAGAAAGATATGCTGAGTATAGTAAGGAAGATATCAGTTCTAAGAAGGGCTACACAAATGGTGTTGCTCAGGCAAAGCTTGAGCTTGACAAGTGGAATGGCTTTGTAGATAATATGAAACGTGAAAGGCAGACAGCATGATTAGTGAAGTTGATATCAACGATTGGGACAAACAAGATCCCATCCCTTTGTACAGTGTGCCGAACAAGAGCTATGTACAAGTGGGTGATGTCACGCTGTTCTTTGATCACATTGATGGCATGTATAGCTATTGCATGACTGCTGCTAACGAAGTTATACATCTGTCAGCATCAGCCATAGTTGTTCCACTAAAACGAAAGGAAGTATGAAGTATTTTGAAAAGCGTTTCAAGCTTTTTGGCAGGGCATACCTGCTGAGGAAGCGTGTCTATAAGACTAGACCCATTGAGTTCATCCGTGGCGAGTGCTTCAATGCACTGCACATGGGTAAGCTCACTCTCCTGTGGGCAAGAGACAACCCAACCAAACCAATCCCGACTAATTTTGTCAGGTAATTTCAACAGGGGTTTGACAGCCCCTTTCTAACATGGCTATAATTTGTAGCCACAACAGCATCAGTTGTTGTTCAACCAGCACTTCCCCCAACTGTTCATAAAAGGAGCATCCACATGAACACAATCCCCTCCCTCCCCGTAGACTTAGACTTCCAACCCATCCGTGAACAAGCAACCCGCAATGGTATGCCTGTTACAGGACGCTTTTGGGTGGTCAATCCATTGAATGACTCTGTCATTGGTGATGGTAAGCGTGTCCACAATCCACAGAACTACCGCACCATGTGGGATAGCTTATGGACAGGCTTGTCAGAGTCTGTGCTTGACCTGTCCACAGTGGAAGTAAAGGCAACCAGCATTGAAAATGGTGCTGCTATGAGAGCAGAAATTATTCTGCCTAACCATGACTTCAGTGGCAAGCTTGGTGAAGCTGCCAAGATGAAGATTGTTATTGGTGACAGCCATGACCAGTCTGTGAAGCGCAGTGTGCAAGCAATGATCTTGCGTTTGGCTTGCTTGAATGGCATGATTGCTGTCCGTGAAAACATTGGCTTCTCACAGAAGCACACCACGTTCAGTGACCCACAGATGATTGGTCAAGTGGCTAGCAATTGGATTCCACAGCTTGAGAATGAGGTGGATCTGATGAAGCAGATGACTGTGGTGAAGGTTGATGTAGACACTGCTGTGCATTTTTATCGTGAACATGTCACAAAATACCGCACTTCTACAGGCTGGAAGTTCAATGAGAAAATGCTGGAGCGTGTCATGCAGATACACAACAGCTATGACATGGGACACAATGCTTATCGTGTTTACAACACTCTCACCCACATCTCTACCCATGTGGAGACAAGCCGTGAAGGTGCTGATGTAGGACGTAAGCAACTGCGTATTGAGCAAGACATGGATGCTGTGCTCAAAGGTGCATTCAACGATCTGCTTTTACAAGCAGCTTAATCAACAAGAGGGGCTTAGTCCCCTCTCTTTAGGTGACACATGGAAAAAGACAAAGCAATTGGTATGTTCATGGGACTGTTCATTGGTGATGCATTAGGTGCGCCATTAGAATTCATGCGTCCTCATGAGTTTGATAAGGTGACAGACATGATAGGTGGTGGTGTTCACTCTGCTGAGGTGGGCGAGTGGACAGATGATGGTGCTATGGCAATGTGTATAGCAGATGCATACAAAGTGAAGGGTAAGTTTGCTCCACAAGAAATTGCTCTCAACTTCAAGACATGGGCAAAGACAGGACACTTCGGTACAAGGGACTATCGGTTTGACATTGGACGCACTTGCTTTGAAGCCATTGAGAATATGTCAACAGAGCAACCATATCAAGGCAGGACAGATGGTAGATCAAGTGGTAATGGTTCCATCATGCGTATTGCTCCTGTTGTTTTAGCCAACCACAACAGACCTAACACTGGTCTTGGCGAAGCCATCGCTGTATCTCTTATGACACATGGCAACGCTGACACTGTGCATTACACAGCAGCTTTTGTAGCTGAGTTGTATGCTGATAAGCAGCTTGATGAGTTTACTCATCTGATAGATGCTGAGTATGACATTCGTAAAGGCAAAGGTTCCATCATGTATGCATACAATGCAGCATGGGAATCTGTTGATTTAACATTTAGCTTTCAAGATGCACTGATCTTGGCAGTTAACAAAGGCTATGACGCTGACACTGTAGGTGCAGTGACAGGCATGCTAGCTGGTAGACACTATGGATATAGTGCCATACCAAAGCGTTGGCTTAACAAACTGATGAAGCATGATGAGTTGTTGCAGATGGCAGAAACACTTTATGAAATAGGTGAGCAATGAAATTCAAAGACGATAAAGGTATGGAGTGGAAGCCATTCGTTGCAGGGTACGTAACTGATGAAGGGCTTCGTACTTGCATTGTCTATGCCATATCAGCAGAGCATGCTGAGCTTGTCATAGAAGACTTACGAAGGACAGCAAGGCTTGTTGGTTACGTTGGAGAGAAAGAAGAATGAGTATGCCTCGCTATGTGATGCGCTTTAAGGTGGCAGGAAAGACCAAGTGGAGGTACAACCCGCCACAAGATGCCATTGATGCTGGTGTTGTCAAGCGCACTGAGCTTGGTAGCACCTATCAAACAGCCTATGCTATGGCTGAAGAGCAGAACAAAATCTTAGATGATTGGAGACAAGAACGAAAGCATTTGAAAAACCTGTCCACTAATGCGAAGCTTAGTGAAGTTATTAAGAGCTATGAAAACAGCTTGAGCTTTGCTAAGCTTGCTCCTCAAACAAGACAAGACTATCTTTATTATTTAAAGATGTGGTATCAAAGCAGGATGGGTGGTGTTCCATTGCTATGGGCTAAGCTTGAAGACATAAAGACACCGATGTGTCAGCGTGTCTATGAAGAACATGCTACCAACAGTGTTAGCTTGGCTAACCATAGCTTAGCTGTTTATCGGTTGTTGTTTAACTATGCCATAAGACAAGGCTACACCAACTACAATCCGTTCAGCAAGGTGCAGAGAAGGATTGAGAAGGCACGTAAAATTGTTTGGACAAGGGAAGATGTCAAAGCATTCCTTGATGTGGCTTATAGCCATTTTAAATGGCGTAATGTAGGACTCATTGTGCAGATGGCATATGAATGGGGACAGCGTATGGGAGACATGCGTATGTTGAAGTGGGGAGATTACAACATGGAGACAGGTGTTCTAACCCTTGAGCAGAGCAAGCGTAGAGCACGTATCACTTTGCCTACATCTGAAGGGTTGCAAGCAATGCTTAAGCAACAACATGAAGAGTATGGATGGCAACAATATGTTGCACCAAGTAATATAGCAGATAGAAATGGTGGACTAGTGCCTTACTCAATAGAAAACTTATCAAGAGTTGGTGATGTAATAAAAACTGAAGCAAATATATCTGTGGATATAAAGCTTATGGATCTACGTAGGACAGCAGTGACTGAGATGATTGAGGCAGAAGTACCCCTGCCTAACATCATGGCTATGACGGGGCATGCCACACCCCAAAGTGTTGCACCATACTTGAAGCATACGCTGAAGGGTGCTACAGTGGCAGCAAGGATGAGAGGATTTGTATGATTGAATCTGTATTAACTTTCTTAGTAGTGACTGCTGTGGCAGCTTTTGTGGGTGGTTTTATATTCATAGCAGTGGTTATTTTTTTGGAGGACTTAAATGACTAGAGAAGAAATTGAAGCTGTTGTCATAGATGAGCTTGAGTTTTTAATTAAATGGGAGCTTGATCTAGTGGAGGATGTTAGAGACAAAGAGTTGCTTGCTGCTTTGCAGCTTGTGCGTACACAGTTTATGGTGAAGCAGTGAGTGCTTGGCTCATAGCAATCATTGGTGTTGTCTATTTGGTAGTGGCTGTAGACCTGCTATTGAAGGGCAACATGGGAATGGGCATAGCCTTTGTTGGCTACAGCTTAGGCAATGTTGGTTTATATTTAGCAGCAAAGGGGTAAGCATGATTGAAAAAATAAGGACACTCTTTGGAAAGATGCGTGGTGTCTACGGAAGGAAACAAACTATAATGGTAGAGAGTATTGCTTGGCGTTGCTGCAAATGCTCAACAATATTTCTTGTTGAAGAAGAAGCTAATCAGCATTCATGTAAAGGAAAATCAAATGCAGTTTCATGAACTTGAGTCCCTCATCATGCAGGCATGGAGTACAGCAGAAGACCTTGATCTTTTGTTATGGGCAATGATGGACAGACCAACACCTATGACAGAGGATGAACAAGCCAATATGATTATTGGTATCACAGCACTACACAACAGCAGAATGCAAAGGCTTTTAGATGGCTACACTGCTGTGTTAAAAACTCACGACATAAGTTACAAAGGAGTGGAGTGGGAACTAGATTTATAAAAACACATCAACCTTGTCATACTTGTGGTAGTTCCGATGGACTATCAATCAATGATGACATGTCAACCAAGTGCTTTGTATGTAATACATTCACTCCATCAACCATCGCCTCAGAGGAAACACACACAATGCTTGCAGAAGAAACAGAAGTGAAGGACATATCTTTTCTAAAACAATATAGAGAAGGTGTATCAGTGTCTGTCTCTGACAGACGCATTACCAAAGCAACAATGGACAAGTATGGTGTTGTTAAGTGTGACAACAATTTATATTTTCCTTATCACGATAAGGACAACCAGCTTGTAGCTGCAAAAGTTAGAGGCACAAAAGAAAAATCTTTCTCCACTGCTGGTGCATGGGGTAAGGGTACATTGTTTGGGCAGCATTTGTTTCCCATTGGTGGACGCTACCTCACACTAGTAGAGGGTGAGTTTGATGCACTGGCTGCATACCAAATGACAGGATCTAAATATCCTGTTGTGTCTATACGTAATGGTGCTGGCTCTGCATTGAAAGATTGCAAGCAACATTATGAATACATCAACAGTTTTGAAAACATCATAGTATGTTTTGATGGTGATGAGCATGGAGTGAAGGCAGCTAAGGAAGTGGCTGAGCTTTTTGGTAGCAAGTGTAAGGTGTTCAAGCCTTTGCCTGATTACAAGGACGCATGTGATTGGCTTTCTGAAAGCAAAGAAGCTGCCTTTGTAGACAGGTGGTGGAGGGCTGAGCAGTTTGTTCCAGATGGTATTGTCTCAGGCTCTACCTTGTGGGATGAAATGTCTAAGCCTTTGGCTCCAGCAGATTGCTTCTATCCTTGGCAAGGACTCAATGAACTTACCTATGGTATGCGCTTTGGTGAACTAGTGACTATCACTGCTGGTAGTGGATTGGGTAAGAGTCAAGTGCTTAGAGAAATTGTATGGCACATAGTGCAGAAGACAGAGGACAACATTGGTCTTATGTTTTTGGAAGAGAGCATTCGTAAGACAGGCTTATCCATCATGTCTCTTGCAGCTAATATTCCATTGCACTTGCCTGACCATGAGGTGGGTGAAGAAGAACGTAAGAGAGCTTTTGATAATACGTTAGGCACTGGTAGATTGTTTTTGTTTGACCACTTCGGAAGCACATCAACAGACAACATTATCAATCGTGTTAGGTACATGGCTAAAGGACTAAGCTGCAAGTATGTGTTCCTTGATCACGTATCAATCATTGTGTCTGCACAAGAGAGTGGTGATGAGCGCAAAGCCATTGATGAAATCATGACTAAGCTTCGTATGCTTGTACAAGAAACAAACATAGCTCTCGTTATTGTTAGCCATCTGAAGCGTCCCTCTGATAAGGGACATGAAGAAGGTGCTGTCACTTCTCTAGCACAGCTTAGAGGTAGTGGCTCCATTGCTCAGCTTAGTGACATGGTGATTGGTCTTGAACGTAATGGTCAAGCAGAAGAAGAACAGGTACGCAACATGACTAAGGTTCGTGTACTTAAGAACAGGTTTAGTGGAACCACAGGACCCGCTGGTAATTTGCTTTATAACAAACATACTGGTAGGATGTTGGAATATATTGAAGAGGAAGGTGAGGCACTGTGATCTATCTTGACATAGAAACAAACACAAGCCATGACACTATATGGCTTTGTGTAACTATGAAAGATGGTGTGCTTACACGTTGGAGAAATCCCGAAGGGTTGCTTCAACATTTAGGTGATGATGAAGTGTGTGGACACAACATCATTGGTTTTGATGCACCAGTGTTGCAGAAGGTGTGGGGCATAGTGATACAACCAAGCAAGCTGGTTGATACACTTGTCATGTCTAGACTATATAAACCTGACATTGAAATGGTTTGTATTGAAGGACAGAAAGCACCATCATTGCACAGCCTTGAAGCATGGGGCATTCGTTTGGGAGAGCATAAGATTGGTTTCACAGACTTTGATGGTGGGTGGTCTGAAGAGATGGCTCAGTATTGTGAGCAAGATGTATTGCTGCTTAAAAGACTTCACATACATCTAACTAAAGTGATGGCTGATGAGGGCTTCAGTGCCAAGAGCATTGAGCTTGAGCATGAAGTGGCTCTTGTCTGTAAGAAGATGGAAGAGACAGGCTTCATGCTTGATGAGCGCAAGGCTATGCTGTTACAGGCTGAGCTTAGTGGACGCATGGCTGACATTGAAGGACAGATGCAAGAGATATTTAAACCCATTGTTGAAGAACGCTGGTCTGATAAGACAGGTAAGCAATTGAAAGATAAAGTTACCATTTTTAATTCAGGCAGCAGACAGCAAATAGCTGAGCGTCTACAGAGCTTAGGTGTTGTGTTTACTAAGAAGACAGAGAAGGGTAACATTATTGTGGATGAGACGGTGCTTGAAGGCATTGATCTTCCTGAAGCAAAGCTTGTTGCTGAATATCTTATGCTACAGAAACGTGTAGCACAGATTAGTAGTTGGCTTGAACTTTTACAACCTGATGGCAGAGTGCATGGCAGAGTGATTACCAATGGTGCAGTGACAGGTAGGTGTACACACAGTAGCCCTAACATGGCACAGGTTCCAGCCGTAGGTAATCCTTATGGTGCTGAGTGCAGAGAGATGTGGACTGTGCCTAAAGGAAAGGTGCAGGTGGGGGTAGACTTGAGTGGTATTGAACTGCGTTGCCTAGCCCACTACATGCGTGATCTAGAGTGGCAAGAAGAGCTCTTGAAGGGTGATATCCATTGGAAGAACTGCCAAGCTTTTGGGCTTGTTCCTAAAGGCACAGCAAAGGATGATGGTAATAGTGAGCACAAGAAGTTTCGTAATCAAACGAAGACTATGACATACGCAATGTTGTATGGTGCTGGTGCTGCTAAGATTGGAATCACTGCTGGTGTGTCTCCAACAAAGGGTAAGAAGCTCATTGAAAACTTTCTTGAGAATACTCCAGCTTTAAAGAAGCTGAAGGATAAGATAAATAAGATAGGTGGTAATGGGAAATTGCCCGGCCTTGATGGTAGGATGTTGTGGATAAGATCACAGCATGCTGCCTTAAACACCTTGCTTCAATGCGCCGGTGCAGTGGTGGCTAAGCAATGGTTGATAGAATCTACGAAGGCTTTGAACGAAGCTAACATAGATGCAAAGCTGGTAGCTTTTGTACATGATGAAACACAATGGGAAGTAGCTGTATCTCAGGCACAACAAGCTGTAGATATAATAGAAAAAGCTGCAACAAAAGCAGGTGAAGTGTTACAATTTAGATGTCCTGTTGATGCCGAAGGAAAGATTGGCAACAATTGGCGTGATTGCCACTGACGTTACTGGTGGATTTTGATAAAGGAAATTGAAATGACTGACGAAAGAAAGAAGTTGAAGATTAAGTGCGACATTTATTGGGCGCAGTTGAACAAGATTAATGAGATGAGTGGTGCTTATCAAGTTAACTTGTGTAACTTGTCTGATGCAGCAGCAGAAGCATTGGAAGAAATGGGTCTGTCTGTTAACCAAGACAGTGAGAAGAAGGCTGACATGGGTAAGTACATTACCTGTAAGTCTAAGAACAAACCAATGAAAGCATTCGATGTTGATGGTGATGAAATCACTGAAGACATTGGTAATGGCAGCAAGGCTAAGGCTTTGGTTGGTACGTATGCTTGGACATACAAAACTAAAAAAGGTGTTAGCGCCTCCTTGATCAAGCTGGTTGTTACTGACTTGGTTGAATACGAAGGTGGTGGTGGTATCTCTGCGGACGATGAAGACGTTCTGTAATGATAGCCCTAGTTGATGCCGATATCATAGGATATCGCATCGCTTTTGCATGTAAGGATGAGAGCATAACCACTGCTAAGTTTACTCTTAACAGTTATATTGCTGACATTCTTACATGCGGTGTGGATAACACCTTTGATGGTTGCTATGTAAGCCAGTGGAAACTCTTTCTCACAGGAAAGAATAACTTCAGGAACAACATAGCAACCACTGCTGTTTATAAAGGTAATAGAACAGCACCTAAACCTGAGCATCTCCCTGCCCTACGCCAACACATGGTGAAGGAGTGGGGTGCTGTCGTTGTTGAAGGACAAGAAGCAGATGATGCTATAGCTATTGAAGCAACTCTTCTTAAAGAAGAATGTGTGATAGCTTCTGTGGATAAAGACTTAGATCAGATAGCAGGTTGGCACTACAACTTTGTAAAGAAGAATGGGTATCATGTTACTTACGAAGAAGGCATGCGTTCTTTTTACAAACAAATATTGACAGGTGATGCTGCTGATAATATTATTGGACTACGTGGCATTGGCCCTGCTAAATCAGAAAAACTTTTATCCGAAGCAATCTCTGAAGAAGAAATGTACACAGCTTGTGTGCTTGCCTATGAAGGAGATGAGACTAGAGTGTTAGAAAACGCTAGGCTGCTTTGGTTGAGAAGGTATGAAGAACAAGAGTGGAAACCTCCTATGAAAGAAGAACATGGACAATAAATCAGACTTAAGACCAAATGATGTAGCTGTTATCTTACGACCCACTTTTGAAAACGATGAGTGGGTAGGTGGATTTGAGGTGTTGGTTAGTGGCTTTGGTCCTATCACTATCACTAAAGAAAACATGGACGACATGATTGGAATGGGTGTTCTTCTTGCGTCCGTCATACCTTTTATGGAAGAGCATGAAGAAATTGCTAAACAAGTTATGGAATACTGTAGTGAATTTTATGGTGATGTTGGTGAGTTTGAATACGACCCCAACCACGATAGCTTTGGGGACAGTCTTGTTCTAACTGAGCACACTAAAACTGTAGGTGGAAAGCATTAATATGAACATCGAAGAAACCTTAGATAGAAGAGCTAGACATTATGGAGAATTTGTGAATATTTCTGCCACTGCCCAAGACTTAAAAGCTGTTTTGAAATACGGGGTTAACTATCATATGTTAGAACCGGATATGGCAGAAGCTTTGGACATGATTGCTCACAAAATGTCACGCCTTGTTAACGGAGATTGTTATCATCGTGATAGTTGGCATGACATCATGGGATATGCTAAGCTTATTGATATGCGTTTGGAGGCTATGGAATGATTAAAATTAATGTATCAGTCACTGTTTTTATAGACCCTGAAGACTTACTCTCAATGTATTTAGATGAAGATTCTTTATCTGAGTTTGTTGAAGAGTGTGTGACTGACGGACTAGAAACATTGTATCCAAAAGAAATTACTTTTAATCACATAGACATTGAAGGACTAACGTGATACAAGATAGTTCAGTTGAGATAAGACCTGTAGCTAATGGCTATGTTGTCTTTTACACAGAGATAAAAAACAATGCAGAGATATGTGCTGAGTTTGTTGCTGTGTCTCTTGATGAAGCGTTGAGCATTGCTCATGATCTCTTCTCTCAGGAAGAGTCTTTTGCTAATATGTCTAACATCCTTGACAAAACTATCCCCAAAGAATAGAAATGGTGGTCAATGGACTGACGCTAGATTTAGAAGCTTCATTACGTCTGCTTTAAGAGCAGCATCAGGTAAGTGGCCTCCGAAATATACGGCTCTTAAGTCTGCATTGATTGGCAGGAAGACTAATAAGAAGACAGGATTGATGGCACAGCATTACAAGTGTGCTGTGTGTAAGGAAGAGTTTGTAGCAGCAGATGTACAAGTAGATCATATACATCCAGTAGTTGACCCCTCTGTAGGGTTTATTAGTTGGAATGTATATATTGATAGAATGTTTTGTGAGTTGCCTGATTTGCAGGTATTGTGTAAGCCTTGTCATAAATTAAAAACTGATGAGGAAAAAAGTCAAAGGAAAAAGAAATGAAGATTGAACTGACCCAGTATAAAGAGAACGAAGATGGAGGTGCAGATTACCATGTGGATATGGATAAAGAAGCTGCACGTAGTTTAATTAACTATGCTCTGGTTAATATGTTATCTAATGCAACAGAAGAAGGTAAGTTGTACACTCCTGAATTTAATGAGGCTGAAGCTGAAGAAGAAGATGTTGACTACTTCTATGATGAAGACGAAGATGTTGAATACTATTATGTAAAAGACGAAGGCATTTGGTATTACTATGATGAAGATGAAGATGATTGGCTTGTTGTAGATGACGAAGAAGAAGACGAAGAAGAGGAAGAAGAGGAAGAAGAGGAAGAAGAAGAGGAAGAAGAGGAAGAAGAGGAAGAAGAAGAGGAAGAAGATGATAGAATGTGGGTGGCTCTTGATCCTGAGCAACTAGATTTATTTTTTGTTAAAGAGTTGAAAAAATGTTTAACAGACAGCTATCAGAATAATTTATTCTTCCAAGAAGATATTGATGACAACATCCATGTGCGTAATGCATGTAAAACTTTGTTGAAATATTTTATGATTCCCAGCGAAGCAGATGCTTATCTAGATAAAATAGCCGCTATCTATGAGTGTTAAACTCCTTTGATATATTGCTTGTGAAACCTGTTGCTTGTACAGGACAGGTTTCTTAGTGTATAACTGCATCCCCATCTAGGAGCAACTCTGCTCCTTTTATTTTCCCTCAACATTCATTCACTGGAGAAACATGAATACTAATGTAGTAACACCTTGGTCAACTGTTGGCTATTTAACAATGAAAAGAACATATGCAAGAAGACTTAATGAGACAGATTTAAACAGTAAGACAGAGGAGTTTACAGACGTAGTAGACAGGGTTGTAAGAGCCACTAACGATCAGCTAGGGTGTGGCTTCACCGAAGCTGAACAAGAGCGTTTAAGGGGCTATCTGTTGGGTTTAAAAGGCATTGTTGCAGGACGTTTCCTGTGGCAACTTGGAACTCCCACTGTTGCTAAGCTTGGCTTAGCTAGCTTACAGAATTGTGCATTCACTGTTATTGATAAACCTGTTGAGCCTTTCACATGGGCTATGGATTTATTAATGTTAGGCAGTGGTGTTGGCTATAACATTCAAAGGAAAAATGTTGATAAACTTCCGATCGTTAATTCTGGATTTGTTCGTCCTGCTCGCCTTGATACCGCTGACGCTTCTTTTATTGTGCCAGATAGCCGTGAAGGGTGGGTTAAACTTTTGGGCAAAACACTTAAGGCAGCGTTCTTAAGCGACTCAGATACTGGTTGTACATTTACCTATAGCACACAGCTTATTCGTGGTAAGGGAGCACCCATCAGAGGCTTTGGTGGTACAGCTAGTGGTCCTGAAGATTTGTGTAACGGCATCAATAACATTTCTAATGTGCTGGAAAAGCGCAAAGGAAAGCAGCTACGCCCCATTGATTGCTTAGACATTATGAACATCATTGGTTCCATTGTTGTTGCTGGTAATGTACGTAGGTCAGCACAGATTGCTATTGGGGACGCAGACGATGTTGAATATCTGTTAGCTAAACGATGGGACATGGGAAACATCCCATCATGGAGAGCAATGTCAAACAACTCTGTTGTCTGTGATGACATCAGTGACCTGCATGAATTCTTTTGGGATGGCTATGAAGGTAAGGGTGAACCATATGGACTCATCAACCTGAAGCTGTCACGTAAAGTGGGACGCTTAGGTGAGACAGAATATCCTGATCCACAAGTGCAAGGCTATAACCCATGTGCTGAGCAAAGCTTAGCTGATAAAGAAACATGTTGCTTAGCAGAAATCTACCTGCCTAACATTGAAAGTGAAGAAGAGTTTAATGATGTGGCTACATTGCTTTATCGGATTAATAAACACAGTCTTTCTTTGCCTTGCCATCTACCGCAAACAGAGGCCATTGTTCATGAGAACATGCGTATGGGTATTGGTGTCACTGGTGTGTTGCAATCTACAGAAGAACAAAAAAGCTGGTTAGACTTGGCTTATAAGAAGCTGCGTAACTATGATGCTTTCTACAGTGAGAAGCATGGCTTTAATAAGTCTGTGAAGCTCACCACTGTTAAGCCATCAGGCACATTGTCTTTGTTGCCCGGTGTTACCAGTGGCTGTCATCCAGCCTATGCTAGATTTATGATTAGACGTATTCGTATTGCTTCCAATCACTCACTGGTGCAGGTGTGCCGTGACCACAACTATCCTGTAGAGTATCAGCGTAACTTTGATGGCAGCGAAGACCATTCAACTATGGTTGTATCATTCCCATTCCGTCACCCTGATCATGCAGTGTTGGCTAAAGATGTGACAGCCCTCCAGCAATTGGAAACTGTTAAGTGGTTACAAGAAGTATGGAGTGATAACAGTGTGTCCTGTACTGTCTACTATCGTAAGGAAGAACTTCCAGAGATACGTAAGTATCTGAAGAAGCATTACAAGCACAGCCATAAGAGCTTGTCTTTCCTGCTGCATTCAGAGCATGGCTTCCATCAAGCACCACTGGAAGAGATTAGTGAAGACCAATACAATGCACTGGTTGCAAGCACTAAACTCATCACCACTATTGATGAAGCTAACATTGGACTTGATGACGACTGTGCCTCTGGTGCTTGTCCTGTTCGATGATTGAAGTAACCATCACTCCCACTATGCTAGTGGAAGCAAGAGACAAAGCTGCTGAGATGGGGCAGCTTTACAATAGCATCATCAGGGGAGCTGGCAACATGGCTGGCTTCATTGGTGAAGCTATTGCTCAGCAGGTGTTAGGTGGTAAGCTTGACAACACTTATGACTATGATTTAATTTTAGATAATGGAACTAAGATTGATGTCAAGACAAAGCAAACAGGTTATGTTCCACTAGAAACATATGATTGCAGCATTGCTAATTTAAATATTAAACAAGACTGTGACTACTATGCTTTCTGTAGGGTGAAGAATGACTTCTCTATTGGATGGTATCTTGGTGTGTATGAAAAACATCAATACTTTAAAGACGCTGTGTTCATGAAGAAGGGGGATGTTGACCCCACTAATGGATATGTGGTAAAGTCAGACTGTTGGAACTTAAAAATATCTCAGCTAATGGAGAAGATATGATTGTAATTAAAGCAGAACGCACAGCACCCCTGCGTATTCAGTTTGAACAGGGCTACTTTGCATTCACAAAGGGATGGTTGAATAACCAATACAATCCATACACCACTCAAGGTAAGGAGTGGCAGAGAGGATTTGATAGGGGTTATTTTGATAACTTAAGGAAGCTTAAAGAAGCTGCTTAAGAGATAGGGCATTAGTATAAAGGATAATACAGTGGTCTTCTATACCACGAATATGGGTTCAATTCCTGTATGCCCTACCATAAATTACTTCCTAGACGCTAGTCCCTTTTGATCAGGTGTTGGATAGCGTAGCTCTGTAGGCTCAGCAAACGTATCCATACCCGCATCTATTCTCTTCTTTGCAAAGGCTTGTGCCTTTGAATAGATAGCATCAGTTGGTTCTTTACCAGACAGCAGATGATCAAGCTCAGCTTTATTTAATGTAGGCACAATAAGTGGATGCTCTACATTCTTTCCTTTATATGTAAACTCAGAAGATATTTCTGTAGACACACCGCCTTGTTTATTTGGAAGCGCACCAAAATATCCCTTACCTTTAGCACCCTCACCACTATTACGTAAGCCGTATGGTGCTAGTCCCTCTTCTGTGCTGTCTCTTTTCAAGCCTAAGCCACCACCTTTATTAAGCTTAGGCGTGATGTCTCTGATAGTCTCAATTGCTTTCTTTTGCTCTTCTGCTAAGTTTGAAATTCCCTCTGTTTTACTTAACGCTTTCTTAAGATCTAATAACATAGCGGGTTTAGGACTAGAGTTAAAAGCTTCAGGGCTAAACTTATCTCTGTAAACATCTAACAAACTATTGATGCTTGAGAGAAGCTCAGTCTTATATTTTTCTAAAGCAGAATAATAGTTCTGACCATATCCAGTTTTAGTTGAAGTTACTTCTGATGACTTAGCTATCTCATTAAAGACAGTGCGAATATCCTTGTATGCTTGATATGCATTAGGGGCAGTCTTACTAGCCAATCCTTTTTTAGGGGCAGCATTAAAGTCAGCAAGTCTTGTTAAAGCTGAATCTATCTTTGTTTGTCTAGCTTTTATCTTCCCATACTTCTCACTAACACCAGCTATGTCTTGTGTCACTGTAAGTTTATCTGCTTCAACAAAAGCATCTTCTGTTTCTTTAAATGTCTGTGAGCGTGGCAGACTTAGTGGTCTAGCCACATCAGGACTACCAGTGATTGCTCTTGCCAAGTAATTCAAATCCTGTTTTTCATAGGCATTAATAGGCATGTTCACTCTTCTGAATTCATATTCAGCATATGGTATTTCAACTTGAGAAATATTCTTAGCTTCTTTACCACCAAACTTTTCAATGTAATAGTTTAGGTTAGGGTCTTTGGTAAAAGAGATGGCTCCAGCATTCAACTCAAAATGAGATTTACTATTTGTCTGTGGGTTGTAGAAACCTCTAGCAAGTTTCTCAGGGGTGCGCTCTGTCCTGCTACCATGATAAAGAATAACAGGAGGTGTGTCTTTATACTTGACACGCAAAGCATCAAGCTTGTCTTGATATTTAGAAGCAAAGGAAGCAAAGTCTTCTAAAGAAGCAGTGTCGTCTACCTCTACTTCTCTTCCTTTAGCTGCTCTGTATTCACCTTGTGCAACGGCAACAACCTCTTCATCCAAAGGCTTAGCTCCTTTAGTAAAAGAAAGCTCATCAAGCTTGTCAACTAAAACAGGGAAAGTATTCTGTCTAATTTCTCTGATGTTTTGTAATGCTTCTTTTCTTTTGTATGTATCACCGCTTACCAAAGGAAGCTTGTTTAAATCTGGTGCTCTAGATAAAGCCCTTTTTTGTAAATCATTAATTGGTGTAAACACAAGGTCAGGGCTAACAAGGGTTAAGTCTTTTACTGTTGGGGGTGTAGCTGCCTTTTCAGGAGCAATCTCTTGTAGCTTGGTCATCAAGCTTTTAAGATAGCCTACAGTGTCCACCTTTTTAAATTGATCTAATTGATATTGCGATCCCAAACTAGTCTTCATTAAAGAATCAGCTTCTTGCATTTGTTCAGGAGTGTACTTAGCATACTCAGAAAAATTAATCTCAGAGAACGCTGTTTTTCCTCCTGCTTTGTTTGCTATCTGTTTAGACTTATTAATAATGTCTGTTACCTGTTCTGCCGGTGCAGGGGAGGGTAAGGCTTCCTGTGCTGGTTGAAGCTTTGTAGCAGAAGGAGGCACAGGTATAGGAGTTCCTTGTTGCTTCAACAAGTCTTCTGTTTGCTTCACAGCAGGAGCAACTTCTACTCCAGCTTTAGTAGCCATGTCTGTCACCTTCTTAAGCAAGTCATCAGCAGACTCAGTGATAGATTTCTTAGCCACCTTAGCAGCACCCTTACCAATAAGGGTTTCAGCCATCTGTGCAGCTACACCACCAACAGCAAAGCTTGGTGTCTTCTTAAGAGCAGCAGCAATAGCAAGAGCAGACACATAGTCTTTAGTCTCTGCTAAGTTTTTCTTCATGTTCTGTTGATAAAACTCTGCTGTAGCTCTCTTAACTTCAGGAGCAAGTCTGCTATATTTAACTTCAAATAAACGTGCTTGCTCACCACGATTAAAGGCATCTGCCTCTGATTGTTTAGTAGCTATCTCCTTAGCATTTGTTTGCGCCCAAGTAAGAAGATTTTGCATAGCAATTTTTCTAACATCAGGACCAGCTTGTTTGTAGAAGTCTGTGCTTTTCAACACATCAAATGTATCAAGCAACAGAGGAGCCATCACCTTACGAGCACTAGCATCTACAATCTTATCTCCAGTGGAGGTAAAGATTTTAATATTAGGAATGTGTAGTTTAAGTATCTCTTCTTCTAGGGGCTGTGGTTTACCTTTAATAGTAATACCAGTAAACATCTTCAAAGGCCCTGCATCATTAAATGCAGCTTCTCTTCTTGTAGCTGGTTGATATACAGGAAGTTCTTGTTTAAGAATAGGAACTTTCTTTGTGAGTTGATTCTTCATAGAAGAAACAAAGCCTTCTTCACCAGCAGGAATTTGATATGCATCTCTTGGCAGGTTTTCATCCCGATCAATAGCACCAATCAAGTCACTAATCTGTTGAACAGGAATCAATGCCCTACCTAAATATTGTCCTGCCCATTCACCAAAGAACGTAGCCACCTTCTGATCAGCGCTACCCTCACCTGTTTGCATATTAGAGAGTGACTCAGCAAACTTATCACCAAGCCATGCAGATGTACCAGCAGGAGCTTTAAAGCCTGTCATAGCTTCTAAGAATTCTTTAGTGCTAAACTCATCTGTTCTAGACTTTTCAAACTTAACTAAGTAGTCACCCATAGCTAGGAAAGGAGCAACAGGAAACAATGCTCTAGTGTCCACTGTACTGCCATCAGGATTCTTTACGTCATACCAATTTGTGTCTTGATTTTCTTGTCTGTATTTATAGGCAGCATAGATGGCAGCAGTGCCTACAGCACCCTTAGATGTATTCTCTAATCCCTGCATTAAATATCTCTGACCCTCTTCATTACCTGCTCTTAACATAGAAGAGCCTTTAGCTATATCACCAGCACCAGAAAAGATTCCCATAGGACTGTGCTTGTATGTCCATGACATAGCATTAGCCATGAAGCGAGGGAAAGGAATAACAGTGGAACCAATAGGGCCTAAAGCTTCAATAAACTTAACTCCATGAAACATAACACCTTGTGTTGGCATCTTGCTAAATGTAGCAGCCAATGCTTCATCTGTAGCATTCTTTAGAACATCAAAAGGAATGTTCTTCCCTTGTGACATGATGTCATACATATCAATACCAACACGGCTTAGTTGTTTCTCAACAGAAGAAGTGAAGATGGCTTTTCTAAAGAAAGCATCCTGAGCTACGTTCAATGTGTTAGCCATCTGTGCAACTTTAGAAAGATCACCAGCTTCATTCTCACCAACTGTACGTAAGATACGACCACGCAGTGTAGGAGAACCAGCAAGAAGTCTTTCAGCTACATCAGAAGATAGATTGCTTTGGCCTAAATAGAAAGCTGTTCTAACGGCATCATCATAAACACCTTTAAGACCACCAGTAAAGCTTCCTGTTAGTGGCTTACCACTGCCTAGTTCATAAGCTGTCTTACCCATGCGATATAAAGAAGACTCAATGGCTTCAGAGGCTGCACCAAAAGTTACAACAGTAAGTCCTGAAAAACCATTACGTACAGTGGTGGCAACTTGTGACACCATCAAAGCTTTAAGCTCTCTATCTAGTCTCATTGATAGGTCATACAGACCAGTGAATGCAGACGTTAATGTATTACGTTTACCATACATCAAGTCCACTTCTTTAGCAGCAGCAGGATCAATGTTCTTAAGTTTGTTTTGTAAACGGGCAAGTACAGAATAGGCTTGTAATGTACGACCAGCATCGCCTGCTGTTGTTCTGTTCATACGGGCAAACTCTTCTGGTGTAACTCCAGCATTAGCTAAAGCATCACGAAGAACAACATCATCAATGTTCTCAATGTTCATGAAAACATTCTTAACAGCATCACTAATCTTCTGTTCACCTTTAGGAGCAAGCTCAGGAACCTGTGACCAAATATTACCTGCAATCTGTGCAGCCTTCTTGTTCACATCGTTTCTTATCTGCATCTCAGCAATGGCTGTAGGCTCTCCTTCTTTATTAAGAAGCTTTCTTCCCTCAAAGATGTCATAGGCATCTTCTAATTGTGTCTCTGTCGCTGCTTTAGGAGCCACCTTAACTTCGGGGGGTGGTGTAGACACATCCATCTTAGGCTCTATACGGCCTCTAGCAGCTTGTTGGCGCTCCGCTAATATGGTGTCTAGCTCTCCCACCTTTGTCTTGCCTTTAGCAAGCCTAGCGGCTGTTAACAAGCCACTTGTTTCTAGTGTTCCACCAACAGCCCCAAAACCAAAAGCAGTACCAACTTCAGCAAGGTTGATACCTTCAGCAACTTTCTTTTCTTCTGCTGCTAAATTGATTTCAAATTCTTTGATTTGATCAGACAGTTCTTGTTGTTGTTCTGGTGGAAGCTGTGCTACTATTTGTTTAGTTTGTTCTAGCTTTACTCTAGAGTCTTTGTTAGCAGCGCCTTGTGTTACAAGTTTTCTAGTTTGTTCTTGTGTATTAGCTACAGCATTACCAGTGCCTTCAATAGCGGGGACAGTGAGGGCAGCAGTAGCACCAAGTCTGCTAGTTAGTGCTGCTCTAATTCCTTTTTTAGCAGCTTCTTTAACAAAGACATTCTTAGCTATAGTACCAGCACCTAAAGAGATGGCTGTAGTTGGATCGCTAATCATACTTCCCAATGCATCAAGAACAGGAGCAAATCCTTTCTGTCCTTTGTCACTGAAATAGCTTGCAGTTTTGTCAAAGATGTCATAAGCTTTCTTAGCTTTCAACAAGTCTTCTTGACTAGCATTATTTATATATTGAAGTTCTTGTGTTCCCGAAACAATATTACCTAAAGAGAGCATACGCATGTGGCTAGCCCACCGCTTAACATAGTCATCTTTGGTTTCATTAGGAAGCATAGTTCCTTCTTTACCAAACCTAGCTATGGCATAGTCATTGATGGCTTTAAAGTTGTCTGGATTTTCAGATAAGTCTTTAAAAGAAAACTGACTTTCTTTAATCTTCTTTTCTCTTTCTAAGTTGCTAGCAGCAGCCTGAGCACTGCTTTGTTTAGCCATCTCTATAAGAGAAAGTTTAGGAGTTGTAGGCTCTGGAATAGGGGCTTCTGCTGGCTTTAAAGCGGAAGCTGTTTGTCTGAAAGCCTCAAAGTCATTAACAAAACTATCTTGCTGTGGTGGAGGAACAGGCTGTGGTTTCTCCGACTGGGCTGCTCTGAATTTTTCAAAATCATCAACAAGTGCCATGATGTTCCTTAGTCTACAATCGTATAGCCGTTATTTTTTAAATCTTTTATTACTTGTGCAGGAGTAAGTTTTTTCTCTGCTGCATATCTATTAACATCTGCCATAGTAGCTGTCTTGGTTCCAGCAGGCAGTGGCTTAGGAGCAGGTGCTGGTGCAGGTGCTGCTGCTGGTGCAGGTGCTGCTGCTGGTGCAGGTGCTGCTGCTGCTGGTGCAGGTGCTGCTGGTGGTGGCTTAGCAGGAGCAGGTGCTGCTGGTGCTGGTGTCACTACTGGTACTGGAGGCGGGGGTGTTCCTCCAGTGGTGCTGGGCAATCTAGCTACACCATTCTGATCAAAGACAACACCAATAGAAATCAAAGCTACCTTATGAAGCTCAGATATAGGTTTACCATCTTGGTTTGTCATCTGAGCAATAACAGCGCTTCTTCCATTATTTATTCCTTGTCTGTAAAGCTTTTCAGAAGCCAAGTCTTTAGGCTGTACAGATGTTGATCCATCAGGATTAGTAATGGTAATGAATGAGCCGGGAGGCATAGAGTCTTGAACAGCAGAAGCAACACCTTTAGTGGCTGCTGATATGTAATTGGCTGCTGATATTTTCTCTGCGTTAGTTTCTTGTTTATCAAGAAGCTGTTCACGTTGTTTCAATTCACCAGTTAAGAGAGTAACTTGTTTAGTGTCGCCAGTTTTCTTAGCTTCAATAATTCTATTAGCTATGTCTGTCCTAATATCAGCCTCTGTAACTTTCCTATCTTTGGCTAAAAGTTTTTGTCTTTCATTAAGTTGATTTTCAAGAACAGCCCTTTTAGCTGGGTCTTTTTCTGCTTGAATCTGTGTAACAAGATGAGACTGTATCTGCTCATTGGTTAATTTTTCAGTATTAGTAAGAGCTTCAGTCACAACAAAAGCAGTGACCTTAGCAGAAGCCTTTGCAAGAGCAACAGGATCATTAGCCTCCTGTGCTTTAACCACTTCAAGCTTTGCTTTTTTAAATTCTGCATCATAACTAGGAGTGGCTAAAACACCTAAGTTAAACTTAACCTTACCTTCAGGAATTTCAGGCCTTCTTCCTATGTCTGCTTTTAACTTGTCTACATCATATCCTAATGGAGAAACAATTCGTTTGAGTTCTTGCTCTTGTGCGCCTGCTGTAATTCTTTGAATTAGAGACATATTCAAGTCTTTTTCAATAGCAGTCTTTTTAGCAACAGACTTATCAAACAAATTATTAACAAGGGTACTTACTGAATCACCAGTGTTCGCAGAAGTAAGTTCTGCAAAGTCGCTAAATTTAATAGATTGAGGATTCCAATCAGGCTGTGCTGCTCTAGCTCTTAAAGCAGCAACAGCAGAAGGATTTGTAGAGGCCAATACTAAATCATCCTTGGAAATTGTAGGAAACTGACTACTAAGAAAGTCAACATCATCTATCATCTTATTAGCTTGCTTTTCTCTAGCATCTCTTACTTTATTGTGATTACTAATAAGCATTTCCGCTTGAGCAGCAGCTAGTTCTCTAGCATTCTTTTCTTCTCTTTTAATATTCTCAGTGAGAGTGGTAGCAGCACCAGTTGCAAATGCTTGAAAGAAATTACCAGCCATTACATCACCTCTTTTTGTTTACGTGCCATCAGACCTGTTGGTTTTGTTTCCTGTACTTTCTCAACAGTGTTCTCCATTCTCTCTAAAGCTTTCTTCATAGCAAGCTTAGCAATACCAAGAGGAATAATATTTCGCTTCTCTATCTCATCAGGAAAAATAGTGTATTCTATTTTACTAAGGTTTGCAAATGTAACTAACAACTCAATAAGGACAGGCATAATAAGTATGCCCATGTCCAATGTATGAACACCTTCACTAACATGGTTGAGCATGATTGATTGTGCCATTACAGATAAAGGCACTTTAGTTTCTAAAGCATCAATGGCGTTAGACATAGCTTCTGGATCAGCAAAACCATTCATATATCTTTGAATGACATCGCCAATATTAACTAGTTGTGGGGGTTGTTGCCAAGGTCTGCTCTTCTCAGGAGCAGTCCAAGAAATACCCGGAGCTATAGGTTGTAGTACATCAAAAGGGCTTGATTTATTTGGTTGCACTTAGCATTCCTTTTCTAGCTTCTCTAATACCCTGCACTGTATCAGCTACAATTTTCATATTCATATCTTCTTTTTTAGTCTCTTCTGTTTGCTTCTCTTTAGTAGGAGCAAAGCCCATAGGCTTCTTCTTAGAAGAAGGTTTATTAGAAGCAATGATGCCTTCTATTTTGTTCATGTATGATTGAATGTGTTTCATTATATTTTACCCTTAATCAAACCAGCCAAGCACTGTATCAATCCCTTTATCAAGAAGAGAACTCACTACTTTACTACCTCCGGCAGAGTTTAACAGGCTAACACTTAAGCTACCTAAAGCTGCATAGTAAGCAGCATCTGCTGCTGCATCCCCCGCATACTTAGTTGCCTCAGTAGTGAGAGTCACTTTAGCAATGTCATTAGCCCTGTCTTTCACATTCTCAGCAGTCTTCCATGTTGTCTCAAGCTGATCTCTATATGTCTGAGAAAGCTGAGCATAGGTAGAAGCAGACAAGTCTGTGGCATTCTTAGCATTGACAGCAGCCATAGCATTTGTTTCTCTAGTGTTTGCCATAGAAACATCTGCCAATAGTTTAGCATTTGCTACGCTAATTTGAGTTGATAAATTTGCATTAAACTCTGATCTCTGGTTTTCTTGTTGTGCGTTAAATTTTGAAATTTCTTCAGCAGCAGACTTATTAAATATAGCCACCTTATTCTTTTCTGCTGCATTAAACTGTGAAGCAGAAAACGCAAGCTGTGCATTCACTTTAGAAGCGTCTAAAGCATTGGAAGCATTAGTTGCCTTAATTGCATTAGAAGCAGCAGTGTCTGTAAGAATTGAATCAGCAATTTCTTTACCTTTAAACAAAGCTACTTGTTGTTTGTTGTCTAAGTTTTTAACATCTAAAGTTAAGAAAGCCTTAGCATTTTCTACAGCCACTTGTTGTTTATTGCTTAAGTTGGCTGTTTCTAAATTAGCAACCTGTGCTGTCTTAGCTAATATTAGTGCTTGTTTGTTTGACAAGTTCTGTAAGTCCATTGTGCTTGTTATGCGAGCATTCTCTAAAGCAATGGTTACATCAGCAGTAAAATTTTTATCAGCAATGTCTGCAATACGGGCAGCATTTAATACTTTAGCTTGGAAGCTTTGATCAAACTCTTGTCCTAAGAATTTAGCTCTTTGTTCTCCTAATATCATTGCTGTTTGTTGTTTATTAGACAGGTTCTGTAAACCCATCTGTTCAAACACCTTGGCATCAGTGGCAGCAATAGGAAGAGCAGCTTCTAGTGTAGCTTGAACAATGGCTTGTCCCGCTATACTGCTAGCACCAAGTCCTCTAGCTGCAAGCTGTGCTGTAACAGAACGCATAGAGGCAGCAGCCCAAGGTGGTGGGTTCCCTGCATCAAAGTTTGTTAACAGTTTATTAAGCTGACCCTGTGTAGTCATGTCTTCTGTCACTGTACCTTGAGCAGCTTCTGTTTTAGCTAAGGCTTGTTTAACTTGTTCCTGATCTACAGCAGATCCACTAACCTGCTCACCAGTTTGTAACACTCTATCTGTTGGTTCTTTTACAGCTGTCGCTGTACCAGTAGCAGCTGCGTCCTTACCCACATCTGTTGTAGTTGGAGTAACAGTGGCAGCAGCAGCCTTTGCGCCTTCAGATACACTGCCTGTTTCTGCCGACACATCCTTTAAAGCTGTAGTAAGTGTTGTTTGTGCCTTGTCTGCTGTTATCGTATCTGCAACCACTTTTTCGGGGGCAGTTGCTGTTTGAGCCACAACATCCGGCTGTGCGCTAGCGGTTTTTAAAGCGGCTGGTTGAGTTGCAGCGGCTTTCATTGCATCAGTGAATCTTGTAGTTGTAGTAGGGGCTATTGCTGCTGTTGATTGTGTTCCTAACTGAGGATTACCTGTTGTTGATGGACTGCCCCCTGTTGATGATGTTGAACTGCCTTCATTGGCATTAAACATTGCCTTGACTGCGCCGTAGCCCCCATATTTGTCAAGCTCGGCATTAGACACGCCAACGGTTGTAGTCCGATCCATCAAACTTCTAGCGATATCGGGAGTTAGAGTAACATCGCCGCCATTCACATAGTTTCTTTTGCCTCTTGTTGATGCATTACGCTCACCTAAAAGACCAAGGAGTAAACCAATAGCACCAGATACATCTTTAGGGTTAGGGCTATTTTCTTTTCCCCCTTCTTTTGATACGTCTAAAATGTCCTTAGCGCCCTTAACTGCATCAGCCAAAGTGGGGCCAGCCATTTGACCAACAGTTGGAACAGTAATTCCACCAACAATTTCAGGAGCAACTCCTCCTGTTAAAGCAACAGAACCACCACCCAATACACCACCCATAGATTGAACTGTAGGGGTTGCTAGTTCAGTAGCCAATACACCAGCTTGACCTGTCCCCATGCCAGCTAATGTTCCGCCAGTAGTAGCAGCACCAGCAGTAGTAGTAGTTGCCGCAGCCGCAGCATCAGCCGCAGCAGTCGCAGCAGTCGCAGCTTCAGCCGCAATAGCAGCTTGTGCCGCTGTAGTAGCCGCAGCACCCGCCGCACCAGTACCCATACCAGCTAATGTTCCGCCAGTAGTAGCAGCACCAGCAGCACCAAAACCAGTAAGAGCATTTGCTCCTAATCCAGCCAAAATCATTGGGCCAAAATCTGATGCAAGCCCTCTTATAAAACTACCAAAGCTGCCGTTATCCTGATTATTTGTATCCACAATCCCCCAATCTTCAACCTCGCCAAGTGCATTTAATCTTGGAACAGAGATGATGTTTGGCTGGTTTGGATCAGGCGTTATAGCTTCCCCTGCTTTTAGTGTATAGAACTTAAAATTACCTTGTGCATCATATTTAGCATCAAGTGGAATATTCGCATATTTTTTATCATCAGTTGGTACTGTGTAGCCTGTAATTTTGTAGACACCCATTCCTCCACCAGATGTATCTGCAAAATGTCTATCAAATGGTTCTATTACTGTTTCCCTAAAATTTCGACCACCCATATACTCGGATTTAATATTTGGTTTTGTTGGCATTCCAACTGTATTACCAGAAGCGTCCTGCCAAAACTCACGCAAACCAGTTTGAGGATTTATAGTGCCAGCACCGCCCCTTGCTTTTAACAATGCCGCTTCTTCGGGATTAACGTGGGCAAGCATGGTGTCACCATATCTACCCTTTGACGCTAGATTCTTATACCCCACCATACCACCCTTAGCCATGTTCTCAGCAAACTTAGAAGTGATGGAAGCATACCGCTGTGCATCTGATGGTCTAGACATTAAGAACTCATCAAACATTTGCATAGGACCGTCATAGCCCATCTTTCTAGCTACAACTTCTTTTTGTGTTGCTGTGAAATTTTCTTTCATTTTTTTACTATCCTATACAAATATTCTAAAAAATGCTGATTATCTTTTAACACTGATATCAATCCTGTAGTTAAACAATACACTTGTCTTTCGCTCATATTAAGCTGCATAGCATTATCTATTGCATGTACAGTTTCATGTAACACTGTATCCACTTCTAGTGGTAGGGGTTGACCATTCTTTATTTTTATTTTTAAATTGTCCCAATCACACTCACCAACAGCATCTTTTAATTCATCTAAGTAAACAATCTCATATTCCCTACCAATTATATTTAGGTGGTTTGGAGACATTATATCACCGCTTACGCAACAAGTCCATTTAAATACACCGTCTTACCATTTTGTTTGGTTGCTGTCAACTCTTGTTTTTTAAGGTTGTTAGGGTCGTAGGAAACATGGACCCACCCGCTGTCACCAATACCGGGCGTGTAGAATTCAAGGATGAGCTGTGTATATTCTAAATTGTTCATAATCCATTGAGCCAACTCAGCATTTGGTACACCGGGTATTTCTATATCGGCTGCTTGGCCCTTGCAATGATCTGAGGTACGAGATCCTCCGACTGCTGCATTACTTTCCGCACTGCGAAACGCACTATTACACTTTACACCTTTTTGATAATGATCTCTAATAGGTTGTAATACTTTCTCGCACAGAGTTTTAAGACTAGCAATGGCTGCTTCATCTGGTGTGTTGTCCAAGTTTAGTCTTAATGCAGTTTCTGACTTGGTAAGCTCATGTAAAGAGAAGTTGGCTGTTAAATTCATTTCATATTCCTTAAAGTGTTATAGGTTTCAATACAAGCATTAAGCTTTCTTATGGCTGTGTCGCCTTCGGCTGTGATGGCGATAAGAGATTCAGCAACCGATCTGTCAAGTTCGGTTCGTGTTTCTCCGCTGTTATCTCCGGTGGTAATGGAGGCAACTGAGGAGGAACATACGGGGCTTTGGGTGGGGATTGACAGGCGCAGATCACCAGTGGCAATATTAGCCCTAAGAGTAGTGATTTTCTTTTCAGCATCTTTATTAGACTTTCTTAATGTATCTGCATATGTTGTGGCTACAACCGTCATTTGTTTCTCTGTCTCTCTAGCCTTCTCATTCAAAGTGGCAATCTCAGCTTGTTGCTTTAAATCAGAGTCATAACCACCCTTCCAATAACCCCCCCCAAAACTGCTTAGAACAGCCAGCAAGATGGCTAAAAGTATGTAGGGATTAAGGATGCTCATGGAGCAGGTGGCTCATCGTTATCAGTGACTTCTGCCTTGGCGCTTGCATGGGCAATTGCCTTGACTCCAGATCTACCAGCTACACCACCAAGTACCCCAGTGATGAAAACCATTATTGTTGAGATCTGCTGTGTATACACCTTGTCAATTGCAGCCATACTTCCATTCATTGGTTGCGTAACAAAGCTCACTGAGTAAAGAAACATACCCATAGAAGCTAGCAATATGCTGACCAGCACCACGATAACGAATGCCCAAACTCTGACCTCAATTTCATCAGCAGTCAAACGGCTATTAGGTTTATATCTTATTGTTGGCATCACTTCTTCTCTTCTGGTTTAACAAGCATCTCAGGACAAGTGCCTGCTGCTGTACAAATTGGGGGCTTACATTCTTCACTGTTCCAATTCTTTGGATCTTGGCAAGGATAGCGATAACGGTCTTCGCACCCTGTCATAAACAAGATTGTCAGAAATAGTATTAGGCTTTTTGTCATCTTCCTTCCTTTCAATCTTTCTTCTAAGTCTTTCTATCTGCTCAGTTTGTTGCTTCACTTCTTGTTTCTGTGCAAGAACATCAAGGTACATCCAACCTAATAAAGGCAACATAAGAGCTACTAAGACAACAGCAGTGACCCATCCCAATACTCCCATCACATCACTTCCTTGTATCGGTGGAACGACAGAAGAAGAATCCAAAGGTATCCGATAAGCACCAGAGTCATAAGGCTGTAGACTAACTTTCTTTGTCTGTCCTGTTCTGTTACTTGACGTTGCCATCTTTTAATTCTTTCACGCTTTTCCTGCACTAGCCTAGCTGCTTCTTGTTCTGCTCCTATAATATCTCGCATCTCAAATACTTTGCTGTATAAAGCGCCCATCTCTGGAGGGCTTTGATACACCATAGTTTCTCTAATTGTCTTTTCTAATGCTGCCATCTGATCCAGCGCCATCACCCTCTTTAGGGCAGCTTCCATTAAATTAGCTTCTGGATCGTAAACAGTTTGACTCTTCTCTTCTTCTTCTCTTATGTGTGCAGCTAGCTGCTCTTGAAGTTTAAAAAACTCAGTGAGTTGGGAAACTACGTCCACCATCACCTGAGTTTCATCTACTGCTACAAATTGTTCTCTCTTCTTTTTGTTTGTAATTACAGCAACAGGTGTAGGCTTAGGCCCAAACAGCTTGCTCCAAAATCCTCTTACTTCTTTTCCTATTCCTACAACTTCATCTACTGTTCTCTTAACTTCCATGAAGGAAGTTTTGGCTTGCTTATAAAGCTCACAGCCTTCTTTAATTGCAGCTACACAGGCGTTAGCAGCAAAGAGTATGGAGATAGGATCAATTTCACATTCCTACTATTTTTTTAAAGAACTCAGCAGCAGCACCCGGCCCTATTAATACAGCCACCATCACTGCATAAAGAAGATATTCAATCTTAGACATACGTAAAGAGCCATCAGCCAGAGACTTACATATCTGTCCGTATCTCTCAGCACACACTGCTTCATGCACAGCTAATTTTTTATCTGTTTCATCTTCAAGCATTAATTACTCCGCTTGCTCAATCGTAATTGTTGATGTTGTTTTATCTACTGTGATAAAACCTTGACAACACATACTCCAATCCTCTCCCGTTTTTTCGCCCCACGATGGAACATTGATACGGATATTCTTTACAACATATTCCTTGTCATTTTCAAACACACGCCAAACATGGTCTACAGTTCCACGACCAGCTTGGCCTCGATTTTTGTTGTACCTAACATAAATCATACAACTTCAGCCGCCGGTGGCATCGCACAGGCTTGCGGCTGTGGGATTACAGTTAAGTTGAAATGCACAAACTTTATTGGCTTGTCTGCTGCATGGCGTGTAAACGAATGAGACAACCATGAATTGGAAAATATCATCATTCCGGGTTTAGGCGTGAAGTTAATCATCTTGCTTGCAGGGGTTGCCATGCTCATGTCCTGCTCTGGTAAATCAATCTGCACTTTTCCAGCACGAGGGTCATGGAACACTACGTGAGAACAATTTTCAGGTGTTTCAAGAAAGTAAAAGCCTGTAATCTGTGAGCCGTATCCATGAACGTGTGCGTCCATTGCTGAGTGCTTATGGTGTTCTTGCGTCCACATTTCTGTAAACGATACAGCCTTATCTTGCATGGCGTAACCCTGCTCATTGAGAATGTTCCAAGCGGTAGCGCCAACAAATTCTGAAAATTTTACTAAACGTGGATCACCGTAATAGTTACCCGTCATGTAGACAGGGTAGATTTCATTTAGGTCACGCTCTTTACGTTGAACTTCCAAGGCTTCTTCAGAAACTGTATTAACAATCTCCAAAAAATCAGGGCGATCAATCAAATACATTGGGCATGGGAAGTGGTGAGCAACTAGAAGTTGCGTGTTTTGTACAACTTCTGCCACTGACTCAGCGGCTTTACATACTTTTTGTTTTGGTTTTTTTGTTACTTTACTCATAGTGCTATCCAAGTCCATGCAAAAAAATCAAACTTATAATTACCCTCTGGACGCACAGGTGTGTCTTTCCAGTTGTTATCAGCACCACACCAAACAGTTCTAATTCTAGCATCTAATTTAGTTTGGTCTGGTTCTGGACGAGGGATTGGAGGAACCATTGTATTAGTGGCTTCATCTAAAGTCCAAGCTGACCAATTAGATGTTTGCTCACGTTGATTAAATGCAGTGATGACTTCTTGTTGTTTAGCTGTTTTCTCCGCATCAGTCATATTACGCAACAACCAAACGTCTGTCCATACGTTATTTACTTTCTGATATACCAACGCTGGATTTTCAAAAATTTGATATATGGTAGGAACTGGGCATTCAACACGAATAAACGGCTCCCAGTTTTCAGGGATTGCGCCAAACGCTTGCAGAAGATTGTCTTCAAAAGCAGGGTGATTAATTGGTTGTCCATCTTGGACTTGAATGTAAAGATTCATCATTCGTTTGCCGTCCTAGTTGATGGGAATGACCTTGCACAGCCGGGCCAAATAATACGAACAGCCCCAATGTCCCCATAAGCGCCGCTAGTTAATGACGAACCACCACCGCCACCGCCGTATGCACCGCCAGCACCCGGTGCAAAATTAGTAACAGGCGGAGGACAGTTACAGACTCCATAAGCCGCACCACCATTTGCACCGCCTGACCCACCACCACCACCACCAGCGGCAACGCCAGACGAACCACATGCACCAGCCGCACCATTAGAGCCAGACCCTAATATGCCAACACCACCACCGCCACCAGTTGCTTTACTTGCAACATCTTCAGACCTACCACCGCCACCGCCACCGCCACCAGCGCCTGCGGTTGCAGCAGCGCACAAGTTGCCGCCAACGCCTCCAGCTCCTGAATAACCCCCTGCGCCGCCGCCACCGCCTGCTCTTTTATTAGCTTGAGAATATACGAATGCAGTAGTACCCCCATTACCACCACTTCCACCCCCAGTTCTAGCAGTACCAGAACCAGTCCCACCAGCACCCGCTACATTACTACAACCATAACAACCACTAGCCGCATTTAAAACCCCAGTCCCATTAAACGAACTACTGGCTTTACACGCACCAAAATAATTAGCAACTTTAACTGTGTAACTTGTACCGGGTACAACAGTAATATTATTTCCATATGCTAGTGCGCCGCCACCGCCACCGCCACCAGCAAAATAAAGTATGCAACCGCAAGAGCTAAACTGACCAGCACTACCACCCCTACCACCAGCACCCACGGCAACTACAGAAACCTTAGTAACTCCAGCAGGTGCAACCCATGTAAACGTGCCAGCCGTTGTGTATGCTTGCTGACTTGGCACGGCAGATGTTGTTATTGAGTTACTTGCTGCGCTTGCTGCACTTGTGCCAATAGCATTGGTAGCTGTGACGGTAAATGTATAGCTAGTTGCCGCAGTCAATCCAGTAACAGTAATTGTTCCTGACCCTGCTTGGCTTAGTGTTCCAGTAATACCACTTGGGCTTGAAGTGGCTGTGTACGATGTAATAACAGAACCACCATTACTTGCTGGCGCTGTGTAAGCTACAGTTGCTGTAGTTGCTCCAGTTGCTGTGGCAGTGCCAATCGTAGGTGCGCCGGGTTTTGCGACGGCGCTAACGCCAGCAAAGTTAAGCATAATCCCACTCATGCTAAGTTACCAGTTATAACCACGGTTGTTGTGGTAACAAACAAGATTGTGCAGACCCCTCGGGTTGTTACGCTAAATCCTGTGGCAGAAATATTTGTATCTGTACCGCCTTTATAAACAGTAGTAATTGCGGAGCAAGTACAAGCAATTGATCCTGTTGTGTTGTTCATAATACTGATTGCATCTCCAGCTGCAAATATGCTGGCTGGAATCACAATTGTGCCGCTTGTGCCAAGAATAACAAATTTACCCACATCGCCAGCAACAAGCGTGTAGCTTGCTGTTTTAGTGCCCGATAACGGAATATTTTGATAGCCTACCTTGTTTGTGCCATCGACTGTGCATGAGGATAAAGTGCCGCTTGATGGAGTACCTAGAGCAGGAGTTACCAAAGTAGGACTAGTAGCAAACACCAAAGCACCAGTGCCTGTTTCATCCGTAACAGCAGAAATTAAATTTGCAGAAGAAGGAGTAGCTAAAAATGTAGCAATACCTGTTCCTAAACCACTAACACCAGTGGATATAGGAAGTCCCGTAGCGTTTGTCAGTGTTGCACTTGTTGGAGTACCCAATATAGGTGTAACCAATGTTGGGCTAGTAGCAAACACCAAAGACCCAGTGCCTGTTTCATCTGTAACAGCACCAAGTAAATTTGCAGAAGAAGGAGTAGCTAAAAATGTAGCAACGCCTGTTCCTAAACCACTAATACCTGTTGCCACTGGAAGACCAGTTGCATTAGTTAAAGTGACTGATGATGGTGTGCCTAAAGCTGGAGTAACAAGTGTTGGACTAGTAGCAAATACTAATGAACCACTACCTGTTTCATCTGTTACAGCAGCAGCTAAGTTAGCTGAAGAAGGTGTGGCTAAGAGGGTGGCTACACCTGTTCCCAATCCACTGATGCCTGTTGAAATAGGAAGTCCTGTAGCATTGGTTAAAGTTGCTGATGTAGGTGTTCCCAATATAGGAGTAACCAGCGTAGGACTAGTTGACATCACTACATTGCCAGTACCTGTAATGGCGTTGCTTACCAGATTTTTAGAAGCGTCAGTAAATATAGCCTGAGAAGCTGTAAATGAAGCAGCATTAACTGTACCAGTTAAATAAACATCTTTAAATTTAAGAGCAGAAGAACCAACATCAACAACATTGGTTGTCTTTGGAGTGATGGTGCTGGCAGATACAACCACATCTTGTGTTGGCCCCACTTTAGTAATAGGAGCACCCTCAGCAGCAGTGCCATCATGTTTATGACCAGTGGACGCATGAAATCCTGCTACAACAGCATCGAATTCTAGATCAAAATCAGCGGCATTAATAACATTACCATCAGCAATATTATTAGATGTATCAGTACGAACATAACCAGTCATAATATTTCCTTATCTTCTATCATGCGTAGAGTATTCTAATGTGGCAGCATCCAACGAAAAGGGAGAATTTGTACCATTTGAAACAAATTGAAGAGACACAGAAAAAGCAGAGCCTACCACTTGCGTTTCAAACAATCTTTTAAGCTTCTCTCCAAACACAGTTGTACCATATTTTGCTGTGCTTGTACCATAAAAAACAGCATTTGCTGTGTTATTAGAAAGAGTAATTGTCTCTGGTTGAATACTTCCCTTATCATCAAAATCCAATTTTAAATTAACTGAGATTGTAATGCTTCCTAAAGGATCAGTATACAAGAAAAGTTTATAAAAAGTCTTTCTAACTCTGGGGTCATTAATTGGAACATATGGAGTGGCAAAACTAGCTATAATATTAGCCCCGTCAAAACTACTTCCACTTTCCATTTGGTAAACATATCCGTCTGCATGAGCAAAAACAATTGTTTCAATTTGATTTTTATAATCACTATCTGCTACATAAGATTTTATACCAGTTGTTTCTGCCCATGCAATATTAGCCGTATTATCAGCAGTCATCTGTGTACCTAAAATACCTTTAGCACTGGCTGGTGTGACTGAACTGCTATATCCAAATATTCTATACTGAGATTTTTGTTTTATAACAACACTAGAGAAAGAAGAACTAGACGAAATTAAATCAGTTGCTTCTTGTTGTATCACTTTAGAAACAACACCTAAGTTAAAGTCGCCAGTTCTATCTGTTGCTCCCAATAGTCTTAAACCTTCTGGGCCTAAGAACATAATATCGCCACCTGTTTCTTGTATAGTATCGCTAGCTACACACCCAACATTTCTTGTAATAGATTGTAAAACAAAATCAGCCGAAGTGTTTCCAGTAATTTGACTTATACTTTTTTCTGTAAAAATAATAAGTGCTTCACGGAATACAATAATACCTGTGATTGCTCCACCAATAGAGATGATTCCTGAACCATTGGCGGCATTAAAATCTGTGTCGGTGTAAGGAGAAGAAAAAATAATCTTATCTCCTTTTGCAAACACTAAATGATTTTTATGAAAAGCAGCAAAGGAAACGCCTAATAAATCTGTTGTAGCATCTAATACTGTGTATGTAGTACCATCATAAATGAAAGGATAGTTTACCCCGTCAACACCAACTATTTTACTAGTGGTGCTTATTCTATACTTAGAAGTGCGTAGTTTTTCACTATCACTATAATTAGAAGTTAACCAAGTTACAGCAGCATTATCAGCAGGGCTACTAGCTAAAGCAGGGCTAATAGAAAGAGTGGCTCCACCTGCTGTAACAGTTGCTGTAGTAAGCACTGTGTATACCTTCGCCACACCGCTGATAGTAAATGTATCACCTACTTTTGGATTATCTGTTAAACCGTCTATAACAAGGCTACTTCCAGTTTGACTAGCACCATTAACTAATACTGTTCCATAAGAAGGAACATTTATTTTTGTCCAACCACTACCAGTTGATTTGTATAAAGAATTATTTCTTAGAGCTATTACATTACTTTCCCATGCAGCAACTCCATTAATTAAACCCGCTTTAGATGCAAAAGTAACGGCTGCTAAGTCAGCAGGACTACTAGCTAATGATGTGCTTAAAGTGAGAGTTGCTCTTTTATTAGTATTATCATAAGAAACAGCGGTGATAGAATACGTTCCTGCAACCCCTGCTACAGTAAATGTATCATTTGCTACCGGAGTTATAAAAATATTTCCAATAATAAGTGTTGTTCCTGTTTGACCACTACCATGTACTTTAGGTAATCCGTATGGAGGAACTTGTGTAGTGTCATATTTAGTAAAGCCTTCTATTCTTTTATATCCACCATCAACAGAAGGTTCAAAGTTTTTTAATAAACGAGCACTGCCGGGAGCATTAATACCATGCTGTAAAGGAGATAGATTAGAAATTAATCCACCTTTAAACTCAAAAGCATATGTTTGCCAAGCGTCAGCCATTACTTAACCCTATCACCAAAAGCTGTAGCTTTAGATGGAATAAGCATTCCTGATCTCATATATGTATATCTGTTAACTAACATAATACGCATACGTTTGACACCTTCTTCAAACTTAGCTTTAGCCATACTAGATGATTGTTCATTACTTCTAAACAAATAAGCATAGTGCATTGCACCATCAATAATTACATGTCTAAATCTTTCAGGAATAGAAGGAACATCTGAATATGAAGATAAGTCTACAGGTATTCTGTAATATTCATAATATAAAGTGTATGCGTCTTTAGGTGTAGGAACCATACCAAACTCTAAGCTTGGGGCATGAAAGACAAAGGAAGGAACATCTCTCTTGCTTGTGTCTGCTGTATATTCTTGATCAATGTATTTAGACAAATAGTCTTCGTATGCAAGAATAGTTAGCTTTTGTGTTTTATTATTAAATGTTGTACTTTCTTCAATACGGAAAGTATCAAAGTCTATGGTGTTAGCATCAGTAGGAAAAGCATAACGGATAATTCCTGCTGTCAGTGTCTCTTCTGCTAACACATGATTGAAAGGCCACTCATGGTGGATATGGTTGATGTCTCTAATGGCAGCATTCACTGCATCTTTATTGTGTGCATAGAAGCCAACAGCAGTTGGAAAATTACTAGAAGTAAGCTCAACTTCATTGAGTCTTCTATTAACTTCATTAACTAGATCAAGAAAATTATATGCCATTATTGTTCCTTGATTCTCAATCTAATAACACGCTCAGCTGTACTCCCGCTACTGTCGGACATATTACAATAGATTTTATATTCAATGTTATTTGTGCCTGAGCCTAAATTAATTGTAGCCACTCCATCACTAACAGTCTGTGCAATATTTTGCAAACCATTAACAGTGTTACCTGCTGTCAACGCTGTCTTAGTTCCAGAACTATTATCCACATACCAAACTACAGATGAAATGGTAGCACCACTAAGCCATCTAGACCAGTCAACACTGTAGTCTAAAGTTTCGTCTGGGTCTTTATTGGGCCATCTAAATGACATATTATTCCTTAAGCCACCAATACACTTCTACACCACCATCGCTGTACGTTCTTTAGCAGTGGATTTAGCTTCCACATACACTGTTCGATTTGGTTTAGCTTCCACATACACTGCTCTATTTCTATCGTATAAGGCTGCAACAGCATTATAATTGAAAACAACAGTGGTAATTGTAACACTACCAACACTGCCTGTTGCAGAAACACCATTAAAGGTAGGCCGTGCATTCTCAGATATAGAAACACTACCGACACTTCCTGTAGCAACAACACCAGTTGGTGCAGAAACACTTTTTGCTCTTGTGTTTACAATCCCTAAAGTTGCTGTCGCTCCAAAACCAGAAACACTGGTCTTAGCTTTAGCCGCAACAACAACACTGCCTACACTGCCCGTTGCTTGTAAACCAGTAACAGGTATTCTATTAACACTTCTTGCTTCAACTGTACCAAGAGAGCCTGTTCCAAAAACACCACTAGGTATTGTCGTAGCTTTACCAACAACTGAAACAGTTCCTATATTTCCTGTTCCAACTACTCCAGTAACTAAGGTGGTTGCTTTAGCAACAATAGAAACATTGCCTCTTACTGCTGTAGCAGATACCCCATCTGGAGTATAAACAATACTGTTTTGACCATACCTAGCTACACCATAGATACCTATGCTGTATACAGCACCAGAGCGTACAGTTGTAGCCATACAGCTACTCCTTAAGCAATTCTAATAATTGCGTTGCTTGCGTCTGCTGCGGGGAATTGAACGACAAAATCGCCACTGGTAGAAGTCTTATCTCCACCAAAAGAAATGACAGCTACAGCATTGGTAGTAGCTGATCCACCATCAGTGGTGGTGTTATAGATAAGAGCGCCAGCAGCAGTGATAGTAGCATTAGCAAAAGTTGCGTCAGCAAAGTCTACAAAGGCTGTAGTGCCGCTAGATGTTGGATCAATGTTTGTAAGGGTTGCTCCACCAGCAGTGTATCCTGTACCTACCACTTCGTTAGAAGTTGTGTAAGCCGTGGTTGCAGCGTCAAGACTTGCCGAAGAAGTGTATAAAGCAATTTTAAAAGTGTGACCAGAAGTAACATTAAAATCATGCTTTCTTTCTAGAAGTTCTTTTTTAAAACTTGTGCAAAGAGCAGATGTGATAGCCATTATAAAGTCTTTCGTTATAAACAAAAAAAGGGGCAACCTCTTTTGAAAGCTGCCCCTTGGTTTAGTTAGCTATTAAGCCAACTGTTCACGATCTACAGAAGCAGGACCAACCCTGTCTTGTGCGTCAACAATCAAAGCAAACACACGGATAGAGCCAGCACTGAGAGTTGTAGTCTCAGTAACCAACAACAAGTCCAATGTATCAGCAGCGCCTGTGACAATTGGATAACCAGCAGTGGCAGGGGTTGCGTAAGTACCGGCAGTTGCTGAGCTAGTTACAGCAAAAGCTGCAACATAAGCAGCAGCAGTAACACCAGTAACACCTAAGCTAACTGTGCAACTACCAGTGGCAGCAGTGATCACTTCAAAGCCAGCAGCCAACACAATGGATTGTGCGGGAATTTGCAAAGCTTCGATCACATCAGCAGCAGCAAGAACGCCACCTTTTGCTGTTGCAGCAGATGCCCAGTTAATGGTATTTTCCACCATATAAGGCATGTTACGAATAGCACGACTGGGTTGTGTACCTGCGCCAACGGCGTTAGAAAGAGTGGTAATAGTTGCCATTTATGTTCTCCTTAAGCGGCGTTGTATTTAGCAGTGACAATACCTTCGGGGCGCAAAATCTTACGACCATAAAGGTGCATACCACGCACGATGTCAGCAAAGCTATCTGGATCACGATAGGTTTCTGTTTTGGTGATTTGCTGTGCAGTTGCAACAGCAGAATCATGACCAGCAACGATCACGCCGAAGTTGGTATTTTGGTTAGCAGTACCAGTAGTACCAGCGCCAGTTCCAATTTTGGGGAGGTTGTTAGACACATAGACTTTGAAGCCATGCAGATTGTTGATGACCAAACCGTTTTGCAAGCCTGAGCCGCCAAACAAGCTGTTCAACAAACGGCTGTCTTCGTCTTTCATTAACTCAATAAACACAGGGTCAACAACCAACCAACGACCATTTGTGTCAACAAATTGTTGATCAAGCAAACGACTCATACGAGAAATCACCATCAAAGGAGAAGCTGTAGCGGTAGGCAGGGCAGTAGCGCCGGGCAAACGAGCAGCCAAGGGGATAGAGTGATCGCCAGCAGAAGCTGTGGTAATGTTGCCAAAATCACTTTTCTTCAATACCATGCTTGACAACAGTTCGTTAGAACCTGCTTCAGTCAAAGCTTTAGTACCGGGATAGGTGGTACGAATAGTACCGGCTTGGGTATGCTTAGTAGTTTGATAGTAACCAGACAAGTAACCCAATACGTCTTGGTCATACTGGTCACGTATGCGATAAGCTGCACGATCAGAAGCCATTTGCATGAAATTTACATGAGAATGAGCAGCTTCAATGTCATCAATCTTGAAGGCATAATAGTTAGCCTGATCAACAACCAAGGTGAAGTCTTCGTCATTCAGATCTTGTGCAGTGATTTGTGTACCACGGGCATAAGACTGAACAGAAACTTCAGGCTCTTTGATGATTTTAACAGAGTCGCCCATGTTGGCGATTTCGCCAAAATAGTCGCTATTAGTAATAGCTTCGACTGTAGATGATTTGCGGAAAGCAAGCTGAACTTGCTTGGAATAAATAACTGGGCTAAAATTACCATTGGGTAAGTTGTTATAGCCAGTTGCCTTTGGAAATGCCATGATGTATCCTCCTAAGATATTGATAGGGCATATAATTAAATACGCTCACACAACTACAGAGGCTGATATTATTAGGTGTGTAGTGGAGACAACCGCCGCTATCTCTTCTACAGGCTAATAAACTTACAGGTGATTCTGACAGTTTACTTGCTTTGCGTTACATATTAAATGTTTGCTTAAGGTGGTTATAGCGAATAACGGCTTAAAGAAACTGGCTACCGAAGTAGCCGTGTTTAAAGTTATAACATTACTTTTGTATTTGTCAACTATTATCTAGCGTTACCGCTAATATCGTATACAAATTTACCAGACTTAATGGCTTTAGAAATGGCTTCTTGATTAGCTTCATACTGATGTGAGTTCATTTGATTAACTACAGACTCATAAATAACACCATCTGTATCTACATCAGCAGGGGATGATCTACTTCCTCTAGCCCCTACGCTTAACTCAGCACCTTTATTAGACTCTCTAGTCTTAGTCTTTGTAATACCTTTGTCTACTTTATATAGATCAATGGCTCTAGCAGCCGCTTTTGCGTCTGTGTCGTTTTCATACAAAGCTTGTTGTACCCATTTTGGTTGTTCTTCTACCCAATCATGGAAGTCATCAGTGTCCCGAATCTTATCAAAGTCTGGGTGCAAACGCAGAAGATCGCCTTCAGCTTTGTCCCTAGCTGTCTCAAGTTCTCTTTCATCTAAAGAACGGAGTCGTAGCTCAATTGATTCAGACTGCTCTTTAGCTTTCTTCATAGCAATGGATTCAACAATCTTAGCTACGTCTGGATATTGCTCAGCCCAAGCAGAAAGCTCTTCTTCTGTTTTAGGCAGCTTGATTTGATTGGTTGTGCTCTTTTGAAGCTGTGTCTTCAATTCATCAATCTGTGTTTGAAGCTGTGTTTGTTGCTGCTGAGAATGTCTACGCAGATCTCCATAACGCTTCTTAAATGTTTTTTCTTCTGAAGATAAGTTGGAATCGTCTTCCTCTTGTTTCTTCTCACCTTTGTTTGCTTCTTGCAGTTCTTTAAGTTCTGCTTCTTCTTGTTCAATCTTTTCGTTATTGGCGTTACGTTTGCCAAAAGGAGAATAAGCTTTTGTTTCTTGTTTCTGTTCTAAAACAACGTCAGTCATAAATACCTCTATAAGTTGGGGCTAGCTGTTGCCGCCATATGCGGGGAGATAGGTAGCCAATAATGGTGGGTGTTATAAGTATCGACCAGCCCACCTCTGGTTACGATGTGTTAATTATATCACATTTTTTTCTTAGCCATTAAACCACCTTTAGCCATCTTAGGGATTGTGTCTGGGGTGGAAAAATAAGGAGAAAGGTTTGGCATAGACTGTTGATCATTCATAGTTCCAGCAGGGGCAGGTGCTTGAAACTGTGATTGATCTGTAGCCATTCCTCCCAAAGCCATTTGAGTTTCGGAAGGCTTTTCTTCTTGTGGCATACCTGCCATGATACTATCAATGCTTTTAGAAAACTCCTCGCCGTGTAAGGCTTCTGGATTTTCAACTTGATCAGCATTACCCATCTGACCAATCTCATCCATCTTAAGCAACCCTTCTTTAGCTAAATCACGGATTTGCATAAGTCTTTCTAAACCTACATAGCGCACAACATCAGCAGGAAAAACAAACTCACCCTCGCTAAGATTAGCACTGATGTCATCTCTCACTTCCTTCTGCATAGCGCCGGGAGGCACTTCATTACCACTAACTGGATCAACTGTCCCACCTTGATCAGGCATACCACCTTCAGCCAATAAGCGTTGATTTTGATTGTTATACATTTACTTCATCCTTTAAATATTTTAAGCGGCGTAATGCAGCAATAGACCCTTGTACTTGATAGATATCTTGTACATCCTTTGATTGCTCTAGCTTCTTATGGTAAGAGGCAATCTCAAAGTCAAGCATTTCTAAAAAAGCTTCCCATTGATTGTTTGTGTTTACAAACGTCTTAAGTTTAGATAGGTGGGGCTTGGACATTTCCACTAAATCCTTGTTCTTGTGGTGCTGGAGGGGCTCCTACACCAATATTACCACCACCACCCCCTGTCATATCAGCAACTCCGGGAGGCCCTGCAACGCCCTGTGGAGGCTGTCCTGCTGCCGTTGGAGGGGCAGGAGGAGCATTCTGCTGCATGAGGATTGCTTGGCGCATGGCTTCATCCATGTTATTAGTAACCTTGTCTGGATCTAAGTCCATGCTCTTTGCAATTTCTCTAATGATGTAAGGAAATTTAGCAAAGGGCATTAACGAAGGTTGGCTAGCTATCTGCAAGAATTGCATCAAGCGTTGGCTTCTAACTTCATTAGCCATCAAGCTTTCGGTTCCTTTTGCACTAACTTCTAAATCACCTTTGATTTCTGGATCAAAGTCAAACTGCATATTGAAGTTGAAGAAAGCTTCGCCAATAGGACCAAGCAAATAATCATCTAAGTTTTTAATAACAGTTTTAATGCTACCGCTTGCAGCATTCATCAACATACTAATGCCGCTAGCTGTTCGTCCTACACCAGAAACACCTGTTTGCCCGTAAGAGAAAGCAGGAAGACCTGTAGACTCATCAGCAAGTTGTCTAGCTTTATCAAACAATTGTAGGTTTTCTTGTGAGACATTAGGAAACTTTGTACCAAACAAAGCTTGACCCGGAGCACCGCCCTGTCTTCTAAACACTTTACCGGGAAAGACAGATAAGTCTTGACCGGGAACAAGGTTGGTTTCATCAACCTCAAATACAAGGTTGCCAGAAAGAACCGCATTATCCACTGCCATACGCATGAAACCATTCATTAGGGTTTGGGTGTCGTCCATGTTTTCGGCGACACCTACACCTGCTAGAGAGTAGGGGTTTAGTTCATATGGCACAGCATAATAGGGTATCTTTGCTGGCTTAAATGGATTGAGAACAAGTCTCAAAATCTTTCCATTACAGAACCAAATGTTTGCTTGAAGTTCTCCAGCATCCGTCATATCTTCTGGAACAGTAATATCATTCTCTTCAAGGAGATCAAGGTCTACATTGCCCCAATACTCTAACACTTCAAAGCGTTCAACACCAAAGTTTGGTGTGTAGTCTCTGAGATCGTCTTCCCAATATTTTTTAATGTAGCCTTCTCCTTCAGCTATGATTTGATCAATCACATTCTCTCTGAAGTGAGGACGCTTCTTCAACCCTCTAAGCTGAGTGCGACTCATCTTATGACGTTCAATAACATACTGACACTCATCAGTGTTAGTTGCATCTGGATCCCAATAGAAGTTCCAAAGGGAAACATGGGAAGCTTCTGGTACAGTTTTAATCAGTGGCTTATATGAACCAGTTTCGTCCCAGCTAGCATATTCTTTATTAACAGCAAAGGGGCCTTTCATAACACCAGTGCCAAACAAAGCCATCTCAAAAGCTGTTGATCTCAAATGCTTAGAAGCACCTGTCTCATCAAGCTGGTCATGTATTTTCTTTTCCATCTTCTTAGCTGCAATAGTGGCAGGACTAAACGTAATAGAAGAAGGAGTGACACCCGGCCCTGCTTTTAAATTAGGCAGGTCTTTGAGATCGTCTTTCATAGATCCCAACATTTGTTCAAGGACATCTAAGTCAAAACCTTTTGGAATGTTTGCACTGTTCTCACCAAAAGGAATTTCAGTTGGCATAGCAGGCTCAGCACCAGCAGCAGGGGCTTCTTTAGGATCTGAACTTACATCAGCCAATACACCATCTGGCAACACTGTTGGATCCACACTAAGGGGAAATTTATTATTTGAGAACAACACTTCTGCAATTTGACTGTAGGCAGCTAGCGTTTTTGTCTTAGTAACTTTAATAAAGACACGGGACTTTTCAGTTTCTGTAAATTGAACATCAGGGCCATAGATGCCTCTGTAGTTTCTATAAGCACGTAGCCAACGGCTTTCATCTGCCCGTCTACTTTCCTCTGATCTGGTATATCGTTCTTGTATATACGAAATTAAACTGTCGCCAGAGAAGCCTTCTTCCTCTTTATTCTTTACGTCTTCTAAAGCTAGAGTTTTATCCCCAAGCATTGGTTTATTCTGTGCCATGTTGTTCCTTAATATCCAAATAATGGGTCAGCAATTCTAGCCCCAGAAGACTTTGAAGATGCTGGATTATAATCAAATACACTACTACGAGGTCTACTCATAACACCATATCTAATAGCATCATACAGGTGATCTTCGCCTTTTGTGTCTACGTCCTCTGGCTTCTTCTTATCCAATTGAATAATAGGAAGCTGAGCAATGGTGTTTGTACAATTGCTTGTTATAACCATTCTTGGTTGTTCTGTAAATGGGTCATGTTGTAGTCTTCTGTGCAGTTCATTCTTACCTGACACCCTACTACCAGCACTTCTATCCGCTGGCCTCCACCTACAGCCCTCCATAATCATCTGTTCAGCTAGTGAAGGCCCTGTGTCTCCACGTTTATGCCAGCAACTACTGTCTAAAACACCATATCTTATACCACCATCATGCTCTTCAGCCCTCAATATCATGTGGGCAAGGTCTTTAGCTAGCACTTTGCTAACATAAAGCTCCCTATATATCACCAATTGCTCACTTGGGGTGACAGCAAACCACACAACAGCACTAAAACTACCATATCCGTAGTCACAAGCCCTGAACTTTGTCCAGTTTTTGGGGATATCAAAACTATTTACTACATGAACAGTACGATTAAACTCAGGAAACGCTGCTCCTTCTGCTACATCCCAGTTTCCTTCAAGCAATTGCTTACGTTGGTGTTCTGGTAAGGACAACAACATGGTTTCATAGTCACCACCCTCAGCCAAATAGGGATTATCCGACAACATTGCAGGTATAAACCGCCTCTTAAACAGCGGTTGACCCTCTCTGCTGTGTCCTATGGGATAGGACAGGGTCTTTCCTGTCTCAACATCCGTAGCCCAAAAAGATTTTCCAGCAGGAGCAGGGTCAATAAACATCTTCTTAACCCAAGAATGACCCGGACCACCCGGATTTGTTGTAGCTCTCATGAAAATCTGTAGATCTGAAGCAGGAGTACGTAAGCGAGAACGCATATAGTTCCAAGCAAACGGCGTATGCCACTGCGTCAACTCATCAAAACCAATCCAACTAAAAGCCAAGCCCTGATATCTCAATACGTCTTCATCTCTGTCAAGGTAAGACATCCAAAGCCTAGCTCCACTAGGAGCTTGCCATTGCATCTTCCTCTCACTCCACTTAATATTCGGATAGATTTTGGGATATATCTCTTGGCTCTTCCAGATAAGTTCCCTAAGTTCCTCAGTGGTGTGACGTAACAACAGTCCTGAAAATTGTGGATGCCCAAAATATCTAAGAGGGTCTGCTAACATGGCATAACTTTTACCACCACCAGCAGCACCCCCGTATAACACTTCCCTTTCTGCTGAAGCCAAGAAAACAGACTGTGGCCCTGCATTAGGTTTAAAAACTACATTGTGATATTCTTCTTCACTTTTCAGTTTTGTAGAAACTGTCTCTAATTTCTCTGTAGTGTTCTGTTGCAAAGTAGCTGTCTTCTGTGCAGCCAACTCTTCTTTCGTACTTCTCCGCTTTCTCAAGGGCTTCTTTGTACCTGTTGGCGAGGAGACGATATGTTGTAGATCTTCTTTTTTGGGACTGTTCATTCTTTATTCTAGCTTCCAAAGAGGATGGGCCAATATATCTACCAGTTGCTGTGGAAAGCCAAGCTGCCACTTTTGTTAAACTATACTGCTTTAAATACTTCTTAGCCTTTTCTAAGGCTTCTAACTCAGAAGGTATTGGTGTAAGCCACCCATCTTCTTCTTCGCTAAGCTTATAACCAAAAGGTACTACACGACCAAGCTTTGGAATGTCTATATACTTTTTTTTCTTTATGTAAGGCTGTGGCAATATCCACTTACCTATACCTCTGTCAGTCATCTACTTGCTTTTCCTTAGCAGGCAATATCATAACACCACCACTAGATTCCACCTGCACCTTGTCAGTTTTGACAAAGCCAGCCCTGTCTAACAAGTCTTTGGCAGCACTAAGTTTATCTTTGATACCAAGCTCTGTTGGGGAATTAATACCACCCACCATAGCCATAGCTGCTCTAGGAGCATTCATGGCAATGTATAGTTGTGTAGCTTCAATAATCTCTTCTTTGAGATAGTTTGTTAGAAGTCTTGTGCTATAGCCTCTAGAGAAGCCAGCTAAGTTTTTAGCTGTGGTGATGTCTCCACCAGCTTCGGTGAATAACACTTCAAGAAACTTCTTGTGTTGTTCTGTTAGTTCTTTAGCCATTTTATTTCCTTAGATATTTTTATACACTTCTGATTGTTCTTCTTTGACACATCTAAACTGTATTGTTGGATTCAATTGTTTATTCATCATCTCAAGTTCTAGAGATTTATAATAAGCCAATTGCAAACACGCTTCTATAGTTTCATGCTTTGTTCTTGGTTTGTCCACTACAGGAATACATTGCTGCATTGGAAAACAAAGTATAAATTCTATTAGAAACATATCCACTCCAGATAGTTACAGTTTTCTTACTGGATCAAAATATTCTTCTACAGAAATAATGACATCAAAATTGCCTGTACTGTCTGTAAAACAAACTAGTTTGTCGCCTTGATGCAAGGACAAAGAAGGTATGCTTGTTACAACAAAAACACTATTAGAACCCATCCTATATGTTCTTAATAAATATTTATAAGAGGCAGTTTCTTGGTGATAAAATTGTATAGAAATATCTTTGTTAGCAACTGTACCAGAAGACACAAGTAAAAAAGTAACAACAGCAGAAAAATTAGTAGGACACGTATACAACAACTGAGCACTAGCTCCGGCTGCTGTAGCTGTTACATTAATTGATTCTGTTGTAAATTTACTTGCGTCTTTTGTTGGCATTATTTTTTCTTCAGTTTAGAAGCCTCAGATAAAGCAATGGCAATGGCTTGTTTTGGGTTCTTAACAACTTTACCACCTTTACCACTATGCAGCCCTTTGGCTTTAAACTCATGCATAACCTTACCAACTTTAACAGTTTGTTTCTTTGTTAATTTTGTAACCATATTATTTCTTCTTAGCCATAGCACTTTTTTTCATGCTAGCCATTTGTTTTTTGTCCATAGCCATGTCAGCTTTAGAGCCTTCTTTTACGCCCTTTTTCTCAACATCTTTACTGGATCTTTCAAAAGCAGCCATACCACCAGTAGCCATTTTAGTTTTAGCTTTAGGCTTAGCAAGACCAATCATGATGGCAACAGCAGGAACCTTAGCCCCCTTCATCATTTTTTCTTTAGGCATCTTATCCATAGAGCCGCCCTTAGCCATTTTCTTAATTGCGTGTTTCATTTTATTTATCCTTTATTTCTTTTTAGACATAGATGCTTTTTTAACAGCACCGCCTTTAGCCATCATCTTGGTGGCTTTGTTTGTAGCTGTGCGGCTACCCTTAATAGGCATACCACCTTTAGCATAAGAACCAGAGGCTATAGATTTGTATTGATCTTCAGCCTGAGATCTTTCACTGAAAGGTGTTGATCTATCCTGTATCTTCAAAGCTAAAGTTTTTAGCTTTTCTGCTGTTGTGTATTTTACTGGAAATTTCATTTTGAAATTACTTTGTTCGTTTAGGCATAACTGTTTTGGCTTTAGCCATAGACATTTTAACAGCGCCACCCTTAGCCATAGTCTTAGTGGCTTTGTTTGTAGCTGTACGACTACCCTTAACAGGCATACCACCCTTAGCCATCTTAGTACCTAAAGATGTAGGCTTTGCTTCCTTATAAGCTTTCTGCTCAAGCTCAACAGCTTTATCTAAAAACATGTTTCTAGCATCTTGAGGCAAGGTTTTATCCTTAGCTTTTTCTCTATACTTTGCTACCATCTCTGCATCTGTTGCCATAATTATTTTCCAAACTTTTGTTTCTGACCTTTAGGGGGTTGTTTAACACTACCACCACTTCCAGCCCAAAGCTCCTTATTAGCCCAATAAGCAGCACTCATCTTACCCTTCTTAATATTCTCACCATGCCTAGCTTTAAAACTAGCCCTTGCTTCTGGAGAATAATTGTGACCCATGTTAGCATCACCAAAGTGGATCAGTTTTACCACAGATCCCTCTTTTGCAAGCACCATCATTTTCTTTTCTGGCTTATCTGACTTCTTAGGTTTATTATACCCCTCAAACGTCTTGCCTCTGTATTCTATACTCATCTGTACTTCGCTACCTTTCTTGCTATAGCTTTTGGCTGAGCAACAAATTGTTTACCAGCTTTGTTGCCAGAAGCCTTAGCTTTATTGGTGGCTGCTTTCTCTTGAGCAGACAAACCCTTCCAAGCAGCTTCTGGGAGATAACGCTTCTTTCCCTCAGAAGGCTTACCATCGCTGGTAGTCCACTTCTGTTTAGACCACTCCTTCAAAGACTCTTGAGGTTTCTTCATCACTTATAACCCCCACCCTTTGCTTTATATTGCTTAGCAACAAGCTG
>Ga0114969_10000159_pt1 | contig 55872 bp, 37 predicted proteins | sample M_130807_MF_Meta_FD_87316 | JGI IMG/M metagenome (GOLD analysis project Ga0114969, IMG submission 87316) | Freshwater microbial communities from Lake Montjoie, Canada to study carbon cycling - M_130807_MF_MetaG | ecosystem: Environmental > Aquatic > Freshwater > Lake | place: Lake Montjoie... | reverse complement strand
TTGTTTTGCTATCAGCCTGTGAAAGCACATTCTCCGATTGCAGTTGATACCCCTTAGACTCTTTTTTCAATTGAGTATAATTCTCAACTTCTTTGGCAATTTCTTTTTCCGCTTTCTTCGCTTCTTCTAACATAACATTGTATTGCTGCAATGCCATGTCAGGTTTTACCGCGGCTATAACTTTGTTTTGCGAAGCGGCACCATTCGTTGCAGCAGAAGCGCCATTTGTTTTGTCAGACGCTTTATTTTTAGCAACTTCTACTGTTTTTGGATCAATTGATTTTTGCTTCACTAAAGCCAAACTATCCATTGTTTTTTTAGCATTAACTACGACTGGATTAGTGCTCTTAGGATCAACAACTTTGGTTTTTGCAGTGTTGCTAGAATCAGCAGCAGCTTTATTTTTAGCAATTACAACCGTGCTTTCGTCTTTTTTAGCACCTTGTGTTTTTGCATTAACCGCTCCAACTGCCGAATCTGCTGCTGCTTTCACTTTAAAATATTTACTTGGATTCGCTTTAACATCCATCATCTTCTCTTGTTGCTCTATGGCCTTCTTTTCTAAATCAACCGCTCTAAGAGTAGCATTGTGCGCAAGCACAGCATCAGTAGCATTGCTGGCTTCCGCCTTTGCAACAGCAGATTTTTTCATTAATATATCCGCCTCATTTTGTAGGTTCTTAATGAGTGCAAGTTGCTGTGGATCTAGCTTTTCATTTTTATACCCTTCTACCATTTTTGCATTGGCATCAAAATTTGCTTGCTCGGTGCTCAACTCTTTACTCAAGGCTTCGTTCTTTGCTTTATCAGAAGCTATTGTGTATGCCAACGACTGCTCAAAAAGAATTTTCTTCTTTGCTGGATTCTTTTCAGCATCGGCTTGCGCGTGCAAATCAGCCGCTTTCCTTTGACCAGCAGAATCCATCGGACTCAATTTTGCTGCGGCTATTGCTTTTGCCTCCGCTACTTTTTGCTGGTCAGCTATCTTTTGTCGCTCTGCTGAAGCCAAAATCTCTGCTGCTTTTGCCTTTTCAGCATCTGCATTCAGTATTGTATTTTGCTTTTCAAGTGCACTGGTCTCCAAATCGTAAGCGTCATTATACATCGACGTTTGTGTAATTACCGATTTGGTTTTTTTGGCTTTTTCTCGTATTTTTTTTGCCTCTACAAATTGATCTTCAGCCTCTTTGATTTCGGCTTTTTGCGACTCGTCAATAGTAAGTTTTTTCTTAATGAAAGCTTGCTTAATTTTGTTTTTGTTGACCTCATTTTCTTTTTCGTGCAACTCACCAGTTTTCACCAAAGCCTCTCTTTGCTTCATGCGGCCCAAGCGCTTTAATTTCAAGGCCTGCTTCCTGAATTTCTTTGCCTCTGATTTTTTTGCAGTCTCCGCTTTGCTTTCCAAAGCCATCGCCTGTTCATATTTTACAACAGACGAATCTTCAAGCTGAGCAATTTCCTTCACAACTGTTTGAACCGCTATATCCTCACTGAAATGATAATTTAAATTTTTATTGACTCCGTATGCCTCGCTCAAAGTATTTAGCTTGTACTGTTGCAACTGCGCTGCACTTTTAGGCTCCGTTGGAAGCAAAGCTGTTGCAGTACCATTTTTCACGATAACACTATCCCCTTTAGATTTATTCACTACCGCATTTCTTCCCTTGTTTTTTGCATCCATCTCAGCTTTCAATACTGCCAAGTCTTTTACTTGCGACAGCAACACCTGCTGTGTTTTAAGCAATTCCAACTCACGTTTGTACGCATCGTTTATATACGTCACTTTCTCTCTAAAATCTTTAGTCTGCTTGGCTTTTTCTCTGCTAAGCAAAGTAGAAATCCACGTATTTCCAATATCTGTTAACTCTTTGGTTTTGATCTCTATTTTTTTTTCTGAGACCGCCTGTTTCAGTAATGCATTATTGTTATCGTATTCAGCGCGGTTTGCGTAAAAATAGTTTTCCGATGCTTGTAACTGCTTCAACTGAGATTCTTCATCTAAGTCAAGTGATGCTTTCGCCAACTTCTTCTTATCACCTTTATTTACTGTTGCATCTGCAGCATCTCGTTTGGATTTTGCATCGATATACAGTTGCAACGCGGCGTTTTGAGCGGCGCGGGCATTTTTGATATTTGCAGCCACTACAAAATCAGATCCATAAACAAAACTTGCATCTGTTTTAATTCCAAAAGCACTCAAAGCTGCTAGAGACAATTCTTCTTCCGTGGCTTTTTCTGGCACAAAGTCAACCTTTAAATTACTAGATCGCTGCAATGTAGTATTTCCAACTATTGGATCCACTTTTGCAAGTGCAGTTGTATCTGTGTTTGTTTGCTTATTTTGTTTGCCTTTCCCTTTGATCACCTCCTCCTTCTCACTTCCTTTTTTTCCAAAAGCTTCTATTACCTGCAAATCTTTTTCATTGATTTTGTTAGGATTTACAGCCAATTGTTCTGTACTTATTTTGTCCTCTTTTTGAATAATGTGCGCTTGATCAACATGCTGCGCTATCTCCAATTTCAATTGTTCTTCATCAAGTTTTTGCGTATTGAGAATCTTCTTTATTTCTTTTTTAACGGAAGTATCAGCTTGATTTTCAAAAGCCTGATTCAAATACACTTGTTCTTCTTTAATTTTAGCGTATTTGTCATACGCGATTTTGGCCTGCGCCATTTCTTCATTGTAACCCTCAATTCCTTTCTTCGTCGGACCTGCCTTCACCGCCACATCAGTCCTCGGCGATTTCTTGGTACTATCGGCCACTGCATTCTCTTTTTGCTTAGACTCTTTTGTTTTTAATGCTAGGGTCTTTTCAGCTTTCTTAATGCTGTCTGCCTTTACAATTTCTTTTTGCTTAGCCTCTTTCGTTTGTAACAAAAGTTCCTTCTCTGCTTTTTTTGTGCTATCAGCTAAGGCAAGATCGTTGCTTTTTTGTTTTGTTTCGCTCGTCTTCAGCTGGTCTACTTTCTTTATAGGTTCAAGAGGGCGAACCGCGAGTTCATCCTTTTTCTTTATCTCTTCCAATTTTGCGCTGTCAGCTTCGGCTGTCTTCTTCTTTTTTGCTTCCGTCAACTGCGCAATATCTTGCGTTTTCACAATATTCACCTCCTGCTGCAAGTTCTGAATTACCTGGGTATCAGAGCTTGGTTCTTCTGTATCCGATTTAATGGCAGCCAACTCGGCATCGGCAATGGATTTTTCTCCTTGCTTGCGCGCTAATTCCTCCTTCAATTCGTCGATTTGAAGTTTAAACTCCTCTTTGAGTTGCTTGTTTTTAGTGGCATCCAATTGTTTTTGCAGATTTTTTTGCTCTTCATCCACCTTAACAATTTCAGCTGTCAGTTGATCAATTGAGGTGCTCGCTTTTTTCTCCTCTGCCGCGCGTATCAATTTTGTTGCAGTGTAAGCTTCTTCAATACTTGTTGCTCCTGCAGTTTTGTTGCGTTCTTGAATTTGATCCAATTTTATTTTTTGCTGCTCTAATTTCGCTATTGCATCGTCGGTATTTTTTGCATCACTGGCTTCCTTAATCACTTCTGCATATTGGTTGGCTACTGTATATTCCTCCTTTTTGTTTTTCGCTTCTTGTCTTTTTGCTTCTGCGTAATGTGCCGTCACCGAAGCTTCTCTTGCTTTTTTGCGCAACAACTTGCCTTTCTGATCAATTTCCAATTGCACTTTTTCTTTATCGCCCGCAGCACTTTGATTCAGTTTTTTAGCAAGATCAACCAATTCTTGCTTTTCAACAAGTGCTTCTTCTGCCTTCACCTTCGCAACATATTCAGCAGCCTCTGCATCACTTTGCAGTAAAATAAACTCCTTTTCCAACTCTTGCGCATCTTTAAACGCCTCCTGCACCAAATCAGAATTACTCACTTCGGTCTTCACTTCTCCTACTTTTTCGCTTACTGAATCGTGTTTAGCTAAAGGCTCAATCACCGTTTGAACGGGAAGTGGCTTGCTGTTAAAATTTACGTCCTTATCAGAATTAACCTGTAAATCAGCGCTTTTTTTGTAAAACTGATTGAACGCAACATCGTCGATAGCACTTTGTTTTTGATTCGCAATCAACATTTTCTCTTGCGGATTTTTATGCAAGTCAATTTTCTGATTGATCACCGGAGCTTCCTTCTTCTCAGGAATATTTACAACATCTTCAAGAGGTTCATATCCACTGGCAATTACTTTAAATCCATATTGTTTTCCCGAAGGCAATGTCATTGCATAGGCACCGGTTTTCTCATTGACTTTGTACACACCAACAATCACACCTGTTTCCATATCCGTCACAGTGATTTGAGCAATTTTTTGTTTTGCTGTTTCAATGCTGATTTCACCTTTCACAATGGTGTTGTCTTGATGCAATTTATTGGGAACGATTTTGTACACCGTGATTTCATCTTTTGCACTAGCGCGAGAAGAAGCAAAAAAAGCAACGTCCTCTGTCATATCTGTGATGTACAATATGTCGTCATCAGGAGAATTCACAGCAAAACCAACATTCACTGGCGACTTCCAAAGGTTAGTTACCTCATCTAAATCACTTTTAAAAATGTCATAACCACCAATACTGTTGTGACCTTTAGAAGCGAAATACAAAAATTTTCCGCTCGGGTGTAAATAAGGGTAATCTTCATCTAAAGCTGTATTGATGAGCGGTCCAAGAGTCAAGGGAGTACTCCAGGTACCATCAGCAAAATGAACCATTTTATACAAATCTTTTCCGTTCTCTCCTTTTTCACCGTAGCTAGAAAAATACACTTCAGAAAGCAATGGATTGTGCACAATTAGCGAATACTCCTTATTTTTTTTGTCCAGTTTGGTTTTAAACTCATCGGGTTTAACCAATATTTTTCTGTCGAATTCATTGAGTTGATAACCTCTAAAAAACTCTTGACGATTGATGTCTTTTTTGCTCAAGACATTAATGGATTGAATATCCTGAATCAATACTTTTCCTTCTTCGCACTGCTTAATAAATAACGAAACATCGTTTTCTTGAACAGTTTTACTTTTTGCTTTAATGCGAAAATCTTTATATGCCTTAATGGCCTCCTTAAAATAGTAGTTGAGATGGTAGGCACGCGCAACATAATAAAAGGCCATTTCATCCACACCAGGCTTACTCACTGCAAACTTCAAAAATTTGAGCGCTTCCTCTTTGTCGGAACTGGCATACAGTAAGCAGGTTCCGTATTTAAAATTATAATTGGGGTCTTGAGCATGCAAACTCACCAATTGGGAATAGTAATCGAGCGCCTGCGCATACTGCTTTTGTTCAAAGAGCTTGTCGGCCTTTTTGATCATCTCCGTTTCTGACTCAAAACCATCTACAAAGGAACATGAGGCCACAACGAAGATTGCAGTCAGTAGCATCTGAAAGTATTTTTTCAGCAGATGCGGATTCATATAGAACAATTCAATTTCAAATTACTTTGTTTCCTGGGAAACAGATAGCGTAAAGTTAACAATTTTAGAAAGTTGGAAAAGCGTAAAATGAAATAGCAGTAAAAAAAACTAACCTTTCTTTTTAAAAAGGTATGTTTTGTTCTCTATACCTTGCAGCAAGCGCGTAATGTTCTTTTGATGTGTTACTAAAACCAACACTGCGATGATCGCTGAAAAAAGCTTCAAAGAGTCTGCTTCGGTCTTAAACGCAAAATTCACAAAAATTGGAAACGCAATGCCCGCCAACATTGAGCCAAGCGAAACATATTTACTTACAATTAGCACAAACAAAAACACAAGCAATGAAGCCATTGCAGCAACCGGCAAGATAGCGAAGATGATACCCAATAGTGTTGCAATTCCTTTGCCACCTCTAAATGCAGCAAAAACCGGAAATATATGTCCTAACAACGCGGCAATACCAAAAGCCAATTGCAAGTTGATGTAGGGAATTGAATCGATAGGATAATTGCCCTGAAAAAAAACCAATTTCACAGCAAAAAAACCTTTCAACACATCAATAAGTAACACTGGAATGCCTGCTCTTTTTCCGAGTACTCTAAAAGTATTGGTAGCCCCTGCATTTCCCGACCCGTACTCGCGCACATCAATACCATAAAAATACTTACCAATCCATACTGCTGTTGGAATAGACCCTACTAAATATGCTCCAAGAAGTAAAACAATATTGATAAAAGTCATTCCCAAATTTAAGTACGGCAAGGTAGTCAATAACGCCAAGTATTCAAACACTAGCGCTTCTAAAAAAATCAACAATTGAACTGTTGAAAAAGTTAAATCACCTATCGGTAACGAATAGGCATAAAAAAAGGGCCTCTCGGCCCTTTTCTTTTTCTTTATTTTCCTCCTCTTTTTCTTTCTCCTTCTTTCAAAAAGATTTTTCTCAGTCTTAATGAAACCGGTGTTACTTCAACATATTCATCTGACTGAATATATTCTAAAGCTTCTTCTAAAGAGTGCTTAATCGCAGGAATGATACGCACTTTATTGTCGGTACCACTCGCACGCATGTTCGTGAGTTGCTTTGTTTTAGTGATATTAATACAAATATCACCTTCTTTGCTGTGCTCACCAATCACCATACCTTCGTAAATCTCTTCACCCGGATTGATGAAAAACTTACCTCTGTCTTGCAATTTATCAATAGAATAAGGAATTGCGCTTCCTTGCTCTAAACTGATCATTGATCCATTTTGACGCTGTGGTATTTCACCTTTCCAAGGCTCGTATGCTTTAAATCGGTGTGCCATGATAGCCTCACCAGCCGTAGCCGTCAGCATATTTCCTCTTAAACCAATGATACCACGTGAAGGAATTACAAATTCTGTTTTAATACGTGATCCAACAGGATACATATTCAACAACTCTCCTTTTCTTCGTGTTACCAAGTCAATCACTGTTCCTGAATTTTCTTCGGGTACATCTACAGTCAAGAACTCAATTGGCTCACATTTAACACCGTCGATTATTTTAACCAATACTTGTGGCTGTCCAACTTGCAATTCGTAACCTTCGCGACGCATCTCCTCAACAAGGATAGATAAATGCAGTACACCTCGACCGAACACCATGAACGAATCAGCAGAACCCGTAGGCTCCATTTTCATCGCCAAGTTTTTCTCCAATTCTTTTTCCAATCTGTCTCTAATATGACGAGAAGTCACAAACTTTCCTTCTTTACCAAAGAAAGGTGAGTTGTTGATTGAAAACAACATACTCATTGTTGGCTCATCAATAGAAATGGCAATCATTGCTTCAGGATTGTCAACATCAGCAACTGTATCTCCAATGTCAAAGTTTTCCAAACCAACGATAGCACAAATTTCTCCAGCTTCCACTTTCTCGACCTTCATTTTTCCAAGGCCTTCAAAAACCATCAACTCTTTCACTTTTTGCTTGATCATTGTTCCATCTCTCTTCATCAACATGATGGTTTGATTCACTGAAAGCGAACCTCTGAACAATCTACCAATTGCAATTCTACCAACGTATGCAGAGAAATCCAATGAAGTGATTTGCAACTGCGTCGGTCCCTCCTCAACACGGGGAGCAGGAATATATTCTACAATTTTATCCAACAACGCATTGATGTTGTCAGTTTTAACTTTCCAATCGTCGCTCATCCAGCCGTTTTTCGCAGCGCCGTATACGACTTGGTAATCCAATTGATCTTCATTTGCTTCCAAATCAAACATCAAATCGAATACTTTTTCATTTACCGCTTCAGGATCACAATTCTCCTTATCCACCTTGTTGACAACAACGATAGGTTTCAAACCCAATTGCAAAGCCTTTTGCAAAACGAAACGCGTTTGAGGCATTGGACCTTCAAAAGCATCCACCAACAACAAAACGCCGTCGGTCATTTTCAAAACGCGTTCTACCTCACCACCAAAGTCACTGTGACCAGGAGTATCGATAATATTAATTTTGTATCCTTTGTAGTTTACAGAACAGTTTTTCGCACGAATAGTGATACCTCTTTCTCTCTCCAATTCGTTGCTATCCATGATCAAATCACCAGTCTCTTTGTGATCTGCCAAGAGTTTACTTGCTTCCAAAATTTTGTCAACCAATGTAGTTTTACCGTGGTCAACGTGTGCAATAATTGCGATGTTTCTAATCTTCATATTTAGGCTTTTGAGCTTTTAAGGTGCAAAGATAAGAAAAGACTTTAAGGTTCAAGCATATTCCAAAAAGTTATCGAAACCTTTCTTACCTTTGCCCCGAATACTTCCGGGATAGTCTTCTCCACATCCCAAGTCGATTCGTTATATATTCACATTAAATCAATTTATGTCATTCGAAAATCTAAAGCTCATTGAGCCTATTTTACAAGCATTGCAATCAGAGGGCTACACCTCACCAACACCCATTCAAGCGAAATCAATACCTCTTATATTAGAAAAGAAAGATTTACTCGGTTGTGCACAAACGGGCACGGGAAAAACAGCAGCCTTTGCCATTCCTGTATTACAATTATTAAATGAAGAGCCACAAAGCAGTGGACAAAGAAAAATTCGTGCATTAGTGCTAACACCAACTCGCGAACTTGCCATACAAATAAGCGATAGTTTTGCAGCTTACGGCAAAAACCTCAACTTGAAACAAATCGTTATTTTTGGCGGTGTGTCGCAAAGCAGCCAAGTGAATGCCCTGCGCTCAGGCGTTGACATCCTTATCGCTACACCAGGTCGCTTGCTTGACTTGATGAGCCAAGGTTTTGTGCGCTTGGAAAACATCAAATTATTTGTTTTGGATGAAGCCGACCGCATGCTCGACATGGGTTTCATCAACGACGTCAAAAAAGTAATCGCCAAGATTCCTGAAAAAAGACAAACCCTATTTTTCTCGGCTACAATGCCCCCTGAAATTCAGCGCTTGGCCAATACCATTTTGGTAAATCCAACAAAAGTAGAAGTGACACCCGTTTCTTCCACCGCTGAAAAAATCACACAGGGCCTATATTATGTAGACAAGCCGCAAAAGAAACATTTGCTGATGCACATTTTGAAAGACCAAACTATTCTTTCCGCACTAGTATTTACCCGCACCAAACATGGCGCCGATAAAGTTGTAAAAGACTTGAACAGCGCAGGAGTGAAAGCCGAAGCCATACACGGCAATAAATCTCAAAACGCCCGTCAACGCGCCCTCAGCAATTTCAAAGATGGCAGCATCAGAGTTTTGGTTGCTACCGATATCGCAGCGCGAGGCATTGACATCGACGAATTGTCACATGTTGTCAATTACGAATTACCCAACGTTCCAGAAACCTACGTGCATCGTATCGGTAGAACGGGAAGAGCCGGATTAAGTGGTGTTGCCTACTCATTTTGCGACGCTGAAGAACGGCCGTATTTGAAAGACATCAACAAACTGATCGGAATGTCCATTCCACTCATGGAAGAAAATCCTTTTCCGGCTTTGATTGAAGTAGCTCCACCAGCAGAAAAAAAACAACAAGGCCGTGGCGGAAGACCGCAAGGCAACAGTCAAGGCGGCAGAAAACCTTGGCAAACCAGAAGGTAGATTAAACAAAAAAGAGCTTTGAAAATTTCAAAGCTCTTTTTTTTATTACAATTGCAGCAAATGCATTCCAAGCAGCGATCAACCTAAAACTATTAAAGCAAGAAACGCTACAAACAAATGAAGTTCAACCTTTAGTGCAAGTCTTTTAATTGGAGCAAACCTTTTGAAAACAATAAAGTAGCGATTGAAAAACTGCTGTTCCTGCGAAAACCAATAGAATAGCACCAATGGCGGACTGCAAAGCAATGCCTCCGTCAACAAAAAAGTCAGTACTTTCCTTGATTCCAAAAATTTGCAGCCCATTGATAACCAATGAAACCCAAAAGATAAATCATCACAAACATTCCTTCCATTTTTGCTGTGAGCAAAATCTCAATCAACCCAAATATTCCCAATACAGCCAAAGCGAGCGCATAGCGATTCAGCTTCACTGCATTGACAGAGGAAGAATATACATTGCTCAAAGGCACCATCATGGTAAAACCATAAACCGCTAAACCCAAAAAGAGATTGTTGAAAGTGGGAATAAACAAAATCACCCCCAAAGTAAACATTGCCGCAGCAATTCCAACCAAATTAGACACCTTCACTTCCCGCTCGCTAAGCGCGTAACGACCATATTTATTGAGGCGTAAAAACAAATCAGACAATGGCCCAATGACCCAAGTAGAAAATGCGAGCAATGCAATCAGCACAATTAAAGGAAACAAATACACTTCCATTTCAGGATAGCTATCGGCCAATCCTTGCAGTATTTCAGACAACACAAAAATTCCAATAATAATGCCCCACTGCATGCGCTTCGACTGCTTCGACATCCAAAATTGATAATTCAAAAACCAACGGTAAACGATGTACTTTGCCTTCATCGCTTCCACCATTCCAGCCCTTGCGTAATCCATTCCCGGATCCAAACGCAAGGCTTCTCTAAAGTGAATCAAAGCCTTTTGATGCTCTCCCTTTTCCAACAAACCCCAACCATAGTTGGCATGAGTGTGCGGATTGTCGGGCTCTTCATTCAATGCGCCCTCAATAGTTTGATAGGCACCTTCCTTCATATTTAACTTTACCTGCGCTTTTGCTTTGGTATTCAAACAATGTACGTTGGTCGGATCTCGGCGTAAACCTTCATCCGCCTTAATCAAAGCATCAGCGTATTTCTTTTGAATCATTTTAATGTCGGCCCATGTAGCAAAATATTCCGCATTGCTAGGCTCAGCATTGACCGCGAAACCAACAAACATTTCCGCCTGAATATCATTTTTCATTTGCAGCAGCACCGCGGCTTTGATGTAATAAAAATAACCTTCAGAAGCATCCAAGCGCAAGGCATCGTCAATGGTGCGCATAGCCTCCTCACTTCGTCCCAACTGCAAATAAATTCGCGCCAACAAACCTATAGCATAAGCGTGTTCCGGAAAATCAGACAAATGCTTTTTAAGCTCTAACTCAGCATCAGCCACCCTGCCTTGTTCCAATAAAATTTCAGCACGCGACAAAAACTGCGACATTATTTTTTAATATTTAAGTAGGTGAGAATATCGTCATACAAACCGGAATCATTGGCGTACAAAGCATAATTTTTCGCCGAATTAAACCAATCTTTTGTTGATGGACGGTGCTTTTTCACCGCATCCAAAATATCTTTGTTGTTGAGTGGTTGCGGAATACCGGATTTAATAGCTTCTTCCAATTTCGACTCAATAGCAATATCGATCACGGCATTCAAATCGGCACCCGAATAATCGGGCGTCTTCTTAGCGATTAAAGCATAATCCAAATCCTTAGTCGGTTTGTCTTTTAGCTGCAGTTGTAAGATAGTTTCTCGACTCTCATCATCTGGCGGCGCAACAAAAATAATGCGATCAAACCGCCCAGGACGACGAAAGGCGGGATCCAAATGCCAAGGAGCATTCGTGGCACCCAGCACCAATATACCTTCATTGTCCCCATCCACTCCATCAAGTTCTGATAAAAACTGATTGATTAAGTGCCTGCCCGAAGATTGCTTCATATCCGATCGACTTGCTCCGAGTGCATCTATTTCGTCGAAAAACAAAACACAAGGTTTGTTTTTACGAGCGAATTCAAATATTTCGTGCAGATTTTTTTCGCTATTTCCGATCCACATATCCAACACATCGTTGATGCCAATATTGATAAATTTCGCTTTTACCTGACCGGCCGTAGCCCTTGCTAGATGGGTTTTTCCGCAACCCGGAGGTCCATACAGCAAAATTCCGCCACCTGTTTTTTTACCATATGCCTTGTATATTTCAGGATTTTTCAACGGTTGAATGATTTTTAAATCAATCTCACGCTTTACCTTATCCATGCCTCCCACATCACTAAAATCAATACCCGGATTTTCAACGATTCTAAAAGTAGCATCTTCATCAAATTCATCTTCATCAAACTCATCGCTGTCGTTGTAGCTTCCTTGGTTGCGCAGCTGACTGTCTAACTCGGGATCGGTAAAATGTGGATCAAGTTTAAGCACGCGCTTATAAACATCAATTGCTTCCGCTATTGACTTATCTCTTAAATGCGCTTTAGCCAGCAACAACAGTGCTTCCGGATTGTTCTTGAATTGATCTTCTTCCGCAATAACGATCGTAGCCGAAAAATTTCCTTGCAACAAAAATGCTTCTGCAAGCATTAATTTTGCTTCTTCATTGCTTGGATCTTGTTTCAATATAGCATTGAACTCGTCAATAGCCTCCTGGTATTCCTTTTCATCGAGCAGCATCTCTCCCAAATGCAGCTTCAGCGGTATATTGTCAGGAGAAACTTTTAAAGCTTCTCTTAGTTTATTAATCGCGTCATTCGCCATAGCACATAGATTAGTCGGCAAAAATACGACTTTATTAAGAAGGTATGTAAGAAATCAACAATGCTTTTCTACGCAATGCCCTTAGTTCTTTTGATTTGATGCACCGCGATTTTCAGAATATCGAAAGCCATCTCCGCCATTTTATTGCCTTTATTGTCTAATGTCGGGTTGATTTCAACCATTTCAAAGCAAATCACTTTAGGATTTTTTAAGACTTCCTTCACTATCTTTTCCGCCTCATGCGCCCAAAACCCTCCTGGTACAGGAGTTCCCGTTCCCACAGAAATAGAAGAATCCAAACAATCTACATCAAACGAAACATATACGATGTCGCAGGCGCTCAGATAATCTTCAATCTCTTTCCCCATCTTTTCCACGCCCAATTGGCGAAAATTATCAACAGTATAATTTTTCATGTGGTGAATTTCCATCAACTCATCTTCAGCAGGCTCAGTATCTCGAACGCCAATATAAACAAGGTCTCTAGGTGAAATATCAGGACCTTCACCACCTAGTTTTTTAAACTTCTCCCACAATTCAATCGTTTCTTGTTTAGGTTCATGCAACTGATGTTCTTTGTGGTCGATACCCAAAGAAACGCAAAGTGGCATTCCATGCATATTTCCTGAAGGGGTGGTGTATGGTGTATGGATGTCAGCGTGCGCATCAATCCAAATCACTCCGATTCGCTTATCTGGAAATGCTTTTCTAATTCCAGCGATAGTTCCTGCTGCTGGAGAATGGTCTCCTGAGATCACAACAGGGAACTTTTTAGCATCTTTCAACTGCACTTCCACTTCAGAAGACAAGCGTTCGCAAATGGTAAGTATCTTATCAATCCTCCGCGCATAGCGGTGCGGTGTTTCTTCAAATATAGTATCGTTTTCGTCTTGTATTTTTACTGATGGATATTGAGAAAAGAATTGATCCTGTAAGGTTTTCGCCACTGTCTTCAAAGCATCAAGCCCCATTCCAGCACCCCATTTGGCCGCTCCAATTTCTGATTTATTTTCTATTAAAATTACTGACTCCATATATTAATATTACTTATCTTTGACGCGAATTTACAAATGTAATTAACTTGGATTGGATCACCACACATTAAAGTAACTCAGTTAACATGCAATCAACCTATCACGAACTACACGAAGAAATTCTCGAGGAAAACAATCCTGAATTCGAAGTTATTGATAATGAATTACATTTTCACAAAATTCCTTTGATGGATGTAATTAAGAAGTATGGTACGCCACTTCGAATTACCTACTTGCCCAATATCAGCAAACAAATACAGCGCGCTAAAACCTTTTTCAAGGTCGCCATTGCACGTCAAAACTACAAAGGGAGCTACACTTACTGCTACTGCACAAAAAGTTCTCACTTTTCATTTGTCATGGAAGAAGCGCTTAAGAACGATATCCATATTGAAACATCATCTGCATTCGACTTGCACATTATCAAGAATTTATACCAAAGAAAAAAACTGACCAAGGATACATTCATCATTTCCAATGGATTTAAACGACCTGCATATACGCAGGGAATTGTAAAATTGATCAACGAAGGCTTTAACATCATACCGGTTTTGGACGATATGCATGAAATTAAGGCCTACGAAAAAGTGAAAAGACCTTTCAATGTTGGTATTCGAATTGCAACTGAGGAACAACCTAACTTTGATTTTTACACCTCTCGCTTGGGAATTAACCCCAACATGATTGTTGATTTCTACAAGGAAAAAATTAAGGCAAACAAAATGGCGAGGCTGAAAATGCTTCACTTTTTTATCAATACTGGTGTTCAAGACAACGATTACTATTGGAACGAATTGAGCAAATGTTTACAGATCTATGTGCAACTCAAAAAAATCTGTCCGGAATTGGATTCCCTTAACATTGGCGGCGGTTTCCCTATCAAATCGTCTCTTCAATTTGAATGGGATTACGATTATACCGCAGAAGGAATTGTAGAAACCATAAAAAAAGCGTGCGACGAAGAAGATATTGATCACCCCAACTTATTCACTGAATTCGGCACATTCACTGTTGGCGAAAGCGGCATGATGCTTTATTCTATCTTGAATCAAAAACAACAAAACGACAGAGAGTTGTGGTACATGATCAACAATTCTTTCATGACAACTTTGCCAGACGTATGGGCCATTGACCAGCGCTACCCTATGCTCGCCATCAACCATTGGGACAAAGAGTGTCAACGGGTTTTCTTAGGAGGACTTACCTGCGACAGCGAAGATTTTTACAACGCTGAAAAACACAACAACAAAATATTTTTACCAAAACTGCAAACGAAAGAACCACTTCACCTTGGTTTCTTCTATACTGGTGCTTATCAAGAAACACTTAGCGGTGTAGGTGGATTGAAGCATTGTTTAATTCCTAGTCCGAAACACATCATCATCAGCAAGGAAGACGACGATGACGACTACACCACTAAACTTTTTTCAAAGGAACAAAGCGCTAAGTCAATGATGAAAATATTGGGCTACTAAACAGTTTCTCACTACTTCGTTAATCTATAGCACAAAATAATCTTTGCGCAACAATGTATATTTCACTAATTTACCACCTCTAAATTTTTTTTATGAAAAACATTTTCATCGTATTTATTGCCACCGCACTCCTTGCTTCTTGCGGCGAACCCGCAACTCCCGTTGCTCCGCAAACCGTTGTCACCGGAGTAATAAGCAATCCAGAAGGCAACACTGTTTGGCTAGAAAATTATAAAAGTGAAAAAATCGTCATCGACACCTTAAATGATAAAGGAGAATTTGAATTAAAAGTGACGTTAGGTGAGCCGAGTTGTTATGAAATAGTGAATGGAAAATCCAGATCATACTTGTGTTTGGCTCCTGCAGACACTTTATCAGTTTCTTTTGATGCCACAAAAACCATTGAAACCATTGCTTATTCAGGTAAATCTTCAGCCTTCAATAAGTACTTAATTGAAAAAAAAAGGAACACCGATAAATTAATGACAGAGCAATTTGATTCTTTATATTATGAATCAACTGATACTTTTTTAATCAATGCAGAGGTATTGTTTAGCGCCATCACCGCTCCCTTCAACGCCATCAAAACCGACACTAACATCAACAAACTATTAATTACAAAAGAAGAAGAAGCTTTGAAATATGAAAAAGCAGCATTATTACTCGATTTCAAGTATTACCACAAACTAATGACTAACGACACCATCGTCAATGTTGACAAAATTCTTGCCTTAACGAAAGATGTAAATCCAAATAAAGCCCTTGATTTAGAATTAAAAAGCTACAGAAACTTTTTAAAAAGCTACATCAACTTCCACGCTGAATCGGCATTAGTGGCCGATACTGCCTTGCGTTCCCAACCTAATGGCACCGACAAAGCAATACAAAGCACTATAGATAAAATGATCACTGATCCTGCAGTTAAAGAGTACCTCAATGTGAAATTGAAAGCAGAACAACCGGCATTTTAAAAGCCAATATTATTCATCAAAAAAAAACCTTTCGAAATTCGAAAGGTTTTTTTTTGCTATTTTTTAACAGTCCACCTTTTCCTGCGCCATTCTGCCTGCTGCTCTTTCGTAAGAAAAGTCCAAGCAACAATACGACTCACTTTTTGCCCTTGAGACATTTGAATCGTTTGAACTTCTAACGCTTTAAAAGTCTTCAATGTTTTGTATACAATAGGCAAACTACTCTTTTTTGACAACACTGTAGAAAACCAAAAACACGTTGCAGGAATACTTGCCGACTGTTCTATCATCTTTTGTACAAAGGCCTCTTCTCCGCCTTCACACCACAATTCGGTATTCTGTCCTCCGAAATTAAGTATGGTTTTGTCTTCTTTTTTGGGATTTAAATTTTTCCATTTCCGCTTCGCTCTTTCTTGTGCATCAGCAAGCGATTTGTGAAAAGGCGGATTACAAATAGAGAGATCAAACCACTCTCCAGGCCTCACCACTCCACGATAAATTCGTGATTTCGAAGACTGCAACCTGCAATCAACAACATCTTTCAAAGCACCATTCGACTTTATTATTTTTTTTGCAGATTGAATAGAAACCTGATCAACATCCGAACCCACAAAACTCCATCCGTATTCTTTATTTCCAATAAGTGGATACACACAATTTGCACCCACACCAATATCCAAACAGCTAACACGTTTTCCTATCGGCACCACCCCCTCATTGCAGCTAGCCAGCAAATCGGCCATGTAATGAATATAATCCGCTCTTCCCGGAATAGGTGGACACAAATAAGTTGCTGGAATATCCCAAATTTCTACTCCGTAAAAATGTTTAAGCAATGCCTTATTCAGCATTTTCACAGCAGCAGGATCACTAAAATCAATGCTTTCCCCGTTCTCTGGATCTACTAAGATAAACTCACCCAACTCTTTACAACTTTTCAATAAACTTTTAAAATCATAACGCGCGCGGTGCTTGTTGCGCGGATGTAAATCTTCTTTTTCGGATAGCGATTGTTTTTGAGTCATTGCAATATTTTAAGCGAGCTAAATCTATATAAAAAAAGCAAGCTTATAAATGAATTATAATTATTGATGTCCTCCCTGTTTAGTCAACTTAAACTAGAGTTTTCGGGATGTTTAACGGGGGAGGTCAAATCCTCATGGATATATTTTAAATATGAAAATAATTTTTAACTGAAAATAATTTATTTTTTGTTCCTTTATAAACTAAAATCATTGATTAAAAATTTATCAAAAAAAATTATTCATTGCATAAATACAAATTATTTCTTATTCTGTACCTAGCCTTAGTGTTGGCGTATCAACTTCATCATATTACAGACAAATCTAGAGATGTGGATGAATTTGGCTCCATAATGGTCGGCAGCGGCTTCTTGGTAACCGATATAAATTCCCTCAACGACAAAACATTCAATCAAATTTTTTTTTTCAAAAAAGACAACCTGTCAGGGGTTTACGATGCTACATTGATAGCAGAAGGAGGCAATTGCATACTTTTTTCAAGCACCCTTCATTATTGGATGTTACTGACTGGGAAATCCATTGTAGGAACTAGAATTTTCTCTTTAATATTCTACATAGGATCAATAATTCTATTATACATTCTGGGGATCAAGTTGTTTGGGGATAAAGCAATTGCTATATCAAGTAGTATTCTTTTTGGCATTAATCCTGTAGTTATGCATTACGGAATAAATACACGATGCTACATGATGGCAACCTTTCTTACTTTACTTAGCACCTACCTTTTTTTACTTTGGAAGAATGAATTAACAAAACAAGAAGCAGCAGGGAAAATTACAAAAAATACTGTCATTTACATTTTATGCGCAAGCGCCTCAATATTAACCCATTACTTTTCTATATTCGTTATATTCATTCACTTTCTTTTTCTTTTTCCATCAATCATTAAACACAACAAAAAGCACCTTACCTCTTCAATATTCATATTTACCACTGTTACAATAATTATTGGATCTTGGCTAATAGGAGGAGGAATAGAAGGTTACAAAGAAATGCAAACAAATAATTCTTTTCACAAGGAATACGCTCATAAACAGAATAAAACACTCACTTTTATTCAGCCTACTTCATTAAAAAACACAATTCAATTCGGTTTAGATACATATTCTACTTGGTCTTACAATTATCAATATTGGAGATACTTTAGTGAAGGAGGCCGAATGCGCTACGTTGTTATCTTGCTATGTATACCCCTGCTTTTTCTTTCAGGAATAATTCTTTCTGCATTTAACCCTAAAATCTGGAAAAATCACACCTTACTTTTGATAATGTTATGTTTGATCTTTCCTTTTATGGCAATTTTTATGGCATACAATTCAGGCCACACAATTTCTTATGCATTAAAGTACGGAATAATGGCAACACCCTATTTTACCCTTCTTTTAGCTTACGGGTACTTTACTCTGTTTCATTTATCGAAAAAAAAAATCGTACGAAATATACTTGTTTCAATTGGCTTAATATTTTTGTGCAATGCTCTTGTATTAAAATTTAGCCCCCTTGCAACATTCGACAGTATAAGTATCGATAGAAATGAATTGGCAAAAATGAATACAAAAACACAACTCATTTTAACAAACTTAAATTATCCTCAAAACAAAACCATCGAATTTGGAACACCTTGGATGGCCTTGATTTTTAACTTTCATTTAAACCCGAGGCATATTGAATTTAAACAAAAAATCAACCCTGCTTTGAAACCAAATGAAATCTATATATCGGAAGGGGTAACACATGAACCTTTGTATTTATTTCCAGAAGGATACAATGGAAATGAAGCTAAGTATACAAAATAAATTACTTTGCCTCCAAAATTGAAATTCCTAAATTCTTCTCGATAAAGCGCATGTTTTTCATTTCGTCTTTGGTCACCAAACTCAGCGACAAACCATTTTTTCCGGCACGTGCAGTTCGACCACTTCTATGCGTGTAGTATTCCACTTGATCAGGCAACTGGTAATGCACCACATAAGACAAACCTTCCACGTCGATGCCACGCGCTGCTAAATCGGTAGCTACCAAAATTTGCAGTTTTTCGCTTTTGAATGCACGCATTACTCTATCTCTGTCTTTTTGATACATATCGCCTTCAATAGCTTCTGCCAAAATATTTTTAGCGATGAGTTGTTTTGCTAAATATTGAGCATTTGCCTTTGTTTTGCAAAAAATAACCCCACGGTTATCGCCTTGCACTTTCAAAAAACGAATCAACACATTGAATTTTTCCGATTGCTCGCAACTCACATATTGGTGATCAATTTGACGATTCACCACGTGGTCTTTGTCTATCTCAACCTTAAACGCATCGGGAGCCATATACTTACCAATAATATCCTTAATCTCCTTTGGCATCGTGGCTGAAAACAACCACGTGTGTCGATTTCCTTTGGTATGCGTCAATACCATATCCAACTCTTTTTTAAATCCCATGCTTAGCATTTCGTCGGCTTCATCCAAAACAATTGTTTTGACATCCGCAAGATCAATCGCTTTTCGCTCCAATAAATCAATCAATCTGCCTGGAGTGGCAACAACAATATGGGTAGGGCGATTCAAACGCGCAATTTGTATGTCTATTTTCTCACCACCGTACACTGCTTCAACAAAAATCTTGTCGCTGTATTTCGTAAACTTAAAAAGTTGTTTGGCAATTTGCTGACCCAACTCTCTAGTGGGCGACAAAATCAAGGCTTGTACCTTGTCCTTTTTCGGATTCACTTTCATCAACAAAGGCAATCCAAAAGCAGCGGTTTTTCCAGTTCCTGTTTGAGCCTGACCAATAAAATCGGTTCCTTTTTCCATCAAAAAAGGAATGGTCTTTTCCTGAATTTCAGTGGGTGTATTAATGTTCAATTCGGTTAATCCTTTTATTAAAGAAGCCGAAATACCTAAGTCTGCGAAGTTTGTCAAAATTGAAATGTATTAATAAGCGACAAAGATAGTGCTTCTTATTGTTAATATATAGTATAAAAGTTTTACCAGTAAAGCGAGAAAATAACTTACTTTAGAATACCAATACCCAATTCATGAGATTGCTAAGTCTATTCAAAAAAAACAATAATCGCAGTACCTACACAAGTCTTACGACACCCAAAAACCAATGGGAACAGCGCATTGAGAACTTGCAAGAAGTATACGGCAGTGATGCAAGAAAAATAATTTTCAACAAAAACTTCAATCTGCTGTTCTTTAAAAAGTTTGAATCCGCATTGTACTTGCGTGATCTTGACAGTACCGCTTCTTACCAGATTGAATTCAGCAAAAGAAACCCTGTTAGTTTCCCAGGGCCCTTCTATACCTTAGAAATTGAAAACAGCAAAACCGGTCAAACTGAAGCACCAAACAACATTCTTTGTGACGGAGAAGGACACGAATGTGTTTTCATGCAGCCGCGCAGCACAAAAGAATTGTCAAATGTACTGAGTGCCGCATTGCACGATCCCTTCGGTAGCTATGCTATCAATGGCAATGAACACTGGAATTTGGTGCATATAAGATCATGGTGGAAAAATAGAAACAAATTGATTGATACGCTCCGCAGCATTGACTTTGAGCGCAACAACAATGGTCAAAACTTGCGCTACATTGACTACTTGAATGGCGATGCAAAACTTGACCTGCAGCGTTATGCTTACTTTTTAGATAAAGGATGCTATCCAACTGAAGACATCACCGACTTGCCAATAATTGACTGATATTGCAGCGATTAATCTTCTTCGCCCACAAATCCAAACAGCACCTTTTTATTTTTTCGAGAAACCACAAAACGCCAAGCTGTTTCAATAATGCGACCATCAAAAGCTGCAATTTTAAAATAGGCGATTCTATTGCCACTTTCAAAGCCTGTTTTCAAAAACTCAATTTTTTCAATTTCGGTAAAATCAATACAGGTATTTGCTTCGCTTTTCTCAATACCTTTCAGCACAGCACCACAGTACTGCTCATTCATACAGCGCGCTGTATCATTGCCAAGTGCATTCACACAATGGCGATTCACGTACGCCGAATCGTAAAAAAACAACATGTCGTAAATATTTCCGTTCTGAACATAGGCCACAAAAGTTCGAAAAAAATTGTTTGTGTCTATTTTTTCAAATGGCAATACCGCTAGCCCCGCATCTTCATCATCAACGCTTGCTGCTGCCCCAGAAATCACTTTATAAGAGGTATATAAAAAAGTTTTGTGCAACTCTCCATCAGCTCCAAATGGTTGTTTCTCTTTGTACAAATTCCCTGTAAAATCAATACACAAACCTTTCAAACTATCCATATTCAAACGCACACTGTCGTTGGCAGGAAGCAACTGATAGCACTCGTCTTCACAAGTAACTTGGGTTGGATCCGACTTTACCCTGTTCCAGCCTTTACATTCACAAGAATCTGCCGCCAACTGAAATGAAACCGTGGTAACGTCTTCTTCTAAAACCTGAGAAGGCTGAGACGAACATGCATTCAAAGTAAAAAACAATACAAGTAAGCCACAAAAATGTGACAGCGAAAAAATATAGTTTGTGTTTTTCATGGTTCTAAACTTAAAAATTATACTTCACTTTTGAAAGACACAAAGCGTGCGCCGGCACTGAAATTCCTGCTTTCCCCCTATCACGAGAGTCAATTATATTTTTAAACTCTTTAATAGAAACATTGCCTTTCCCAACTTCTATAAGCGTTCCAACAATGGCCCGCACCATGTTTCGCAAAAATCGATTGGCCCTTATCCTGAATACCAATCCATTTTCACTTTCTTCAAATACCGCCAAGTGAACCTCACATAAAAAATGAGCTACATCGGTATTTACTTTCGAAAAACACTCGAAATTTTGAAAAGAAGGCAACAAAGCGGCAGCCTCCTTCATTTTTTCTACATCCAAAGGAAGCGAATAAAAATAAGCACTCTCGATGGCAAAGGGATCTTTTCTAAATGAAATTAAATACTCATACTCTCTATACTCAGCATCAAATCGCGCATGCAACGTTTCTTTAACTTGAAAAATACGGTGCACCGCAATGTCAGACGGCAAAAAACGATTGAGTTTGTGCACAAAATCCTCAGCACCATAAGGCAATTCATCAATATCAAAATGGGCGTAAAAATCTTTTGCATGTACCCCTGCATCCGTTCTGCCACAACCCAACACTTCTATTTCCCGCCGCAACATAACACCCAAACAGCGCTCCAATTCCTCTTGCACTGTTATGCCATTGAGCTGCCTCTGCCAGCCATGGTATTTTGTTCCACGATAACTTAAATGTATAAAATAGCGCATGGGTAAAAGTAAACATTTTATGGAGTATAGGATGATTTGGTAATTCGATGATGGGGTAATTTGATAATTTGGTGATGGGGTAATTTGGTAGCGGGGTGATTTGATGATGGGATGATTTGGTGATGGGGTGATGGGGTGATTTGATGATGGGCTGATTTGATAATGGGCTGATTTGATAATTTGGTGATGGGATGATTTGGTGATGGGATGATTTGGTGATGGGATGATTTGGTGATGGGGTGATTTGATGATGGGGTGATTTGATGATGGGGTGATTTGATGATGGGGTGATTTGATGATGGGGTGATTTGATAATTTGGTGATGGGATGATTTGATGATGGGATGATTTGCTTATTTTGAACTGATCGTAAATTTCATAAAATGCTTGTCCTAAATATTATTGCAAACTGTAAAACAGCCCAGTACATGCTTGTGGCAAGTGACAGGCGCAGTTGCAGAGAAGCAACTTTAACCATAGGATAGACGAAGCAATTTGCCTTCTACCCTTAAAAAAAAAACAAATTGGCAATTCATCCGATGAGTACATTATCAAATTAGCTACCTTCACCCAATGTACTTTTTCCTCATCACCAGTATCCTTTGTTCAGCCCTGCTATTTGTGGCATTTAAACTTTTCGAGCGCTACAAAATCAACACCTTTAATGCCATAGTATTCAATTACATCACCGCTTTCACAATGGCCGCCATCATCAGCAAAGGCGGAATTTTTTCAGTATTTAAAAATGCTGAATGGAAAGGAATAAGTATTTTATTGGGCTTCATTTTCATTGCCCTATTCAATGTCATGGCGCGATCATCGCAGGAAGCAGGAGTTGCCATCACTGCAGTTGCCAATAAAATGTCCTTCATTGGTCCCATCCTTTTTGGCGTATTTATTTTGCACGAAAATTTTTCGGTTTTGCAAACAGCAGGCGTTTTCATTGCAATTGTATCCGTAGTACTTACTTCATTTAGCGCTGACAAAAAAGAAGGTGACAAAAAATTTCTTTTACCCATTTTGCTTTTCTGCGGTGGAGTAGCGCTAGACACCCTGCTAAGTTTAGCACAGGCCAATTACGTTGACAAAGGTGATACACTTTCTTTCACAGGAAGTGTTTTCGGCATGGCTGCATTAATAGGTTTTTTAATTCTGCTTTTTACGAGCATAAAATCAAGAAAAATACCGCAGAAAAATGACGTTATTGCTGGATTTCTGTTAGGAATTCCCAATTTTTTATCCATCTACTTTTTTCTGCATTCATTAGATTTTGGCATTATGGACAATGCTCAAATCTTTCCAGCTTTCAACCTCAGCGTTATATTGATCAACACCTTAATTGGTCTGCTGCTCTTCAAAGAAAAACTTCGCTTATTCAACTACATCGGCATAGCACTCGCCATTGTATCCATCCTACTCATCGTTTTTATTTAAGTGAATAAGCACTTTCAATACCAAAGTATTGCCAAAGCAACGGAAGGCTGCTACAAGGAAAAAGGAAGCACTTTTTTAAGTTTTATTTTTCCGCTGCATGACGAAAGCGAAATCAAACTTATTCTCCCCAAAATAAAAAAGGAACACCCTGCTGCACGACACATCTGTTTTGCTTGGCGATTGGGATGCACGGGGGATAAATTTCGAAGTTTCGATGCCGGCGAACCATCGGGCACTGCCGGAAAACCCATTTATAACATGCTACTTTCAAAACAAATCACCTTTGCACTACTGGTTGTTGTGCGCTATTTTGGCGGTAGCAAGCTTGGTGTGCCAGGACTCATTCACGCCTACAAATCGGCAGCTGAAGACGCCCTGTCAAACAGTGAAATAGCAATCGATTTCGTAAAAGAATCCTTTTCCTTATCTTTCAATTTTGAAGCATTGAACAAAGTTATGCAAGTGTTGAAAGAACAGCACATTCCTTATCACAGCGAAGCTTTCAACCTACATTGCACAATGCAGATTACCGTACAAAAAAACCAAGTTGAGCTGCTTTTGAAACAACTAAATAACATTCCAAGCGTCTTAGTAACAGAAATTAACAAATGATTCGAATTATTGCTTTCGTACTTCTCTGCAACATGGCACTGGCGCAATCGCCAGCAGTGAGGCAGCACGATGCGCCAATAGACGAATACCGTTGCAGCACATTGCACTTCCCTGCCATCACCTTTCCAACAAAAAGTGAAGATATAGCCCTCTATTTAAAAAACCACATTGCAGCCCTCAACTCTCCCCGTACCACTCTGCAATTGCTTTATATCAAAGAGAGTATAGCAGGAAAGCACTATTGTTTTCAAGAAAAAATAGACGGCAAAGAAGTGTACCGCGCACAAATAAAGGTCAATGTTTTAAAAAACAAACAAAACACAGAGGTGCTTTCTACTGTATTTTCACCAGCGCTCTGCAGTACTGAAAACTGCGGCGACACCACCACTGCACTGAGCTTCATTGCGGCACAAACTAATGTTTTCGCTCAACGCATCAGCAACATCTATTACTTTCATGAAGACCGCTTGATTTCAGCGTTTTTAATTTACATCGAAAACACCAATCACCTCAGCAACCATTATATTTTGGCTTGCGACGGCAGTGTTGTAGCACAGCGCAATTTGCAAAGTTATCTCGGCAAAAAAGACAGTACTGCCATGATCAATATATTTAATCCCAGTCCAATTACATCTGCTCAATCCTTATACGGTATACCTTACATTGACAGCGACGATGCTGACAACTTTGCTTTAAATCAGCAAATTCAGCAAAAAAAAATTCTGCTTAAGTTTGAAAACGACACCTTCAAACTCGAAAACGATTATTACAAAATAGCTGATCTCGATGCCCCTTTCCATACCATTTCCTTTTCTAAAATTGATTCCTTCTCCTTTAATCGCTCGCAATATGAATTCGAAGAAGTCAATAGTTTTTACCATGTCAGCGCCTACCGTCAGCATTTAATTGATTTGGGCTTCGGTCCTTTGACCAATTTTCCTTTAGACATTGATGCCCATGCCAGCACCGACGATCAATCATTGTTCAATGAATTCACAAGCCCCGTGAGTCTTTTCTTTGGCGATGGTGGTGTTGACGATGCCGAAGACGCCGACGTTATCGTGCACGAATACGCTCATGCACTCTCTGCCTCTGCCGCTCCGTTTTCAAAAGTGGGTTCAGAAAGAGAGGCCATTGACGAAGGTTTTGGCGACTACGTTGCGGCTTCCTATTCGCGTTCCATTTCAAACTACAATTGGGAAAATATTTTCGATTGGGACGGCCACAATGAATTTTGGTCCGGAAGAACTGCTGCTTCCACCAAAAATTACAAAATCGATTTAACTGGAAACATCCACAAAAATGGCGAATTGTGGTCTTCTGCGTTAATGCAAGTGCAAATTGACATCGGCGCCAATATCACCGACAGCCTCGTTTTTCAAGCGCTCTACGCACAGGCGCCTAACACAAGTATGGTACAAGCTGCTCAAAACATTATCGACGCCGACAGTGCTTTATTCAATGGAAAACACCACTTAGCCATTTACAAACGTATGAGCGAAAGAGGTTTTTTTGACGACAGCACCAAAATTCTTCTCACTGATCAAGACATTGCTGTTTTCAACACCTATGCCTTTGTGCACAACCAAGCCATTACTGCCGCTTTCAACAAAGCAACAGCTGCTACCTTTGAACTTTTCGACTTAACCGGCCGTCTCATTGACTCACGCTCTTATACGCTCATCACCCAAACCGAATATAGCGTTGAAGACCTAAGCAGCGGGGTTTACATCCTAAAAATTAGCACCCCAACAAAGCAATTAAGCCTTAGGCTGTTGCGCTACTGATTCTTGTGTTTTCTTGTTTCACTTATTTTATTATCTTGCGGATAATTACCTGAGGGGGTATAAATTATTGTAATGAAAAATCTACTAGCAAAAGCAATGCTCGGCATTGCCGTGCTGTGTCAACTAGACGCATTTGCACAAAATGAACTGTGGTACTTTGGAGGCTGGCCAGGCAAAGGCGAAGGCGTATACCTCAATGGACCTTCCATAAACACAAGAGACAACGAATCCACAATTTTTTATTACGAAAGTGCCACTACCGTTTCTGACGGAGCTGGAAATCCTTTGTTTTACAGCAACGGAACTACTGTCTTTGATCAGTCGCACGCCATCATGAGTAATGGCTCTAGCTTGATGGGCAGTGCTGAACCTGGCGGAGCTGAGGGAAGCGGAGCGCAAGGTGTCGTCGCTATCAACGCGCCCGGAAACAGCAATAAATATTACCTACTCACTACCGGCGCAGTAGAACAATTACAGCAATGGGGTGGCACCAACAACGGCTTACGCTATCATGAAGTTGATATGTCAGCGCAAGGAAATGGCGCTCCGGGCAATCCCTACGGCGCAGTCACTGCAAAAAACCAATTACTCATCGATGGCATCACCACACCCATGGCGGAAATGCTGGCAGCAATTGCAGGCAGCTGCGATACCATTTGGGCAATTGCACACGGAGCCAACAACAATACCTTTTATGCCTTTGCCATTACTTCGGCAGGCATCAATACAACACCCGTGACATCAAGCCTTGGACCAACACTATCTTCTGTTAATTGGGACTGGGCGCGAGGTACCATTTCTTTTTCACCCCAAGGTGATCGACTCGCCATGGCCAGTGGCTTTGGTTTGCATCTTTTCGACTTTAACAAACAAAGTGGAAAAGTAAGCAACGCTAAAGCAGTTGATACACAATTGCCTTACTACGGTAGTGAATTCTCTCCCGACGGGCAAAAAATATATTACACGCAATACATCACTGGCGCAATGTATCAATACAATATTTGCACAAACGCCATTCAAACCGTTGATTTATCGGCAAGCTATTTTGGCGAATTGGTAAGCGCACCAAATGGAAAAATTTACTGCCCGTACAATGGCTCTAACCAAGGTGTAAGTATTGGCTTGGCCGAAATAGGCAATCCCAACGGCACATCGGCTGCCACATGGAATTATTCTACCAATGCGCACAGCACCGGCACAGGTGTTGGTCCAGGCCTGCCACAAATGTACTTTACTCCTGAATTTTTAAACAATGGTCCCGTTCAAGTCGACGTAACACGAACCCTTGCCGACACCCTGTGCTCAAGCGCTACTGCAACCTGCCTAGGTTTATTTGTAACACCTGCTGTCGCCGGAAACTGGAGATCACAACCCGCAGGATTTGTTGATTCGCACGGAGTATTTGACCCAAGTGTTAATGCACAAGACACTACTGTTGTGAAAATATTTTTTGGAATGGAGCCCTGCGTAAAAGAAGACTCTACCACCATCGTCGTAATCAATTGCTGCAAAATAATTGGCACCAATCCACCCGCTGGATCTATCTGCCCCAAAGACTCTATTGATCTAAGTGCAATGGTTACCGACGGTGTTGGCACCTGGACTATCTTTCAAAAACCAGCTGGCGTCAAAACAGCTATCATCGCTTCTCCTTGGTTTAAAACCAACCTTAAAACCGATCCGGGCACGTACAAAGTCAGCTTCAAGCTCAACAATCAAAACGCTGGTTGTAAAGACACTACTATTGAAAACATTGTGGTCAAAGCCGCTCCTACCCCTCCCGCAATTTTAAATGTAAACTTATGCGCAGAAGATTCAACAAACCTATCCGCTGGAGACGCCAACTACACCTATCTTTGGAATCCAGGGGGAGCCACAAGCAGCAGTATTAAGGTAAAAACATCTGGGAAATATGCCGTTAGCAAAACCTCCATCGCCAATGATTGTTTGAGCATTGACACGATAAGTGTGAGTGCAATAGCACTTCCTGTTGGCAGTATCGCCGACAGCTCTGTATGCGCAGGAGGCAGTATCAGCATCAGCGCCGGTCAATGGCTATCATACAAATGGGACAACGCCACAAGCAACAGCAGCGCCACTTTGAGCACCACCGGAAAGCACTGGGTTATCGTAGAAGGCAACAACCATTGCGAAGACACGTTATTTGTGCAAGTCAATGCGGGTCTTCCTCTGAACGTATCCCTAAACACACCTGGTGACTTATGCACAGGCGCATCACTTGACTTAACCGCTACTGTAAGCGGAGTGCAAGCAGCGCCATTGACGTACTTATGGGACAACAATGCAGGAGGCGCAAGCCACAACATTAGTACTCCAACCTTGCATCAGCTTGCAGTCACCGACGCCCGAAATTGCAAAGGCAGTGCTAGTGTGAATATCAAAGCAGCTGCAGCACCCGAATTTACTTTGGGCAAAGACAGCGCACTTTGTTTTGCGGAAGGAGCACTTTACAAAAGTGCTGTTTCCGATACGTTCAGCTCAGTGCTGTGGATGAACAATAGCAGCGCCACAAATATTGAAATCAACAGTGCGCAAAGCATTTCTGTTACAGTTTCCAACGGCACTTGCAGCAAAAGTGACACTGTACAAATTACAGAATATTGTACGCCATTGATTTGGGATTTCCCCAATGTAATAACACCTAACGGGGACGGCAAAAACGATAAATTCATTCCTTTTTTCGTGAACGACACAACGCTGCAAAAACTAAAGAAAATCTATTTCATCGTCTACGACAGATGGGGCATCAAAATGTACGAAAACCCTGCCATCATTGAAATCCCAACTTGGGACGGAAAATACAATGGCGACCAAGTAGCACCAGGTGTGTATTACTACGTGGTGCGCTGGACCGACACTTCAAATATAGCAGGTGAAAAAACAGGTTACATACAATTGCTGTAAAACAAAACAAGATGACCCCATAAAAAAGCCGCTATTTTTAGCGGCTTTTTTTATTAATTAAGAGGCAACAGATCTTTGATAAAAAAAGTTGTGCTTCTGAAAAGGAATAAAATAACCTACTTAATCTTTAAACTTTTTTTGATAGTGATTGCCTATGATTTCATAACCTTCACTTTTCCAAAAACCATTTCCTCTTTCATTTAGAACATAACAATTCAGCTCTGAAGCAACGCAACCCTTTGACACTCCGTAATTGTAAATCCACTGCATCAATTGCCTTCCTATTTTTTGATCTCTATAATCTGGATGAAGCACTATATTATCAGGTTCAATGTGCTTTCCAACGTAGTACTGGGTGCGAATCCATAAGCCCGAAATACCAATTAACGTTTCATTTTTAAAAACACCAACGCATTCATATCCTTGCGAGATCATTTCATTAAGTCTCAACTTCATAGTTTCTTCTGAAATCGAAGAATTTAATTGTTGAAGTAATGGCACAATGGAAAAAATATTTTCGGCCGGAATTATTGAAAATGTAAGCATAAAAACAATGTGGAATGGATTCTAACAAATAAGTTCTACCCGATTAACTTTCGTCAAAATTAACTAAATTTAGAAGGAAGGCAATCAACCATTTTATTGCTATATTTTAGTTTAGCATTTTTTAATGATTGCAAATTGTATGCAAATAAAAAAGGGATTCAAACATTAACTGCCTAAATCCCTTGCTGTATTTGTGATCCCGACGCGATTCGAACGCGTGACCTACTGCTTAGAAGGCAGTTGCTCTATCCAGCTGAGCTACGGAATCATTTTTTGAGAGTGCGAATATATTCATTTATGCGTAAGGTTCAAAATAAGTACTGATTTTAGTCTGCACAATTGTATCCAACAGAAACGAAATCATCAACAAGAACGTCCTTTTAACGATGCTTTGTTGAGAACTAAAAAAAATGGAACCGCATTTGCAAGCAATCAAAGCTAACTTTGAACGTAAAGAAAAATACCCATGCAAAAAACATTCATCATTCTCTTCTTTTCCTCAGTAGTGCTGCTTTTTTCATTCACAGGAAAAAAAACTGCCGATAAAGTACCAAACAATCCTCCGCCATTTTTGACCGATACCAATGCGCTTTGGGTGGACTCTATTTTTAAAACATTGACCCTTGATCAAAAAATTGCGCAACTAATAATGTACCCCGTGTACACAAAAAAAGACAGCAACCACCGCAACGACATCGCCAAACTTGTGAAGCAATACGGCATTGGCGGCATTATCTACATGCAAGGTGGTCCAGTGCGCCAAGCCAACTACGACAACTATCTGCAAGGAATCAGTAAAGTACCCATTCTTACTTCTATCGACGGCGAGTGGGGCTTATCTATGCGACTCGATAGTACACCTTCCTTCCCACGTGAAATGATGTTGGGCGCCATTCAAGACAACCATTTGATTTATGAAATGGGGCGCGAAATTGGCCGCCACTGCAAAGAACTCAACATTCACGTTGATTTTGCACCGGTGATTGATGTAAATGTTAACCCTAAAAACCCAGTAATCAACAACCGTTCTTTTGGCGAAAACAAAGTTAATGTCGCTCAAAAAGGAGTGGCCTACATGCGCGGATTGCAGAACGTTAAAGTATTGGCTTCAGCCAAACACTTTCCTGGACATGGTGACACCGATACCGACTCACACGTTGGCCTACCGGTCATCAAACACGACAAAGCGCGTTTGGATTCTATTGAACTCTACCCCTTCAAAGCCCTAATCGACAGTGGTGTTGGCAGTATTATGGTCGCACACTTGTGCATACCCGCCTACGACAAAACCAAAAATTTAGCGTCAACCCTATCACCCCACGTTGTACAGAAATTACTGAAAACGGACCTACATTTCCAAGGTGTCACCTTCACCGATGCCTTGAATATGAAGGGCGTTAGTCAATACTATCAACCCGGTGAGGTGGATGCCAAAGCGCTGTTGGCTGGAAATGACATCTTGCTTTTTTCGCAAGATGTTGGCAAAGCCATTACGCAAATAAAATTGGCCATCGACAAAAAACAAATCAGTGTTGGCGAAATCAATAGAAGAGTGAGAAAAGTGTTGGCGCTTAAAAAATGGGTGGGACTCGATCATTATACCCCTATCAGAACCGATAGTTTATATGAACGCATCAACTCGCCATATGCCGACTTGTTGAACCGAAAATTGACAGAAGCAGCCATCACGCTCATTAAAAACAATAACAACTTACTTCCTATTGCGCGCGTTGACAAACAGCGTTTTGCCAGTGTATCGATCAGCGACGGAATGAAACGCAACGAGTTTAGCGAAACCTTAAAAAACTATGCTAAAGTAGAACACTTCGACATCGCTAAAACCCCTACCGATACTGCAAAAAAAACACTATTGCAGTCATTGAAAAATTTCGACGTCATATTTATTGGCGTGCATGGCACCAACAACAGTCCAAGCAAAAACTTTGGCATCACTGCTGAAACCATCGATCTCATTGCCGAAATATCAAAAAATCAGAAAGTAGTGTTGGCACTATTTGCCAATCCCTATTGCCTTGAAAGTTTTGAAGGCAAAATCACACCTGAAGCAATTGTCATCAGCTACGAAGACAATAAGCTTACTCGCGATTACACGGCGCAACTGATGTTTGGTGGAATTGGCGTGTCGGGAAAACTGCCCGTCAGCGGTTCTTCTTCTTATCCTTCAGGCAGTGGTTTATCCACAAAAAAAAAACGCCTTAAGTATTCCATTCCCGAAGACGAAGGAATGAATTCGGAGTATTTGCGCAAAATTGACTCCATTGCCTACGAGGGAATCAACAACAGAGCCTTCCCTGGCTGCGAAATACTGGTGGCACGCAACAACAATGTTGTGTTTTGGAAGGCCTACGGAAAGCAAACATACAATGCCAAAAGCAATTTAAATAGAACTGATATTTACGACCTTGCATCGGTTACAAAAGTCACCGCCACACTACCTTCTTTCATGCGATTGGATGAGATGGACTCCGTGAATTTAGAAATGAATCTGTGCGATTATTTGCAGTACGTTGACAGCAGCGACTGTATCAACGTCAACCTACGTGAAATGCTGGCCCATCAGGCGAAATTGATTTCATGGATTCCGTTTTTTAGAAATACGATGGTGAACGGAAAACCCGACACCAACATATACCGCGCAAGTGTTTCCGACTCCTTCCCTATTTTTGTAGCCAACAATTTGTACATGCGCAAAGAATATTTAGACAGCATGCGCCTCCATTTGGTGATGACTCCTCTCGCAAAAGAAAAACACTACAAATACAGTGACCTCGGCTACTATTTCTTAAAAGACATCGTAGAGAAATATTCAAAAACAACTTTGGATCATTTCGCCGACAGCGTGTTTTATCAGTCATTGGGCGCTACAACCCTCACTTACCGTCCGCTTGAAAAATTCCCCTTATCATCCATCGTTCCATCTGAAATTGATTCAGTGTACAGAAAACAAGTCATTCACGGCATCGTGAACGACCCAGGTGCTGCGATGATGGGTGGCGTTGCTGGTCATGCCGGCTTATTCTCCAACGCGAATGATTTAGCCAAAATGTTTCAAATGTACTTAAACAAAGGCCGCTATGGAGGCATTCAATACATTGATTCAACGGTACTCGCCGATTATACGCGTTGTCAATTTTGCGACCAAAACAATAGACGAGGCGCGGGCTTCGACAAGCCGTCGGGCGACAACAATGGTCCTACCTGCATGGGCATTAGTTCATCAAGCTTTGGACACTCGGGCTTCACTGGCACCTTTGCGTGGGCCGATCCCGACAAAGAAATTGTGTACATTTTTTTATCAAACAGAACCTATCCCGATGCCAACAACACCAAGCTCACAAAAATGAATATCAGAACGCGCATTCAAGACGTGATTTACAAAAGCATTGAGGAAAAAGTATTTTAATAATATTACTTCGTCAATTCCATAGTACATGTGATCGGATAGTGATCCGACAAATGGTGACTTAACGTTTTATAATTCGAGGAGCTAATTTTTTCGTCGTGTAAAATATAGTCGATTCGCAACAATGGCAATTTACCTGCATAAGTCTTACCAAAGCCTGAACCACTTTCCACAAAAGAATCATCCAGTTTTTGCGTAAATTCATGGTAAGCATAAGACGACGGTGGATCATTCAAATCACCACACACAATCACGCGGTATGGAGATGATTTAATAAGTGTAGCAACCGTATCAACTTGCTTTGCTTTTGCGATGTATGCATATTCAAATCGTTTCAAAATTCCTTTTGAAGCTTCTGTTGAAGGAATAGCATTGTTTTCAATAATTTCCCCTAAGGCCACTCTTTCCTTTTCACTAAAGCGAAAAGAATGCAAGTGCACGTTGAAAACCCGAACTGTGTCACTATTAATGTTGATGTCGCAATACGTTGCAAAAGGGTAAGCAGGATCAAAATAAAACGACTTCTTGTTCACGATCGGATAAGCCGAAATAGTGAACAACCCCCATTTGGTGTCGTTGTAAAAATCTCCCATTTCATTGAGATACACGTGCTTTCGCACGCTATTCGACAAAGGGCCAATCACATTCCATTTTTTAGACTCACGACTGTAAAATTCTTGAAAACAAACAATATCGGGTTGCTCACGTTTGAGCATTTCAAGAATACTATCGCGCACCACACCACGCTTTGCAATTGCTTCATAATAATCAAACAAGCGGGAGTTGAATGACATTACTTTAAGTCCTTTTTTTTCTTCGTACTTTGAAAAATTGAATTGAATGGCGTGAATCAAAGTTGGTACCGCAACAATCATCAAACAAGCCGAAGGCAATATCCAGTAGCTTTTGGCAAAAAACCAAATCAGAACAAACACCAAATTCACAATCACCAATACCGGAAAAAGAAGTCCACAAGCAGCAATCATCCACGATGTTTCGGGCGATACATTGGTGGCTAACAAAGACAGCAAAAATGCGGCAGCGGCCAAAACATTCAGTACAACAAATACTATTTTAATAAACGTTTTCAACTATTGGCGACTCGATTTATTTAAAAACTCTTTTTCTTCTTTACTCAGACTTTCATACCCCGATCGTCCGATTTTATCTAAAATTTGGTCTACTTTTTCTTGCATTTTTGTTTTGCTGAAATTATAATCTTCGTCTTTCATTTTGCGCACTTTGCTGTGCGACACATAAAGGCTGTTGTCTTTTTTCTTGAACCACGAAGACATTGTTTCCAACGCACGTGCAAAACCACGCGTAATATCTTTGCCTTGAATATATTGCTTTGCCATAAAAAAACCAAAAGCAGATCCGGCAATGTGGGCAATGTGCCCACCAGTGTTGCCATCATAGAATTTCACCAAGTCGAGTCCAAAGATAATTAAACCCAAATAGCGCAACTCTAGCGGAAATATACCAAACAAATTGACAATCATTTTTGGCGCATATACACAACAAGCAATAAAAATAGACATCACAGCAGCAGACGCACCTAATGCCATGCTACTTCCACCTTCAAAATATGGCAAGAAAGCAGAGGCAACAATCAACGCTGCGGCACCCGACAAGCCTCCCATCAAATAGGTAGACAACAATTTTTTTTCTCCGAAAAAACGCACAAACAATTGTCCTGAAAAATACAACATCAGCATATTGAAAAGCAGATGAAAAACATCCACATGCGTGAACATGTGCGTAATAAGCGTCCAAGGCTTGAATACAAGTTCCGACAATTTAGAGTGCATCATCAGCCACTCAGCCCATTCCGACATACTCGCCGCCAATCCCGGATGCACTGCCCTTGGGGTAAACAAACCGCCCACAAGCCCTAAAATAAGCAAGACGACAAACACCGCTACATTCACATAAATGAGCTTAACGACCATGTTGCCGTCTTTAAAATTGCGTTGGATATCTTCTACAAATCCGCTCATGCTACAAGATAGTTTTACTTTTCCAATATTTAATCAACAAGAAACCAAAGATTGCACCACCAACATGGGCGAAATGCGCTACATTATCTCCCGCTCGACCTGCGATACCACTGAATAATTCGATAGCCCCATAAATCAAAACAAAATACTTGGCTTTAATTGGAATCGGCAAAAACAACATCAGCAATTCAACATTTGGAAAGAGCATACCGAAACCAGCCAACAAACCAAAAAGAGATCCTGATGCTCCCACCATAGGCACGTCCATTTGCGCTTGCACTTCATACAAACCATAAGTATCAATAAATGGTTTTAATTCGTAGTGTGTAATGGCCAATTGCAAAATAGCTGCACCAAATCCAGCCACAAGGTAAAGAATCAAAAACCGTTGTGGTCCAAGTCTATCCTCCAAAGCAGCACCAAACATATAAACCCCCATAATATTGAAAAAGATGTGCATCAATCCCCCGTGCATAAACATGTATGTGAAAAGCTGTAAAGGTTTGAAGGTCGAGAATCCGAAATAATGCAAACCAAATTGCTGTGTCATGTCGTGCTCATCAAAAATCATAAACGTTAATACAAACATCAAAACGTTGAGGATAAGTAAGTTTTTGGTAATGGGAGGCAAAGGTCTTTGCAGCATATTATTTAAATTTTTCTGATAGTTCGTAAGCATCAATATTCCAAAGCGTAGCATTGCCATTGGGATCAACCGTTGGTTTTTCACACAAAAACAATTCACTAACGAGCGTTTGCATCTCTTCACGAGAGAGCGATTGTCCCGATTTAATGCACGTTTGATTCGCCATGGATTTAGCGAGTTGATCGCGTTGGTCAATTTTTTGTGATTTTTGCTGCTTGAATTCCTCGAGCAAGCCTTCGAGTAAAACTTTGGAACTCACATCGGAAATATCAGCAGGCAAGCCATTGACAACAAAAGTGTTTTTCCCAAACTCACTAATATCGAAACCAATTTTAATAAAATCATCTTCCAATTCCTTCATCAACTGAAAGTCGGCTGGATGCAGCTCTATAGACTCAGGAAACAAAATTTGCTGCGATGCACCTTTGTTGTTTTTCAACAGATCAACAAAATACTCATACAATATTCTTTTGTGGGCGCGGTGCTGATCAATAACCAAAAGACCATCATCAAAGGAACTTATAATGTATTTTTTTCTGAATTGATGGTAAAAACCCGAATCACTGGTCGCTGTTTCAAAAAGTTTTGCAGGCTCTGGAACAAACTGCTGCGGCACTTCCTTTTGATACATCTCTGCCCATTGCGTTTGGTTTTCACGAACTGCAGGGCGCCCTGCTTCTCTAAACGGATTGTAATTTGGATCAACTTTGATCGTAGGCGCCGGAATAAAGTCACCGCGATTGGGCTCCAAAGCATTGTCAAACAATGTTTCGCGCTCAAAATCCAAAGATGGCGCCACACTGTATTTGCTCAATGCTTGCTTCACCGATGCGCGCACGATGGCATACACCGATTTTTCATCTTCAAACTTTATTTCTGTTTTAGTGGGATGAATATTGATGTCGATACTCGACGGATCTACCTCAAGCACGATAAAATATGAAGCAAATGAATCTCGCCCCAAAAGTTCATCATAAGCATTGCTAACGGCGTGATTCAAGTAGTTATTTTTTATGAAACGACCATTGACAAAAAAGAATTGTTCGCCACGTGTTTTCTTTGCAAATTCAGGTTTTCCAATATATCCCGAAACTTTTACGATAGTATTATTGTCTTCTTCTACGGGCACCAAACGCTGGTTATAAGATGCGCCAAAAAGCGCAACAATGCGCTGGCGAAAAGATCCTTTTTCTAAGTGGTAAATTTCGTCTTCGTTGTTGTGATAGCTGAAAGCAATTTCAGGATGAACCAAAGCAACACGCTGAAATTCATCAATGATATGACGAATCTCCACTGAATCTGATTTTAAAAATTTGCGACGCGCCGGCACATTGTAAAACAAATTCTTTACACTCATGCTCGTGCCATCAGCCATGGCACACACCTGTTGATCAACAAATGTTGATCCCTCCATACGGATGTGCGTACCCAATTCATTTTGCACTTGCTTCGACTTCAAATCAACATGTGCAATCGCAGCAATAGACGCCAAAGCTTCCCCCCTAAAACCCTTTGTAAGAATACAAAACAAATCATCGGCTTTGCTGATTTTTGAAGTGGCATGACGCGCAAAACTCATTCTTGCATCGGTGTCACTCATTCCCTTGCCATTGTCGATGACTTGAATCAGCGTTTTACCCGCATCTTTTACAATCATTTGAATCACTGTGGCTCCGCTGTCAATGGCATTCTCCAAGAGCTCTTTCACTACAGAGGCAGGGCGCTGAACCACCTCACCAGCGGCAATCTGATTCGCTACAGAATCGGGCAGTAATTTAATGATGTCAGACATGCTGCTAAAATACCAATTTATGCGGATATGCCAATATATAGAAGGGATTTGTGAAACATTATCGTTGAACTATTATACCTCTGCAAATAAAAAAAAAGTTAATGCTTTTTCATCATTTTTAAGAGGATCACCCTTTCGCTAATCACTATTCCTTATATTCGCAGCGTGAATCAATACAAAAAAGTCGCCTTTTACACCCTCGGATGCAAATTGAATTTCTCTGAAACCTCTACCATTGCTCGTGGTTTTGAGAAAGGCGGTTACGCCAAAGTGGAGTTCGACGAACATGCTGACATATACATCATTAATACCTGCTCGGTCACTGACAACGCTGACAAAAAGTGCAAACAAATAGTAAAAAAAGCACGCAAACAAAATCCCAACGCCTTCGTTGCCATCATCGGCTGTTACGCGCAACTAAAACCACAAGAAATCGCTGCAATTGAAGGAGTAAGCCTTGTGCTTGGAGCCAACGAAAAGTTCAACATCCTAGAACACGTTGAAAATATAGACAGAGATACTTCCACTAAAATATTCGAAGGAGCAATTGACCAAGTTTCTGATTTTCATCCCTCTTTTTCCTACGGAGATAGAACCCGCACTTTCCTGAAAGTACAAGACGGCTGCGATTACTCCTGCTCCTTTTGTACAATTCCTTTGGCACGTGGAAAAAGTAGAAGCAACAGCATTGCTAAAACCATGAAAGTGGCAAAAGAAGTGGCTGAAAGTGATGCTTTAGAAATTGTGCTAACAGGTGTAAACATTGGTGATTTCGGCAAAAATAATGGCGAAGATTTTCTTGGTCTTGTTCACGAACTTGACCTCCTGCAAGGCATAGAGCGCATCCGTATCTCTTCTATAGAACCCAACTTACTCAGTCCTGATATTATTACCTTTGTGGCGCAGTCAAAAAAATTCGTACCACACTTCCATGTACCTTTGCAATCGGGCTCTCCCGACATACTCAAAGCCATGCGAAGACGCTACAAAAGAGAAATTTATACAGATAGAGTTGAAAAAATAAAAGCAGCAATGCCGCATTGTTGCATTGGTGTTGATGTCATCGTTGGTTTCCCCGGAGAAACAGATGATCATTTTATGGAAACCTATCATTTCTTACAAGAAATCGATATTTCTTACCTTCACGTATTTACATACTCTGAGAGAGACAACACTCATGCGATTGAACTGAAAGGCATTGTAAACAGCAGTGACCGTGCGAAACGCAGCAAAATGCTGCATATCCTTTCTGATAAAAAAAGAAGAGCTTTTTACGAGCAAAACATTGGCAAACAAAGCACCGTTTTGTTTGAGTCTGAGCGCGATGGCGAAATGATGTATGGTTTTACAGACAACTATGTTAAGGTAAAAACGCCATACGATGAGGCATTGGCAAATCAAATCGTAAAGGTGACGCTTACAGAAATAGACAGAGATGCTATTATGAAGTGCACACTCCTAGACTGAGCAAAATTGATGCTGGCAATACAAATCAAAAAATAAAATCATTTACGGGGATTCAAACGTTTGCGCACCATCTTTTTGACTTTTATTTTCTTCCTTTTTGACAATGGTGTTTTTACCTCTGTCGCCAACCCTTCTTCAATTTGCTGCACACTGGGAAATTCCGCTTTGAATTCCTTTGGCAACTTCTCCATCAGCTTGTAATCAGACACACCAATTGGTGACTTAATGCCATGTAAAGCAAATTTGACGCAGGTATGATCAGACGCTCTGCACAACAACAAACCTATCGTTGCTTTATCGCCTTTCCCCTTTACAAGTTCATCAACAGCATTGATGTAAAAATTTAATTTTCCAGCATACTCTGGTAAGAATTCACCAATTTTAATTTCAACAACTACAAAGCGATATAAATGAAAGTTATAAAATAGCAAATCGAGCACACGATCGGTTTCACCCACCTTTATATGGTATTGATTGCCAACGAAAGCAAAACCCTTTCCCATTTCCAATACCAATTTCTTCACATTATTCAGCATTGCCTTCTCTAAATCAACTTCTCTCAGTTTTTCCCCCAGACTTAAAAAATCAAGTAGATATGGACTCTTAAATGTTTCATTGATTAAATCATTTTGGGCAGCAGGAATAGTACTTTTAAAATTATTGATAGTCTTTCCCTGGCGTAAGTGCAATTTACTTTCTATTTGATGTACCAAAACATTTCTAGACCAACCGTTTTCTATTGATTTTTGAATATAAAAAATGCGCGCATCAATTTGCTTTACCTTATCCAGCAAGGTAATATGATGATACCACGGCAATTGCGCAAGCGGCACTTGCGTAATTGCATGCGTGTTTTTTTTTGAAATTTTTGCCATTTGCGCAAGCGGCACTTGCGTAATTGAAAAATGTGGATATGCGGCCGAAAATGTCTGCATATAAACCAAATTTCTTTGAGATAACCCATTCATATCAGGGAATTCACGTTTCAAATCAATCGCTAATCTAGCAACAACTTTTGCTCCCCACCCCTCGTTTTTTCGTTGCGCTAAAATTACTGCACCGATTTGCCAATACAACTGCAACATTTGTGTGTTTACTGAGAGCAAAGATCGATGTCTAGCCTCTTTAATAGAACTTTTAAGTGTATTCAATACACTCGTATAATTTTTGGCAATGTTTTTTCCCATTTCGGACTATTTTTAGCATCAAGAAAAAAATCATTCCATTGCTTAAAAACCATAAAGAGAAACTTGAATAACAAATATCTGCAAGCAAATACAGCGACACATCAGCGGAAACAATAAGCAGTCCTTCTGACTATCACAGGAAGAATAATATTTTAGAACAACATTGTTGACAATTCAAACACGTGCAAACTTTAGGCGACCCTGAAAGGACACACTGCTGAATAAATATTACAAACAATAATGTAGCTATTAATTGAAATACAAATCAATGCACCTGAAAAAAACTATTTCTGTAGGTGCATTTGATACAAACGAGCACAAGCCATCGCGTCACTCAGTGCATCATGGTGATTCAATGTGATAGAATGCTCACTACAAAGCGCTGCCAAACCTTTTCTAAAAATCTTATACGTACACTGCTTCTCATATTTCACTTCAGCTAAATCGTAAAATTGAAGCACTTGTTTCAAACAAGAAAAATCAAAAGCACCATTGTGCGCTACCACCGTTTGATCTTCAAAATAGACTTTAATTTGTCCCCATACATCTTCAAACTTTGGAGCATCTATGGTTCGCTCAGGTGTAATCCCATGCACCTTTACGTTCCAATAAGAATAAAAATTATTGGGTGGATAAATGAGCTGATTGAAGGTTTTTACTACAACGTTGTTCTCCACACGCACCAAGCCAATCTGACAAATACTGGAGCGACTGCCGGTGGCCGTTTCAAAATCTATCGCAGTAAAATCAATTGAACTCATAATACATCAAAAATGTAGCATTCGAATGGTATTCAAATAAAAAATCCACTCGTTTAGGAATGGATTTTTTATTTGAATTTAAATTTTATTTATTGTTTTTCCAACACCAAAGTGGCAATGGCTGCGTTGAATGTTTTACTAGGACGCATTACTTTATCCGTTAAAGAGTTGTCTGGTTTGTAATATCCACCGATGCTTTGTGGCTGACCTTGTACAGCCAATAATTCAGCAACAATTTTCGTTTCATTGTCACTTAAATCTTTTGCAATTGGCACAAACAAAGCTTTCAATTCTCCGTCTTTGTTTTGTTCAGCCAATGCTTGTGCCCAGTACAAAGCCAAGTAGAAATGAGAACCGCGAACGTCAATTTCACCAACTTTTCGAGAAGGAGACTTATCGTTGTCGAGAAATTTGCTTGTTGCAGCATCTAAAGTTTCAGACAACACCAATGCTTTTGAATTGTTCAAAGTTGTTCCCAAGTGCTCTAAAGATACAGCGAGCGCCAAAAACTCACCCAATGAATCCCAACGCAAATGCCCTTCATTGATCAATTGTTCAACGTGTTTAGGAGCTGATCCTCCAGCGCCAGTTTCAAACAATCCACCACCATTCATCAACGGAACGATAGAAAGCATTTTTGCAGAAGTTCCCACTTCTAAAATCGGGAACAAATCTGTGAGATAATCGCGCAATACATTACCAGTTACTGAAATGGTATCTTCTCCTTTCACTATTCTTTCCAATGAGAAATTGGTCGCTTCTACGGGATTCATAATGCGGATATCCAATCCTTTGGTGTCGTAATTTTTCAAGTATTTATTTACTTTTTCAATCACCTGCAAGTCGTGTGCTCTATTGCTGTCTAACCAAAAAATAGCAGGTGTTCCTGTTGCTTTCGCTCTATTTACGGCCAACTTCACCCAGTCTTGAACCGGTGCATCTTTAGTTTGACACATTCTAAAGATATCACCAGCATCAACATTTTGCTCCATCAACACTTTACCTGCAGCATCAACTGCACGTACCACTCCTTTGCCAGCAATCTGGAAAGTTTTGTTGTGAGAACCATACTCTTCGGCAGCCTGTGCCATCAAACCAACGTTAGACACACTGCCCATCGTTACCGGATTCAATGCTCCATTCTTTTTACAGAAATCAATTGTTGCTTGGTAAACACCTGCATAAGATCTATCTGGAATCAAAGCCTTTGTGTCTTGTTGCTTGCCTTGTGCATTCCACATTTGTCCTGAAGTACGAATCATTGCCGGCATTGAAGCATCAACGATTACGTCAGAAGGAACGTGCAAATTGGTAATTCCTTTTTCAGCATTGACCATCGCCAAAGCCGGACTGTTTTTGTACACCTCATCAATGGCTGCTTTTACTTCTGCTTCTTGTGCATGACCAGCAATTTTAGCATATACATCAGCGAAACCGTTTTTAGTATTTACACCTAACTCTTTGAATAGAGCTGCATATTTTTCAAATACCTCTTTGAAGAAAACATCAACGATGGCGCCAAACATAATAGGATCAGAAACCTTCATCATCGTTGCTTTCAAATGCACTGAAAACAAAACGCCTTGTGCTTTGGCATCTGCAATCTCTTTGGTAATAAAAATTTTCAAAGCGCTGATGCTCAATACCGCACTATCAATAATTTCTCCCGATAACAATGGTGTTTTGTCTTTTAAAACAGTTGTTGCGCCTTCGGCTGCAACAAACTCTATTTTCATGTTTCCAGCTTCTTGAACCGTAATTGATTTTTCACTTCCGTAAAAATCACCTGAAGGCATGCTGGCTACGTGTGTTTTTGAATTGGCCGACCAAGCACCCATAGAATGCGGATGCTTTCTTGCGTAATTTTTTACTGCTTTTGGCGCCCGGCGATCAGAATTACCTTCACGCAACACAGGGTTCACAGCTGATCCCAAAACCTTAGCATATTTAGCTTTGATTTCCTTTTCCGCATCAGTTTGTGCATTTTCTTGGTATTCAGGCAGACTGTATCCTAGAGACTGCAATTCTTTAATCGCTGCTTTCAATTGCGGTACTGATGCAGAAACATTGGGCAACTTAATAATGTTTGCTTCAGGGGTTTTTGCCAATTCGCCCAACTCCAATAAATCGTCTTTGATTCTTTGTTCAGGCTTTAAGTATTCGCCCAAGTTAGAAATAATTCTTCCCGCTAAAGAGATGTCTCTCGTTTCCACTTCAACACTTGCCGGAGCCGTGAAAGCCTTTACAATAGGAAGAAAAGAATGAGTGGCCAACATTGGAGCTTCATCCGTCAGGGTGTACAAAATTTTAGATGCTTTTGTCATATTATTTCAACTTTAGCGGTGCATCAACGCTCTTGCGGTGCGGCAGCCGTGAACTTATTTATAAATAACGATTGTTAGTAGTTTCGCAAATATAAAAATTATATAGAAGGAGAAGGAAATACGAATGTTTTATTTTAAAGACAGCAACAAGAGCCGCTTAAAAACAAAACATCAGCCTATTTTTTTGCGAATGGCCTCAGCACATTTTTGTCCGTCAATAGCGGCCGACATAATGCCCCCAGCGTATCCGGCGCCTTCAGCGCAGGGATAAAGACCAAGCACTTCAGTGTGTTCAAAAGTTTCTTTATTGCGCGGAATACGAACTGGAGATGATGTGCGCGACTCTACAGCATGCAAAACAGCGTCATTGGTCAGATATCCTTTCATCTTTGTGCCAAAGGCCTTCAAGCCTTCCTGCAATGATTTCGCAATCACAGGAGGCAATACTTCTCGCAAATCTACCGATGTGATACCTGGATGATAAGAGGTAGCAGGCAGTGTGGACGAAACTTTATTGTTCGTAAAATCCAACATTCGTTGCGCCGGCGCAGCTTGCGTGCCTCCACCCAACAAATGAGCGCGCTCTTCAATTGCTTGCTGATAGTACATTCCAGCCAGCGGACCGTGTGCCTTCGTATCAAAATCAGCCACTTCCAAAGCCACTACAATTCCTGAATTGGCGTATTCATTGTTGCGCTTTGAAGGCGACCAACCATTGGTCACCACCTGATTTTGTTCAGTAGCACAGGGCGCAATGATGCCGCCCGGACACATACAAAAAGAATAAACAGGCTTCTCCGTGCTTTGATGCACCAAACTGTAAGAGGCCGGCGGCAAAAACGCATTGCGCTGGTCGCAATGGTACTGCACCCTGTCAATCAGCATTTGCGGGTGTTCAATGCGCACCCCCAAAGCAAAAGGCTTGGGCTCAATGGCAATTCCGCGCAAGTGCAGCAATTTAAAAATGTCGCGCGCCGAATGTCCGGTAGCCAATATCAAATGCTGGGTAAGCAATGTTTTTTCATTGTTGATCTGTATTCCTTTCACCGCATTGTTCTCAACAAAAATATCGGTGAGTTTTGAATCAAAATGAACTTCACCGCCACAGGCAATAATGTATTCTCGCATTGCCTGAATGATGACGGGCAATTTATTGGTTCCTATGTGCGGGTGGGCATCGAGCAAAATATCTTCAGAAGCACCAAAACGCACCAGCGTTTCTAAAACCTGATTCACATCGCCTCGCTTGTTTGATCGCGTGTACAATTTACCATCAGAAAAAGTACCTGCTCCACCTTCGCCAAAGCAGTAGTTCGACTCTGGATTGACGATGTGCAACTTACTAATCGCCGCTAAATCACGCCTTCTGTCGCGCACATTTTTGCCACGCTCAACAACAATAGGTTTTATGTTGAACTTCAGCAATTCAAGCGCTGCGAACAAACCTGCCGGTCCAGCGCCAACAATAACCGCATGCTGAGTGCTTTGTATTTTTTGAGGAGTGGTGTTTTGATGTTCTGCAGCAGGCGGCATTTCATCAACATACACTTCTACTTTAAGTTGATATACCACATTGCGGTTTCGCGCATCAATAGACCGCTTCAACACCTTTACATATACCGGAACATCATCGCCAGTAAAAAGTTGTTCGCGCGCCAAAGCAACATGCGCTTCCGCATTATTCATGTCTTCAGGCGATACGCGTATGTCGATTGTCTTTACCACTTATACTATCCTTCAAATGAAAGTGACAAAACAAAGCACTTCGAGGTGACGTACTCAATTAAATTGGTATAGGGTGTTCCGTCGGAAATCATGAGGTTGTTAATGCCGTAATTCAAAATGATTTGTGGCGTGAATTTAAAATACTCGAAATACAGATCAAGACCAAATCCAACGTGGTACGAGAAGTCCCATGGGTTCAGACGAATGACTTTGGTATTGCTTTTCTCCACGTTCTTAAGCGAAGCCATGTCGAAAGCAGCTTTAAAACCAGTCATCACAAAGGCGCGCCCGTTATTTACCCGCTCTGATTTGTATTTTATACTGACGGGGAAATCCAAAAATGTTGACTCTACCACTCTCTTCTGACTCTCCAGTACCTTAGAATTCAACATCACGTTGTATTCAAAATCGCGCTGGCCAAAAACCAAAGCAGGCACAAAACGCAAATCAAAACCATCGCCTAAGTGCAAATCGGTAACAATACCCAGATTGAAACCATACTGCCCCTGAACCTGCGCCGAATAAATAGTATCGTTGGTCAACAAACTTGGTTTGTATTTAATGTTAACGTCAAGGTTGTTGACCCCAAAATAGAAGCCAAAATGAAAAGGACGCGTTGATTCAAACCCAGGTAAATTACGTGGTCTCGGCTTCTGTGCTGAAAGATGCAAAGGCAATAAAAAAATCAACAAAATAAAGGAGACAATATGTGAACATGAAAACTTCACCTTACTTTTGAGCGAGATATATTGTAGAAATACCAAAGCTTTGCGGATAAATGCCACAGCTATTAAAACCCACTTCTTTCAATATCGCGGCAAAAGCCTCGCCATCAGGAAAAGCTTGCACTGATTCAGGAAGATAAGTATAAGCAGAAGCATCTTTAGAAACCATTTTACCAATAGTGGGCAGTATTCTTTTAAAGTAAAAATTATAAAACTGCTTGATGGGAAAGCGTTTGGGTTTTGAAAACTCAAGCACTGCCACTTGACCGCCGGGTTTTAACACACGGTGCATTTCCGACAAGCCCTTTTTTAAATTCTCAAAGTTACGCACACCAAAACCAACGGTGATGGCATCAAAAGTATTGTCTGCGAAAGGCAAATTTTCAGAGTCGGCAACCATCAATGTAATGCGGTCGTTTAATTTTCTTTTTTCAATTTTCGAAATACCAACCGATACCATTCCTTGTGAAATATCAATTCCTGTTACCTTTTCAGGATTTAAGCGCAAACATTCAATGGCAAAATCACCTGTTCCTGTGGCGATGTCAAGCATATTTTTAGGTCCGCGCGCTTTCAACAACTTTATGGCCTTTCTGCGCCAAAGCACATCAATACCCATCGACAGCAAGTGGTTTAAAAAGTCATACCTAGCGGCGATGTTGTTAAACATAGTGGCTACCTGTTCCTTCTTAGAACCGCCTTCTTTACCGTATGGTTTTACAACTGTTTCTCCCATGCCCCAAAAATAGATAAAATATATCAACATCAGAAGGAGCTGCCTTAGTCAAGCAAAACACGTCATCAACCAGAAAACGTTTTCGTTGAAAACTTAAGAGAGGGCTCGTTTTTGATATTTTTATTTTAAATGTATATTCACAGCGAAATAAGTCTTACTTAAAAAAAAAGACTGGTATCAACACAAATTATTTTAGCGTAAACCTTTTACATTTAACCCTTTAATCGTTTTAAAACATGAGTTCTGAAAATTCACAAACCAAATGGGGCCAGTTTCTTCCCTTAATTTCGGTCTTCTTCTTTTGGGGATTTGTTGCTGCGAGCAACGATATTTTGATTCCTGTATTCAAAAAAGCATTTGACTTAACCCAAGGCGAAAGTCAATTGGTGTCTCTTGCCTTTTATGTAGCCTACACCGTTGGCTCTATATTGTATATGGTGGTGTCATGGTTAATCAAAGAAGATCTTACGAATAAAATTGGCTACAAAAACGGCTTGGCTTTAGGCTTAACGATTTCAGCCATTGGAACATTGTTGTTCTACCCAGCTGCAAACACGGGTTCATTTCCTTTGATGCTTTCTGGTTTATTCATTGTTGGACTAGGATTCTCTCTACAACAAACGGTTGCCAACCCTTTAGCGATTGCTTTAGGCACAGTGCAAACAGCATCGCAACGTTTGACATTGGCAGGTGGTATCAACAATTTTGGAACAACCATCGGACCATTGATTGTAAGCTTCGCTATCTTTGGTGCAACTGCTGCCGAAAGTACTGATGTAAGTGTAGAAAGCGTTAAAGGACCTTACCTTATCTTAGGATTGGCTTTCTTGATCGTTGCTGTCATCTTAAAATTTTCTTCTCTTCCTGACAAACCAGCCATTGCTGAAGTAAGTGCAGCCGATGCGCTTACCGAAAAAAAGTCAGCCCTACATTACCCACAATTGGTAATGGGTATGATCGCCATCTTTTTATATGTTGGTGTTGAAGTAGCTACAGCAAGTAACCTTCCTGCTTACATGGAAAAAGACTTGGGTTTCAAATTACAAGATATTGCTCCTTACGTTTCTTTGTACTGGGCGAGTTTAATGGTAGGTCGTTGGACAGGTGCTGTTGAAGCATTCAACCTTAAAGCTGGCATGCAAAAGATTTTCAAATTCTTGGCGCCATACATCGCTTTTGGTGTTTTCTTAATGGTAAACGCTATTGCGAAACATGATTTGACTCCTTTCTATGTTTACGGATTTGTTATTTTGATATTGATAGCTGCTGATATCGCCAGCAAAGGAAATCCGGCACGAATGCTTTTAATCTTTTCAGTACTCGGCATCGCTGCGCTCTTAATAGGAATGTCAACTTCAGGTATGACCAGCGTTTATGCTTTCACGAGCGTCGGATTGTTTTGCTCTACTTTGTGGCCATGTATCTTTACCCTTGCGGTGAGTGGATTGGGCAATAAAACTAGTCAAGGCAGTAACTTCCTTATCATGATGATCATGGGTGGCGGTATTATCAGCTGGTTACAGGGCTTTATCGCTGACGAAACTACCATTCAAGCAAGTTACATTGTTGGTGTAGGCTGTTTCGCTTACCTCGCTTTCTACGCATGGAAAGTAAGTGGTATCCTTAAAAAACAAGGCATCAACTTCGATACTAAAATATCTGGTGGTCACTAAATAAACCTCCTTTCAATATAAAACCCACAAACACTCGTTTGTGGGTTTTTTTATGCCTGATAGAATGCAAATAATGAATTGTATTACATTGTCACAGCGCCGCTAATTATCAATAAAGCCTTAAGCTTAAACATCCCTAACACTTTCTTTTCGAAAGGAAGGACGCAGGGATTATAGTACTCAGCAATGCAACATTAAAGCCGTTAATTACAATACACAACTGCAAGAAGCACAACAACTACGGTATTGTAATTATAAGTGCTGCACTAGAAACCAAAAGGAACAACTGCTGCCAATTGCAGGATGCAAGCGTCAATAAAAACACAGTAAAATCAATTAATCCAAACAATACAATTAAGCCCCTTTTGAAGTCTTTGCGAAAAGTACAAACACAAAAAAGCCCTCTCCATGCGGAGAGGGCTTTTCAATTTCAGTAATCGGCTAACTACTTAACCAATACTTTTTCTGTGTGTTGACCAGCAGCACCAGTGAAAGTTACAAAGTACATACCTTCAGAGAAAGTAGCAACATTGAATTTCAAATTTTGAGAACCTGCTGAAACATTTTGAGAAAGAACAACTCTTCCTGTAATGTCAGTCAAAGCAACACTTACATTTTCTTGTGCTTCAAAGTTAACGTTCAATACATCGTTAGCTGGTGAAGGAAAAATTTTGAATTTAGACGCTGTAGTCAATTCACTAACTGCATCTGAATTACTAACACATGATTTTCCACCTTTAATTGAATGAATGGTAACTGATTGATCAACCAGTGCAAGTGGCTCCCAATTTGATTCAGCAGAAGCCAAACCAACTACAGTAATGCCCAAACCACTTAATTTTGTTACATCAAATCCTGCATTGTAAAGACACTTACCACCAGCGTAAGATCCATTTGTCTTAGCCAAACAATTTTGTTCAGACAAAGCCCAAGAAGTTCTGATTGCAGAAGACAAATCTAAAGTGTAGGTTCTGCTTTCGTTAGCAGCCAATGCACCTGTACCTAAACTTGTACCATTTGCATCAGCATTTACCATTTCAGCATCAGCACCAGTTGTTCCATTACTTTGGAAATCAAAAAACACTTCAACACTTGAACCAGCTCCGTTTGTCAACATAATTTCAACTTTGTTTGACAGTGGCGCACCTGCATTCGTCAAGTTTACAAACGCAACTTTACTTCCAATTGAAGCTCCTGTTGGCGTCCAGTTAGCTCTTGCACGGTTCACTTTCAATACTAAATCACCATTTCCTGATCTTGTTCTTTCAACGCCTGAAGCAATACATTTTGCTTCTGAAGCACAAGCATTTGCTGTGTCAGTGCCATGATCTTGTTTACCCCACCACCAAATACCATAATCATTAGCTCCAACAGTTGCGCTGGCACCAGCGAAATCTTCAGAGAAGCCATTTGGACAAATAAGGTCTTGTGCATTTACGCTAAGCGTAGCTACGGCCAAAGCCGAGAGTAGAATTCTTTTCATTAATAGTAGTTTTTAAAATTAGTATAAACAGTAGTGGGGTAAATTACGGAATAATATTTTTAAAAGTCAAGAAAAATATTCAACTGATTTTTAAAAATTAATATGCACAGGGATATTCGACGGAAATATACCGAAGTGTAGCAGTATATTATCAGCAGCCAAAAAGCAACCATCCAACAATGCAATCAATCATTTTTTTAAGGAATAGCACTATCAATAAAAAGCATAGACATGCTTTTTACCGAGATCTATGTGCTTGCAATCAACATATATGCGCCGATACCAAACACAAATGTGATCTTGAATGTAAGCAAACAATGTATATTGAAATAATTCAAAACAGGGACAGCGACCATATTTATTTCCTTTTCTTTTTTTATTTTCTGGGCGCTGTCCCTATTTTTTTTATTTAACAAAGGAATTGGTACTGTCTGGTTTCGGACTGAGTGCTTTGAAATGATAAATTTCATTCTTAGTTTCTATTGTATGTATAGGTGGTACTAATGGTACCTGTTGCTGTTGGAATCGTTTTGCTTAAAAGCTGATTGAGCTTATTGTAAGTTAGATTTGAGGTGTGGTCCATTGCATTGTTAGGATTCACTTGGTCGGTGAGTCGGCCGTAGGCATCGTAAGTGTATTTAACAGTGCCCGCATTCTTATCTATCATTTGTGTTTTATTGCCTTGCAAATCATAGCTCAAATTCACCATTGCTACGCCACCCATACTGACTGAAAGCAATTGACCGGAACTCAAATAGCTGTAATTCAAAGTACCTCCATTATCAGTCGCAATTGTTACAAGTCCTGTGGCATCGGTCACCTTAGAACTATTGCCTTGAGGCGACGTGATAGCTACCGCGTAGCTACTACCATCTGTAGAGTAAACATAAGAGGTAGGTGATGCCGACAGCACACCATCTATTGTAGAACTGGTAAGTCGGTTTAAATTATCGTAAACATAGTGCGTGAGTACAGGCGTTGCTCCGCTAAAATAAGGCAATGCGCTAAAACTCACATTTCCTAAATTATCGTAAGCCGTTGCATCGTAAGTATCTTGAAAGGACTGGGTTTTACTGATTTTTTTTCGCCCAAAGGAATCGTGCCATATTTGCGTGGTAGGACTTCCAGTAGAACTTGCCTGTTCGTAATAAGTGGTGGAGATGGCGCTAACACTGCTGTTGTCACCACTGCGAACATCCCAAACAAGGCTTTTGTTTACCACTACACCTGTAGGTAAGGTGCTTGAAGTCAATCGACCAAAACCATCGTAGCTATAAGTATTGATGAGACCTGTAATATCCGTTGCTTTGGTCATTCTGCCCAAACCGTCGTATTCAAAGTTTTGACATTGACCGAGCGCATTGCATTTTTGCTTAACGTTTTGCCCTCTGTCGTCGTATGCCACTGAAGTACTTTGCGCTTCTGGAATTGGCGCGGGAGACAATGGCGCCGACACTGTTTGGGTAAGCATTTCTCCAAATCCATTGTAAGTATATACGGTATTGATTTGATGCGGATCACCCGGATCATTGATTTTTATTCGCAAATTCCCTTTGGCGTCGTAGGCCGTAAAATTCACGCGGCGTGTTATTGGTGATTGTCCTGTTCTGGTAGAAGTAACCGAAGTAAAATCAGGTGCAAAAGGAATCCAGGTACTTCTTGCTGAATAAGCAGCAGTGGTGACTGTGATATTCAAGGGATCGTTGACTTTAACCGTTGATTGTGTCACATTGCCATAAGCATCGAAAACATCATTACTGCTTACAACTGTTGTGCCTTTTAAATAGTCACTGCTGGTTGTTGTTTTCAATTGACAAGAATAGCGTGGACTTTGGCCAGCAATAACAGCACAGTTGTAAGTAAAGTTTTTTAGTGAAAGATCTTTACCCACGGGACCTAAAAGCTGCGAATGAATGAAAGATGGCACCAATGCAAATATTTTATTATTTGCGTCAACTACCAGTGATGACGAACTAAAGGTTGCTATAAATGAAGTGCTATTGAGCGCAGTTGTTTCATTTGTTAATAAAAATCCTAAAAACCCTTTACCTTGTTTGTGAACAATAGCATTGTAATATAGATATTTGCTTGTACTTGTTCCTCTGTTACCGTTGGGTGTGATTTTCGACGAAACCAAATAAATTGGAAAAGTGGCTGTATTTAAAGGATATGTTTGTGTAATTGTTTTACTATAAAACGAAGAGCCGCTAGTCATCGTCTGATAAACAAACTCACTTATATTATGATACCTTACTCAACAATCTTTCAGTGCTGTTAGCATTAAAATACAAAGTGGTAATAGGTGCAAAAACACTTTGATACAATATCTCATCCCCCATCCCATCTCCATTAAAATCACCCGAAGGCGGGAAATTAGCACGATTTAAAGTGGTAGGTATTGCAGTTGACTTTTTCGTGAATACACTTCCATTAAAATAATAGACATCTACCTGAGACGACGACGACGAGCCATTAACATAGATGTTGTAACCATAAAATATATCCGCCTTACCATCGCCATTGTAATCGCCAATCTTTAAAAGATTATTTCTGAAATCAGGATTGAAACTTGTAAAAGGAATCGTTGAAAACCCTGAAGTAGTACCCAATGAAAAACTCAGTTCTTGGATACCTGTATTGTTGATGGTCAGTAAATCCGTTTTTCCATCACCGTTAAAATCTCCAGGCCAGATGTTGTGGTAAACCGTGGGATAACCGCTGGAGTATAATGGACTCGATACAGCGTTACTACCGTTGTCAGCGAAATCATAGATACTGGTCGTTAAATCGTTCACTGACATCAAATCACTTTTACCATCTCCATTGTAATCAACAACATAAATAAGTGGTGTATTCACCAATGGCAAAATACTTGAAGTATTGCCTATCGCCCCGCTCACTTGTCGTACAATATTCTTACGCGGATAATAAATGAAAGCAGCAAATCCATTGATTTGATTTGTAAGCGCAGTTAAAAAATCGGTTGCACCATCACCATCAAAGTCGCCCGTAAGCAAGGCATTTCGCCCAGGATAAATCGTGTTGTAAGCAAGGTTATTCGATGAATTTATCTGTTGCCCATATGCCTTTGCTGTAAAACTGCCATTGGATTGAGAATAATAAATCCACGTTTGATCAACAACAATATTGACCCCGTCACTACTGTGCTTTTGTGTCAAAATGAAATCACTCCTTCCATTGCCATCAAAGTCTCCATTAAGTAAATTCAATCTATCAATCCCTCCTTGCCAAGGCAACATGAGCTCACAATTTGCTGGTATATCAGCATCATACAAAGGAGTTGTGGCGTAAGTATTGTTTCTTGTCCCTTGATAAATTGTGATATGATCGTGGTATCTGATTGGGGTTGCACCAGTAGTTACAATTTTAACACGCGCCGACAATATATCTGAAATACCGTCTCCTGAAAAATCGCCACCATACACATCATATTCTGTGTTCAATGGAATGACTGGAGATTGTACCTGCGTCGTACTAGTTGCCTGTCCGTACATAAACTGTGTTGCATTCAACTGACTTCCATCAGCACCTGTTTCAGTAACTGAAAACAAATATGAATACATGTTGTAATTGTAAGTGAAATCATATTTTCTAAACAACACACCACCACCATATACCTGTATACCAGACATAACGAGATTACTTCTCACCTCTTTACCCGCCGAATATACAGAACTATGGTCTGCGCGGTCATTGTATAAAAATTGTATTTTATTATATGCTGGCAATCCGCCATTCAAAGTATAAAGTATTTGATTCAACACCATTTGTCCGTTGTCCATTTTGTACAAATACTGCATGCTGTTGCCATTCAAATCAGTTACTGAACTCAAATACCAGACCTGCGCTGTAGTGCCATCTGTTCCAACAAATCTTGAAGCTGCATCTGCTCCATAAACCATGGTGTTTCCGTTTTTAGAAAGCACAGTAAAAGTTGCAGGTCCACTGCCTGACGAACCATTTGATGTTATTTTAGAATACGACTCCTGTTCTGTTCCGTAAACTGTTGCATCTACTCCATTCGCTCCTCCTGTTGGAATAAGACGCATTCCATCCATCACAAAGGCATCTGAATTGTTCATTTGAATTCCCAAAACTTGGTTATTGTGGTATATCGTTTGCCCATTCCTAGTAATGGCAGATACTGCACTTAAATCCCAACCCATCCCTAAAAGGCCATTGCCTCCCTGACTATTGTAATTGATACTCACTGAAGGCATCATACCGTTGGTGCCTTGCGGAATAGCAATTGGAATAGTATAGCTCGCACCACCTGATCCAGTTACCGATGCCACTCCCTGAGTCAAACCAACTACATTACTTGTTCCCAAAGGTCTTTGCGTAATGTCTGTACCAAAAGAAGGTGCACTGTAACTTGCATCTCCAACTACCGTTTGATCAATTTTATAATCCCCTATCTGACCTACTGTGGGTTTATATTTAAAGCCAGGTTTTAAATCCACCATATCTCTTGCAATGCGCAAAGGACTTCCGCTTTCGGCAGTGCCTACAACTATGTTCGTTTGTGCAACAAGATGCTGAAGGAACAAGAGCTGCAGAGCAAAGAATATTTTAAAAATGTGTTTCATTTTAGTTAGCTAATAATGGTGAACAAAAAATAGCGGGATTGAAAAATGTATTTAAAATCGTAGAATTCTATTTATGATTTCTTGACGATTTTATAGTCTTGATATTTGCCTTTTGACAATATGCGCAGAAGGTATTGCCCACTGCCTTCTTCAGAAATATCAATGGTTGTTTGCGCTGAAGTAAAATTTCCGCGCTTAATTTCCTTGCCCATCATGTCGAAAAGTTGATAGCTTTCATTGTCGAAAGTAGTCAAGGTTATGTTCAATAATCCGAAAGTTGGATTGGGATAGACCAATACCACATTGTGCGGAATACTGTCAATCCCTTCGAATTTTTGTGCCACCTGATAAACCTGCATTACTCTTTGAACACGGTTTCCCGACTGATCGTAAGTATAATTGAACTTGTAATTATCGACCATTGTTTGTGCCTGGGCCGAAAAACCAAAGCACAACACACACAAAACAAACAACATTTTTAATAAAGACTTTTTCATCGTTTCTGTTTTTTATTTGTTTTGCAAAGCTTGTACTTGATTTTGGAGGGCTGTGTTTTTTGCTTCTACCTCTTGCAATCTTTTATTGATGGCGATAATATATAAAGACAACTCTTCGATTTTCTCCATTTGCTTTACCTGCATGTCACCAAGCGCTAAACCGTTTTCTTTGACTTCAGCAGCAGTATTGATGTTTGGAAGATGTTTGTTTTCAGTGATGTATTTATCCAATTCAGCCAAAGGCATAAGCTTGTATTCTTTATCAAACACATAATCAGGGAAATTACCACTAACAGGCAATTGAACTTTAATTTCAGCGGCATATAAAATCCCATCTCCTGCAATTTTAAACTTATCAATTGACACACCTGTGGTTCTATCGTCAAAGGTAAGTGCCATCTTCCCATTGGGATCTTTATAAATTCTAAACACACTATTGATTACATTAGTGTTCTTTTCAAAAAAAACTAAATCTCCTTGATTGGTATTTGATTGAAACGCAATATCCGCATTATTGGCTCCAGTAGTACTTAACACTAAATTCGCCTTAGAAGTTGAAGTCGCATCTGCAAAAAAGACATCACCTTGCACCTCCAATTTATGTGTACTTGCAGTACCTCCTATGGTGAGATTCTTTGATGCGAACATATTTTCTCTAACTGTCAATGGCTGTCCACCAATTTCTAAACCAGTAAAAGTAGGAGCATTAACCAAACCAAAGTACCCATTTGGAAGAGAGGTACTACCTTTAAATATTAATTGCGGGTTAAGAATATTTACAGTTCCACCCATATAAGGAATGGCATAAGTGTAGTCAATAATAATATTACCACCAGTGACACTCAGTTTTTGACTTGGCGTATTTGTTCCAATACCAATATTACCCTTCATATACGATATGTCATTCGTCACATTTTTTTTGCCACAAAGACGAAAGCAAAGGATCTTTCCAAGTTGCATTACCCGATGCATCAGAAGTCAAAACAAAATTATTCATAGCTCCAATGCCATCAAACTTAAGTGTTCCATTGACATGTAATGCTGCCGCTGGTGATATCCCTATCCCTAAATTCTTTCTTACATAAGCATCGCCATCTCCTTTTGACCAAAACAAATCATGACCACTATTGTCTCCCACATAAAAGGCATAAGTACTATTCAATATGCTTTTTGATCTTACAGCCAGAGTGTAATTCAAACCACTCAAGTTTAATCCATCAGCTCCACCAATGAGGGCCTCTCCATTGGGAATTTGCAATTCTGCTGTTGGTGTCAAAACCGTTCCTATTCCAACTTTAGAATTGGTGGTCAATGGGTTGGTTCCAACCCATTGTGCATTAATAGTTGTGCTAACGGCAATAGCCGATAGGCATAAAATAAAATTTTTCATTGAA
>Ga0114969_10000158_pt1 | contig 55906 bp, 55 predicted proteins | sample M_130807_MF_Meta_FD_87316 | JGI IMG/M metagenome (GOLD analysis project Ga0114969, IMG submission 87316) | Freshwater microbial communities from Lake Montjoie, Canada to study carbon cycling - M_130807_MF_MetaG | ecosystem: Environmental > Aquatic > Freshwater > Lake | place: Lake Montjoie... | reverse complement strand
GCCATTCGCCAATTGGTCGAAGGCATTCGCAATGATGTTGAGTTTCAAACATTACAAGGCGTTACAGGATCAGGAAAAACATTCACGATGGCCAACGTGATTCAACAATTGCAGCGCCCCACACTAATTTTAAGTCACAACAAAACTTTGGCGGCACAGCTGTACGGAGAATTCAAACAGTTTTTTCCCAACAACGCAGTTGAATATTTTGTATCCTACTACGACTATTATCAGCCCGAAGCCTACCTTCCTGTAACAGGAACCTACATTGAAAAAGACTTGTCGATCAATAAAGAAATTGAAAAACTACGCTTGGCAACCTCGTCCATTTTATTGTCGGGTAGACGCGATGTTATTGTGGTTTGCTCGGTGTCGTGTATTTACGGAATGGGAAACCCGGCCGACTTCACTGAAAACACCTTCACCATTAAAAAAGGAGAAGTCATTGCGCGCAATAAATTGCTGCGAAAGTTTGTCGACAGTTTGTACTCACGCACCGAAATGCCTATTGAAAGAGGTAATTTCAAAGTGCGCGGCGATACTATTGATATTTTCCCCGCCTACCTAGACCATGCCTATCGCTTCAGTTTTTGGGGAGATGAAATCGAAGAAATCTATGCTTTCGACCCCATTAGCGGACACAAAATAGAAGTCGTTGAACAACTCACCCTCTATCCTGCCACCATCTTTGTAACCAATAAAGAACGAATGAATGGTGCGCTGTATGAGATTCAAGACGACATGATGAAGCAGTACGAATTTTTTAAATCGGAAGGCAAATTTATTGAAGCGGAGCGTATCAAAGAACGCGTAGAATATGATTTGGAGATGATGCGCGAATTGGGCTACTGCTCAGGCATAGAGAATTATTCACGTTATATGGACGGACGCGTGGCCAATTCACGCCCTTTCTGTTTGATGGATTATTTTCCGAAAGATTTTTTAATGATTATCGACGAGAGCCACGTCACACTTCCTCAAATTCGGGCGATGTATGGCGGTGACCGTTCACGAAAAACGAACTTGGTTGAATATGGCTTTCGCCTGCCAGCCGCTCTTGACAACCGTCCGTTGAAATACGAAGAATTCGAAACGCTACTCAACAACACCATATATGTCAGCGCAACACCTGCCGACTACGAACTTGAAAAATCAGAAGGTGTTATTGTAGAACAAATCATTCGTCCAACCGGCTTACTCGACCCATTGATTACCGTGCGCCCTAGCCTGAATCAAGTTGACGATCTGCTCGAAGAAATTGACGAAACCGTAAAAAAAGGAGAACGTATTTTGGTCACCACTCTGACCAAAAGAATGGCTGAAGAACTCACCAAATACATCGCCAACCTCAACATTGCCTGTCGCTACATCCACTCCGATGTTGATACGATGGAGCGCGTTGAAATCTTGCGCCAACTGCGTATGGGCGATATCCACGTACTGGTAGGTGTTAACTTACTGAGAGAAGGCTTAGACTTGCCCGAAGTTTCTTTCGTTGCCATTTTAGATGCCGACAAGGAAGGCTTTTTACGTTCTGAAAGATCGCTGACGCAAACCGTAGGTCGGGCGGCGCGAAATGTGAACGGACGTGTGATCATGTATGCCGACAAAATCACCGAGTCGATGGAAAAAACCATCAACGAAACCAATCGCCGTCGCGCCATACAACTTGCTTACAATGAAAAACATGGCATCACCCCTACCGGCATGAGCAAAACCCGCGAAGAAATTATGGAACACAAATCAGTTCTCAATTTCCAAAACAAAAAAGTATACACTGAACCAGCCAAACCCGCGCTGGCTGCCGACCCTATTATTGCGTTTATGAGTGCTGCACAACTAGAAAAAGCAATTGCACAAACTCAAAAAGCAATGGAAAAAGCCGCCAAGGAATTGGACTTCATGGCTGCGGCAAAATACCGAGATGAGTTATTTGCAATGAAGGACAAGTTGAAAGAAAAAACAAAATAAGCAATGTATAAAATCACAATGTGTACAGCTGGAATACTCTTAATCGCGCTCGGCATAGCGCTAAGTCTTGGCATTACTATTTACGCATTAAAGGAAAAAGATGATTTCGGTTTTGTGGGATTCATCATTAGCTTCGCACTTGCAGGAATAGGAATTTACAGCTTCAGAAAAGGCTTAAAAGAAAAAGTCCGCAATTGAAAAAGAACCACTCTTAAAAGCAAAATTCACACCTACTTTTACCTCTTCCTCAATAGCAGTAAAATGAAAATACCGAATCGTTTTTTTCAATATTTCGAAAAACACCCCTTGATCTTGTTCTGCTTGCTGCTGGGCAGTTTGTACTTTATTTTAGATTTCCATCACATCTTATTTCTACGCCCGCAAGGCATTCACTTCATTCGTCAAACCGATGGACTTTCATTCGTCGCCAACTACTACAAAAACGGTTTCCATTTTTTTGAACCACAAGTTTTCAATTTGCAAAGTACCGATGGAAAAGCGGCTTCTGAATTTCCTATTCTATACTACCTGACGGCACTAAGCTACCTTCTCTTTGGCGAACATGAATTTATATTAAGATTGCTCACGCTGAGTATTGTTTCATTCGGTTTCTTCTTCCTGTTCAAATTATTGATACTATTGCTAAAAGACATTTTTTACGCCATTGTTTTTTGCTTTCTATTTATTTCCTCCACAGTGCTGTTGTACTATTCCAATAATTTTTTGCCTGATGCCAGCGCCATCGGATTTACGCTTATGGCGTGGTACTACTTCTTCGCATCCAGAGCAGTGCAAAACAACAAAAAACTTGTTGCAGGTTTTGCCTTTTTTACTTTGGCTGCATTATTAAAAGTGACCTTCTTCATCCATCCCATAGCTGCTGTACTTGCACTATTGACAGCAGATTTTGTCGTACAAAAAAAACCACTAAAAAGCATAAAAAATAACGCAACAGCATTTACGCTCTTTACACTAAGTTTTATGCTCGTGCTTGCGTGGAACCTCTATGTATACGACTACAACTTTACAAACAACAACTCTATTTTCTTGGTGCACGCGCTGCCAATTTGGAATATGACACAGACTGAAATGGACATTGTTTGGGACCACATGCACTATTACTGGTACAACAAATATTATTTTCAAAGCACTTTTCACCTATTTGCTTTGTTGACCTTGGGAAGCCTTTTCTGCTATAAAAAAATGAATCTTTTTTTCTCAATATCCACCTTGTATTTAACATTGGGAAGTCTATGTTATTTTTTTCTGTTTTTCGCACAATTCAAATACCATGATTACTATTTTATCGCTCTAATTCCAGCTCTAATTTTCATTGTTATCAATGGTTTTATCGCCTTTCAAAACAAATGGCCCGCCATTTTCAAAAGTATATTTTCAAAACTGATCTTAGGTACCATTTGCCTACTTAGCTTAAATTATGGGGCAAGCAAATTGAAAGCACGTTATGAAAACAAAGAATACATTGCAGAAATTGGCTCAGTGCTCACAGAAGCAAAAAATAGCGTAGACAGGCTGAACATTTCAAGTGAGGCCAAATTCATTGTGGTGGGCGACCAGAGTCCTAATGGCGGTTTGTATTTCCTTCAACGACAGGGATGGAGCGTTCCAGACACTTCTGTAGAAAGTAAAAATGTCATTCAAAAAGCCATCATCGATGGCGCTGAATATATCGTATTCAAAGATGAGAATTTCAAAATTTCTAAATACAGCAAACATAAAATCGGAGCTCAAAAAAACTTACTGCTCTTTCGTTTACAACCTTAAACATCCTTTTCAATATTGCGTGTGATGCTCAATTTCTGTCAGCAATAGTGCAATCTGCAATTTTAAATTACGTAAACGCGAACCCATTGTATGCAGTGCTAAATGCTGTTTCCCGTCCTTCTCGATAGACTCCACACAATCGTAAAGCTTTTTGTTGCCGCACATTTGAATGATAGGTTTTATTTTATGTGCCATCGCACCAACAAAACCCCAATCCTCCTTGTGCAAGGCCGCCTCCATCTTAGCCAAATCCTTTGGGATTTCGGCTACAATCATCCTCTTGATTCTTTCACCCAAAACATTATTACCATTAACATACAACATCAATGTGTTGTAATTAAATAGAGACTCCTCTTTCATTTCAAGACCATTATTTATTAAAATGCAGTCAACGTTAAATACCCGTTTCGAACAGAAGTAAGGAAATGCTTAACCATTTAAAAAACCATTTTAATTCTTTGGATCCCCCATACGCTTCTTTCTTTCTTAATTTGCGCAAGACATGCCCAACTTTGCTACGCATATTTCCCAACGCATCTTCTCCCTTAAGCACATAGTCAAAGGCACCACATTGCATAGAACGAACAACGATTTTCAAGTCATCCAGTCCCGACAGCATCACCACTTCAGCTGCAGGTACTTTCTTTTTAATTTCGCGCAAAACCTTTATGCCATTGAATCCACATTTATCACCAGCTGACAAATCGTAATCAAGTACAATTAAAAATGGTGCCAGGTAGATGTTGCTCAAGCATTCTTCACCCGTCCTGAAAGTCATTACTCTTGCCTCCGGAAGCATGCTTTTCAATTCCTCTTCCAAAACAACTAAAAAAACAGGATTGTCATCAACTACAAATACAAAGCCATCGTGGAACGAAACAATCTCGTTTCGTTCCGTTTTACTACTATCTTTTATTACCATCGCATTAATAAAAATTGAACGATGCGGGGCTTTCTCAAACTTAAATTACAATTACTTTTCCTTTACTCTTGCAATATTCTGCGAAGCGAAGTGCGCTATCTGTGAACTGGGAGTTGGTATACTTTTGTAGTAGTCAAACAAAAATATATATGAAATGTATAATAATTGAAGACGATCTGCTGCAACGGGCGCAACTTAAAGGCTTGCTTGAAAGTATGTGTGACATCAAAGTCGAAGGCGAATTTGACAACCCCATGGACTACCTTGCAGTATATAAAAATCACTCTTTTGATTTGATCTTTTTAGACATTGAAACACCAAAAATGACAGGTGTTGATTTTTTAAACACAATGCAATTGACGTGTCCTGTGATCATCACTACCGCCAGCAAACACTACGCTTACGATGTTTTCAATTTCAAAGTCAGCAGCTATTTACTCAAACCAATTGTATTTTCGGACTTGGTAAAAGCTGTTCACAAAGCCACAGCAAATACAGAAATCAACAGCAACTATCTTTTTGTGAAATCGAATGGTAAAATTCACAAAATCGCGCACAACGATATCAACTACGTAAAAGGCGCTGTCGACTATATTGAGATTTTCACCAAAATAAGCAAATACCTCGTCAACACCTCACTCAACAGTATCCAAAGCATATTACCAAAAACGACCTTTATGCGTATTCACCGCTCTCATATTGTGAACCTCGACCACATCTCCAACATTCATGGCAACTATGTTTTCATCAACGACAATGAATTGAAAATCAGCGAAAACAAGAAAAAAGAACTCCTCGCAAAAATCAATGTTTTATAAGCAATGCAAAACAATTACACCAGGCGCTGAAAATCAAAGTCGCTTTTGTTTGCCTTTTCCTTTTTAACGTTTAACTTGCCTTATGCAAAGATTCATCCTAACAGGCGGACCTGGATTTGGCAAGACTAGTATTCTTGAACACCTTCAAGAGCTCGGTTTTAATACTTTTGAAGAGGTAGCTCGCCAAGTCATTAAAGAAGAACTGCTTGCGGGCAGCGATGTACTGCCATGGAAAAACCTTGACGCATTCAGTAAAAAAGTTTTACCTCTGCAAATCTTCAATCACAGCAACGCTTTACCTGGAATCAATTTTTACGACAGAGCAATTCCCGACATCGCGGCCTACCAAGTGCACGGACAGCAAGTCGTTTTCGCAGCGTTGCAGCGCGCCATTATGCAACACCGCTATGACAGCAAAGTATTTATTACGCCTCCTTGGCCAGAAATCTACAACACCGACAACGAACGCCAAGAAACTTACGAAAAGGCCTGCACTATTCATGCGCAATTGATGCAAACCTACCAGCATTTCAATTACGACGTTATTGAAGTGCCGACGCTGAAAGTAGCAGACCGCGTTCAATTTATTTTGCAAAACATTTATGGCTAGCACGCCTATCGACATATTACAAGAAGTATTTCAGCACCAGAAATTCCGACCCTTCCAAGAAGAAATCATTTACTCGGTTTTGAGTGGAAAACACAGCTTAGGCATTTTGCCCACTGGTGCAGGAAAATCACTGTGCTACCAGATTCCGGGCTTAATGCTGCCGGGAGTAACGATCGTTGTGAGTCCGCTCATCGCATTAATGAGCGACCAAATGAAAGGTCTCCAAAAACGCAATATTAAAGTCGCTGGCATCTTCGGAAATATGCGCTCCGATCAAATTGACATTGCCCTCGACAACTGCAAATATGGCGGTGTAAAGTTTTTGTTTTTGTCGCCCGAGCGTTTGAACTCCTTTTTGTTGAAAACAAGAATTGAACAAATGGAAGTCTCCTTGTTCGTGATTGATGAAGCGCATTGTGTTTCACAGTGGGGTCACGACTTTCGCCCTGCCTATCTCAATATTCAGGTATTGCGCGAGTGGCATCCAAGCACACCTTGTTTGGCCCTAACAGCTACGTGTACTCCAGCGGTACAAAAAGACATTTTAGAACTGCTAAAGATTCAAAAAGCAACAGTTTTTCAAGGCTCCTACTTGCGCCCTCAACTTTCGTACTATGTCAAAAAAAGCGAAAACAAATCGAGAGATCTTCTGAACATCGTGCAACGCATGGCTGCGCCAGGTATCATTTATGTCAACAAGAGAAAACTCAGTGAGCAATTGGGGAAAATTCTTGAGGAGCATGACATTCCACACGAAATATACCACGCTGGATTGCCCGCCAAAGAAAAAGAAAAAGCAGCAAAAAATTGGTTACAAAGCGACAGCAAATGGATGATCGCCACCTCTGCGTTTGGCATGGGCATCGACAAAGGCAATGTACGCAGCATCGTTCATTACCATATTCCTAGCGCCATGGAGGAATATTATCAAGAAAGTGGTCGAGCTGGACGAGACGGTGCCAAAGCAAAATCTGTGATTTTATACAATCAAGACGATGCCAATTTTTTAAAACTCAACATTGAATGGGCATTTCCTGAGCGAGACCTCATTAAAAAGGTGTACGACAGTTTGTTCAACTACAAAAAAATTGCGCTGGGCGCGGGAGCCGATATTGGTTTTTCATTTGATCTTGCAGACTTTTGCAGCAAATTCAATGTACCCGCCAAAAACACTTTTTATGCCATTGAAATACTACAAAAATGCGCCTATCTTTTTCAAACAGAAGACGTGCAAAAAAGTTCAAAAATACAAGTGATTGCCAATAAACATGCGCTGAACGCACTGATCAATCACGATACACTTGAAGGTAAAGTAATGGGCGTTTTACTGCGCTCCTATTCAGGACTGCACAATGAAGCAGTTGAATTCAGTGAATCAACCATCGCTGATCGCTGCGAATTAACACGTCATGAGGTCATCAACACCTTGCAACGTCTTGAACAAAAAGAAATAGTACAGTATCAATTGCTGTCGTTCTTGCCGAAAATATTGTTTTCGCAAAACAGAATTGAATCCCGATATTTAGTGATACCTCGCGAATTATTAGAAGAACGTCGAAAAGTTAAAGAGCAGCAAGCAAACTATATGATTGCTTTTAGTGAAAACAAGCTGCAATGCCGATCACAACTCATTTGCAACTACTTCAACGAAGATGCATCGCGCTGCATGCAATGCGACAATTGCCTAAATTTCAGCAGCCACAAAGACAGCAAACAATTCATTTTAGAAACATTGGGTTTCAAAAAAACGCTTGAAGAATTAATTAACAACGCTCCCTACGTCATGGATGATGTTGTGAATGCACTGCGAGAATTGATTGAATTGAATAAAGTCAAAGTAGATAAGGATGGATTTTACACTTTGAGCTAAAACCCAATCATCAAGTGCATTAATACGCAATGAACCCGCTGAGCATATTGTCTAGCACCTTTTTAGTCGATGCATCATGAATGCCTTCATCGCTGCCCAAAGTATGCACAGCTGACACAGGCACTTTATCAGGATACACATGCAAACGCAAATAGTGAAAAACATTGGTCATATAGTCCAAGCCCCTTAAATTACCTGAACGACCTGAAGCAACACCTACCAATGCAATCTTTTGATTGCGCAGCATCCTCGGATTCCAGCCATCAATAAACGCTTTCAGCACCCCACTAAATCCACCATTGTATTCAGGAGAGAGCACCACTAACTTATCGGCCGCATAAATGTATTCATCAAGAATACTGTCGAAAGCTGCATTTTTATTACCATACAAAGCCGAAAACACAAAATCATGTGGCAAGTCACAAAGATCAAGAACTTTGACCTCTTCCCCCTTCTCTTTCAATATTTTCGCACACAAAAGCGCAACTTGAAGGGTCATGCTTCCCTTTCTATTCGTGCCAGAAATCACTGTTATCATAATGCCGTTATCAACAAAATTTTGTTTAAAAATCACCCTGAATTGTTGGTTCATATCACCTACCTTTACTGGGGTTTTCAAAGATAGAAAATCCCTTTTTATTTAATTTTTAATTTTTGTGCGATGGGCAAGATAATTTCGATTACCAATCAGAAAGGTGGCGTTGGAAAAACTACTACAGCCATTAACTTGGCGGCCTGCTTAGGTGTATTAGAGAAGAGAGTATTGTTGGTTGATGCGGATCCTCAGGCCAATTCAACTTCAGGCTTAGGCTTTGATCCTAAAAACATCAAAATGGGCACCTACGAGTGCATCATCAATGAAGCTGAGCCTAAGGACATTATCTTACACACCGACACACCAAATGTTGACATCATCCCCGCAAATATTGATTTGGTGGGCGCTGAAATAGAAATCATCAACTTACCAAACAGGGAAAAAATGATGAAGCTCGCCTTGCAAAAAGTGCAAGACGACTATGATTTCATCATCATTGATTGTTCTCCTTCACTAGGGCTAATCACCATTAATGCGTTAAGCGCTTCTGATTCAGTGATTGTGCCAGTGCAATGCGAGTATTTCGCCCTAGAAGGATTAGGCAAATTACTCAATACCATCAAAATAGTTCAATCGCGCCTGAATCCAGAGTTGCGCATTGAAGGCATCTTGTTAACAATGTATGACACACGTTTGCGCTTGTCAAATCAAGTAGTAGATGAAGTTAAGACACATTTTCAAGACATGGTTTTTGACACCATCATTCAGCGCAATACCAAGCTGGGCGAGGCGCCTAGCTTCGGACAATCTATTCTTACCCATGACGCAAGTTGCAAAGGTTCTGTAAATTACCTTAACTTAGCTAGAGAAGTGTTGCAAAAAAACAACATGACCCGCATCAACCAGGAAGAAAAAGTGATAGATTTAGAAGATGAGCTCTAATAAAAAAATTGTACTCGGAAGAGGTTTAAGCGCCTTGTTAGAAAACTCTGGAACCGACATCACGTCGAGCTTCCCAGCAGACAAGGCAAATCAAAACGTAGGCAGCATAGCCTTCATTCGCATTGAACACATTGAAGCCAATCCTTTTCAACCGCGCAGCGATTTCGAAAAAGAAGCGCTACTTGAATTGGCTCAATCCATCAAAGAACTCGGCATCATTCAACCGTTGACGGTTAGAAAGTTGGGTTACGATAAATTTCAAATCATTTCAGGAGAGCGCAGATTTCGCGCTTCACAAATTGCAGGACTCACAGAGGTGCCTGCCTACATCAGAATTGCCAATGACCAAGCAATGCTGGAAATGGCTCTGGTTGAAAACATTCAACGCCAAGATCTCAACCCGATTGAAGTTGCAGTTAGCTACAAACGCTTAATTGACGAATGCCAATTGACACAAGAAGAACTTGGCGAAAGAGTAGGTAAAAACCGATCTACTACCGCCAACTACCTTCGCTTACTCAAACTACCCGCACAAATACAATCGTCGCTTAAAAATCAAGAAATATCCATGGGCCATGCCCGCGCACTGCTTGCCATAGATAATGAAGATGTGCTGTTGTATGTATTCCGCAGAATTGTTCCTGAAGGACTAAGCGTTAGAACAGTAGAAGAACTTGCCCGCCAAAGCGAAGAACAACCTAACCCAAGTTCGGCGAGCAAAAAGAAAGTAGAAGAACTGTCCTTTGACGAGCAAAAATTAAAGGAAGATTTATCAGCGCTCTTTAGCGCCAAAGTGAAAGTAATCAAAAACCCCAAAGGAAAGGGAAGCATTGTAATCCCCTTCAAATCAGAAAAAGATTTGCAAAGAATCAAAGAACTTCTGGATCTTTAAATTGTGCGCACTACACTACTGCTGATATGCCTTGTATTTGGTTTTGCGCGCACATCCATCGCCCAGGACGCAGTAAATATAGCTCCCCGTGCAGACAGCACTGCAGTTGTAAGTGACAGCTCAGGCACAAATAGCCCCACAAAATCGCTAGTCATTAAAGATATCAATCACTCGCCCAAAAAAGCGGGCATGTTATCAGCGATATTGCCTGGACTGGGGCAAATGTACAATCACAAATACTGGAAAGCACCCATTGTTTGGGGAGCACTTGGCGGCGTTGGCTATTTGGCTTATCTCAACACAGCCTACTATTCCTTTTTCCATGGGGCATTGATCATTGCCAATTACCCCTACCACACCAGTGCTGACTTGTTCAATTATGCTGAAAAAAGCCCCTACAAGTCAATCGCAACAAACCTTTCATCGAACGATATATCCAAAATGAGCGAATCCACTTTTCAAATTCAAAACGATTATTATCAGCGAAACAGAGACTTGTCGTATTTTTTTGTTGGAATTCTATATCTGTGCAACATCCTAGACGCCACAGTAGACGGGCACTTGTACAACTACAACATTGACGACGACCTCTCTTTTCACATTCAACCCAGTATTTTAAGCGCAGGAATGAGTTCTTCATCGGCGATGGGCATGTCTTTCCGTTTGACTTTTTAGGTGTTTCTACACCTAAAAACAAAAAAAAGCCCGGAAACGAATTTCCGGGCACCCCAAAACAACTATGAAAAAACTATTTGCTATTCCTAGCAAATAAAATTTAACACAGCAAATCTAAGAATTCAATTAGAGAAACGCTATATAAAATTCAAAAGAAATATTTAAAATCTTTTAAAATACGTTATCGCTCTGTGAAACAATAAATAACAAGGTAAACTAATGATTTTCGATCTCTCGCTGAACGGACTCTAAAGCCATTGAAGTTAACGAACAAGCTTGTTCAAATAATTTCTTCATCTCCTCAAGCTGTATTTTTTCGCCAACCTTGTACTCCATCGTTTTCATGATTTCTTCGAGTCGGGTTAATTTCAGTAAAGATAAGGGCGAACTATATTTGTGGGCCAATTGACCTACGCGCTTCCAATCTTCAGCGTCCATAGAAACTTTCAATTGTGCCATCAACTGAGGGATATCTTCAGAGAAGATGATCAGCATTTCACGTACAAAAGCATCATTGCCTTCAGACAAAGATTTTAGATATGACAAATCCAAAACATCAGCTTCTGAACTATTCGATAAATTTAAAAGATCTTGCATTACCTGCAGTAATTCTTGTTTTTGAATGGGTTTCGAAATATGCGCATTCATTCCAGCTTTGTAACAAGCCTCTTTTTCTTCTTTAAAAGCATGTGCCGTCATCGCAAGAATAGGTATCTCAGCGTTGATGCCATTTACTTCCTTTCGAATATGTGTTGCCACTTCAAAACCATCCAATATGGGCATTTGAATATCTAGCAGCAACAAATCAAAGTCTGATTTCTCCATAATATCAACTGCAGCTTGGCCATTGTCAACCAAAGTCAACTGCACCGACAATGGAGCCAAAAGATTTTGAATCAGTTTTTGATTCATTCTATTGTCTTCAGCTAGTAATATTTTTTTACCAGCAAAAATCTTTGCGTCGATATTGCTAATGATCGCTGCGGGCAAAGCAACTTCCTTTTCAACACCCAAAGCGTATTTCAATTCAAATTCAAAAGTTGAACCTTTGTGCAATTCACTCATCACTTTTATGTTCCCCTTTTGTAAATGAATCAAGCGGCGAACAATAGCCAAACCCAGTCCAGTTCCTCCATACTTGCGCGTAGTACCTGAACTAACTTGGGAAAAACTATCGAAAATAGCGTCGAATTTATCCGCGGGAATACCAATACCGGTGTCGGTGACAGTGAATTTTAACTTCACTTTATGTTCTTGTTCACTCACTTTTTGCACCCGCACAGTCACTGAGCCTTTGTCTGTAAACTTGATCGAGTTGCTCACTAAATTCATTAAAACTTGATACAAGCGATTGGCATCACCTATCAGTTGAGAAGGCACATCAGCATCAACTTGGAGATTCAGTTTTATTTTCTTTTCATCAGACTTTCCTTTCAAAACGCGTTCAAGCGACAACAGCGTTTCACCCAAAACAAAGGGCTCTTTCTCTATAACGAGTTTACCCGCCTCTATCTTTGAAAAATCCAATATGTCGTTGATCAAATTCAGCAGGTTGTCTCCCGACAATTGAATAGTTTGCAGATAATCCTTTTGAACATCGTTCAACTTTGTGTCTTGCAACAAATTGGCAAAGCCTACAATAGCATTCATTGGCGTGCGAATCTCATGGCTCATATTTGCAATAAAATCTTGCTTTGCCTTGCTAGTTTGCTCAGCCAAAAGCTTCGCTTTCATTAAGGATTCTTCAGCCTCAGCCCTTTTGGTTACATCATACGCGATACCTACTATTTCTTCAAGCCTTCCTCTTTTATTAAATCGGGGGGTACAGGAAATTTGATACACCATATCACCAAATTTAAGAGACTGCGTCACCTCATTTCCAGTGAGTGCAATTTTCATTTGATGAATAAATTCATCATAGCCATCGAAAACATCAAATACAGACTCGCCAACTAAATCAGCTCCTTCTGGCATAAAGACACCGAGATTACGACCTTTCGCAAAAGTAAATTCCCCTTTTGGATTTACCGAAAACAATATCACTGGTGTATTGGATACTATCGTCGATAGCTTCTCTTCGGCAGACTTTAAACTCAGTTCAACCTGATCGCGCACCTGCTCCAATTCGGAGTAGCGCAAAGAATTGCGAACGCACTGCTCGAGTCCAACCGCATTCAATAAACTTTTGGGAATATAATCACTCGCTCCCGCTTGCATCATTTTTACAGCGATCTTTGGATCTGCATAGTTGGTCACTACTACCACAGGAACTGGAATTGCCTTGTTCCGCAATACCTTGAGCAATGCCAATCCGTTTTCACCAGGCAAATGGTGATCCAAAAAAACAATATCGAAAGATTGATTGTCAGACATCAGCGATGCTTCACTGCTGCTGCGCACTGTGAAAAAAACTGCCTTCAGCGATGTTTTCCCCAACTCACGTTGAAAATTACGCGCATCTTGCTCGTTGCTTTCAACGTACAAAATCTTAATAATTTGGTTCATTTTTCCCTAATCAAGACGCTTTTTCAACGCCAGCTTGTGCTAAATATACAGGAAATAAGTTTAGAGAAAAAGTCCGCTTCGTTTTTGAAACATGGATAGTAAAGAAACCCTTTTGTTGTAGGTGTTTTTGCGGCGAATCAACTCCAAAATATTTTCATTGAGGCGCGCAATTCCAGCATCACCTTTGATGATATAATCGGCAGCACCTATTTTCATTGCTTGTACGGCCAAATTAATTTGCTTGTGACCTGTCATCATGTATACTGTTGTTGCGGGGTTAAGTGCTTTCAACTTAGAGAGCACCGCTAGTCCATCGTGCTGTGATTGTTGATCTTCAAAAAAATAATCAACTACTGCAACATCAACCTTTTTACCGCTTTGCAAAAATTCATCGTATGAAGCGCAGCACTCCACATCAACTAAGGATTTAAAATGATGCTCCAATTGATGCTTCACCAATTTCAAACACATTTCATCATCGTCCATTACCAACACTGTGATCTTTTGATTGAATTTCTTTTGATACAATTCAATTTGCTCTTGTATTTGGCGTGGTGTTGAACTAATGTTTGAACTCATAAACGTTTCCTTTGAATTACTGCAAATATATGCTGCTTCTACAAGCTTGTCCACAAGTAGTTCGCATGTGACGGCAATAAAAATGAACATTGATTTGTTAATTGCTCAAGATACAAAACAAAGATTGTGCCTTTTAGGGTTTCACCACCAACACTGACGGAGCGTTGACCAACCACTCACTACGCCCGTCCATCAAGCGTTTCCAACTATCCATACTCACCACCATGATATCCATAGTAGCAAGATAATCTTTGTCAATAGTACTTTCTCCAAGGAAAGACAAGTGCATCGGATATTGCTGTTCAATTGAATTAATAATATTTTGAAAAGCAATATTATTTTGAATCACACCCAATGGATCTACGATTTTTATGCGCGCGCCATTGTTTTGTATCATACGGTAAGCATAATCGAGTATAAAAGCATCGCCCAACGACAAGATTGGAATAAAAACGATTTCAATCTTAGTCAGACCCTTATCTATAAATATACCCAGCGAACCTTTAGTAGTTTTTATAATGTTATTGATACGAGAGTTAAAAGTAGTACCCTCCACATTTGAATCCTTACCTGTAATCGTGTTGTAAAATTTTTCAGGATTGATGATTTTAGAGGTAATACCTATCATCTTACCCAGAAAAGACCCCTCAAAAATAGAGGGTCCCATACCAATAATAAGTAAGTCATAGCCACCTTCATTCGCTGTCTCCACAATCTCCTTGTCGATATCGAGCGTGGGCTTGAACAGCGTTTGAATGGGCAGATTCAATTTCGCCGCTTCTCTTTTAATAGGTCGAAAATTCACACGCTCCAGCTCCAACATATTGTATTGGTGCAACTCATTACTCAGACGCAAATGCATGGCCGATACTGTTGATTCATTCTGATATTTATGCACCAAGCTATTTGCCAAATGCACCATGCTCTTCCCGCGCTCAGGATCACCAAAAGAAAACAAAATTTTGTATTTGCGCGGACCTTCGTCCTCCAACAATTCAAGATTTTTTTCTTTAAACAAAAAGTTAATCAAGTCGAGTGCAGGCCCAGTCATAAACGTTGTCACCAAGGCCATAATCACCATCATCGCAAAAATTTGAGGCGACAAAACACCCAAATCAAAACCAATATTGAGCACCACCAACTCCATTAAACCACGGGTATTCATAAACGCTCCTATGGTCAAACTTTCCTTCCACGTCTGACCCACGTAGCGCGCTGCAAGCGCACTCCCCAAGAACTTACCAGTCACCGCAACAGTAATGATAACACCGCAAATTTCCCACAAATGAATATCGTTTAGCAAGCCAATTTGCGTTTTCAAACCCGTCACTACAAAGAACAAAGGCAGCAAGAGCACCAAGGACACATCTTCCACTTTCTCTACAAAAATATTACGGAAGTGCAGATTGGGCGGCATAATCACACCCGCCATAAAAGCACCGAACAATGCGTGAATACCTATTACTTCAGTAATGTAAGACGACAACAACAGAATGGCAAAAAAAATGGCCACTACAGGCTTGCTCAACGTATCTTGTTTTGCGTTCACGTCTCCAATTCTCTTCAAGAAAGGCTGGATCACTTTCAACATCAATACTACATAAGCCACAGCCATTGCGATGATATAAATTGAACTCACTACCGACCCTGCTTTCACAATTGCGATTACCGCCGCCAAAATACACCAAGCCGTGATGTCATCCGCTGCCGCGCAAGTAATGACCAATGCACCTAACTTCGTTTTCGATAATTGTCTTTCCTGCACTATACGCGCCAAAACAGGAAAAGCGGTGATGCTCATCGCAATGCCAATGAAGAGTGAAAAAGACAAGAACTTAACATTTGCTGGAGCAAATGATTCATACATAAAGTAGGACAAGCCCATACCCAATGCAAAAGGAAAAATAATACTTGCATGACTAATGATCACTGCTTCAGACGCCTTTTTTCGCAAGACTTTCAAATCCAGCTCCATTCCAACAATGAACATAAAAAGAATGAGTCCTACTTGACTCAAAAACTGCAAATTAGGAATAGACCGCAGCGGAAATAAAAACGACGAAAACTCAGGAAAATACCATCCCACGAAGGATGGTCCCAAAAAGATTCCCGCCAAAATTTCACCAATGACCGTAGGCTGCCCAATTTTTCGAAAAAGAAAGGAAAATATGCGCGCAACAACAATAATCGTAATGATTTGCAGTAATAAAATCGCCAACGGATGCGAGAGATTTTCAATCAAAGTACTTTTCGCTTGATCAAATCCATCGATTGAATTGAACTTCGCCTTCGTGGTAATCTTTGTCAGTTCAAAAGCCTCTCCTTGGCCCACGATGGAATACATCGCAAAAAGAAACACTCCAGTTACGATGACATAAAACAATATGTTTTTCATTCCATTCACGCTGCGAATTTACTAAGAATAAAAAGGCTTTAGTGTAAAATTATCATTAAATCATTACTCACCAATTTCCTTGAGAATGCGACTTACCTCCTCTTCTGTGTTTTTCAATTTGAGGTTACAGGTTTTGATGAGCTCTAAAGCTCGTTTGACATTTTCTGCCAACTCATCTACATCCACTTCTTCCCCTTCAATTTTCAATACAATAGCCTCCAACTCATCTATAGCTGCGGCATATCCTGATTTCTTTTTTGTCATAGCTCTGTTATTTTACTTTCTACCTTTCCGTCTTTAAATTGCGTCACCAAAAGATCGCCAAGTTTTAAATCTTGGGTCGACGTCAACACTTTTCCCCTAATGTAAGTCAATGTATATCCCCGCGCCACCACTTTTGCAGGATCAAGCAAAGCAACCTTTGCAGCCAACAAAGCGATGTTGTGTTGCTTTTTATGAACAAAAGTGGCGCTACTGACCAACACAGCTTGCTGCACTGTTTTTATTTGATACTCTCTTTGTTTTAGCAAACGTGAAGTTTCCAGCGACACCTTCATCTTGCGTTGATCCAGCGCTCTTTGTTTTACCAAAGTGTATTTCACCGCACCCTCTTGAAGATCGCGCGATACTTTACTGAGTTGCAATCGGCGCTTGGCTATGTACGCTTGCGACTTTCGAGTGATCACATTCGACGCATCTTTTACGCGGACTTGCTCCTTCAGCAATTGCGCTTCCATTAACTCCTTTACTCTTTGCTTGGCATCTATCAGCATTTCGTCAAAAGTGACAAAGGCTGAAATAAGGAATTCAGCTACAGCTGTAGGCGTTTTTAGCTTTTTGTAAGCCACCAAATCAGCAACACTTTCGTCGCGTTCATGACCTATGCCCGTCAATACTGGTAAGGGAAAAAGTGCAATAGCTTTACCCAATTCATAACTGTCAAAAGCACTCAACTCCACCGAAGAACCTCCGCCACGCGTGATCACAACGACATCGAAAGCATCTTTCTTTGCCGCTATTTTTGACAAGGCCTGCAATACCGACGACTCTGTTTTGTCGCCTTGCATCACGGCTGGAAAAATTTTTAATTCGAGGTGATAGCCGTATGGATTATTACTGAGTTGATTTACAAAATCTTCAAAGCCCGCAGCCGTTTCCGAGGAAATGAGAGCGATGCGCTGCGGCACCAAAGGAAAACTCAATTTTTTATTTTGCTCGATTAAGCCCTCTACTTCTAGGCGATCAATAATCTCGCGCTTGCGTCGGGCCAACTCTCCCAAAGAATAACTCGGATCAACCCCCACAATATTCAAACTCGTTCCGTACACGGCATGATATTGCACCTCAACCAATAGCAATGTTTTCATACCCTGCTGCAGCGGACTTCCTGTTACCTGAAAAAATTTACCGAGAATATTTTGCAACTTGAAGGACCAAATGTTCGCCCTCATTTTTGCCAAAAGTGTTCTTTCGTTCTTTTCTACCAATTCAAGATAACAATGACCACTCCCCTGATTGACGCTCATCGCCGCAATCTCAGCCACCACCCATATTTGTTGCATAAAATTACCTTCTATGGCATCTTTAATGTGCAACGACAATTGATGTAGAGAAAGGTAATCGTTATTTTCAGAGTGCTCACTCATATCTCACTCACTGTAAAATGGTAATTGCAGAGATGTATTCTCTAAAACATTGTGTCAATTTTCGCGGCAGTTTCTTTTTTAACAGAAACCAAAGGCAAACGCAATACGTTTTCCATCAGTCCCAATTTGTGCAAGAAATATTTCACACCAGCTGGATTGCCGTCTTCAAAAATCACTTTCATCACCGGCATCAATTTATAATGCATTGCACGCGCAGTAGCAAAATCTCCTTTGAGCGCCGCATTTACAATAGCGGCTGTTTCGGCTGGGTAGGCATTCGCAATCACAGAAATTAATCCTTGCGCACCCAAAGCCATCATTGGCAACGCCAAACTATCGTCACCCGACGTCACCACAAAGCCTTCCGGAGCGCCATACAACATGTCCATACATTGCTGAACCCCCGCTGACGCATCTTTCATCGCTACTATATTTTTAAATTCTTTGGCCAAGCGCAAAGTAGTTTCAACTTCTACCGTGGCGCCAGTTCGTGTTGGAACGTTGTACAACAAAATAGGCAAGGGTGATTTTTGCGCCAATGCTGCATAATGTTGGTAAATACCTTCTTGAGATGGACGATTATAGGCTGGTGAAACGCTAAGCAGCGCGTCAATTCCAGTTAAATCAGTATGATATAGTTCACTCAATAACTCTGCAGTATGATTTCCACCAAGTCCGAGCACCACCGGCAATCTCCCTGCATTCACAGCGATTACCTTGGCTACTACCTTTTTCTTTTCTTCTTTTGAAAGTGTGACAGATTCACCTGTTGTACCTAGTACCACAAGATAATTTACGCCACCTTTGATCACATGTTGCACCAATTTTTCCAATGCTACGTAATCCACCTCATTGTTTTTGGTAAATGGTGTTACCAGGGCCACTCCTGTTCCTTTCAAGTCAATAGACATATTATCCTTTATTAATAATGTTCAAATAATGATCGATGTTCCGCAACAAATAACGCAAATCTTTTCCTTCTTCCACCTTGATCATAAGATCAAAACAGTCACTGTAATCCAATTCTTTGCGACCCACCTTAAATTTCGCTTGCGAAAGACTAACGATGTGCTTGAAAGGAAAAAAAGCAGTAATGCTTGTATCAATCAATATATCGTAGGGCTCTTCAATAAAATTAGCTACAATTTTTCCGCCTGGCTGCAGCAGCAAATTTAAATCCTTTTTTGTGAAATAATCATACTCCAGCTTCGGATTCACCCCATCGGGCATTTTAGGCAGATCAAAATAACCCAAAGCTTTCACTGTGAGCTTATAATCACGCAAATACTTTACGTATTTTTTCACCAGTTCATCTTGCTCCGCATCATCAGCACGGTATAGAATAGCACAGGTCTTAGCATCATTCAGTCCCACAGGAACCTGCTGACGCTCAGCTGAAGCGGATGATTTACGCATCCGTTCAGCCAACTTTAGTCTTATGTCGTCTAAAAATCCCATTGCTAAAAACAGTAAGCAAATGTAAGCAATCAAGACAAAAAAAATCAGTCCACAACACAAAACATAAAAAAACCGTCCACAAGTCTCAGGGAACGACTGTTAATACTGCATTATTTTTATATTATTTATTTGTTCTCACAAAGACTTGCAATTCTTCAATAGCACTTTCAAAGGTGACGCGTCAACTCCATTTCAATCAAAAACCTATGCGTGTTAGCTCAAAACCCCATTTGCGATCAAAACAAATTAAACCAAATTCATTTAAGAAGGTTTTTGAGACCATATTCTTTTTTCAGAAAAGCCTTCTCCTTTCCGCTACAAATTGATTATTTTTACATCTTGACCATCATGATCTGACAGTTGAAATTTCAATAAAAAAAATGCAAAACATGCAAAAAATTTTAGTACCGGTAGATTTCTCCTCTTTCTCCTACAACGCATTGAGTGTGGCGGCCAATATTGCTCAAAAAGCAAATGCAGAAATACACATGCTGCACATCACAGCGTCCCCTGACGCAGAAAGCAATGCCGAAATCAACAAAAAATTCTTGGAACTCTTCCAACTAAAAAGCTTAGCAAGCCTAAAACTGATTGATGCAGTAAAAGTAAATCCGTCTATCGCACAAGCCATTGACGACTATAGCAATAAAAACAACATTGACCTCATCGTCATGGGCAGTCATGGCGCACGCACCACGCGCGACGAAATATACGGCAGCAACACCGACAAAATAATGAAGAGCAGCCTACTACCCCTCCTTATTGTGAAGGAAAGCACACCGTATTTTGAACTCAACACCCTCGTGTTTTGCTCCAACTTTTTTAATGAAGCCAACCTTTCCTTCAAAAGAGCAAAGTCTTTTATTGAACTTTACCGTCCCGAAATACATTTGCTTAAAGTCATCACGCCCGATCATTTTGAAAGCACAGCGTACAGCTTGCAGTTGATGCGCGACTTCGCAAACTACAACAACTTAAGCGGCTATACCTGCAAAATCATTAATGCCAACTCCGTAGAAGAAGGCATCAACTATTACTGCAACGAAGCCACACCCGAACTCTTGATGATTGAAACTCACGGGCGCAGTGCCTTATCACATCTGCTTTTTGGAAGCGTGAGCGAAGATATCGTTGCCAAAAGAAAGCAACCTGTGTTGACCCTGAAAATCGAGAATGTCAGCACAACGCAAGATGTTATTTTTCCAAGCTAATTACTGAGTATCTTTGTCCATGCCCGAAAACCACGACCCTAAAAAATTCATCATAATTAAAGGTGCGCGCGTGCACAACCTCAAAAATATTGATGTTGTTATTCCGCGCAACAAATTAGTAGTCATCACTGGTTTATCAGGCTCAGGCAAATCATCATTGGCTTTTGACACCATATATGCCGAAGGCCAACGACGCTACGTAGAAAGCTTGTCTTCATACGCCCGCCAATTTCTTGGACGCATCAACAAACCTGATGTCGATTACATCAAAGGCCTTTCGCCCAGCATCGCCATTGAACAAAAAGTTAGCACCAAAAACTCTCGTTCGTCCGTTGGATCGAGCACTGAAATTGGCGAATATTTGCGAATTCTCTTTGCGCGCATTGGCAAAACATTTTCTCCCGAAACAGGAAAAGAAGTGAAAAAACACAATGTTCAAGACGTTGTTGATTTTCTGAAAAAACATCCTGTACAACGCGGATTGCTTTTAGCACCTTTATGCGCTGGCGATTTCAGCGCAGAAGAATTTTTACAAAACCTCATCAAAGAAGGTTTCGAGCGCGTTAAAATCGACGGCGAAATACTTAAAACCGATGCAGCACTCATAGACAAAACATTGCTCAAAAAAGTAGGCACCACACCAATTGCCGTGGTGATAGATCGCTTTAGCGTTTCTTACGAGGACGATTTTTTGTCGCAAATTGAAGACTCCATTCAAACCGCCTTTCAAGTGGGAAATGGTTATTGTGAAATTGAAATCCACAACAAAGACAAAGTGCTTAACGAAACTTTTTCGAACGTATTTGAAGCCGATGGCATTAAATTCACAGAACCCAATCCGCATTTTTTTAATCCCAATAGTCCTCTCGGCGCTTGTCCTACCTGCGAAGGATTCGGACAAGTTCTCGGCATTTCTGAAGACCTCGTCATTCCCAACCCCAACCTCTCGGTGTATGAAGACGCTGTTGCCTGCTGGAAAGGCGATAAAATGAGCGAATGGAAGACCAAACTGATCAACAACGCCGAAAAAGCCAATTTCCCCATTCACCGCCCCTACAACGAACTCAGCGAGAAAGAAAAATCTCTATTGTGGAAGGGCTGCAAACACTTCAAAGGTATTTACGGTTTTTTTGAATATGTAGAAAGCAAACTTTATAAAATTCAATACCGCGTAATGCTTGCGCGCTACCGCGGACGCACAAACTGCATGGACTGCCATGGCAGCAAGTTGCGTAAAGAAGCATCATGGGTCAAGGTGGACAACAAAAATATTTTGGATTTAACCACTGCACCCATCCACGAACTGCAAACGTTTTTTACGCAAATCAAACTCAGCAAAAACGATCAAACCATAGCAAAACGTTTGCTCGAAGAAATCAACAGCCGTCTGCAATACCTCATGGATGTAGGCCTAGGCTACTTGAACTTATCGCGTCCTTCCCACACTTTATCGGGTGGCGAATCGCAAAGAATTCATTTGGCCACCTCACTGGGCTCATCATTAGTAGGCTCTATGTATGTACTCGATGAACCAAGTATCGGACTGCATTCGCGTGACACGCAGCGCTTGCTAAAAGTACTGAAATCACTCCGCGATCTTGGCAACACCGTCATCGTTGTGGAGCACGATCCTGATATTATGAAGGAAGCCGATTACCTCATCGACATCGGTCCGATGGCAGGCACACACGGCGGCGAAATTGTTTTCGCTGGTACACACAAAGAATTACTGTCGACAAAAAAAAGTTTAACCACTCAATACCTCAGCGGAAAACTATCAATACCCACCCCAACTCAAAGAAGGAAGTGGAAATACAAAGTAGGATTGCACGACGCCACCATGCACAACCTCAGCAAAGTGAGTGTGGACCTACCCTTAGAAGTACTCACTGTCATCACTGGGGTGAGTGGATCAGGAAAATCCACTTTGATCCAAGACATTGCCTACAAGGAAATACTTAATCAAATCAACAAAGTAGCGGGAGGTAAAAACGGACAGGTATCGGGCGACATCCACCGACTTAAAGCGGTGGAATTCATTGATCAAAACCCAATTGGAAAGAGCTCCCGTTCTAATCCAGTTACTTTTTTAAAGGCCTACGACGACATCCGAAATATTTTTTCTGAACTACCTTTATGCAAAGCGCGAGGGTACAAACCATCGCATTTTTCATTTAACGTTGATGGCGGACGCTGCGAAAAATGCGAAGGAGAAGGCAGCGTCACTATTTCAATGCAATTCATGGCCGACGTAAGTTTGCTATGCGACGAATGCAATGGAAAGCGCTTCAAAGAAGAAATTTTAGAGGTGAAATACCACGACAAAAACGTAAACGATATTTTAAACCTTACCGTTGATGATGCGCTTGAATTCTTTAAAGGAACGGCCTTGAAAGCCGGCAAAAGCAACGCTGATCAGCGCATTGTCAATAAACTACAGCCCTTGCAAGAAATAGGTTTGGGTTATATCACTCTTGGCCAATCCTCCAGCACCTTGAGTGGTGGCGAAGCGCAGCGCATTAAGCTCGCCTCATTTTTAGCAAAGGGAGCCGCAGCATCGTCAACACTTTTTATCTTTGACGAACCAACAACAGGTTTACATATCCACGATATTCGTAACTTGCTCCTCGCATTTGAACAACTCATCAACAATGGCAACTCACTGTGGTTGATTGAGCACAATATGGAAGTGATCAAATGTGCCGACTGGATCATTGACGTTGGTCCCGAAGGAGGTGAAGACGGCGGACAAATTGTTTTTCAGGGCACGCCCGAAGAAATGGTGAAGAAGGGTAAAACATACACTTCTGGATTTTTAAAACAAAGTATTTAATACAAGCTCATGTCAGATCAAAAAGTAGTATTCAAAAGCGTGAAAAAGAAACAGTACGTTGAATACAGCAGCGAAAAAACCACTTTTAAACTGCATTACGAATACGGAGATGACGCCATATTGGCGCTTATCACGGTACCCGAAGATGCGGATTGGGAGCACGACACCCAAACCAAAGTATCAGAAAAACAAAGAATCATTGAATTCATTGCAGAAGAAATACTTAGCATGCAAGCGCCAAACGGAGAATATCAAATCACCGATTGCTACATTAAAATATACCGCGATTAATTCAAGTTCATGATCAGTGCGTTCAACTTGTAGATGTATTGCAGCTTCACAATTACATCAAGGTTCACACAATTAATATGATTTTGTATATTTGATCTATGTCAACTAAAAGAATAGCTGTTTTTGCGGGAACTTTCGACCCCATCACCTTAGGACACATAAGCGTGATTGAGCGCGGTTTGTCACTATTTGATGAAATCATCATTGGCATTGGCAAAAACTCCAATAAAGAAGGCTATTTTCCTTTAGAACAACGCTTGAATTGGATTAAAAAAATATTTCACAATACCCCCAACATTACTGTTCACACTTACGAAGGCTTGACCATCGACTTTTGCAAAACAGTGCATGCAGGTTTTATTTTGAGAGGCTTGCGCGACGGCAAAGATTTTGAATACGAGCGCAGTTTAGGCATGATGAATCATGCTATTGCCAAAGACATTGAAACGGTATATCTGGTAACCGAACCTCAATTTTCAGCAATAAATTCAATCATCATTCGTGATATCTTGAAACACGGCGGAGACGCCAGTCAGTTTCTACCTAATGAGGTCAACGCAGATGTATAAATGCACTCTTATATTTTTTCTACTTTTGAATCTTCGTTTAGTGGCGGGCGATGTAACAGTTTTGTGCAATAAATCCACCTTTATCAATCAAAGCTACCACGTTGAAATTGTAAGCGATTTTTTAACACAGCACAAAGCAGCGGTATACGCGGGAACTACCGATGAGAACGGAAGTTTTACTGCCACTTTCGACATACAAGAAGTACAAATGATTTTCGTGGTACTGGGAAAATCAAAGCGCACCTTGTTCGCTGAACCAACAAAGACATACACCGTTTTTGCACCTCCGTTGAATCCTCGACTCATGAAAGAGGTTGGCTATTTGGCTAAAGACATTCAACCTTTCCGCATGCTGAATTCCGACAGTACGGAACTCAATTTTCTTATCGACAAAGTAGACCGAGAGGTAAGCGAGTTTATCAGCAAAAATCAACAAAACCTTTACTATTCCAATGGACCTAAACTGATTTTAAACTTCATCAAACAACTCGAAAAACTCGATCAGTACGACAATCCTTATTTCAAACAATACCTCAAATACACCATTGGCACTTTCGACGCTTTGCTGTTAAAAAACCACCCCGATAAAATCAGAAAAAAATATTTCAGCGCACAACCACTCGATCTCAACAACATACAGTACATTGGTATGTTTCAAAACATTTACCGGGGCTACTTAAAATTTGAGCTGGCGAACGAAGACAAAAGCAATTTCACCTACCTGATCAACGCCAAAAAATACAGTGAATTGCTGCAGAAAGTTTCGCCTGGAATACCCTTCAATGAAGACTTATCCTCGCTGATTCTTATCAATGGTTTTTTAGAGTTGCAAAACAATCCTGAATACAACACCAAAGCCATGAGCGCCCTGCTTGATTCGGTAATTACAACTACACAAAACACAAAGATTCGCAGCATGGCGACCCATGTAAAAGGAATCATTTTTCATTTACAAACGGGTACCATGGCGCCTGAGATCGTGCTACTCAACAGCAAAAACGAAGAGTTCAAACTCAGCCAGCACCAAGGAAAATACATCTACTTGAGTTTCTTCAAAGTGTGGGACAAAACCTATGAAGAAGAAATGAAGACCTTGAGTTACCTGCAAACACATTACGCCAAAAACCTAGAGGTGGTAAGCATATCCACCGACTACGACACTGAACTATTTCAACAATTCATGCAGCAAAATCAATACACCTGGCCTGTTTTAAACTACCAGAAAAACGAAGATTTACTGATGAATTACCGCATTGAAGACATACGTGTTGAGAACTACGAACGCAACCAAATGACCCAGTGGATCTTAATCAGCCCTGAAGGCAAAATAGTGTATTACCCCGCCAAGAGTCCTTCTCAGGGATTTGAAAACCAGTTGAAACGCCTTATCGAAGGCTAAAACACGCATTTCAAAACACTCTTTTTTGGTGCTATCGCCGCGCCCATTAAGTGACTTCGTTTAATACCTTGCATGTTCTTTCCAAAAGAGTCGGATGATACATCGTCCTAATCTTGCAGTAAATACAATTGCAACAACTCTTTAATAGAAGAATACGTATTACCCAAAACTTCTTGCATTTCGTCCTTCGACACCCACTTGACCACAGAAATGTCTTCTTCAATTTGCGGCTGCAGAACTCCCTTATAACTCGTCCGCATATCAAACCAATAGGTAATTTTTAAAATTCGCTCGTTGTTTAGCACATAAGTATGCATCACTTCAGGAAGTTTATCAACAATTTTTAAACCACTAACACCACATTCTTCTTCCACCTCACGCAACGCAGCCTCGCTTTGCGATTCCCCAGTTTCCATTTTTCCTTTTGGCAAATCCCATTTTCCCAAACGGTAGATCACCAAAATCTTATCGTCGTTTTTAACGATTCCACCGGCTGCTTCAATGAGTTTGTAGAAGGAACAGAAGTCTGCCCACACTTTCTCCAAATGGCGCGCTACGATCTCAACACCATTGAAAAGGGGGTCGTCTTCGAGGCGTTCAATGACGGTTAGTAACTTTTTTTTTGATTCTTCTCCCTTGAATTCCAGCAAATTCAATGTTGAAAACCTTTGTGTCGAAAAAATCAAAGGTTTACCGTTAACAAAAACTTTATACATTTGCGAAATGGTGTTTAATAAAGATGCAGCTTCCAAAGTTGCGGAATATCTATTACAAGTCAAAGCGATAAAGCTTCAACCGAACGATCCATTCACTTGGGCATCGGGATGGAAATCGCCAATCTATTGCGACAATAGAGTGACCTTATCATATCCAAAAATAAGAACCTACGTTCGCCAGCAAATGGCTAGCGCAATTGTGGAAACATATGGCAAACCCGATGTAATTGTTGGTGTTGCCACTGGCGCCATTGCCTTGGGAGCACTTGTAGCTCAAGATTTGGGCGTTGCTTTTGCTTACGTTCGCTCAGCACCAAAAGAACACGGCTTGGGCAATATTATTGAAGGTGTTGTAAATTCAGGACAATCGGTAGTGGTGGTTGAAGATTTGATTTCAACCGGAAAAAGCAGTTTAAAAGCTGTTGAATCACTTCGCTCCGCAGGAGCTACCGTTTTAGGAATGGCCGCTATTTTCACTTACGACTTTGAAGTAGCCAACAAAAGTTTTCAAAACGAAAAATGTGATTTGATTACCCTTTCAGGCTACGACACGCTAATTCAGCAAGCCGTAAAATCAGGATACATAACAGAAGCACAACAAGATCTAATTAAAACTTGGCGCATGGATCCCGCAAATTGGGGTAAACTGACTAGCAATGACATCCTTACAAACCGATAAAAAAATCATCAACGCACCCGCCGCTAAGGTGTTTGCTTTTTTGGTAAACCTCAACAATTTCAATCAGCTTTTGCCGCAAGACAAAGTAGAGAAATGGGTAAGCACTGAAACAGAATGCTCTTTCAGCATTAAAAAAATGGCGGCAATAGGCTTAAAATTGCAAGACCAAAGTGCGCCATCATTGGTACACTTGGTATCCACATCAGTATCTCCTATTAAATTTGACTTAAAGTGTGTCATCACACCACTCACTGACAGCAATTGTGAGACTTATATGGATTTTGAAGGCGACATCAACATGTTCATGGAAATGGTTGTCAAAGGACCTTTGACACAGTTTTTCAATTACAACATGTACAAGCTTCAAGAGATACATCAGTAAACAAAGGAAATCTCTTTAAACCCGAACAACTCTTCTTTTCCCTGCACCAGCATTTTCAGCTTGCCTGAATTGTCAACCCCAGTAATTGTTGCTTTAAATGATTGCCCATCTTTGATGTAAGTGCGCTCTTCCATCATCCCAAATAAATTCGAAAGATAACCTTCTTCAATTGCCTTCGCATTGGGCAACACCTCATAAAAAACTGACAATGCCTCCCCCACCCGTTCAATAACATTTAGTGTTTCGCTGCGCTGAGTTCCTTTAAAAAATGCCTGTTCTAAAATCAAAGAAGTCGCTTGATGAAGCGCGTTGGGAAATTGTACCGTATTTACATTTAATCCAACGCCAATAACGGAATGATTAATCACTTGACCACGTACAATATTTTCAATCAATACCCCGCAAACCTTTTTATTACCAATCAAAATATCATTGGGCCATTTCACATGCACTTCCTTGCCTGTAATAACAGATTTCACATAGGCACACAACGCATTGCAAACAACCATATTCAATAAAAATTGCTGCTGAACCAACAAACTACCTGGGTAAAAAATCAAACTAAATGCAATGTCTTTTTCGGCACCAGTGTACCAAGTGGCACCAACTTGGCCCCGCCCCTGCGTTTGCTTTCTAGTCCAAACCGCCAAATTTTGACCACTCACCTCCGCACAAAGTCGTTTCGCCTCCATTGACGTTGAAGCAAGCTCATCTATCTCCAAAACCCTTGTAAATACAGCGTTGCTCATAAACAATGTTAATTTTAAAAAGGAGGGAAATCCTACAAAAAGTGTAGAATTATTTCCTTACTTTTGAACGTAAATATAAAATCATTTTTCAATGGCTGGAAAAGCTTCAGATAGTACTAAGAAAGAAAAAGCGAAAGTAAGCGGTAAAAAACCAAAAACTGTAGCGAAAAAAACGGCAACATCAAAAAGTGAAAAGCCAGCCGAAAAAGCAAAAAGCAAAAAACCTGCAGCGAAAGCAGTAGCCCCAAAAGCAAAGGCAGCAGCCAAAACTATTAAACCAAAAGTAGCGGCGAAGGCGAAAACAGCGCCCGAAGCAAAAACGGGAACTACAAAGGCCAAGCCTGTTGCAAAAGCAGTCGCGACAGCGAAACCTTTAGCAAAAGGCAAAGCCAAAACAGCAGTGGTTAAAAAAGAAACAGCAAAAAAAGACGGTATTGCCAATGGCCCATCAAAAATATTGTCTGAGCTTATCGTTGCCGGAATGCAGGAAATGAAAGCCTTAGACATTGTAGTGATCGACCTTCGCAAAATTCAAAACTCCATTTGTGATTTCTTTGTCATTGCGAGTGGTAATTCAAGTACACATGCCGACGCAATTGCAGGCAGCCTTGAAAAAGAAGTCAAAAAAACAACGGGTGAATATCCATGGAAGAGAGAAGGATTCAGCAATTCTGAGTGGATTCTTATCGACTATGTTTCCGTTATTGCGCATGTGTTTCAACAACACACCCGCGAATTTTACAAATTAGAAGATCTTTGGGCCGACGCCGACACCACAGTGATTCCAAACCAAGATTAATTAAAAAAACCGCAACGCCCTATGTCATCTGCTAAATTACCTAAGAAAACAAAAGTCAATTTTCCTATTCAATGGATTTTCCTTTTGGTGATCGGACTCATCCTTGTTTACCAATTTATGGATATGCCAGGCGGACCAAAGGAAATTGGAAGTTCTGAATTCAAAAGAGATGTTTTGGCACAAGGGAAAGTCAAAAAAATTGTAATTGTAAAATTGGACGAAAAGCTTTTTGTTGAAGCCTATCTTAGCGACTCTATTTTAAACACCAAAGAGGTGAAAACCGATGCGAAAATTGCCAAAACAGGTCCGCAATACACCTTTGACATTACTTCGGCCGATAGCTTTCAAAAGGAAATCGACGCCTACAATGCCACAGCAACACCAAACCATGCAGTACTGGTAGACAACGAAAACAGAGAGCACTCTTTTTTAGAAAGCATTTCTGGCATCTTATTGATGCTTGGCGTAATGGCTGTTTTTTGGATCTTCATGATGCGCCGCATGGGCGGTGGCGGTGGTCCAGGCGGACAAATATTCAACATTGGAAAATCACGTGCAACGCTTTTCGACAAAGATGCTAAAGTGGACATTACTTTCGCCGACGTTGCTGGATTGGAAGAAGCTAAAGTGGAGATTAAAGAAATTGTTGATTTTCTTAAACACCCTAAAAAATACACCGAACTCGGTGCTAAAATTCCAAAAGGAGCCCTATTAGTAGGACCTCCAGGTACAGGAAAAACCTTGTTGGCAAAAGCCGTTGCTGGAGAAGCAAAAGTTCCTTTTTACTCTTTATCGGGTTCTGACTTCGTTGAAATGTTTGTGGGCGTTGGCGCATCTAGAGTGCGCGACTTGTTCAAACAAGCGAAAGAGAAAGCACCATGTATCATCTTCATAGACGAAATTGACGCCATTGGTAGAGCCCGTGGAAAAAATCCTGCGCAAGGTGCAAATGACGAAAGAGAAAATACACTCAACCAATTGCTCACCGAAATGGACGGCTTCGGCACCAACAGCGGGATCATTGTTTTGGCCGCAACAAATAGAGCTGACATTTTAGACAGAGCGTTGATGCGTGCCGGTCGCTTCGACCGTATGATATACGTAGACATGCCCGACCTCAACGAAAGAAAAGACATTTTCAAAGTGCATCTTAAACCCATCAAAACAGACAGCACTGTTGAAGTTGAGTTTTTAGCCAAACAAACACCTGGTTTTTCGGGTGCCGATATCGCCAATATTTGTAACGAAGCCGCATTAATCGCTGCCCGTACGAACAAAACAAGCGTTGGTAAACAAGACTTTCTTGACGCCGTTGACCGTATCATTGGTGGACTCGAAAAGAAAAACAAAATCATTACTCCAAAAGAAAAAGAAACCATCGCATACCACGAGGCGGGACACGCTACAGTGAGCTGGTTTATGCGTCACGCTTCTCCTTTACTAAAAGTTACCATAGTTCCTAGAGGCCGTTCATTGGGCGCTGCTTGGTACCTTCCTGAAGAAAGACAAATCACAACAAAAGATCAAATATTTCACGAAATGTGCGCTGCTTTAGGTGGCAGAGCAGCTGAACAAATTGTTTTTGGAGAAATTTCCACAGGTGCTTTGAGCGACTTAGAAAAAGTGACAAAGCAAGCCACTTCAATGATCGTTGTATATGGCTTAAATGATAAAATTGGCAATGTAAGTTATTACGATTCATCAGGCGCTAATGAATATGCGTTGACTAAACCTTACAGTGAAAAAACAGCAGAAACCATTGACGCCGAAGTACGCATCATCATTGAAGAAGCATACGTTGTAGCGAAAAACATTTTAACGGAGCACAAAGAATCTTTAGGTAAATTGGCGCGTTTGCTGTTAGAAAAAGAGGTGATCTTCAAAGAAGATTTAGAAGCAATTTTCGGTACGCGTCCAGGCGAAGAGCCTACAGCCGAGGATCACAAAACTGAAATCGTTGAGGCAGCGCATGAACCTGCCGTTGATGCACCTGCCGCTCCGCAAGAACCTGTCAGCAGCATCGCGACAGAGGAAGAAGAAAAAGACAGCAATGGCGAAAAAAAACCGCCGCTGCAAATTAATCTCGATTTCTAATTGAGCTCAAATCTTTCTCAACGAGCCACCACCGGCGTTGTATTCGTTCTGGTGCTGCTAAGCGCAACTTGGCATAGTTTCGCTACGTTCGCTGCGCTATTTGGAATGGTTGCCTTGATCGGCTTAAATGAATTTTACGGCTTGTTCAAAGCATCAAAAATGAAACCCAATACTTTCTTCGGATTGCTTTTGGGCGCCCTCACTTTTACAACTATTCTGGCCTACGTGCTCGAGAAAAATTATTTGATCGGCCTACTCTTCACCATACCAATCACAGCAATCATTTTTGTTTCAGAGCTGTACCGAAAATCCGAAAATCCATTTTCAAATATTGCTCTAACATTGGGTGGCGTAGTATATGTTGTGCTCCCCTTTGGCTTGCTGTTGCTGTCTAACTTCGACACCACCACCACCACCTGGAGCACGCGTAAATTCGACATCGTATTCGCCTTCTTTTTTATGCTATGGGCCAATGATACCGGCGCCTATTTTGCAGGAACAAAATTTGGAAAACACAAACTCTTTGAACGAATTTCACCTAAAAAATCGTGGGAAGGCTTCATCGGCGGAGCACTCATTTCACTCCTGACTGGATATTTCTGTCACCTCTTCTTTCATACAGAATCAATCGGTTTCTGGCTATTGATGTCGTTTACCGTAGTAATTTTCGCCACCTGGGGAGACCTTGTGGAATCGATGCTTAAAAGATCTTTGGGCGTGAAAGACTCTGGCACCATATTGCCGGGCCATGGCGGTATTTTAGATCGTTTCGACGGCTTGTTATTGGCTGCCCCAATGGTTTTCTTTCTTTTGCAAATCGCACACTTCATCAGTAAAAATTAACATGCACAAATACTTACTGACGAGCATCTTATTGTTTGGAGGCTTTTTTTACGCCACAGCTCAAGACACCACAGTGATAGCAGCGACGCTGCCAACAGATCACCGCATGTCGATGATTTCTTTTTCATACAAATCTGGAGTCAACGCTGATGGTTATGGACTCTCTTATTACCGATTTCCAAAAAACAACTACAAAGGTTGGTATTTCCCCTTCTCCTTTTCTGTCGAAAACATATCCGTAAAAGCAGGCAATATCAGCCAATTGAATTTTCAAACCTCTCCACTCAACTTTTTTCTACCAGGTATCGCCGCATGTAAAAACTTCAGCGACAATGTATGGTTCAATTTCGGACTGCAAATCCCTATAAGTAGCGAGCAATTGCAAGACGTTTATGGTAAACCCGTAAACCACCCCATTATCGGTTTGGCTCCACTTCAGCAAGTATATATAGTTCCTCGAAGCACCTATGGCATCTTTTTCGCGATTGGAATTTACGAGCGTATTACCAACGCCTACAGCTTTAAAGATGACGTTGGGGTAAGGGCTGAAATCGGCTTGAAATTTTAGCGAAAGCGTATTGATTTTTCTTCGGTTTTTGCCCCACATCAAATTAAGCACATTCATGATACACCGGGAAGGAATTGCATCTATCGTATTGACCCTGTTAGTGGCAGGATTATTGGTTTTTTTGGCCAGATATTTTTGTCCCGATTATGCAATTGTGCACTATTTGGCTTACGCCATCGCTGCTTTTATATTAGTGATCGTGTTGCAATTTTTTAGAAATCCCAAAAGAAATACCACTCTCAACGATGCTTTCGCCATTGCCCCTTGCGACGGAACAGTATTGGTGATTGAAGAAACAGTTGAAACAGAATACTTCAAAGACAAACGCATACAGGTATCTATTTTTCATGTCGCCACTCAACGTGCACGTGAACAGAAATCCAATAAGCGGCATCGTAAAATACGTGAAATACCATCCAGGTAAATACTTGGTAGCATGGCATCCAAAAAGTTCTACGGAAAACGAACGTTGTACTTTGGTCATTTAAAATACAGTAAACAGCAAAGAAGTGCTCTTCCGTCAAATTGCCGGTTTCCTAGCGCGACGCATTGTTTACTATTCTAAAGGAGGCGACAAAGCAGTACAAGGTGCTGAATTTGGCTTTATCAAATTTGGTTCACGTGTAGATTTGTTTTTCCCTTTGGGAACAGAAATCAAAGTAAAAATTGACGATGTCGTAAAAGGAGGAATCAGCACTATCGCTGAGTTCAAATAAGACTGTCTACTTCTCGCTCGAATCAAAAACAGCACTGTCTTCGTTGCCAAATTCATCAACCACAGTAAGCTTGTGTTTGCCTATTGATGGACGCAAGGAAATGCTGTGAACACCTGTGGTAGTGCTTAAATAATTGCCATCCAAATGCCAGTGTACCACACTGTTTTTTCTATTGTGCACTGCCTCAAAAATCACCTCTTCGTGTTCTCCCGACAAATTGCGCGGCACAAAAACTTTTGCGCCGTTCAAGGGATACACGATATTCACTGTGTTTTTTTCTTCAAAACAACCAGGATAATTGGGCGGTAATTCTTTGTAATCGGTTGATCTGTATTTGTAATAAAACGCCTGTAAAGGGGGCAGAACAAAGCAATTTTTGCTACTCATCAAATCTACCGGATAGCAATTGCTGTTGACAACAAAACGCTGACTTTGATCTAAAAATATTTTTTGGTGGTAAGGACAAGTAGCCGCCTCCAATCCTTTGGCACTACTTTTTTGCCAATACACCTCATCACAATTTGCGCCAGCGCGAAAACCACTTTGCTTGCAAACGCGCAGCGACGCCATGCCGCCTGGTTCTTTGAACCACGTGGTAGCCGGTAAAAATTGCAGAATTCTAAAGAGTACTGGACCCGCATAACTCAAACCCGTTAAATCAGGCCTACCTTCTCCCGATGCATTGCCCACCCAAACCGCTACCACGTATTCAGGCGTGACGCCAACAGCCCATGCATCGCGGTGACCAAAACTGGTTCCTGTCTTCCAGGCCACTTTTCGTCCACCCAAAAATTGTTGCCAACCTTCTTCCGATCGCGGACGAACAACGTTGCTCATTGTTTCAAAGGTATGCCAAATGGAACTTTGCGAATAATTCGCCGTTTTTTTTGATGAAGTATTGTTCGCCTGATCAATAGCAAACAGCAGGGATTGCGCAGGGCGCGACTGTATTTGTAAATCGTAAGCCATCTTGCGGTAAGAGCGCGCGAGATCCATCAACTTCACCTCTCCTCCTCCTAATATCAGGGAGAGTCCGTAATTATTTGACGTACGATTCAGCGATGAAAAACCGATGGCATTCAACTTATCTAAAAAACGCTGCACGCCATATTCTTTCAGCAACAACACGAAAGGAATGTTGAGCGAGCGCGTGAGTGCGTGCGACATGGGTACAACACCGTCGTAAGACAACTCGTAATTTTGTGGAGAATACCCAGCGAAAGTATAGGGAATATCGTTCACCAAAGCGTCGGGCAACTTCATCCCTTCATCTACCGCAGCGGCATACAAGAAGGGTTTTAATATACTGCCCGAACTGCGCGCCGACTGAATAATATCGACATCCTCCCCTTTTTCTTTTGCTTTTCCCGCAATATTACCAATGTAAGAAAGTACTTTTCCGCTTTTCACTTCTACCACAATTGCCGCCAAATTGTGCACTTCATTTAAGGAATATGCTGTTTGAAACCGCTTGAGTTGTTTGTAAATACGGGCTTGCAATTCATAATTCAAAGCCGAAGTGATGCGCTCGCCCTTTTGTCCATTTTTTTCAAATAGCCCAATAAGATGCGGCGCAATATCGGGCAATTCTTTAGGTTTTCCGGGCAAAGGCTCCGCAATGGCCAATTCATAATCTTCGTTTGTCAAATCCCCCTCGCTCATTAATTTATGCAACAATTGATTGCGTTTTTTCAACAAACGCGACTGATTTTTTCCGGGAAAAATAAGCGATGGCGCATTGGGCAATACCGCGATGGTGGCCATTTCCCCCCAGGAGAGTTGCGAAGGTTCGCGCCCGTAATAGCGCCACGACGCAGCGCTTAAGCCCACCACATTCCCGCCAAATGGCGCATTTGACGCGTATAAATTCAAAATTTCTTCTTTCGAATATGCAGTTTCAATGCGCAAGGCACAAAAAGTTTCAATCCCCTTATTCCAAATATTTCGACTGCTATTGCCACGCGCCATTCGTGCTACTTGCATGGTGAGCGTGCTTCCTCCGCGCTTAACGCGCATCTTGCGCACATTACTCCACAAGGCTTTTCCCATTGAAACAGGATTCACTCCAGGGTGATAGTAAAAATACTCGTCTTCAAAAAGTGTGATCAAGCGCGTGAATTTGAACGGCACTGAGTCTTCAGCTGGAAAACGCCATTGTCCGTCATCGGCAATGCGCGCGCCCATCAAGTTGCCATTGGCACTATAGACCACCGTGCTTTTGGGCAATTGAAACAAAGGTGAAGGAATTAAAAAGTAAAACCATCCTGCAAAAAGGACAATAAATAGCAATTTGAATTTATGCTTCAGCAGGAAATTCTTCACCATTCAAAGGTAGATAAGAAAGTGTTTAAAATTTAAAATTTTCGTTTTACACTGCTTTAATACCCAACTCTTTCTTAATATTGTTAGGAATTGAAAATTGAGCTTATGCAAATACGTCCACGACGCCGCCGAACATCTGCAGCAATCAGAGAAATGTCGAAAGAAACAACACTTGATCTTTCGAATTTGATATATCCACTTTTTTTGGTTGATGGCACCAACATCAAGAGTGAAATCGCATCACTACCGGGCAACTTCCGTCTTTCCATAGAACACCTTCTACGTGAAATTGACAGCTGCGTAAAACTCGGTTTACACTCCTTCATCCTCTTTCCAAGCGTGGAAGAAAAACACAAAGACAAAACCGCAACTTACAGCTATAGCTCTAAAAACTTTTACCTCAGAGCGATCAAAGAAATAAAAAAACGCTTTCCGCACATCGTCCTTATCAGCGATGTCGCGATGGATCCGTATAGTTCCGATGGTCATGACGGCTTGGTGAAAAACGGAAAAATTCTCAACGACGAAACATTGCCCATTCTTTCGAAGATGGCTTTGGCGCAAGCCGAAGCGGGCATAGATTTAATTGGCCCGTCGGATATGATGGATGGCCGTATTGGCTTTTTGCGAGATGAACTCGACGACAATGGTTTTCACGACACCGGCATCATGGCCTACACTGCAAAATACGCCAGTGCTTTTTACGGTCCGTTCAGAGATGCGTTAAATTCTGCACCCAAACTAGGCGACAAAAAAAGCTACCAAATGGATCCGCGCAACAGCAGAGAAGCTTTATTGGAAGCTGATTTAGACTTCACCGAAGGCGCTGATTTTCTAATGGTAAAACCAGCCCTGCATTATTTAGATGTCATCAAAGCTCTGAAAGACGAATTCCCTATTCCAGTGGCCGCCTATCACGTAAGTGGCGAGTGCGCCATGCTCACTGCGGCTTGCAACAACGGGTGGTTGGATTTCAACAAAGCTATGCCTGAAACACTTTACAGCATGCGCCGTGCAGGTGCCGATGTGATACTCACCTACTTTGCGAAAGATTACGCACTCCTCCTACAAAAAACGAAATAGAAGTATGAAAGCTCTCGACAAAGTAAAAAGTGGCGCCAAATATATTTGGTCTAAAAAACGCTACCGCTACACCATCATCGTTGTATCGTTTTTGTACCTCACCATACAACACAACTTTTTGTGGTTGGTGGGCAGCATGCCATCTGTAAGTGAATTGAAAGATCCCGACCTTCCGGTGGCTTCTGAAATTTATGCAGCCGACGGACAACTCATTGGCAAATTTTTTCGCGAAAACAGATCTTCAGTTGAACTCAAAGACATCAATCCAATATTTTACAAAGGCCTTGTCGCCACCGAAGACGCACGCTTTTACGCACACCACGGCATTGATTGGCAAGCCAACCTTTCCATTTTCTGGTACATGATCAAAGGCGACAAACGCGGCGCCAGTACGATTAGTCAACAATTGGCGAAAAATTTATTTAAAATCAGAAAAGTAAACAAAGGCTTGCTCACCTACATTCCGGGTATTGCCACCGTCAACACCAAACTGAAAGAATGGATGGTGGCCAAACGATTAGAAGACAACTATTCGAAAGATGAAATTTTGTTGCTGTACATGAACACTGTTGACTTTGGAAGCAACGCCTTCGGCATCAACACCGCGGCCCGCACCTATTTCAACAAAACGCCAATGCAATTGAGCATCGACGAAGCGGCTATATTAATTGGTTTGCTCAAGGCCACTACCACCTACAGTCCTGCACTTCATCCTGAAAAATCACTCGAGCGCCGCAACGTGGTGTTGTCATTGATGAAAAAACACAAAGTGATTTCCGACGATGATTTCAAAAAAGCAATGGCTCGCCCTATTGCACTTGATTTTCACATTGAAAATTCAGAAGACTGCAAAGTGCCCTACGTGCGCGCTGCAGTGGCGCGTGAACTCAGCGAATGGTGCAGTGAAAATGGTTATGATATTTACAGTGACGGATTAAAAATTTACACCACCATTGATTTGCGTTTACAAAAACACGCCGAAGAAGCAGTCACCGAACACATGACCACTCTGCAACGACGCTTCGACGCACAATGGGCCGGACAAAATCCGTGGCTCGATGGAAACAAACAAGAAATTCCGAATTTTCTTGAAAATGGAATCAAACAAACCGACGCTTACCGCGGACTCAAAAAAAAATGGGGAGAAAACGAAGACACCATTATGCATTTTTTGCGCAAACCACATCGCTGCGTAATATACACCCATGCAGGATACAAAACAGAAAACATCAGCTCAATAGACTCACTTGCACACTACAAAAAAATGCTGCGTTGCGGATTTTTCACCATGGATCCCCGAGATGGACACATCAAAACATGGGTGGGCGGGTGGAATTATAAAATCACGAAGTTCGACCATATTGTGCAAGCCAAAAGACAACCCGGCTCTACCTTCAAACCCTTTGTATACGCCACTGCTTTTGAACAAGGAAGCGGCCCCTGCGACACGCGCATAGACAGATACGTGCGACACGAATACGACGAAAAAGGCGTACATCATATTTGGGAACCAAAAAATGCGAGCCGTGTTTTTTCTTATGACACTCTCACCTTGCGCCAAGCGATGGCCAATTCGATCAACAGTATAGCCGTACAATTGACCTTGGAATGCGGCCCTGAAAACGTTGCTGAAACCGCAAAAAAATGTGGCATCAATAGTCCCCTTGAGCCCGTACCTTCCATTGGCCTCGGCTCCAATGATGTTTCTCTAATTGAATTGACTTCTTCCTATGCCCCTTTCATCAATGGCGGATACAAAGTAAAACCTATTTTAGTAACACATGTAGTCAACCAAAAAGGCGAAGAAATTGGCCGATTCACCGTTGAAAAAGAACGTGCACTTACCGAAGAAACCGCGTGGCTCATGTCTTATATGCTTCGCGGTACCGTTGAAGAAAACAGAGGCACATCGCAAGCGCTATTTCAATATTCAATTTTTGGCCGCAACCAAATGGGGGGTAAAACAGGAACTTCAAGCAATTATTCCGACGGCTGGTACGTTGGTGTTACCAGCGATCTCATTGGTGGCACATGGGTGGGAGCCGAAGACCGCGTTATTCACTTTAAAAACTCAGCCACTGGTGAAGCGATGAAAACAGCACTTCCTGTATTTGGACTCTTTTTACAAAAAGTATATGCCGATAAAAAATCTTCGATACAACCAACCATGTACCCTAAAGAACCTTTCCCTATTGAGAAAGCACACAACTGCAGAGTATTGGTGCCACGCATTGACACCACCGTTGTGGAATTGGATTCGCTGAAAATTGAAGATGTGATTGTAGATTCCACCGCTGCTCCCTTATAAAACATGGTGCGGTTTTTGAAAGTATATTGAAATGAAAGCAGCCCTATTCGCATTGATTTGCCCACTCTACATCTTCGCTCAAACAGCTGTCGACACGGGCTATTACAGTGACCAATACTTGCGTTACGACAATCATATTTACAAAAAAAACATCCGCACTCCACTGCTTCACCCCAAAACATTTCAGCTTTCTTTTCCCATCATTGCCCTCAATTCGGGAGAACAATTCTTGTTGAGTTTTGACGATCTGAGTCCCACCATCAACAACTACACTTATACAATAATGCATTGCACTCCCGACTGGCAACCAACCAACAATATGTTTACTTCTGATTATCTCAAAGGCTACTCCGAAGAAACTATTTCGGGCTACGAATATTCGTTCAACACTTTTCAAAAATACATTCACTATTCTGTAGCCTTTCCACATGAGAATTTTCAAATCACCAAATCGGGCAATTACCTTATTAAAGTATATCAAGACTACAACCCCGACAATGTAGTCTTGACCATGCGCTTTATGGTGCTCGACGATCAGTTGGAAGTACAAGCCAATTTGCGTGCATCAAGCATTCCGAGTGAACAATACTACAAGCACGAATTGGATTTCAATATACTCACTTCCGGCCAAATCAACATCACCGATCCCTTCACCGAATTCAAAGTAATACTGTTGCAAAATTACAATTGGAGTCAGGCTGTAAGCGGATTGAAACCGCGCTTCATCAGCAACGATGCCCTGAACTACAATTACGACGGCGAAAATAATTTTCCCGCGGGAAATGAATGGCGCTACTTCGATACACGATCGCTGCGCTTTCAATCTGAAAGAATATTAACCTACGAATTTACCGATCACATTTACCATACACTTTTGAAGGCTGACGACAAGCGCAACTTTAAACAATACCGCTTTTACGGTGACCTCAACGGTGAACGCAGCATTGAAGTGCAGGAAGGCAATCGCGCCGAAATTGAAGCCGACTACACCTATGTTCATTTTAAACTCAATGCCGACAAAGCACTAAGTGACGGCAATGTTTATGTTTTTGGACAACTCAGCAACTGGGAATTTTTACCAGAAGCAAAAATGAAATACAACGAAGAAAACAAATCTTACGAAACAACACTACTGCTCAAACAAGGCTACTACAACTATAAATACGTGGTACATCGCGATAAAGAAACAAAACCCGACGAAGCACACTACGAAGGCAATTTCTACCAAACCGAAAACGTTTACCAAGTATTGGTGTATTTCAAAAGTGTCGTCGGAGATTATTATCAGTTACTTGGAACCTCTTTGATAAAAAGTGCGTTAAGATAGCAACAACACTATGGAAAAACTTATAACAGAAAATATAGAAGTCACGGTGGAATCAATTTTCAAAGAAAAACATTCCATGCCGCGCGAAGGTGTTTTTGTATTCGCATACAAAATCACCATTAAAAATTTAGGGGAATACCGCGTGCAATTGCTTTCACGCAATTGGTATATCATGGACTCTGTTGGCGAACAACTCGAAGTAGAAGGCGATGGTGTGGTGGGACAACAACCCATTTTACATCCTGGGGAGGAATACCGCTATGAATCTGGCACAGATTTAAAAACAGGAATTGGCACCATGGAAGGACACTATACTTTTCAAAACCTCGACACGGGTGAAGACTTTGATGTGTACATTCCTAAATTCGATCTGCTTGCAAAATTTGTATTAAACTAAAACCATGAACAACGCCTTTCATTTCCCAATACCCGAAAATGAAATCACTTATTCTTTTGCTCCTGAAAGCAAAGAAAGAAAACTACTTCAAGAAGAGATCGCGTATTTGAGAACACAGCACATCAATGTTCCATTGTACATTGGTGGAAAAGAAATACACAGTGGTAAAAAAATCGCGATTTTTCCGCCGCACGATTTACAACATCAAATAGGAACTTATGCTGTTGGCAACAAAGAACATGTGCAAATGGCAATTGACGCCGCCCTTGCCGCAAAGTCAAAATGGAGCGCGATGCCATGGACAGAAAGAGCAAAAATATTTTTAAAAGCGGCCGACCTCGTATCTGAAAAATGGCGATATAAAATTTTGGCCAGCACCATGCTTGGTCAATCAAAAAATGCGTATCAGGCAGAGATCGATGCAGCTTGTGAACTCGCCGATTTCTTGCGTTTCAACGTGTATTTTCTTGAAAAAATTTACGCCGATCAACCTTCATCTACTGTTGAAATCAGTAACCAAGTGGAGTACCGACCACTTGAAGGATTTGTTTTCGCGCTAACACCCTTCAACTTCACCGCCATTGCCGGAAATTTATTTGCAGCACCAGCCCTCATGGGAAATACCATCGTGTGGAAACCAAATGAAGCGCAAGCCTATTCGGCCTACTTTTTAATGGAGATTTTCAAAGAAGCTGGTTTGCCTGACGGCGTTGTCAACATGGTTATTGCCGACGGGCCGGAGGTTGGCGAGGTTATTTTCAACGACAAAAATTTCGCAGGTTTACACTTCACTGGTTCTACAAAAGTTTTCAAATCACTTTGGAAAACAATTGGTAACAATATCGACATCTACAAAACCTATCCACGTATCGTTGGTGAAACAGGAGGAAAAGATTTTGTGATGGCCCATCACTCGGCCGATATTCGCGTGCTCATTACAGCGCTTGCACGCGGCGCTTTTGAATATCAAGGACAAAAATGTTCGGCGGCATCGCGCGCTTATATTCCAAATTCAATATGGCCTGCTGTAAAAGAAGGACTGTTGAAAGACATCGCTTCGTTTAAAATCGGACCACCTGAAAACTTTGAAAATTTCATCAACGCAGTGATCGATAAAAGGGCTTACAATAGAATTGCCACTTACCTTCAATACATCAAAGCTTCCGAAGACGCAGAGATTTTAATTGGCGGTGGATACGACGACAGCAAAGGCTATTTCATTGAACCTACAGTGGTGCTTACCACAAATCCAAAATACAAAACGATGTACGAAGAGATCTTCGGTCCTGTTCTCACCATCTATGTTTACGACGACGATCAATACGAAGAAACATTGAAACTCGTTGACGAAACAAGTGAGTACGCACTTACGGGCGCCATTATTTCCGAGGATAAATTTGCGCTTTTACAAGCATTAAAAGCATTGGAAAACTCGGCGGGAAATATTTACATCAACGACAAACCAACCGGAGCAGTAGTGAACCAGCAACCCTTTGGTGGAGCGCGCAGTTCGGGCACCAACGACAAGGCAGGTTCTTACATCAATTTACTGCGCTGGGTTAGCGCACGTACGATCAAAGAAAATTTGAATCCGCCAAAAAATTATCCTTATCCATTTATGGATTAAGTGTTGCGCAAGAAAAATCACACTTTCTCTACCACTATTCGTTGGTGAAAAAACTTAGCATTGTGAATGTTCTTCATCAACTGATTTTCGTAGCGAGAATCAATCACAAAAGTGCATTCTGTACGGTACAATTTCACGTCGCGAATCGCCTCGTCTTTCAAACCACAGTGCTCCAATAAAAATTCTTTAAAAGATGCGATATTGAGTTCATGGCGTGTGCCAATGTTGATCTTCAATTCCAAATCAACAGAAAGCACTTTCGCTATCTCTACATTTAATTTCACAGGAGAAAACTGCACTTTAATAACCTCTTCTATTTCTTTGATTTGAAACAATTCGTCGTCTTGTACCATTGAAATAGACACTCCTGTTTTACCTGCGCGCGCCGTTCGTCCGCTGCGGTTCACATATTGCGCTTCGTTCTCTGCCAAATGATAATGCACCACAAAATTTAAATCAGCAACGTCAAGACCACGCGCTGCAACATCAGTAGCAATAAGCACTTGAATACGTTTTCCTTTGAAAGCCGACATTACTTTATCGCGCTCAAATTGATTCAAATCACCGTACAAAGAACCCGCATTAATGTCGCAACCGGTCAATTGCTGTCGCAGTAATTTAGCCGCAGCTTGCGTGCGACAAAAAACGATACCGCGCTCCTCGGAATGCTGCAACAAATAGCTTTTTAAAAATTCAAATTTGTAGCCGAATGCATACGCGATGTACTGGTGCTCAATATTTCTGTTGACAAATTCCTGCGGCTTGATGTGAATTTCATCAACACCTTCACCCAAATATTGTCGCGCTACATCTTTGATTTCAGGGGGCATGGTTGACGTGAACAAAAACTTTCGCACCGAAGGTTTACAAGCGCGCAACACCCTTTCCACATCAGCCTTAAATCCCATGCGCAACATCTCATCGGCTTCATCCATCACCAAAAATTTAAGCTGCGATAGATCCACTATTTTTCTATTCATCAAATCAACGAGTCGGCCCGGTGTGGCCACCAAAATATGCTTGGGCGTCGCTAGTTTTTTAATTTGTTCTTCTACTTTTTTTCCTCCAAACAAAGCTTCGGTATGAATGCGCACAATATACCGCGAAAACAGAAACAAATCTTTCGCCACCTGCTGCGCCAACTCACGTGTAGGCACAATCACCAGCACTTGCGTTTGCATTAAATGCGGATTGATAAGTTGTAAAATTGGTAAACCAAAGGCCGCGGTCTTTCCGGTTCCTGTTTGCGAAACACCTACCAAATTTTTGCGCGTACCCAATACAAAAGGAATTACCTTTTCCTGTATTTCAGTAGGTGTTAAAATTTTATTTTCTTCAAGAGATTGCAATAAGGCAGCGTTTAAGCCCAGTTCAGAAAAAGTCATGATCATTATTTTTAATACTTGAGCTACAACCGCAGCGCTAAGAACACAAAGATAAGTGTATTTTCTGCAGCGTGCACGACAAGTATTTTACAACTTTCTATTTATACACTGCAGCACCGCGCCACAAAATAGTCGCAAATAAAAACACATGCATTCAACAAAGACAATTACTTGATCAAATTATTCCTAAAATGTCTGGCGAAATTAAAGCATTAACACTGGCAAGCAAATTCACTTTCAGATCCAAACAAACACATTCATACTATACCTGGTCAATTTAAAACTTCAAAAAAGAAATTAAACCACTGGTATATTTGGCGCAGAGAAATATTTTTTCTGCACGGCTTTGAAAGCAAAAACAACAATGAATTGTGCGCCCAAAACACTAGCAATAGCAGCTGATGTAGCGCCATCGATAGCCGCTGCGAAATAGTATCCAACTATAGATCCACTCACACCAAAAACCAAAGACAACAAAATCATTTGCTTCAATTTATCACTTAGCAAATAAGCAGTTGCAGGAGGTGTGATTAAAAAAGCCACTACCAAAATAGCGCCCACCGACCCGAAAGAAAGCACGGTTGACAAGGATACCGCCGCCATTAAAATATAGTGCCAAGCCATTACTGAAACACCTATCGTAGCGGCATAAGCCGGATCAAACGTGGTTAAAAACAATCCGCGATAACCAAAAACAACCAAGGCCAAAACGCAAAGCAACATCACCGACAGGCGCAATATGGTATAAGGAATTAGGAGTCCAAATATGTTTTTCCCTTCTTCAAAAGCAACATGATCCAACTCTCCGTATAACACGCAATCCTGATCAATATCAACATCGCGCGCATAAACCGTCACCAAAATAATTCCCAAAGCAAAGAGTGACGTAAATACAACACCAATAGTGGCGTCGTGCTGCATCCCCCCTTTTTTATTAAAAAATTCAATTAAAAAAGTAGTCAAAATACCGAAGGCAGCAGCCCCCAAAAGCAAGTACCATGAACCCAAAGTACCACCCAACATAAAGGCAATTACAATACCAGGTAAAACGGAATGAGAAATCGCATCGCCGACCATCGCCATCTTGCGCAAAATCAAAAAACAGCCAATGATGCTACTGGTAACAGCAACCAAACAAGCAGTGATGATAATGACTAAATCCATATTATTTTGAATAAGGAATTTTTTGGTTGTGCTGGTCTTCTGTTGGATAGTCCAACAATTTTTCCAATTGTATTTCAAGCTCAGGCGTGATGATGTGCTCAATGGTTTCGGCATCGTCATGCACATGATCGTCGGCCACGCGCAAGTATTTTTTTAAGTACAGTTCCCACAAACGGTGTATTTTCACAATTCTAGCACCCGTTGCTTTTCCACGCTTTGACAACACATAGGTATTGTTTATGTGCACTATTGTGTTTTCAGCGCTCAGCCATTTCAATCCGTTCAACAATTTGTTTCTTTCAAATTTACGCAAACCCATAAGGTCTTCCACCGTTCTTTTTTTGTGAAAATCTCCTTCCTTTTCACCCAAATGGTAAAAGGCTTTAAGAATATTGTCTTCCATCATTTTGTGCGAATTTCTGCGCTGACGCATCCATTTGGCAACAATGCCTTTTTTGGGCGAAAAAATCATCGACAACATGGCTATCAAAGAAAAGACAATAACGATCCAAGGACCAGTAGGCATATTTTCATAGGAGTATGAAATAAAGGCGCCAACAATGCCTGACAAAGCGCCAATCACCGCAGCGATGACCAACATTTTGCGCAAGTTATCAGTCCAATACCGAGCAGTAGCAGCGGGTGTAATCAGCATTGCCGCCATAAGCACCACCCCCACTGTTTGTATACCAATGGCAACAGCCATTACGGTGAGAATCGACAAAATAAATTCGTAAAATTTAATGTTCAACCCAATGGTTTTCGCAAAATGCAAGTCGAAAGACAGCAATACAAATTGCTTGTAAAAGAGCGCAACACCAGAGATTACAAACAAAGCCATACCACCAAAAACATACAAATCCGCCAGCACCATGGTGGCCGCCTTTCCAAACAAAAAATCTGACAGACCCGACTGGTTAGGGTTTCCTGAATTTTGAATAACCGTCAGCAGCAAAATTCCAACAGCAAAAAACACCGACAAATTTAAACCGATCGCCGTATCCGCCTTTATTTTAGAATAGCGTGTGATAATGTCGATAAAGTAAATGGACAACCACCCTGTAAGCATGGCGCCTGCCAATAAAAAAAATGGATCCTTGGTACCCGAAACCATAAAACCTATGCACACACCTGGCAAAATTGAATGAGATATAGAGTCAACAATTAAGGCGCGTTTGCGCAGTAAAGCAAAACAGCCAATCACCGATGAAGCAACGCTCAACAATATTGTACCCAATACCACGTAGCGCACATTTGCTTCTTTCAGCGAAAGAAAATCAACAATATTTTGAAAGGCAGTCATTAGCTTTCGCGAATTGGAAACTGGGTTTCTGCAATGATTTCGCCAACCTTAGTCAACACAGTCAACTTACCTCCATAGGTTTCGCGCAGCATCTCAGGTGTAAACACTTCCTTGGTGGGACCAGAGGCCACCAAACGTGTATTAACGAGCAGTATCCAATTGAAATAATCGGCAGCCGATTGTAAGTCGTGGTGCACCACCAAAATGGTTTTACCTTCAGCTTTCATCGACATAAAAAGTTCAACAATTGTTTTTTCTGTAGCAGCGTCAACACCTGCAAAAGGCTCATCCATCAAATACAAATCAGCCTGCTGTGCCAAGGCCCGCGCCAAAAAAGCACGCTGTTGTTGACCTCCTGACAATTGTGATATTTGTCGCTTGGCATAATCCAACATGTTCACGCGTTTCAACGCTTCGGCAGCAATGTCTTTGTCTTCAGAAGTGAATCTTTTAAAAATATTGTTCGGTTTGTATCGCCCCATCAATGCCACATCCATGACACTGGCAGGAAAATCCCAGTCGACCGATTCGCGCTGTGGAACATATGAAATTTTGTGGCGCACCTTATCTAAATCGTCATTGAACAACTTGATATACCCACTGTTGTTCGGTATGAGATTCATCAATGATTTAAGCAGGGTAGATTTCCCTGCGCCATTCGGACCAATGATCCCTATCATTTCTCCTGCAGGAAGTGTAAAATCAACATTCCACAATACCGGTTTGTTGTTGTAACTCACCGTGAGATCGTGTACTTCTATAATTGGATTTTCAGTGTGAATGGTCATACAACTTATTTTAAACCAACTACGATGGTGTTTACATTGTGGCGAATCATTCCAATATAAGTACCTTCTTCGGTTCCCGCGGCTCCCATTGCATCAGAATACAAAGTACCACCCAATTTCAAGTTGTGCCCTTTTTGTTTGCAACCTTCCACCACTGCATTAATAAATCGTGCAGATACCGATGACTCCATAAATATAGACTTCACCTTGGAAGATGAAATATGCTCAACCAAAGCAGTAATGTCTTTCAATCCTGGTTCAGAAACTGTGGATATTCCCTGTAATCCTTCTACTTTCATACCGTATACGCGACCAAAATAACCAAAGGCATCGTGGGCCGTAACAAGCACCCTAACGGAGTCAGGAATTTTATTTATTTCTTCGGCCACCCAGGTGTTGAATTGCACCAATTGGTTAAGATACTTATCGGTATTTTGCTGAAAGTGCGCTTTGTGTTCAGGGTATTTTTCCTGTAATTTTAAATTCACATACTTCACAACTTCAATCCACAAAGTGACGTCAAACCAAATGTGCGGATCATGCGTTCCTGAAAACTGAGAAGTGCTGATCAATCGGGATTCAGAAATGCCATCGGACACGGCAAACACCGCTTTTGTTTTGGCAAGACTTTCAAGTGACTCCGCCATTTTTCCCTCCAAGTGAACACCATTGTAAAACACCATATCGGCTGCCAACAATTTTTTAGTATCGCTTTGTTTGGCTTTGTACAAATGCGGATCAACGCCAGGCCCCATCAATGCTTCTACTTCAAACAGAGTGTCGGCTATGTTTTTCACCGCATCGGCAATCATGCCTGTAGTAGTAACAATGTATATTTTAGAAGTACTTTGCTTTCCGCTGCCACCACAAGCAAAAAACAAAGCAAGCACCAAGGTTAAAAGAAAACTATTTCTTAGGTTTTTCATGAGTGACACTTATGTTTTTGCACAGTAAACTCGACAGCATGATTTCGCTTTTTCCATTGATCTTCACCAAAACAGATTCGTCAAAAGCAAATTTATTCACCACCTCAATTTTTGAGCCTAGCAGCAAATTAATGTTTTCAAGGTACTGCAAAAACTCTTTGGAGTGCTCGCGAACACCTACCAACAAAGCAACATCACCTATATTGAGATCTCTCAAGGCAACATCTTTCACTTTTTGAAATTTTCCGTTTTTATCAGGAATAGGATCGCCGTGCGGATCAAACTTGGGAAAACCAAGGTATTTGTCCAAACGGTCAATCAGGTTAACGGAGACAATGTGCTCCAATTGCTCAGCTATATCGTGAATCTCATCCCAAGTAAAATCTAATTTTTCAGCCAAAAACACCTCCCACAGTCGGTGCTTACGAATAACACGAATCGCCACCTCTTCGCCAATCGGCTGCAAGGTAACACCTTGGTATTTAACGTAGTTGATGTATCCTTTTTCCGACAATTTCTTAAGCATATCGGTAACCGAAGATGCCTTTGTTTCCAGCGCTTCTGCAATAGCCGAGGTCAATACACCATCGGGAAATTTAGGCGTTAGCTTATAAATTGCCTTTAGGTAATCTTCTTCTGTAGATGAATTCATGTTAGTCACTTTCACCCAAAAATAAGAATATATTAGAGGAATTCAAAAAATAGTTTAGAGCCCTCTAAATAGGCAACCCTAAATCGCAATAAAAACAAGTATGGCGTGCTCTACAGAAAAAAATGGCCAAACAAAAAAAAACCACACAGAACTGACCTGAAGAAACTTGAAAGTGGACGTATGAAGATGCCGCGAAATTCGGTAATCCTGAAACAAGTCAGGCACGCCCTATGCTCGCATGAGCATTACTCCAAAATAAATAGGTGTTAAGTTTCTCGAGCTTGTCTGTGTGGAAGCCTTCAATTTCTTTTGTTCAATGAACTGATTTAAAAATAAGTCTTTTGCGAAAGAAAGAAAAGCATTTCAATGTTTTTTTTTGAAAATTACTTGCCACCACTTAATTTTAACTCAAACTTAGCTTCACCGCTGTTTTGCACCTCGCAATTGCATTTCAGAGTGGCACTAGTTTTGCTTACTTTTGAAGCGCTTACTTTACAATACTGAAATATATGAAAAAGATTGCTCTACTTTTTGGCTCCTTGCTCTTCGCCTTGTGTATCAGCGCACAAAGCGGAACCGATATCAAAATCAAAATCAACCACTACAAAGACTCCATTATTTTTTTAGCGCACTACTACGGCAACCAGCAATTCATCAAAGACACCATTCCAGTGATAAAAGGTTGGGCCACCATCAAACAAGACACCGCTCTTGAACACGGTATATATATGATAGTACCCAAAGACAAAAAAAGCTACTTTGATGTCATCATCCAAAACGAACAACATTTTACTATGGTAACCGATACTGGTGACTATTCAAAAAATATGAAAGTAAAAGGATCGGAGCAAAACATTTTGTTCTTTGAACACAATCGTTGGGTAAACAAAAAAGGCAAAGAAAGAGATTCGCTCATGAAAGCTTTAGATGTTGCAAAAAAAGAAAATAAAAGCGACCTCGTTAAAACGTTGGAAGAAAAAATATCAAACACCAATAATGAAGTCGACAAAGATCAAAAAGATTACATCGCTGCGCATCCAACACATCTTTTGTCTAAAATATTTTTATTAATGCAAGAAGTAGAAATTCCAACAACTCTTGCAAACGACACCCTAAAGTACCAACACTACAAAAATCACTTTTGGGACAAAGTTGATTTCTCAGAAGAAGGACTTATTCGCACTCCACTCTTTCACCCTAAATTGGTGCGCTATTTTGATAAAGTGATTGCGCAAGATTTCGACTCACTCATCGCTGCTGCAGATTTTTTAGTAGAGAAGGCAAAAGCAAATCCCGAAATGTTTAAGTATGTTTTACACACCATCACTAGTAAATACGAACGATCACAAATCATGTGTTTCGACGCTGTGTTTGTGCATTTGGTCAATAAATATTACGCTAAAAAAATGTGTCCGTGGGTAAACGAAACTACTTTAGCCAAAATGATTACACGTGCAAAAAGCTTACAATATGTGGGTTGCGGACAAGTAGCACGCGACCTCAAATTGGATGGACTTGACGGAAAAATTCACCAACTCAGCAAAATAAAATCGCCCTACACTGTAGTTTGGTTTTGGGATTCTGATTGCGGCCACTGTAAATCGCAAACACCAAAACTCAAAAAAATTACCGATGCCGCTCCCTTCAAAGACAGCTTGGTGGTGTATTCGGTAAACATCGAATACGAAACTCCAGGATTCAAAAAATTCGTCAAAGAAACAGGTTTAGAAAAATGGACGAACGTAAGCGACACCACACATCAATCGCGCTTCAGAGATTTCTACGACATCTATTCCACACCAGTGATGTATTTATTAGACAAAGACAAAAAGATCATTGCAAAAAGATTAGATCCAGAAGGACTCTATGATTTTTTACTGCGCGTATGGAATATCAATGTGCCAGAAGAAGAAAGATTATTCAAAACAGCCGACAAAACAAAAACAGAAGAACACAAAGAACACGACGAGTAAGTTGTTCGTTAGCATTCAAAAAAAAGAGGCATTGTTCAATGCCTCTTTTTTTTTGCCCTATTGTTTCAACATCTACTTCACTTCTTTCTCTAAGTGAAAGAGATCCAACTTCTCTTGGTGCCCTGACTGACGTCCGCCCGATGCACATGAACTCATCAGTAAAGTCAAAAACAGAACAAAACAAAATAATGTAAGAATGGTTTTCATAGTGTGTAATTTTAATTCTACGTTAATTTAGAAACTTTTTTCACCATTAGCAATGCATCTCAAAAAATATTAACCTTGTTGTACTGTAGTAAAAAATTGAGCCATGCCACAAAAAGAAAAATTACTTGAATTTTTGAGCGGATTTATTTCTGACAACAAAAAAAATCTTTTCCAAAACAACATCGAGCACCGAACAAAATACATGACTGTTGTGCTCGAAGATATTTTTCAATCACACAATGCAAGTGCCGTCATGCGTTCTTGCGATTGCTTTGGCGTGCAAGATATTCACGTAATTGAAAACGAAAACGAATACTTGATTAACCCCGACGTTGCTATGGGTTCAACCAAGTGGATCACATTAAATAAATACAACAAAGAAAAAAACAACACCGTAAATTGCATTCGCGAATTGAAAAAAAAAGGCTACCGAATTGTTGGCACAACGCCTCATTCAAAAAGTTGTGCGCTCGAAGATTTTGATATTACAAAAGGAAAATTCGCATTGCTTTTTGGATCGGAAGAACCAGGACTTTCAAAAATCGCAATGGAAGAATGTGATGAATTTATTAACATTCCAATGTTTGGATTCACAGAGAGTTTTAATATTTCTGTTAGTGCAGCGATATGCTTACATCATCTTCGATGGAAAATAAATACTTCTGAAGTACCATATAAATTAAGTGATTCAGAAAAAACAGAAATTTTATTGGAGTGGACAAAACAAGTAATTAAGAAGTCGGAATTACTCGAAAAAGAATTTTACAAAAGGAATGATAACATTGTTGACAGTGAATAGATTATTTAATTACATTTGACTTAATCAACCATTTAAAATTTTAATCATGGGAAAAGTAAAAACAACAAAATCTTCAGTTGCGAAGAAAACAACAAAAGTAGCTGCTGCTAAAAAAACTGTTAGCGCTGTGAAAAAAGCTCCAGCTAAAAAAGCTGCTGCTCCTAAAAAAGTAGTTGCTAAGAAAGCTGCTCCAGCTAAGAAAGCTGCTGCTCCTAAGAAAGCTGCTGCTAAAAAAGCCGCTCCTGCTAAGAAAGTTGCTGCTCCTAAAAAAGCGGTTGCTAAAAAAGTAGTTGCTAAAAAAGCGGTTGCTAAGAAAAAGTAATCAGCGATTTATCGCAAACAAAAAAAGGTTCATGTTTCATGAACCTTTTTTTTTGCATAATTTTTCTAAAAACCATTGACACTATTATTGACACAGAAAAAATATTTTAATTACATTTGACCAATCAACCACAAATAAATAAATAATTAACCATGGGAAAAGGAGATAAAAAAACAGCCAAAGGAAAAAGATTCAAAGGATCTACTGGAAATTCAAGACCAGCAAAAGCATCAAAAACTGAAGTTGCCGCTAAAAAAGCTGCTGCTAAAAAAGGTACTGTAGTTAAAAAAGCCGCTGCTCCTAAAAAAGAGGCTGCTCCTAAAAAGGTTGCTGCCGCTACCACTGAAGCTACTGCTCCTAAAAAAGCTGCCGCTCCTAAAAAAGAAGCTGCTCCTAAAAAAGAAGCCGCTCCTAAAAAAGCACCTGCGAAAAAGAAATAGTTTTAGCAGAACAATATAAAAAAAAGGTCCACGCAAACGTGGGCCTTTTTTTTATGCGCAGCAACCTCCTGCTGCACTTAAATATGCAAAGCCTACCTCTTTCCTTATTTCAATAGCGTAACTCTGTAGCGCAAAACAAGTATACCCTTCAGCAAAGCAAGAAAATATGATAACAACTGAAATAATTGGTTACGCCGCGATGGCTTGTGTTGGACTTTCCTTGTCTATGAAAAAAATAAAACAGTTGCGCATTTGGAATTTGGTGGGCGCCTTGCTCTTTGTAATATACGGTATCGCCATTGAAAGTATGCCTGTTCTAATTCTTAATGTTTTTCTATCCGCTGTCAATATCTACCATCTATTGGCGACACGCGAGCAGGCTCAATAAAAAGTTTTTAAATCTTTAGCTTCTAAATAGGCCTGCCAATCGTCGTCACTTTCAAGCGCTTTTACTTCTAACAATTTGTGATCATTCTTATTGAACAATACCTGCACATAAAAATTACAAAAGCTGTACATGCGCAAACGCAGCATTCCATAAATCGTCACTTCATCAACAACCACACCTTGTTGTGACACCAATTGAAAACCTTCCGAACGCATAAGTTTTTGATATTGGCGCAATGTCATAATACTAGTTTTATGTATTACGCGGCATGTGCTTTGCATGTTGCTTAAAAACATCTTTTTGTTTTCAAGTACAGTATTACAGAACCTAAAATGAATATATTCGTACAGACGACACGCTTCACAATGAGTAATACAAAGATATTAAATACTGCGCAAAACTCGAGCAATTTATTTTCCCTACAAAGTATTTTGCTGGGGCTTTTATTTATATCCTGCAATTTATTATTTGCTCAAGGCGACAGCAAGCACTACAATTTTGATTTCAATGAAGACAGCGTTGTCGACGAACTGGTTGTAAATTATTTTATTGGCACTTTAGATTTCGCAAGCTTCACCGATGGAGCCACGAAAAATCAATATAAATTGCTTTACCAGCGACAAGAAAACAAACAAAGCATGGTCAAGCTAACGCCAATTCCAAGCTATTTTTTAAGCGAAAAAGGAGAACGCGCCTTGCCTAAAATTGACTCTCTACTCTTTTCAATACCACTTACTAAAAAAGCCGATCAATCACTTTTGTGGTTGCTCGACAACTACCTCACCAAAACAAAAAGCAGCAACAAATATTTTTCGAGTCACAGCACTTTTCAAAGTGCTTGGTTAAAAGAGAAACCAGCACTCCCCACCAACTACCGTTTAATGATGAATGATTCCATGTTGGTGAAAGCGCTTTACAAAACACAGCAAATCACTGACAGCGCAAGCAGCACCTACATCACTTACCTCGGTAAATTTCACGCATCGGCAATTTCTCTCAACAGAAATGACGTGAATGCAGTATATCCTATCAAAACAGAAATTCCAAAAAAATTCACCTTATACCAAAGTGCACACGGCATCTACATCAAAAAAGATTCAATGTATGCTTGGATATTTGTCAGCGATGGAGCACTGTACAACAACATTCAAAAATTAGAATGGGAAAGCATCATTGACATCAAAACATACAACGACTATGTGATTGTACTCAACCAACCCTACCCTGCCATTCAAAATTCAATTTTTATTGTTGACTGGAAAAGAGGAAAAATGGTAGAGCTCAACCGCGAAAATATTTTGAGTGCCCACCCAAATTTACGGTACATGGAAAGCATAGAAGTTACCGAGAATTATTTGTACATATTCGCCAAAAACAAACCGTCGAGCGACGATTTACATGAAATCAAAATTGATTTGCGCCTGGTGCTGGAAGAAATGCTGAAGTTATAATTGAAAATATTTTTTTGATAAAACAGTAGCTATATAACCCACAAATTCAATTGTCATAATTTGATTGCGCTATTTTTCGTAAAGAAACTTTTTTGCTCGGGCGCTGACAAAATCTCAACTTCCATATTTTGAATTAAATAGTTCTACTGAATTTATATTCGTTAATTTCGTAGATATTCATTCATAAAAACAAAAAAAAATGGGAAATAACTTTGGCAATGAAATTGATTTAGGACCATTCTATGAAGCGAAAAAACTTTCAATAGAAGGCTGCTGGAATAGCTGCGGAGGATCAAGCTGCTGCAAACTAGCTAGATACACAAAAAACGAGTCTTCTGATGAAAACAAAGCTCAGGTGATTCATTTATATGATTTTGAATTAGATTATCTTGTAAAACACAATCAGCTTGACCCAGAATTTGCCAAAACACTGCAAAAAAATGAATTTATTGTCAACAATTGGAAAATAACATTTTACAATATTAGCTGCGGATATGGAGGGTTATGTCCTAATCACAAGTTTAGACCTTTATCTTGTTTTCTATACCCCTATATCCCATATTTTAATGCAGATGGAACAATAGTTAAAATGACGAACATATCGCTTATTGATGATATTCTTGATGATATGAAAATTGAAAAACCGTGCACTTTGTATCCGAAATTTTCGATAGCAATGTATCAAGACCTTGTTGACAAATTCTTGCCTTTTTCAAAATTTTATTTTTATTCAAATATCTATTTCAGAATAAAAGAAATGATGAATAAAAGTTTCAACGAATCAAATGACGAGAATAATATTGAAGATGCTCTAGAGGTTTATAGAGCCATGTTCTCCCTAAAAAGTTTGATCAGTATTGAGGACATTGAAACTATAATAAAAGAAGAAAACGCGAAGTTTAAAGTTTTTTTGTAACTGCAAACTATCATTAAATAATTTTTTTTGTGATTGATACCATTAAAAGTAGGAAAAGTCAGTTTATAGAGTCTTGAATTTCGTCCAAATTCCTACTTGGAATTACAATAGACTGAACTAATTCAAAGGGTTTATAACCAATTTCATTTTCTTTAGTCAAATTTTTATAAAGCAAAAAGCCAATGGAGTCCTTATTACAATCACCATAGTACCCCAATAATTCCAAACTATCTCTTCTATTTAAGCTCATTTTTTTTTCATTTTTATTTCATTTTCCGCACACGATAAATTAATGAGTGTGGCAAAAAAAAAATAAATAACTATAAAACCTCATAATTTTTCTTGTTCTACATTTGTATGATCCACCACTTCCAATCCGTCATCTAGTTGATTAAAAATAGGAGAAAATAATAATTGTAAATCTAATAATCAACCGGTCTAACACAGGCAATGTACTTTGCCAATATGAGATGAGTATCTTAATCATAGGGACATCCATTAATACCGATATCCAACATTTTCCTAATGAGGACATTTATAAAAGAGTGGTCAGAAGCAGCTTTTTTTCATCGAAGCGCCATAGCATTCAAAGTCCAAACCCACACTAATCAAAAAATAGCACAACAAAAAAAGGGAGAGCAAATGCTCTCCCTTTTCACATACTAAGAATCACTTC
>Ga0114969_10000152_pt1 | contig 56821 bp, 58 predicted proteins | sample M_130807_MF_Meta_FD_87316 | JGI IMG/M metagenome (GOLD analysis project Ga0114969, IMG submission 87316) | Freshwater microbial communities from Lake Montjoie, Canada to study carbon cycling - M_130807_MF_MetaG | ecosystem: Environmental > Aquatic > Freshwater > Lake | place: Lake Montjoie... | reverse complement strand
TCATTATCTCTAGTTGGAGAAAATCCTACTTCATCAAATTTCTTTTGACCATAAGCTGCATATCTTTTGTAGAAAGAGTTACCAGATGGACCAGCATTATAAACATTAACTTTTGCATATGAATTTTTATCCTGATTTGATTTGATAAACATATCCATATCAGCAGCTAATGCTTGTCCTTGTTCTTTTACTGAAAGTTTTTTATTAGGGTTTGAATTACTTGGTCTAAATGGAGCATGCCCAGTTATTGCATCTTGTATAGGATAATTAGGATTTGTACTAGTACCAATAGTAGGAGCTACAGGAAAAAAATCTATTGTATTTTCTTTTAACTCTTCTCCTTCAAATGGTGATAAACTTTGTGAATTAATAGCAGGTCCTTGAACTTTACCAAATTCTGGCCCAAGTGGATCTAATGAACTAGTATTATTTTCCATTATTTATTTCTATTATTAAATGCAATATTATTTTTAATTCTTTGGTCTGCCCAAGTTGCAATTGCTTTTTCTCTCATTAATTCTAGATTAGCTCCAGTTTGCACACCACTACTTGTATAAGGTTCAGATTTTACATATTTATTAGTAAGTGGATCATAAATACTATATGTATAACTATATCTATAATCACCAGTACCAAATTCATCAGTTTTAATAGTAAGAGCATTAAAACCTTGTTTATCTTCTATATCTCTAATAGTAACACCTTTTTCTTTATTGTATTTAACTGATGCTTCTAAAGGAGTTACATATGAAGATTGAAATAATCCATTTTTAAAACTTTCACTTGGTGCAATAATAGATATTCCATTTTGTAAAATATCTTGCTCTTGTTGAGGAGTTATAGTATTTGTACTATTTCCTTTATCATCTAATTTACCAACATAATCTTTTAACCAAGCTTTATCTGGATAAATAATCATTGCTCCTTTTCTATAATCATTACTAGCAAGTGCTTGTGAACTTAATTTGAAATTTTTAAATTTACTACCAGGACTACTTGTTTCTCTAATCATTGCATCAAGTAATACTTTTGCAGTTTTATTTTCATTAGCAGAATCTTTTGTTGGACCTGTATATGAAATTTTTATTTTTTGATCATCACCTAAATCTAAATTATTTAAATCATTTTTAAATTGACTCCAGTATTGAGCACCTGTTGTACCATATGCATCAGGACTAACTCTAATAGAATTTACATTAGTTGTTAAACCTCCACCTTTAATACCTTTACCTATTGAACCAAAACCTACTGGAGCTGGAAGATTAACAGATGTAGAACCATAAGCATTATGTATTACTTTTCTTAATTCTTTATAAATTTCTGGACCTCCAGCTGCTGCATCTAATGTACCTTGAGTTATAATTCCACTTGATCTTGGGTTTGAAGTTTGATAACGGATATTTGCTTTTTCAAGTTCTTTATTACGTTCTGTAAAACCATGTTTTTTATTAAAATCTGCTTCAGTAACTATACTACCATCAGCATTAAACATATCTTTAACATAACCTTTAAGATCAGTATCAACTTCTCGTGTAACTGCTTGGATAACATTTCCTTTAACTTTAGTTCTCCAATCTCTAACATCTAGTCTATATGTGATATAATCATCTACACCTGTACTATATCCAGACATTTTTTGTGTTATTGCATCTACTGTAGAATTACCTACATTACTCTCTTCACCTAAGTATTTTTGAAATGCAGATGTTATTTGTTTAAGTTTTCCAGCACCCATTTTTTTAATAAAACTATGTGGATCTGCTTGATAAGCTTCATTAAATTGTTTAATGGTCATATTATTACCAAAGATTGCTTTTTTATCTTCAGGTGATAATAAATTTTGCTCATATAAATCTTGCATTGATGATAACATATTTGTCATATAAGGCATTACATAACTATCAATATGCTTATTAGTTTGATTATTAAGTACAGTTTCATAATTTACAACATCTGTACTTGAACCTTTAGTACCTGCTTCAGTTACAATTGTGTCTGCTTCAGGATTAATTACTTGTCTACCATATGTTGGATTTGCCATAGGTTTACCATCAGGTCCCATTACATATTTTTCTTGATCTAAATGGTATCCTCCAGTTGCTGCTAAAGTTTTATCAATATTAATTTCTTTATCAGATTGATTTCTTGCTAATGCTGCTTGCATTGTACCTTGATTTCTTAATGCAGTTTCTTGCATTCTATAGTTATGAGCTATTTCTTGAACAGCAAATGGATTTGCATCTACTTTCTGTTTAGAGTTTAATGATACAAAGATATCTGCTGCTTCACTTAAATCTTTTTGCATTAATCTAGATGCCATTGCATTATCAACTTTATATCTTAAAGATTCAATATCTCCATAAGGATTTGTAAATCCTGTAGATGTAGTCATTGTTCCAGTTTTAGTTGCTAATGCAGTTACATTAGCATCAGTATTTGCTAATACAGTTGAATTAACACTTCTTGCTTGATTTAATCTTTCAAGATATGATTCTGTATCTGGTGTTGCTGCATTTCCTTCTTTTGCTTGCTCTACAGCTTTTGCTTTAGCATCATATACTTTAGAATTTTCTTCTAGTTGTTTTTTTCTTTCATCATTTTCTTGCTTAAGCATAGTATAACTTTCAGTAAGATAACTCATTTCAGCAGCATTTTTATCTCCAGCAAATTGAGCTGCATTAGAATATGCATAATCTTTTCTATTTACATATGCTTGAGTTTTATAAACATCAATAACTGCTGGATCAGATCCAAGTTGTGCTTCAAGTAAATGTGATAAAGCAGGAAGAATTTGTTTACCATTTGTAGTAGTAATCATCCATTTACCATCTTTACTACTATCTACACTTTCAACATGAAAACCAGCATCTTTAGCAATCTTTTGAGCTTTTTCAATTACATTAACATAAGGTGTATAAGATGCATTACCCATGTTCATTGTTTCTTCAAGACTAGCTTCTTTAAATTCTTCAGTTTTATATTGTAAAAATTTTAATCCATCATCCCAATATTGTGCTCTCTGCTTTTCATCTCTATTATTTTTTAAACCAGCACCATAAGCTTTTTCATTATTAATATTTTTAGTCCAAGCCATATCTTTCATAAGATGTTTATCTTGATAGAATGGTTTAAATACCTGAGTAGCCTGATCAACATTTTGTTCTAATGATAAATCTAAACCAGAGACACGTTTTAAATTAAAATCAATTGCTTTAATTAACTCATCTTTCTTTTTAAGATTATCTCCATGAGTTAAATCTGCATAGAAATATTGACCATATACATTATTTAATGCTTTATAGTTTGTATCATACTGATTTTGCTTAGTCTGCAATGCATTTGCATAAAAGTTTAAATCAGGTTGAAAAGGTTGAAATTGAGGTATAAAATCTGTAACGCCCTGGAGATATGTTGCCATAATATTATTATTAATCTATATTGTAAATATATTAAAATTTTATAAGTTTACTAAACTTATAAAGTTTATGTAAACATAAAAGGAAAAACATTAGACCCCATTACATATCCCATTTTAGTAGCACCACCTTTTTTCTGGTATTGTCCTTTTTGTAAATTATAATTTGCAAGTACAGATTCTAGATCTGAATTAGCAACATCACCACGTGATTGTTTAAAATGGTTTTGTAATACTAATTTTTTTAATTCAGGATCTAATTTTGAATTTTGTATTTCTTGAGCAGTCTCTAAATAATCTTTATATGTAGTAGGTTTATATCTTTTACCATGTGTAAAATGCATTCTACCACCTACACTAGGATCAATAGCATATTGTGGAGTCATTTGATTTGTTGCATCAGTTTGATACATATTAGTAAGCAATGTATTTTCAGCATCTCCTAAGTTATGTCTTAGTGCACGTTTAGTATTACCAAATTGTTGATTAGCAATTACATTTTGATCATATAACTGTTTACTTAAACCATTGTTATATCTTTGTGCTTCATTTGTTATTTGTTTATTATTGCCTTCAAATTGATTAGCAATACCAACATTTTGATTATTATATTGTGCAAGTACATCAGCTGCATTTTTAGCAAACTGTCCACTAACAGATGATGCTCTACTTGAATAATCTTGAGCACCCATAAATTGTCCTAATCCTTGATTAGTAATATATGTTTCTCCTGAAAGTGATCCAAGATGTTTAGTTGGATCTACAAAAGTAGGAGACATTGTTTCAGGATGATAATAAGGTGCAAATGGTAAATATTTTTTATTACTAAAATAATCTAATCCAGCATTAAGTCTATTTAATCTATCTTGTGCCCATGGAGAAGCATCTGGTATTTGAGGATAATCTTCTGAAGTTCCATCATCAGTAACATCTGCATTTTCAGCAGCAGTTGCTTCTGCTTCTGCTTCTGCTGCATCTTGTTCATGTTGAAAATCAGGACTATATCCTAATGCATCATAATGTTCAAAACCTGCTAATCCTTCATTACCCATAGAAGGTCTATAGTTTTCTGAATCTAATGTATTTGTACCTTCTATACCAAGAGTTACTTTATCATAATTCTTTTTATAATAATCAGATGATAATAAATCTTTATCTTCTTTAGGTACATCTTTAACACCTAATGAACCCAAGAAATCTCTTCTTACTATTGCATGTGTTTTAGGATCTTTTTTAATACGGTCAACTTCAGCATATGCTTCATCATCTGACATACCTAAACCTTTAGATTGCTCAAATATAAATTTTTCTTCATATAACTCAGGAGTAAATCCTGCTACAAATGAACCTGAATTTTTTATTTTACCATTAACTGTTTTAGAATATGCAGCTGTACTTCCTTGTTTTACTACTTTATATTTATCAGTACCAAGGAAACCTTCTTTATTAGTAGCATTAAAAGCTTTTGAAATAATATTTCTATCTTTTAAATCACCATTCCAATTACCAGTAATTTCTATATTACCATTTTTATTTATAATGGTCTGATTATCTATACCTTTTTTAATAATTGCATTTGCTTCATCTAGTAAAGCAGCATTTTCTGGTGAAGCTTTTCTAAATTCTTCAGGTGAATATTTTAATGATTTTGTATCTGCAGTTGGATTACCACTTAAAGTTCTTGCTGTTACTTTAATATAAGAACCATCTTTTTGTTTAACAAAATCTCCTGGTAAAGTGTCAGTAGAATATCTTTCTCTTACTACTGCATCTTTAGGTAAATTTTCTTTAGTATATGTTTTATTTTTAACTTCACCTTTAGTTTGATATGTAGTAAGTGCACCTCCTTCTCTATATTGTGTATCATAAAACGGCATGTCATAACCACCCATTTGCATTCCAAATTGTGCCATAGGAGCTTCCATCATTTCTTCTTGTGGATTTTGTTGTTGTCCTTGTTGCATTACTTGTTGAATAGCAACTTGTGCTTCTTCTTGAGGCATACCAACTTCTACAAGTATTTGCATTATTGCTTCTGGTGGAACTTGATTTTGTAATAATTGCATTATTACATCTTCAGGTTGTGCACCTTGTTGTAACATTTGTTGAACTTGTTGTACCATTTGTGCAAGGGGATTACCTCCACCTTGTTGTTGTGGTGCTCCTTGTTGTTGCTGTTGTTGCATCATTGCCATTTCTTCAGGAGAAGGTTGACCTTGTTCCATTCCTTCTTGAGCTACTCTTAATCTTCTACCCATTTGAAAACCATATCTTCCCATTGGAGATTCCATAGACTCTTCTTGAGGATTCTGCATACCAGGTCCTTGTTCTCTAGATTCTTCTTCAGGAGATTGTGCACCCATACCTTGATTTTCATATGGGTTATTCATTGCTTGATTATTAACCTGTTCTTCTGGTTGAGCTTTTTGTGGTACTAAGTCTTCTTCTTTGATACCCATTGCTTCCATATATGGTTTAGCTACTTCAGGTATACCTTGTGGGAATCCTTTTTTAGCTTCTTGTGCAAGAGCTAATGCACCAAGTTTCATATTAATATTTTTAATCATTAACTCAGCAGACTTTTTATCTACTTTATCTGAGTTAGGATCTTCTAATATTTTTCTGTATTTATTTAAATCATATGGTTTAGCTAATTCAGCAGGAGTATATCCTTTTTTACCACATGCTTTTCCAAACATCTTTAAAATTTTACAATCAGTAATCTTCATAGATGCAGTATCACTGAATATAAATGTACCATCAGGCAAATTTAAAGGAGTTCCCCCATTACTATGTCTTTTTCCACCAATAAGCATGTGTTCAGGAAACCCATCTCCATTGATATCACCAAATGCAGATTCACCTTTTTCAGCTTCTAAATTAGCTTCATCTCTTGGTACTTCTTTTAGATACCTAGTATTTTTAAGATGTTTTGATGAAGCATTCATATCAGCACCACCAAAACTAATTACTTGTTTATTTAAATTGTTACCTGTAAAACCTCCTGATTTTGCTTGTGGTAATCCTTTAGTTATTTTTACTTTAAAGTACATAATATAAAATTATAAGTATTCTAATTCACCTCCATTAGCACGGAATTCATCTATTTCTTCTTGAGTCATATATTGAGCATCTTCATCATCATCTGCAAAATTTCCACCCATAGCATAAATACCCCCACCATATCTTGAATTTAACATTGCTCCTTGTTGGTCTGGTCTAAACTGACCTGAGTTAGGATCATCATTTCCTTTAGCATAAGTATTATTAACACCAAAATTACTTTCAGCAGATGTTACATTTGCTAATAATTGATTTTGTTGTTTATTAGCATTAGCTTTTTCAAATTGTTGTGCTAATGCATTTGCTGCTATTAAAGTATCATCTGCTATTGCTTTACCATCAATATTCCAAGCTTGTTTATTTTTAAATTTTTGAGAAACACCTTGTTGTATAATTGGATTATCTGTAGTACCAATTCCTGATATATTTTCACCAGCAACTTTTGGATCAACATAAGTAAGTTGTTGATTATAACCACGTTGATATTTTAATAATTCTTGTTCTTTAGTTAATGGTGTTTTAGGTACTACATTTGATTCTACTGGGTCTATCCAATTTTCATCATCTTTTAATTCTGGAGCTTTAAAATTAAGTGAACTATAGTCTTCAGGCATTTGTACTCCTGTTTGGGCTCTATACAATTCTGGTATAGATACATCTCCTCCATAAGCATATTCAGTATAATCTACTGGGCCACCATATTCTTTATTTTTTTTAGATTCAAATGATTGAAAACCTGGATCACGTTTTTTCATTCTTGCTTCTTCTTCTGGAGCATAAGGTACATTTTTATTCCAAGCACCCTCTCCTAAAGAAGGAGTATAACGTGATGTTATTTTAGTTCCAAGTTGTTTTATACCTGGTATTCTTGTATTCATCATTCCTTCACCTACTCTTTCACCAAAGGATTGTTTATTATTAATACTAGGATTATTGATATCAACTTCTGGTTTATTAGATTTTATATTACTTTGACCTGGAGTATTTATAGGAGAAAGATATTCATTAATACTATTATAATTATATGTAGATTCTTTTGGTTTACCAAATATTCCAAATTTATCTACATGTACACTTGTTGGCATTCTACCTGCAAGATCTGGTCCTGTATAATTTTCACCAGATTGAGTATAATATGGAGAACCAACTGCTTGGTTATATTGCATACCTCTCCTAATAGGAGATCTGAATTTACCAATACCACGTTGATCACCCATTTGTTGCATGTATTGTTCCAACATGTACTGTTGCAACATTTGTTGTTGGTTTTGAGCAGCAGTAGAAGCAGTAGCATTTTGAGAAGTTAAATCTTCATATTTTTTCTTCCAGTCTTCAGTATCTGTAGAAGTTGCAGTTTTATCTGTTTGTTCTTTATTAGCAGCAATTTCTGCATCAGTATATTTATGTCCATCAATAGGACTATAAAGACTAACTTCTCCTTCATCTGCATATTTATGTAAAGCTCCACCATCTCTAGCATATCTTTGATAATCTAAATCAGAATCTTGATACTGTTCATCTGCTGATTCATTATCACCTCCTCCTATAAATTTATATAAACCAGAATCTGAATCTGTAAAACCACCATATTGTTCCATTGCTGCAACATCATTCTGAGTATTTTCATTATCTGAAAAAATATGTCTTGTATCTGCACCATATGTACTTAAATGATGTAATGGATTTTCAAAATCAATTTGTTCTTGATTTATACCACCATCTTCAAATTCACCCATTTTTATACCACCATATGCATAATGATATTGAGCTTCAGCTGCTTGTTTTTGTTGTGCTAAATTAACTGATTCACCTATACCTTTAAAGAAATTACTTACATGTTGTACTCTACCACCAAGTACATCATCTGCTCCTGGAGAAGGTGTGTCTCCTCCTTGAGCTTTTTTAGCAAGTTTAATATATTGATTAATAAAACTTCTTTTACTTGGTTTAGCTCCACCATATTTTGAAATTATTTCTTCATCTGCATTATCATCTGGTACACCTTCTTCTGTATCAGTATTATACATTGCATATAACTGAGCTTGTCTTGCTTCTTCTTCAGCTGCATTTTGTTCTTCAAGTGCTGCTTGTTCTGCTTCAGCAGCAGCTTGTTCTTCTGGAGTAATTTCACCATCATCAGTAACTTCTTCAGAATTATTTTCTTTAAGATAAGTATCTACTTCATCAATATAAGCATTAGCAGTATCAGAATCAATACCAGCTTGTGCTAATTTTTCTGAAATTGCATCAGTATCACCATCATAATCTTCTGCAGACATTGTATCAGCAATATATTTATATATATCTTCTTGAGAAACTGCATCTGACTGACCTCCTGCTTTATATATTCTTACTCTCTTTTTCATATAACATGTAATATATATTAAATATAATAATTTTTAGTTTACTTGATAAACATTAAAAGTTTATTTAAGTTCTTCTACTATAAATCCTGCTTCTTTTAATAGTCTAATTTCTTCCTCATCTAGGTCATCTTCCCATGATTCAATTGAACCTCCATTTTTTTCTTCTTGAGTTGGATTTAAACCATGATATATACTATTAAGATAATAAGGATCTGGATTTTTAACATATTCAAGTGGATTTGTATATGATTCTTTTGCACCTTTTGCAAACATTTCTGCTCTTGATGGTTTATCTTCATCTGCTAATGTCTTATTTTCAGCATCAAGAACTTCTATTTGATCTGGTGTTAAATATGTATTTCTATCATTCTTATCATAATTATATGCATTATAAGCACCATATCCTAAACCTCCAGCAATTGCATTTCTACCATATTTTTCTGTTATATTTTGTAAACCTGCACCAGTTGTAGACCATTGAAATTTATTATTTAATAATTTTTGTTTATCAATTGGTACATACCTATTAGAAAAAGGTAATCTTCTATGTAATGTTACACTAGGATCTGATACTGGTAATTTAGTTAAATTAGTTCCTGCTTGAGTTTGTATAGGATAAGTAAGATTTTTTTTATTAAAACTTTTATTAAACCAATTTTGTTTATATGCACTACCTGTTCCTACATTTGAACCAGCTGAACCATTAATTTTTGCTGAATAAATATCTTCAGCATTTGTTTTACCTATTTTAGTTGATAAGTTTTTTGTTTTACCAAAAAGTGAACGTTCTACAATATTTCCATCTTTAATTGATCTTCCAAGTACATTACCTAATGGTTTAACTGTTCCTTCTAATTTTGAACCATAACCTTTTATTAAATTTAATGGACTATATTTATTAATAAATTTATTAAGTGCAGGAGAAAAATATGCTTTATCAAGTATATTAGCTCCTACTTTATTACCAGTACCAATAGTATTTTTAATAAGTTGTGGAGATATACCAGCATTTAATGTTGAACCTGTATTTACAGATGTATTAGGTGCTCTTTCAGGTATAAGTTTAGATATTTTACTTTCTGCTTTATTTAATGCATTAGCACTTCCTTTAACAAGTCCACTAGCATTTTTTGCACCTTTTAAACCCATTAAACCAAAACCTAAATCAGTTACACCTTTTATATAATTACCTTTATGTAATTCATTACCAGCATTACCTGCCCAATATCCTGGATTTACTATATTAGCAAGATCAGATACTTCAAATTGGCCTTTAGTTTGTCCTGTAGCTTTTAAATATTTATCATATTCAGGACTTTCAGTATTCATTAAACCTCTTCCCATTCCAGGTATATATCCTTGATTACCTGCTAATGCATTACCTGCCATAAGAATTGGGTGAGCAATAGCAGCTTGAGTTCTATCTAAAGCTTTTTCAGCAAAAGACATTTTATTATATTTATTCCATTGTTCTTTTTCAAATGCTGCCTGTTCTTTTTTTCTTGCTTCACGGTTTGCAGTTTCTTGTGGAGACTTATAAAACGCTGCATTATTAATATCACTTATAGCTTGATTAGGTATTACTGTACGTGTATTATCACTTACAGGTCCTCTAGGAATTGCATCATTTATTGCTTTTTGTTTTGCAATTGCCTTTTGTCTTATTCTTTCTGCTTCTGCAATTTTTGCAGCTTTTGCTTTATCAACTTCTTGTTGGTATTTTTTTATAAGATCTTGTTTAGGTAGTAATGGTGCTCCATTAATTTTAGGAGTTGATGGTCCTACTAAACCACGATTAGGTCCTGAGTATACTGTTTTACCACCTTGAGCTTTATCTAATATACCTCCATATTTACGTGTAACAATAGGTTGAGTACCTCTTTGTTGTTGCTGGTATTCAAGATTTTTACGTTGGAAAGCATCACTATCTCTTTTTCTTCTAGCTGCCTCTCTTTGTTCTTGAGTATATCCTTCAGGTAAATCTAAATTTTCATCACCAGCTAATGTACCAAATCTTGGACCAGCATAATGAACAGGTTTTTTATATGGTTTAGCTAGAATAATTTGTTGTTCAGGTCTTGTAAATTCTTGATATGATATAGGTTTAAGAGGAGTAACTTCCTCAACAGGTTTTACTGGTTGTATATAGTTTACTGGTTGTACAGGTTTTTTATAAACACCTACCCTATAATTAATACGTGGAAGTTCGTATACTTTTTCATAATCTGGTAAATTTAAATTATGTCTAGCTTGATGAAATTTATTATCAGATGTCTTATTTCTATAATCTTCAAGTTGATTTAAATTGGTAAACTTTTTTATATTATTATAATCGTTAAAAGATTTATTATATAAATATAAACTATCATCATAAGCAGCTTTTTTAAATGCATATTTTTTTGGATTAGATGTATAATATGGTTTTACTGTTTTACCTTTTTGAGCTTTAACTAGTTCATGTTGTACAAAACCTCCTTGTTTTTTAATAGGATTATAGTTTAAAGTATTTCCAGGTTCAACTTCATCAAAATAAGATTTTAAGTCTTTATTAGACATGTTACTCCTATTTACTTGTGATGCATTAAAACTCCATGTTCCATTTTCATTTTCAATCCATTCTCCACCAGGTGTGTCAGTTGAATTATACATACTTTGATTACTAAAAGTAGGATGATTAGGAAGTTTATATTTATCTGTTGCATGTCCTTTACCTGCCATAAAAGTTTCAGCAGCCAATGGTTCTTCAGTATAAAATTTTCTAAGATCATAATCTGGTGACATTTCAGTTCCTACAGGAATTGCTTCTGGTTCTATTTCATTTTTTGGACCTGCAGTATTTTGTGGGCCACCTACTTGTTTTTTCCATGGATTTGGTAATCCAGGATTAATAATATTAAAATTTCTATCTCCTCTTCTAACTTTTTCTTCATATGCTCTTGCTTCTCCTTCTAATGTAGATGGATCTTGATACATTGCTTCATTAGTATATTTATTATATAATATATCAGGATTAATAAATGGAGATTCATTAGGATGTGCTTTTCTCCATTCATCAGCTTTTTGTTTTTCTTCTATCTCTCTTCTGTTATGATAATGCTCACCTTCAAAATTCTGATTAGATGGTAATGTAGGTTTAGCATCTGGTCTTCCAGTTTCTATTCTATTTGTTCCTATTTGATTTTGATAATGATGAAAATTTTCATGTCCTTCTTGTGCTTTATATTCATCATCAATAAATCTTTTAAGATCACCATTAAACCCTTCTGGTGGTGTTAATGTTTCTTTATTAATATTAACTGTTTGAGTTATAGGATTATAACTAGTTGCTTCATCATTACTAAAATTATAATATGGTTTAGAATTTATTTCAGTACCTACTTGTGCTTCAGGTAATTCTTCTACTATATAACCACCATCTCTATATGCTTGTATCTCTTCATCAGTAAGTTCTAAGTCTTCATAATCAGCTTCTCCACCATTTTTAAATTCAGCATTAGGATCAAATATTTTACTCTTCATGTTTTTAAACAACTTATTCTTAGCAAATAGTTTATTAGTAGCAGACATACTCTTAGAGTACTTTTTACTTTGAAGAGTACCACCTTTTTTTGCCATAGGTGTTTCATCTACATAAGATGCATTAGGAAAATTATAATCTTGACCTTGTTGCATTGCAACACCAGGACCAACATTAGGTTGAGCCCATACAGGATAAGGTACAGGTTGTCCTGTTTCAGGATCTGAACCCATTGTAATATTAACACCATTAGGATTACCACCACCAGGGATTCTTACTGGTTGTCCTTGATTAGCAGGATTCCAATAACCTTTAGGATCAACAGTTATATCTCTTGGTTTTGCTGGTGCTTTTGCTTTACCTAATTCTGATACAGCTTTAGATAATACTTTTTTATTGAATCCCATTATCTTTGTGATATTTGATTTTTACTATTGCTCAATTTAATAATCATATTAACATCCTGTGAATCAGTTCTGCTCAAATATAAGAAATTTAAATAATTCCTGAATTTTTTTCTTTGCAGTTCTGTTTTATTATAATCTAAATTTCCTGGAGTTAATGTTTTTATATAACCATTAGCTTGTGTTGCCCATATAGTTTCTTGATCATAACTTCCTGCTAATACTGTAGTACCTGGAACTAATGGTCCTGTTGGAGGATAATTAGATCCAATTGGGAACTCACCTCTATTTCTTGTTATATCCCAAAACTGATTAAATCTATATTTATTTTCTTCTTTAGAGAATAGTATATCTATAGATGTAGGATTAATAATTGGATATGTATTAGCTAAAGTAATATTATTTTTAGGAAAAATATTAAGATTTAAGTATCCTGATACTTGTTCTGCATTATGTATTACTGCTACATCAAAATTATAATCTAATACTTGGAATTGATCTACACAGTTATTAGAAGGATTTTTATAGCATTCAAGTATATACTCTATAGATTTTAAAGTGGTAACTGTTTGTCCCGTAATAAGAGGTATTTCAACTTCAAATGGTTGTGTTACTCCATAAAAATTACAATAACTATTACATACTGCATTATGTTTCCATAACTTACCTGCTTTAGTTGTCATAAAGTATTGTCTTGCAGGTAACACAAAGTCTGGATGCCAGTCATGAAAAGATATCCAATATTCACTTTTAGGGTCAAAACTTGTAGTCCATGATGCATCATCAAATATAAGTGGATTGCCTAATTCTAATCTTGATCTACCATCTACTAAAAAATAATCACCATAAGAAAAATATGTTACTCTACCTATATATTCAGGTTTTAGTTTATAATCTTTTTTACAAAAATATATAACACTATTATAATTATCATATACTGCTTGAGTACCAATACCTGCTACAGGATTATCTGTATGTGGATATTCTGGAAAATCTTCAGTAAGTTTATATGGTAAAAATAAACTAAACCACCATTTCATACCTGCTTGAGATATTTCTTTTAATCCCTCAGAATATGAAAATATTCTACCTTGATTTTGAGATATGTAATACATTCCTGCAGGAGTTGCAATAACACCAAATTTATTTTGAGAAGAACCATATTCATATTCTACATCTGATATAGTAACATTTTGTGGAGGGTTAGAAAATAAACCACCATCACCTATAGTAAGTTTAGTACCTAATTCAGTTGTAAGAGTATCTACACCTTGATACATTAATGGACTAGCATTATAAAATGTTATAAACATACCAGTCTTAGCATAAGATTTTATACTAGTAATTCTATTTTTAAAGTCATGATAGTTATTTACTAGATATACAAACCAAGAATCTTTTGTAGACCAGTTTTGTTGTGGTAATGAGTATACTACTCTATCAGGATAATAAGTATAACATAACTGAGATACATTAGGATTATAATATCTTGATTGAAGATTACCTTGTGAAAAATATTGTGTAAATATTTTAGATACACTTAATGAATAGTCATATGCATAATAGTTACCTAATGTTATTGTATCAGGATTCATATTAAACATTGCTGGCAAATTAGTATATGTATTAGTATCATAATTTTTTTGCCAAGTCTCTAAACCAGGTTGTCTAAAATCTACTATTACATCTGACTCAACAAAGAAATCTCTTACTGAAGAATTTGCCAAATAAAAATATGATTCTTTAACTCCTAATCTTCCTGGATATTTTCCTACACCAATTGGTTGATCAATTGAATAATCATATTTACGTGAATTATCTACATAATAATCTAATGTATAAAAATCAGATGGATAAGGTCCTGTTCCTGGAGTTGGACTTAAAAAACTACCAGGAGTTAAATGACTCATATCATACTGTTCACTATTCATCCAAAACCTTGGTTCAGCAATCATATGTTTTAAAATATAATTGTATTCATAACCATCAGGTTGTCCATATAACCAGTCATAGAAGAAGAACATATTATTCTTTTCAGTGTATCTGTTTACATATACATCTCCTCCAAATAATACAGGAGTTTGAGTTATTTCTTCTAAATTAACTAAGTTAGCTGCAGTACCATAAGGAGTACTAATAGTACACCAGAAACTACTTTTTAATACTACTATATTTTGATTATTGTAATTTAGTTTTTGTTCTGATGGAGTAATAGGTATTTCTTTAAGAGAATCAAGTTGACCATATTGATTTCTTAATCTAACTTTTATACCTGCATAATGACTTGCAATACTAAGATTAAATGTATTAGTTTTATATGATAACATATCAACTGGTAAATTAATACCTGCTTGTATTGCAGTACCTAATGTTACAAGTGATGTATCATAATATCCTGTAGGTGAAGAAGGATTTGTTACATAATTAGGTCCTCTATTTTGTAAACTAGTATCATATCCAGATGTAGTTCTTAATGTTACAGTAGTTTGTCTTTCTAAGTTATTTATAACATAATTTTTTGCTGCACCAAGAGTATCTACATATGGTTTAGCATTTTGAATATTATTTTTTAAATAAAAACCATCTTCTACATTAAATCTTTGTGGAACTGTAGTTAATGGATATTGGTACTGATTATAAAAACCATATGCAATTGATTGTAATGCATATTGTCTATAAGGTAATAATGCATATATTAATCTTAATGCAGTATCAGCACCTGTTAAAAAATAAAATACAGTTTGTTCTGGACCTGCTGTAACTCCTAAAGGTCCTAAATATGCAAGTTTAGATAATTCTCTTGAATATTCATTTGTTAAACCAAGTGAAGCTCCAGTTGCAGTAGTAACATTAACATCTGTTATATATCCAAGATTAATTGATGATAAAAGTGGATTTATACCAAATGTAAATGCATCAGCAAGTGCTTGTCCTGATGTATAGTATGCTTTCATTAAAGTATTATAAGCTGCTTGAGCAACTGCAACATCAACTGAACCTGTAATTGATAAAGCACCAGATACTCCAGCTCCAGCAGCTATATCTGATGCACCAGAACCAGGTAATGCTTTAGGAAGATTAACTGTTGTTTTTCCTGTATTAGAAATTACTGCTTCTATAACCCCTGCAATAAATATTACAAATACTGCAGCATTTGCAAGTAGTTTACTTTTAGGTTGTTTATCTGGTTCTTGAAAATATTGATTAGATGTTCCAGTTAATGCACCATATACTTTTAATTCTGATAATGATAGAAAAGGATTTCTAAAATTAGTATCAGGAGAATGAAAAGTAATCATATCAGTTGGTACTTGTTGATTTATAAGAGGAGGAGTTAACCAAAAAGATGGATTTGATGTATCTGTTAATTTAATATATGGATCATTAAAACCTGAAACATGTCCTCCTAATGCACTTGAGAGAGGTGTAATAGTATTAAATGGATAATTAGGATATAATCCTTCTCTTCCAGCAATTGCTTCATTACCTTTAATATTATAGGTACGCATGTTATTAACCATACCTTTAGCAATAATACTTCTATTACCTTCTCTAGATCCCCTTAGTATTTCATAACCTACTATTCCTGGTATATCATTACCGTCATTATCTTTTGGTAAAAGTATATTAGTAAAGTTTATACCCATTAATCTAATATTAGCACCACCTTGAGAATAATGATTTGTTACATCACTATTTGCTGTTATATTATCAGGAAACTTATGATGTCTTATTGGTTCAGCACATAAATCAAATTGTGGATCAGTTGTACCTGACCAACATTGAGATGATGCATCCCATATATCGTGTCTATTATCTGGATACTTTTCAGTTGATTCCCAATAACCCATTCTACCTTGAGCTCTAATAATACCACCATCAGGTAAAACAGTACCCGGTGAAGAAGTTATTGTAGCAGTATTATATACTTCAAATACTCTATCATCTGAATTTAAAGAATTTATATCACCTGTCATTGGAGATGTTTCTAATGACCCATTAAATTGTACTGGAGCACGTCCAGGAATATGATAAGAAGAAGATTTATCACCAGTACTATATACCCATCTAATAAAAAATGCATATACTTCATCTCTTAAGTAACTTGTATTGCTACCACCATTTACATAATAATTTGCTGGATATTCAACTGATACCCATTGTGATTGTATTTGATTTGCTAAAGGTTGATAGTTAAAATCAAATTTAGATCTTGGTGCAATTTTTAATAAGTATGTATTAACCTCAGTAATTTGATCTGATGTTTCATATACAGGAGATCTTAAAGGAAGTTGTTCAACTGGTATAGTAATAAGATCATCTTTAATTTGATCTAAATGTACTACAGAAGTACTTGTAGAATATAAACCTATTCTTTTTGCTACGGCTCCTTGGTTAATTATTTGTATTACTACTAATTCAAATTCATCAAAATGAGTTGAGTCAGCTGTAATTAATATATCAATACATCCTTGTACATCATTAACATTCCAAATAGGTTGAGTATTACTTGGTGAAAAATAATCTGTAACTCTTTGACCTTTAATAGTATATGCAAGAGTTGCAAAGTATGATCCATTTCTTAATACTCCTCCACCAATACCTTGTGTAACTTGAATGGTAGGAGTATCCATTAATCTTGAAAGTCTTAAGTCTTCACAATTTAATGTTGTTAAATCTTTACATATAATACATCCTACAGGAATATAACCACTTGGTCCTGGTATAATAATACCATTTTCATCTTTACATTCTTGATCCCATTGAACTCCTGGCCATTGAATATTTACACCTGATCCATTTGCATATGTATTATTACCAATCCATATATAATCAGGAGTTGGCCATAAAGCATTATCTCCAACATTTAAATATCTATCAGGATTTCTACCATCAGCAAAATATACAGACCATGAGCAGTCTTCTTTCTCTCTTGATGCACCAGTAATTAAAAATTGTTTATCAAAGTTTAAACATGTATCCTGTACAATAATTCTATATCTACAAGTATCTTCTTCAAATAATCCTATTTCATGTCCAGTAGCTGCACCTACTCCTGATGCTGGATGTGCTACAGTAAAAATAATCCATTTATCAGTATACAGATGTATTGTTCCTATGATATATTTTTTACCAGAAAGTGTTGCTCCTGCCTCTGCACAAAATACATTTGATGTTTCATTTGATAATGTACCAAGATTACCTTCTAATGTATTGTTAACTGCATTACGTGCATGAGACCACATACCCTCACCTATAAATGTAGGATCTGAATCTTTATTTAATCCTTTTACAAAAGTATTAGTTTTATTTTGACTTGTATCTTGTATATTTTTTTTTGCCATAACATAATAATATTATAATATCCGCATACTGTTATAGTTAAAACTTTTAAACATGTCATAGTATCTAGAATACTGTGCTCTTCTGTTAGCCATCCATAACCCTTTCATCTCTGCAAAGTTAGGTGTGTTAACAATTGTTAAAGCATAATTTCTTGCAGCTTTTAATCTTTGTTCTATGAGTTGTAATTTTTGTAATACATCTTCACCATTCATATACAAGTTTTCAAATATTCTTTGCTTCATTGCATATTCATAATACTCATTAATTTCATCATGATCCGGAACTAATAAGTTACCATTATCATCTTCTAGTGCTCCTTGATAATTAATATATACTTTGCCACAATCAAAAGTAGTATGTAAGAAACCATCTTTAATCCATGCTTCATTAGCTGCATTAAGATAAAGATTAGGACAATCACATTCTATTTCTCTTGAAGATCTGAACCTTAAAGGAATAAGTGATTCATATATTCTTGTTTCTCCAGTAGGTATTACTTGGATTAATTCAAATGCTTCACCTTTACAGTTAGAAAATACTCTTGGTCTTATACAAGTATTACCAAATGGATTATTAGGATCATATTGTGGAACTAATACAGGAGTATTATTAAATGTAGTGTTTGCACAAGCAATAGTATGATTACATGGATTAGCATTACAAGTACTACAATTAACTGTAGGAGGTGCACATAAATCTACTGTACTTGGTACTTCAGTATAAGGTACTTCCATAGTAGTAGTACCTCCAGATTGATATCCTACTTCTTGTCTAAATGATCCACATATTGACCCAAAGTTCATTACATAGAAATCATCAGGTAATTTTACCTTATGATGTTCTACTTCTAATATGGCTTCTTTAGTCATATTAATTCTGAGACCTAAATCATATGTTACTCTTTTTGCAACTTTAATTAGTTGTTGAGGCTCAATTAAATTTTCAAGAGCATATGTATTTAAGTCAATAGTAACATCTTCCAGTAACTGGTCAAATGTTCTAAACTTGAGAGTATAATTAAAGTCCATTATCTTAATGAGTTTTGACTATCATCAGGACCATTTGCAGGTACATTAATAGACATAGTTAATTCTTTTAATACATATTGTTCAATTTCACCAAATAAGTAATCTGGGAACATTAATTGATCATCATTTCTAAATCTACATTCTTGAGATGTATCACATGTAAAACCTGTAATAGTATCTTCAAACATACCCTCTACTTTAATTGCTTCCCATGGAACATTAGGCATATATAAATAACCATCTAAATACCAGAAATATTTTCTAGTATTATATCTGAAACTATTTACTTTAGTCATAGAAGAATATGTACCTGGGTCAGTTCTAAATAATTCTACTGATGTATCTAATGAAGATACAGTACGTATAAGTGGGCCATTAAGTCCATCAAAAAACTTAGGTAGTCTTTCTTTAGTTCTTTTAATATAACAACCAGAGGTAATACCAAAGCATCCTGCCTCTACTTTATCTACATCTATTAATTCAACAAATGTTAAGGTAGAAAATATTGAACTTATCTTCATTAACCTGTTCTGATTATCTTCTCTCTTTAAAAGAGATTTCCCATATTTTGATATTGCAAAATATATTGTTCTATCAGTTAAGAATGGATCTTCTTTTACAGCTTTAAGTGCATTCCTAACTCTTGATATTGCTTCACCAATTGTTGTCATATATCAAATTCATTATATGTTTTTAACTTTTCTTTTTCAATACCTTTAACGTAATCCTTTTGCCTAGACTTAGTAAACATCTTACGTATTTTTTTCATTGGATCAACCTGTATATACATAGGCCAATTTTCTGAATATGTTTTAGCTACACTTCTTTTAAAGTTTCTACATCCTGCAAAAGCCCAGCATTCCCTATTACTAAAAGTATACTTAGTAGCATTATTAGTATAAAAGATTTTAGCAAGCTTGCCATCTGTATCCCAATTTGTATTTGTTACTATTACTCCATATTTTGTTGACTTGCCAAAATCAATGTTTCTTCTAAACTTACTTGTTTGACATGTACCAATAAATATGTTACCTAAATTCTCTGGTAACTTTACACCATCCCTGGTTTCAATTACTGTTTCAAAAAATAAATTATGAAATGTTGTACATATTTTATATAAGTCTTTAGTGTCTACATCCTTATACTTAGGATACTTTTCTTTAAATGCTTTATAGAATTGTCTATTTAATACATGATATACATCTTGTCTAAATCTTTTACCTTTTACATCTGGTCCCTTAAATATTTTACTTTCCATACCTTATACATTAATATACTAAAATTTTCAGACTTATAAAAATTACAAGTTAAACAAATATAATATATATAACTCATATATAAAAAATAACCCCGGTAATAAAATACATACCGGGGTCTCGTTGTTAGCCACAGAAACCAACAAACTGCGACAATATTATAAAATAGGAGCACATCCTCCAGTTTCTTGCCATAATGCATAAGACTCTTCTCCTCCTATGAATATAAAATTTTCACAACATTCAATTACAATTCCTAATCTTTGAAGTAATTCAGTTATTCCTAAATAAGTTGTAGTTGGATCAACAATAATAAAAGCTTCTATCATTGCAATAAAGTCAGGAATATTAGTTGAACCATCAACATTTAATGAACCATTTTCAACAATACCACTTTCTGCTATTTGTAATGGAGCACCTGTTAAATTTGCAAGATCATTTACAGCAGTTGTAAATCCATTATTACATGGTGATAATGTACCTCCTGTAAATTCATTATATTGATTATAAGTTTCTATTGATGCATAAATATTATTACAACAGTTTATAACTCCTCCTGCTGCTTCATATAATTTTCCAAATACTTCAACACTTGTAAGCATATAAGGTCCACATGTAGGACAACAAATATTAGTTGGTCCATTAGAAAGTAATACTCCTGTTGTAAGAAAATCCTGAAATGCATCATATGGAGTTATTGATGGTAAATTAACCATTGCAAGTACTGTATTTTTAATATAAGTAAATGCACTAGAAGTACAAAGAGGTGGTGGGGGAGTACCACATGTTAATGCTCCATTGTTTTGTAAATATAATATAAGATCAGCAAAAGCTTCAGCAACACTTGCACCACTTGGAATTATAATATCATCACCACACATTAAAGCTTCTCCTGTATATACAACACAATTAGCATCAAAAAATTCTGCACATGGTTGTGGATTAGGACAATCTACTGGAGTTGGGCATGGAGGTAAAGAAGGGTAAGCATCTTCACATCCGCATTTTATACATGTATTCATAGTATTTTATTTATTTAACTTTTTGTATTGTCATTTTTGCAATATCACCACTAGATGTTGTATAATCTACATCAGAAAAATTAACTACTCTAAGACATACTTGAGTACCTATATTCACTTCTAATCCTAACATAGTTCCATTAAGATCAACATATAATGATTGATTAGTAATTCCACATGTAGAAGCTACATGATATATTGAACCTGTACTACTTGTAATACCAGCTACAATACTACCTGATGTAAAACCAACAAGTCCTTCTGATAAATGTACATAAAAACTAAAGTTATATATTCCTGTTGCTGGACAAGTCCATAAACCTGTGACAGGATCATATGCATTATCATCATCATATATTTCTGTTAAAAGTATTGTAGTACCACTAATTAAACTAGTTGTTAAATTTGGTGTAACTTTTAATAAAGTTGGTGGTTGTATTTGTGCAAACATTGCACCTGGTACTATTACATCTGCTGTAAGTGTATATGTTGGACCTGCACCAACTGATAAATTTACTGTTGCAGTATCTGCAACTGATATAGCTGAAGGAATTACATCTGCACTAATTACATATGCTGGTCCTCCTGTTACAGTCATATTAACTGTAGCAGTATCTAAAGCAGAAACTGTTACGCTTCCATTTCTTAAATCTTCAATACATGCCCAAATATTATTAATTGTATCACATACTGATGTTGCCGGTGCTACCCATAATCCTGCATATTGTACAGACATCTGTGCAAGAGGATTTACTTTTGAAAAATCAGTAGGTGCAACAGTTTGATTTCCTACTGCAGTTAATAAACATCCTGTATCACCTGTAGCTGTAACATATGGAAACCAAATTTGATTTACATATGAATTTATAACAGTATCAATACCTTGTGTACTTCCAACTAGTAAAGCTGGTATTGAAGGCAATGTATCTGCCATTACCATAGTAGGTGTAGTATATGTTGGAGGTACTGTATTTTCTAAAGTAGTTACTCTTACATCTAAATCACTAATTGCTATATCTTGTAATGCATTAAGATCAATAATTGCACATATTTTTTCACCAATAGCAATTACATACTCAGTAAGATTCATTGTAGTTATAGTACCAGATACAAAACATGGTGCTACTGATACTATACAATCTGTAGGACATCCACTAGAAGGAGGTACATCAGGAGTAAGTGGAACATTTTCAAGTTCACATACTTTAACTATTAAGAAATTAATTAAATCAGTAAAAGTACTTGGTGCACAATTTACTAGATTGAAACAATCAAGATCATAAGAAGTAATACTTAATGTATCTAAAATTGCACATAACTCAGTTGCTAGTTTTTCAACTACATCTGTAATAGAATCTCCTCTACATAAGTTTATACACTTTAAATCCGGACCTGCCCAAATTACACAATTTGAAGAAGTTGGACTACATGGTGAATTATCAAAATTTAATGGTTTCATATCTTTAGTATCTATTTATAATATAACAATTTTAATTAAGAATTGCAACCGCAACCACAATTTATAGTTTGTTGACAACTATTAGTATTAGGAATATTACATCCACATCCACAACCTGTATTATGTGTACAACAATCCTGAAAAGGTCTACATACATAATCAGGATTTAAAATTGCTTGTAACTCTAATAATTGAAATTTAATATCAAGTCTATATAACTCATCTTCTGGACAACATGGAGCAATACCATATCTTTGTGCTATAACGTCTTTATATAAGATCTGAGAGTATGAACAAGCTATTCTTTCATAGTATTCAGTTGAACATGCTGGAGAATTATATCCTGGTCTTACACTTTTAAAAGGAACATCTGATGGACATCCATTATCTACACATGGTCCATTATCAGTATATATTTCAGGAAGTATCCATCCTTCAGGGTAGATCCATCTTAATACACAAAACTTTACACTAGTTGCTCCTGCTGCTAATGTAATTGATTTAATTATATTGTCACAATCTTCAAATGAGAAAACTGCAGTAGCATCACTGTTATTAGTTATTGTACTACAGAAACATACTGTATTAGTTAAACATACTTCACATGACTCATATACTGCTTCTACTATAACTAAATCATCTGAAGTATTTATATCAGTTTCTTCAACATAGTAACATGACTCAGGACAGAATTTAAGTTTAATAATAGATGTTAAGTATGCAGATAAATCAGTAGTAGTATATACTGTTGGAGCTATACCTTCACAATCTATTACTGCATATCTTGTTACAGTACATTCTTGACATGTATCATAAGCAATTGATACTGTTACTACTACTGGAGAAGGTACATCACCATTGTATATAGTTACATAAAAGCATCCTTCATATTCATCAAGAGTTACTATTTTATCTAAATATACTGATAAGTCTTCTGATGTATATAATACAAAATCATCTGCTGGATCACATGATTCTAATCTGTAATTAATTATAGGAATACATTCAGTACAATCTGTATATGTAATAAGTACTGTTACAGGAATAGGAGATATACATAATTCTGCAATTGTTATTTCCCAACATCCTGGAAATTCAGCAAGTGTAACAATTTGCCCAAGTGAATATGGAAATGCTAATTCTTGTGAATTAGATTGTATAACTTCATCTGTTTCACAATTAGTTAATTCATAACATACATCTACACATTCAAATAATTTAGCATTAGGAACTACTACACATGGTAAACCCATTGTAATATTAATATCAATACCTACAGCATCTGGATATGAACTTGAACATATTCTTGCTGGTGTAGTTTCATTTCTAAGATGATTAAAATGATCTATATAAGTTACATTTCCTATACCAGTAATTGTATAACATTTAGTTACACAAGGTATACATGGTGTTTCACTAAATACTACAGGAATTAATGGATATACTACAGTAGTTACTCTTGTTACATACCAACAACTAATTGGTGATAAAGTAGTAGGCATTAATTTATCAACATATGAACTACATAGAGGACAGTTAGCAGTATCCGTATATATTACCTCATCATTAAAACAATTATATAACTTATATAGTGATGCCATTTTAATTATTTTTTTGGTTGTAATTGTTTAAGTTTCATTTCATAAGCTGAAATACAGTTTGTACATACCTGTGCTTTATTTGATGCAACTCTTTTTTGACATCCACATGATAAAATTTTACTGCAGTTTGAACATTTAGCCATCTTGTTGGTTTTTAATGGTTTAACAATTTTTACACTCAATCTTACGCATTATTTGCAATGCATAATTATATAAGGTCATTCCATGAGTTGGTTCATGACAAAATTCTACTTTTGCTTTTGCAGCATCCAAGTACATCTTAGCCATCTTTAATATTTCTAATTTCTTTTGAATATTTGCTGGTGGTTCACACGCAGCAAGATCTAATTTACATAAAATATTATTATAAATATTTAATGCTCTTGTAATTCTTAAATGATTATATATTACAAATACTGTATCATTAGGAGACACACTATATTTAATAACATATATACCATCTGGTAAATCACTAAACACTGTACCATCACATCCTTGAGTTTGTAATTGTAAATCACATGCTGTAAGAATTGTGTTTCCTCCGGGCACTGTTGTAATTTGAGAAGAATAATTAAATCCAGGTACGGTTACATTTAATGTAGGACATGATACGGGCATCAATGGAGAATAAATACTTGTGTCTAATATTGACATTATACAAGTATTCATTACAGTAGGTACTTCTAAACTTAATAAATGATGTGCCATAATAATTTATAAAAAAAGGGAGGGAAAATAAATTCACCTCCCTTTGTTAGTAATATAATTTGCTTTCTACTTATGAAATTGGAGCAGCTTCCAATGGAATAAGTGGAGTACAAGCTGTAATTGCACTAATTACTTCAAGCTCAATACAGTTACCACATGCATCAATCCAATTTGTAACAAAATCTTCAAATGTAACATCAGTACCAGTTGTAATAACTTCTAGTAAGTATTGATCATTATCAAATGTACCAGTTGGGTTATTGAAACGTGGAACTGAATGTTGCAAGTAATATCTTGTATAGAATGCAGTTCTGTTAATAGTATTTAAGATTTGATCACCTTGAGTAATCTCTCTTATTCTAAGATCAGTAGCAAAGAAGTTTTGTCTGTATCTTTCTGACAAGATTACATCTCTAGCAACTGATTCACCAAGACCCATTGCTTGTAAACCTGTACACTCAGTAACAACACATAATCCTTCAAACTCACATGGATTACCTGCATAATCAACTAATGATGCATATAACTTAACTGGTTCTTTTTCAAAGAAATCAGAAGTTTGGAATGTACAGTCACTGAAAGTAGTTCCAACATAAGCACCAAATAAAGTGATACCTGCATATTCACCTGGAGTGTGTCCTGGAGATACATAGTTATCCCAAGTACCACCAATTGTATAACCAGCTGGAGCAACAAAACCTGTTGTATCAGTTCCTGGAGCATACCATAAAGAATTATCTTCAGCAGTAACTACTGGTAAAACAAATGGAGAAATTACTGTTCTTGCTGAATCAACAATTGTATTAGGTAAAATTTGACCAACAATTGCTTGAGCCCATTGGATCATAACTAAAGTACCATCAACCGGAGTTGGAGCAATTGCTCCTGTAGGACAACATCCTGTGTAAGCTTCAACAGTTAAGTAAGCATTGTGATTTAAAAATCTTAATGCAGGAGAACCTTTAACATCAATACGTAAAGAGTAAGTCTCATCACATAAAAATTCTCTTTCACAAGTACCACCATCAGCTTCAGTAAAAGGTGTAAACCCAATGTTGATAACATTTTGTTGAGCAATGTTAGGATCTACTCTGTAGAATCTGTTAACATACTTAGGGTTGATGATTTTAGATTTATTAGATTCTAAATATCCACCGTGAGAACCAATCTTGTCTTGAGAATACAAAGATCCTGAAGCAAGAATTAATGGGCAACACCCTGTTGGAGGTGTATTAACATCTACAAGATTCCAAGTTGTTGGATCAACAAATGCATAATCACCTGTAGTAAGAATGTTACCTGGTGTTCCTAGTTGTCCTTCACCAAGGTCAGTAAAACCTTGTGTTCCAACAAAAGCCTTTTGAAAGGCATGATTAAAATAAGCCATAATAATTTAATTTTAATTAATAAATATATATATAATATAATAAAATAATTTCAATTTACAAAATTATTTTAAAAATAATAATTTATACTTGGTTGAGTTAAGTGAAGATTTAACTAAATCAAGGTCATTAACAATTTCAGAGTAAGGCATTTTAGCTTGTAATCCTGTTACCATAGTAATTAGATCTCTAATATAACTTAATCCTTCTGTAGGTGATGCTAGTGTTCTAGGAGATGCTTCTGTATATTCAAGAATTCTTTCTGCTGCTCCTTGATATCCTTCTGCTAAATCATCAGCATGACCTGGTAATGCATCATATAATTCATTTAAAGCTTTGTGTGCAGCAAATGATCCTACACCAGTTACTTTTAAATGTAACTTATGAAATGATGTTGCTGCATTCATTAACTCTGTAACACATGCTGAAACCATTGTATCTAGTGAACTACCACCTACACTTGAATTTGTGGTAGGTTCAGGTTTAGCTTGTTCAACTTTAGGTTGAGGTCTACTAATAGTTTTAGTGGACTCAGGATTTCTTTTTAACATTCTGGTTTGTTCCATTATAATAAATATTAATTGTTTCTTTCTGCTGTCTCTGTTCCTCTAGAGAATTGATTACCTGATTCAATATCACCAGCAAGTATACTAACTGTCTCATCAATTAGTACTTCAACTATATCATCTTTAAATTCACATTCTACATTTGTAATAGTTTGTACACTAGTATAAGGATCTATACATCCCTGTATCTCAATTTTTATTGGTTGTCTATAATATGTAAGACTACCAGAACTGATATCAAAATCATTATTTGTATACACATTGACTCTATTATTTTTTAAAGTTGCAAATGTTTCAGCCCACTCAAAACTAGGTTTTTTAGCATTATCAAATAGTAATTGATTTAAGTTACCTTCTTCTGCAAGATACACTGACATTCTTCTATCATCACAACATCCTTTTCTAGCTTGAATATCTACACGTTTCCATTGTAAATAATCAGGAGGTAAATCAGAATAAGAAGATATATCAGATTTAACAAATGGTACATTAATAGTATCTAGTAGTATTTGTAAATCATCTATTCTTCTAGTAGACTGCTCATCACCTTCTTTTACAATATTGATACCATGAAGTTGTCTTCTAATCCATTCAACCTGGGCCTTATTAAAAGACTCAACTACTTGCCAACATTCAATGTTGTCATAGTCCTGGCTGTCCAATTTATTGAGACGTTGTTTTACTTTTATAACTATAGTACTATTAAGCATGTCTTATTTTTTAGTTTTTACAGCACCACCTTTTTTTCTAAACATTGAACCAATGCCAGCACCAGCAGCACCAATAAGTATTTTTTTAGCAATTCCTGCTTTTGGTTTAACTGGTTTAGTAGATGCAATTGCTTTAGATTTAATTTTATTTGATTCTAAACGTGAAAGTTTAATTTTATCTGCGTTAATTTTACCTGATGTTGCAGGTGAAGGTTTAGTATTAGTAGATGCAACTGCTTTAGTTTTTTGTGGTATTGAAGGTTCATCATTACGCATAACAGCATTTTCATATTTACCAACTGGTCTAGGTTTATTTACTTTAAAACCAGCCATTGGATTATCTGTAACAACTGTAGGTTCAGCATATGCTCTAACAGGTTTATTAGATGTTCTAACAGGTATAGCAACTGTAGTAGGTTTAACTGTAGTAGGTCTAACAACTGTAGTAGGTTTAACATATTTTCTAACAGGTTTAGAAGATTCATTTACTTCTCCTGTTGACTGATATTTTGTAATTGATTTTTTAACAACAGCATTTCTAGCTTCATTAGCTTTTCTAAATGCAGTTAAGGGATGTTCTTTAGTTACTCCACCTTTTTTATATCCAAGTAAAGTTTTTGCTCCAGATTTAAGTCCAGCATAAAAAGATGTTGGACCTGTATAATTAGGATATCTTTTTTCAATTGCATCATCAATCTTTTTTAATGTTTCTGGTGTAGCTTTAAGTCCAGCTTTAAATGATGGTTTATCATCAACTTTTTTAACTGTTTTTTTTGCACTATCTGTTTGCATTTTTTTAATAGCCATGATATTATTTTTTAGTATATGTACTTAATACATTCATTTGTTCTTGGGCAAGTTTTTTAACATCTGCCATCATCTTTGTATTTTTTCTAATCTCATCTGCTCTCTTTAATGTACTTAGAGCAGATTCAACTTCCCATTTTCTCATTTCTGCTTTTGGTGTAGCAGATATAGGCATACCTACTGAAGCTTTCTTCACAGGTGTTTTTGTAGTTGTTGGTTTTCTAATTGCCATAATATTTAATTTACTTTAGAATAACATGCATCTTTTGGCATAACAATTATTTTACTTTTTTAAGTCTAGGATTTTTAACTTTAGCTTTAACACTAGCTTTTCTAGTTGATGAAGCTAATATAGCTCCAGCAGCTTGTTTACTAATTCCTTGTTTAGCAGCAATACTAGATTGTACTGATTTAAAACCTGGATGAGCAATACCTCCTTTAGCCATTTTTTTATTTTTCATTGTAGCTTTAGGATTATTATCTATACCAGCTATAATAGACAAGATACCAAATGGACTAGTTCCACCTTTTTTTGCTGATTGCATTATTGGTTGACTTGATGGATTCATACCTGTATTAATATCATAATCTCCTCTATTAGTAGAACCACCAATTTGAGCTTTTTTAAGAACAGACTTAGTAGACCCACCTTTTTTCATGGTGGGTCTTTCAGTTACACATGATCCTGAAGCTGATCTTACTTTAGTATTTTTGCAAGATGTTTTAACTGCTCTATTAGTAGTTGCCATGACTATTTCTTTTTAGTTTTAACTACTCCACCTTTTTTCTTTGTTAACATCATTTTACCAGTTACTGGATCTAGTTTATAATTTTCATTATATATCTTTGATTCTTTTAATTTTGCTTTTGCTATTGCTTCTCTCTGTTGTTTTATTTGCTCTGCTCTTACTTGTTTTCTTTGCAAATCACGTGATAGACTTTCAGTATTGTCTCTAATTTGATTTACTTCTCCTTTTGACTGGTATTTTGTAATTCCACCTTTTTTCATCATTTTAGCTTTAGTAACTTTTTCTTTATCACGTAACTTAGTTGCTCTATCATTATTACCTCTTGATTCAGCTTTTTCAGCTCTTCTTTCTCTATTTGCATTTATACTACCTCTTACTTTGTTTATTAAGTTTGCTCTAGGTACAGTTGTTGGTGCACTAGAAGATGGAGTACTAGATGTTTTAGATGTTTTAGCAGCAGGTTCAATTATTTTTAAATCTGCAGGATTTTTTGTTTCAATAGCTGATGGTCTTTTTGTTTCCATTTTGGTAACTTCATCAGCAACTTTATCAGCAACTTTAGGAGTTACTTTAGGAGTTACTTTAGGAGTAGTTGTAGTTTTTTTAGTTTCTACTTTAGGAGTAGTTGCTACTTTAGGTTTATTATTAGATGTAAAAGTTGTACCATCTTTTTTTACAACTTTGACATATCTATTTCCAGATGCATCAGTATATATTGTAGTTTTAGTTCCATTTGCATTAGTATCTGTTTTAGTAATAGGTTTTAAATTAGTAGGTCTTTTTAATGAACTACCATCACCTGCTTTATTACCTTTAACATCTTCTGCTGCTTTTTTAACTTTATCTAATACTGGACTACCATTTGGATTTACATGAGTACTTTTATAAAAACTTCGTCCAGCATATGTAGTAACTTTAGTTTGTTTCTCACCATTTGGTTTAGTATTTATAGTTGTTGTAGTTCCAGTATTAGGACTTGTATATTTTTTAGTAGAACCAGAAGATTTAGCAACTGGTTTAGGAGTAACTTTTACATTATCACCAACTTTATTAGGAGTAACCATTTTAGATAAAGCTCCTTTATTAGTTCCTGGTTTAACTGGTGTTTTAGGTTTATCAGTTACTTTTTTATATTTACTAATACCATATCCTAAAGCAGCTACACCTGCAGCAATACCAGCACCTATTAAAGCTTTTTTACCAAGTTTCATTTTTGGTATTTTTCCACCACTTCTTATTTTATCCCCTTTAAGTATATTACTTTCTTTATACTTTATATGTTTTTGAGCAGCACCAGGTGCAGCTTTTCCAGATCTTTCAACAGCAGTTACTCTTTTAGTTATAACTTTTTTTTCAGCAACTTTAGCATTAAGATCAGCCATTGATATTTTTTTAGAAACTCCACCGCGTGATCTTGGTTTAATTGCGTCTTCTACACCTTTATAAGATATTTTATTTTTTTTACTTGCTGTTGTACTAGGTATAATAGTAGTTACACCAGAACTTTTTACAACACCAGTATTACCTTTTGCAGGAATTTTTACAACACCAGTATTACCTTTAACAGCAGGTAAATTATTTTTAACTGCAGGTAAATTACTTTTAACAGGATTTTTTAATGCTATTTTTCCAGCATTTGCTTGATTTACTCCTGCTTTTTTAGCTGCAAGTGCTTTAGCTGCAAGTACTCTTCTAGCAGCAGCTTGAGCAGCTGGTGATGCTGTAGATGCTTTTGAACTACCGCCTCTACCCATTTTATTAAGAGAACCTCCCATTTTCATAGATTCAGGACCTGTTTTACCAGCACCTGTATAATATGGTATACCAGCTGCAAATGGTTTTTTGCCTGGTCCCATTACTTTAGTGGTCATTCCACCAGTAGCCATTTTTTTAGTGCCTCCACAAGAAGCACATCCAAGTTTCTTTGCCATGATCTTTTAGATTAACATTTTTTACCTTTACTTCCACCCATCTTCATCTTAGGAGATGGCTGTGGTTTATTTACTTTTCCTGGAGATTTTCCACCTGGAGTTTTTAATGCATACACTGGAGAATTGGTTCCACCTACTCTGCCTGTTGCTCTTTGTTGTACATTTACTTTTGCGTTAGCCATGATATATAGTTTAAAAAAGCATACCAGTATTACTGGTATACTCTAGATTTATTTACATATTCCACAGTTTTTCAACTTGTGCATTTAAATCCTTTAAGATATCCTCATTTAAAGGGTTTCTTAAGAACTCAGTTACATCTGAAACATTTCTACCAAGTAAGCTATTTGTCTTAGTATGATAGATATGTCCATCTGACTTATTAATAATATACTTAAAAAATATGGAATCTTTAACAATTGCTTTAATTTTTAATGTTTCCATATCTAAAGCAGCAGCTTCTAAGAATCCTTTTGCAGCTCTTTCTTTGTTTCCTTCTGTACCTTCACCATTAATATGTCTATCCATGTTGTCATAGATTACATCATTTGGTGTATGTTTTTTATACTGTATACTTGCAGTATCAACGGATTTAGCAATGTAGAATAATTTAGTACTATTTTTATCAAATAGTTTTTGTAATTCAGCAAGTGCTTTATTTTTAAGTTTTTTGTATTCAGTTTTAATTCCACTTGTTTCTGTAACTTTATCTAAATAAAATTTTGGTGGAACTGCTTTTGATCTAGCATCATCATAACTTCTTGATATAAGAGAGAATCCTCCAGCTTCAACAGCATATAGTTTAATTCTATCATATGGATTAGCAGGATCTAGATATACTGGATCATTACCACATGACATATTTATTTTATTCCAGAATTCTTTATTACTTGGATTAAGTAACTTAATATCATTCCAGAATGTTGGGCTATCAATATCTACTACATTAGCTGCTAATTCTTTTTCTAATTCAGCTACTGCAATTCTGATCTCTCTAACTTTTGCAATTCTTTCATCTGCTGGTAATAATTTAATTTCAGGAGCAAATTCATTTAATCCTGTTACATATCTTACTACTCCATTTTGTTCTAAGCAAGCTAGTTGCTCATAATGTTTAACACCATCAAATAATGACTGGCCATAATGTTCTAATCCCATGTTTGACATTGAGTTGTCAAAATAAGGTTTAACAGAGATCTTATTACTCTTGTTAACGTTTAATACTTCTACGTGTGTAAAATCCATTTTGTGTTGGTTTTAAAATGTTTATAATTGTAAATATAATAAAAAAGGAGGAGTTTAATCCCCTCCTTTTTTATTTTTCTAGTTTGACATATTAGAATGATCCACCTGTGATTGGATTTCTCATAACAATTTTCAATACTTTAGTTGGATCTTTAACCCAAATAGCTGGCATTGTTTGAGACATCATTACACGGTATCCGTTGAATTGTCCAGAAGACTGGAATCCTTGAGATCTACCCATATAATCCATTGTACCATTTTGGTACCACCATTTTAATTGATTATCCCAAGATAATTTCAACATGTAAATGTTGTCATTAGTGTTATCTGTGATATCAAAGATAATGAATGAATAAGAAGATAATGGGAAACCATCAATAATAGGATTCTCAATATCATTAGTGTGAACATTATCAAATGCAGGATTAAGTACAAATTTCACATTAGCCAAGAATGGTATAACGTAAGAAGTGTAAGCAAATCCAAAGTTTAAGTCCATACCTTTACCAGTAATAGCACCAATATCAGCAGCTTGAATTAATAAACCTGAAGAAATAGCTTCTTGTTTAATTGATTCATTAACCATACGCATACCACCCATACCTGTTTGAACAACAAGTTGACGTTTAGGATCTGGTCCTTGGAATTCAACTTTACCATTAAAGAAGTTATATAACTCACCTCTGAATAAATCCAAGTTAAAGTTATTTTTGTTATAAATTCTTTTGAAAGAGTTGTCTAATTGTTTCCACAAACCTACAGATAATCTTACATCATCAGGTCCATCTTGACGTACTCTACCCCCGTGTCCCCACATAAGGTAAGTCTCAATATCAGAAGCAATTTTAGTTAAGTGAGCAGCTTCCATGTTTGTCAAGAAAGTTCTTGATAAATCACCATTGTCAAATGCTTTTTTAACTGAGTCTTTACCCATTACTTTAACCATGTCATCCAAAGATGAAATAGATGGATCTAAACCTTTTAAGTGAGATCTCCAGATTTCAGTTACAGGAACTGTACCATCTGCATTCATTCCACCTTTGATCATTAAATCTGCTCTAGAAGAGATAGAGTAATGAACGTGAGCTTCAGCACCACCAACAAAGTTATAGTACTCACGGAATCCTGTGTTAGTTTGGATGTCTGAGAATCTCTCACCATACTCACCTCTAGCAGAACCTTTACGGAATACTTTAGTACCATTAGCTAAATAAGCATTATCAAGATACTTGTAGTTATCATTGTTAACTAACTGTACAGTGTAGATAAAACCATCACCAATTGGTAAAATGTCATCAGCAGTAATATACATCTCACAACCATTGTATTTGTCATAAGTGATGATATCACCATGTCCAAATTCACGCTTGTTTAACTTGATTTTGAAAGTAGAACCTTCAATACCTTTTGCTGCATTTGCTGGCTCAATATCTTCAACTATGTAAGGAAGATCAATTGATAGTGGAGTTTGCCATTTGTACTCACCACGTGCGTTATCTACATTGATAACATTTTTTCCACCAAAAGAAGACAACTGGTATAAAGGCATTTCAACTTTTTGAGCCATAGCCCATAAGTCTACTGGACCTAAATCCATTGGTTCTGCATCTTTTAGCATGTTCTGTAAATGGTAAGAATCTACATGTGAACTAGCATTGTATGCCGTATCACGCAAGAAAATCCCATTATTTAATACTGGAGTTGCCATTTGTATTTATTTATTTATTTATTTATAATACTTTTTTAAAATCTTTTAAACATATTGTTGCCACCTGTTCTTGAGACTGTATTGTTTGATGTTGTTTTTCTAGTCTGTGCTCTTTCTTCATGTGGAATAGATGAAGCAATTTTTTTACCTTCTTCAGTCTTTAACATTCTTACAGTTTTTTCAGTAGCAATCTTAGTACCTTGATCTTTAATCTTACTTTTATACCCTTCTGGATCTGCTAATAGCCAAAGAGCTTCAGCAATAAGATCATGTCTTGGTTCTACAAACTGATATTTTTCTAATAAGTGTCCAAGTAAGTTAGTAGGTTTACCTGATATAGAAGGATAAGCTGGTTGAACTAATCCACTGTATAACATGTTTTGTACTTTCTTATCTAGTTTAACACCATCTAATTCACCTACTGATAATACATTATATACATTATCTGTATATTGTTTAGCAGCTTGTACTTGTTGTTCTTTTTTAGTTTCCTGTTCTGCAAGTTTTCTAGATACTATCTCTTCTTGCATTCTATCTAACTTAGGTTTAAACTGTCTAGCTTTTTGTCCTAACTTATCTACATCTGCCCAGTCTTCAATCTCTGACTCTATTTCTTCTGGTGTACCAAAATTAGTAGCATAAAGATATTGTCTTGCAATTTCTGCTTGGTGATTCTCATCATCTGCATCAAGTTCAAATACTTCTTCTACTTGAGCAAGAGTTCTGAATAAACCTTTAAGATCTTGTCCACCATCTGCTACATACTTAGCTGCAGTTTTCAATTCATCAGGTAATGCATTAAAGAAATCTTTAGGAGCTGCCTCTTTAATTTTTCTTTCTTTCTCTTGAAAGTTGGCTTCAAATAATTCTCTAAAGTCTTTAGTAGTATATTCTTCTAAATCTTTATCATCATCAAATCCAAATAGAGTACCCTCTTCTATCATCTTAGCTGCTAACTCATGAAGACCTGACTTATCTATCTTTGGTCTTCCTTTGTTACCTGCATCCTCTTCCTGAGCAATAAGTCCATCTAACTCATCAATAGTTTCTTGGACTTCTTCCTTAGTAATAGTCTGCTCTGCCGTATCTGGTTTACTTGTTACACCAGTTTTGCTGTCAAGGAACTCATAATCAGTTTTTTTATCCTTAGTAAAAAGAGATTTCTTTTCCTCTTCTTCTTCTGGTAGCATCACGTTTTCTGCCCCAGGCATTCCAAATAATTCATCCAAGTTTACATCTACTTGTGATACAGTAGTACTTTCTTGAGTTGTTTGTTCTTCAGTATTCATATGTTGGTCTTTATGTTACTATAAATAATATAACTATTTTAATGCAAATAAACTTCTAAAATTTAGATTTGTTTAATTTTATTTTTTCATTTTTGGCATTATATGGCTAAGTGTTATTTCTTCTTATCAGATTTTCCTTTAACATCATATTTATTTTTGTTTTCTCTGGCCACTTGTAATTGTTTATCAGCAATATTTTGTTGAACCATAAGTTTTTCTCTCTCTAATTCTGCTTTTTGATTATTGTTAGAAGTTCTATTAGATTCTTTTTGTCTTTCAAGACTCATTTGACTAGTGAACTGTTCTGAGTTTTGTATTTCTCTTAGAGTATCATTGTAATCAGATTGTTGATTTTCATTAATATCTTGTGTAGCACCAAACCCAGCGGACCTAATTTCAGCAACAAGGATATCTCTCTGTCTATCTTTTTCTCCTCTAATGTCTTCTGAATCTCTTTTAAGTTTTTCATCTTGAGCTCTTGCTTGTAATGCTTGATCTTGCATATCTTGTTGATGTTTCATTTCTGCATCTTTCTGTGCTTTAACTTTTTGCTCAGAATCTTTAAGTACACTGTTTAATTCAGATATACTTTCTGATTGCATTAATCTTCCTAAGTCATATATTGAAGCTCCCGTAGTGTTATTAGATATTGCCATGTTTTTTAATTGCTCTAATACTGCTCTATAGTTAGCTTTAGTAGTTGCAAATATATTAAGATCTCTCATTAATAAATCTGTACCATTAATCTGAAAGTTTACTTTTTCATCTGCAGAAGTCATATATGATAATCTTGCAGAAGGTTTAGTAGATTGATAAAATTGTGCAAGATCTGTTCTCATTTGATGTACTCTTGGCATTAAGTAATCTGAGTGTTGTATAAAGTACATTTCTGTTTGAGCATAAGATGATCCAACTGCTTGTTCTACACCTGTTGCAGTTTGTTGAGATAACTGCTGACCCATTCTTTGTGAATTAATACCTATAACTTCATATGCTTGTTGTTTCATATATGTAGCTAATTGTATTCTTGACATCAATCTTTCTGTTTGTTCTAGGTTTAATTTCTGAAAGTGTTGAAAGTTAAGAGCATTTTCTGTATTAGTAATACTGGTATCTAAAGGAAGCATCTGAAAATTCTTCATTGCTACATAAGCTTTAGCTAAATTGTTTTTACCCCAGTCTTCACCCATAGAGTGTCTTGGTAATGCATTCTGATCTAATAAGATAACTGTACCTAACTCATCTACTAAGATATCTGCTATTTGGTTATTAACAATATTATATCCTATCTGGAAAGGTTTCATTAAATCTATTAATGCAGTTGACTTAGTATTTCTATCTGAGAATACTGCACCTTCTACTGGTAGTTTACATCCGTATAAACTATTATCACCTTTAAATTGAAATCTAAGTGGTCCTATGTTTTGTTTATCAACACCAATATATATAGGAGTAAATCCACCAGGGTTATTCATACCCCAGAAAGAAGGAATGTTTGGTCCAACTTTAATACCACCCCATACCTCATTAATCCAAATCCAGTCTATATGCTCACCATATACAATATTGTCTTTAGTTTTATTTTTAAAGAGTCTTGTATCATACACGGGTGAGTCTGTTACTTTATAGTCTTCAGTAATAATTTCTGTAATTACTTCACCTGAGTCAGTAACTTTAGTTAAGTGACCTACTTTTCTTTGAGATTTCCAGTATGCTGTAGTACAACGTAATAGATATGCAGTACCTTGATCATAATAATCTTCTCCTTCTCTAAGTATTTGGTTAACAATATCACCACTGTTAAATTCATTATTAGCTGCAGCAGTAGAATATTGTCTCATTCCTAATGAAGGCATGTTAGTATTCCATTCATGTGATTTAGTAGCATCATAAAATGATCCGTCATTCTGCACACCTCCAATATTATATCCTGCTGATCTAATAGGATAAATAGCTTCTAATGATGCCATCTGATCTTCATTCATCATATATCCATACTTGTCAATAACATCAGCTACAGTTAACATGTCTGTTTTACCAACCCAATTAGATTGTGATATATATCTTGCATCAGGAGACTTGTGATAAAATGTAAGTACAGGATTCCATAATTCTACTTCATAATCATCCTCCATCATACGCATGTGCCAGAACTCTCTATCTGTAATAAGCATATCTCTGAATCCTCTTTCTTCTAACTCATTCATTCTGAATCTTTCAGTATCAACTTCATGTTGATGAGAAGCCCATTGCTCTACTATAGATCTGTAATCTTTTTTAAAGAATTGTTCTATTTCAGGTAATGTTTTAAGTTTTTCTGGATTTAATTGTTCTTGTGCTTCTGGAGATTCTGGATTAAGACCTTGTTCTACTAATGCAGATGTTATCTTCATCTGTGCATCTTGCATTAATGTGTCTTCTACCATCTGTCTTTTTTGCTCCATCATTTCATTATATGATCCTTCATCAACAGCACGGTATGTTAATTTACTTGATCTTTTAGCAAACTCAGCTACAAGAACATTAATTACATTGGGTATAATTGGATAAAATTTAAGTTCAAGTGCAGAAGAATCTTCTTTAGTAAGAGTTTCAATTATATCTCTATAATCATTATCTTCCTCTACAATGTAGTCAGACTTATCAATAACACCTTTAGCTAACTTATAGTTTTTCATTAACCTACGGGCATTTCTCTTAATCTGTTTAAGACCATTCCACTCTAACCAGTCAAGATTCCAAGCTGCCCACTTATCATCTTTTTCTGATTTAGGAATAAACTGTAAAGGTTGAGTTATACTACCTAACCTGTTGTGTTCTGTCTTTGCTCCTTTTTTTAACTGTAGTGCATTATATACTTGCATATTCTTTTATTTTAAATTTTTAAATGGTGATCTGTTAAATTTTTGATTTTCACCTAATCCACTTCTACCCATATGTCTAAAAGGACTACTCTTTAAGGTATACAAATTTTTTGAATTTTCCAATTTTTTACTTGCTTCATCTCTCACAATTCTTTTTGTGTAACCCATATTAGCTTGTTGGATTTTAAGAAATGAAACTAATGCAGCAAAAGCTACTAACCTATCCACGTTGAGTCCATCTTGATAAGCTTGCATTTCTTTCATTAACATTATATCCGGTATTCTTTCTACACCATAATGTATCTTTACAGTAGTACCATCATCTTTCTGTATATGATCTATCTCTTCAGTTAAGAAATCTTGAGTATAACTGATCATATGATTCTTAAATAGTACACCTGTATTTCTCCATCCGTATTCCTGGAATACATTTGCATTAGAACCTAAATCTTTTAAGAATACTATTTTGTTTCTTGGTACAAGATATCTTTGTTTCTTTCTTGATATCATGTGGTTTATAAATTGAGATATGTTATTCTCTACTATAGTCCATGCATTATACCATTCTATTATTAACTCTAGTCTTTCATGTGTTTTATTAATATCATCAAATCTTCCGCACCATGCTGCTACAATTTTATCTCTTTCTATAAATGTCTCAGCCTCACCATTAGTAACCTTAGTTACTTCAACTGGAGCTTTCATTATATATATGGAACATAGTGAGTCTGAGGTAGTTGTCTTTCCTTCTGCAACAGGATCAATACTACCATAGTACATTCCAAATGTAGGATCTGGTACTGGTCTTTCCCATACTACTAATGTACCTGTTTTATCTTCTGTCTTCTTAGATATAGGAAACTCTGCTATTGGTAATTTATTAGTAGCTTTTACTTTTACTTTACCAGTTTCATCTCTAGATATATCAAGAAACTCTGAAGAGTATTCTTTTTCTTCTATTCTTTTTATTTGAGCATTTACAAGATGGGGTGGAAATTTAGCCTCTTTTCTAAATGCAAATGCCTCTTCTATATTTCTTGGATGCTGAGATACCTCAAGTTGATAATCTTTAGGTTCTTTATTTTTCTTGATTTCTTCAAAGTATTCATCTAAAGCAATTAATGCTTCTTGAACAAGTGAATTACCATAGTTATCTATGTAAGGAGGCATAGACCATTGTTCAGGTATAAACAATCCTGATTCTCCCCATGTATTATCTTTATCTATTAGATTAGTTTTAACTGGGTATATATCATTACTGACTGGATCAAGTATCATTTTTTTTAAAGGACCACATTGATCAAGATCTCCTACTGATCCAGCAGCAATAAATAATCCTGTAGTAATCATACCAGACTTAAGTGCTGGCTTGATATATCCAAAGGTTGTATCCATCTTGGGAGCAATTCCTGCTTCCTCATGAAAAAAGAATTTAACCGGACCCCCTACACCATTTGTAGGATCTTTTTCAAAAGACATACCTTGCATAGTACCTTTAAGTCCTATTTCAGCTTTTCTATCACCTTTTCTTATTTCAATCTTTTGTTGCCACATCATTATTTTATCTGGAGACATAGGTCTATACCATGCAGTATGTTCATTTAAGAATGCTGCATACTCTGATAAAAATTTCCAGGTACCTTTCTCATTGATATAATCTTTAAGTGATGCACCCATTTTTAATGTGACCCCTGCTTCAAACCATAACTGATTAATAAGTTTACCTGCATGAAAGTATGAACTAGCTATCTGTCTTTTTTTAAGAATGGCTACGTGCATGTAGTTTATCTCTGCAAGTATCTCATATAAAGCCATATGATATTGTGCATCTCTTATCTTAGCAAATCCAAATTTTTGTTCTTCCTTATCAAAGATAGGTAAGAAGTTTAACCACATGTAATAATCTCTTGTAAGGAACCAGGTTTTAGGTCCTGATTTAATTATTATACCTAATCTGCATTTAGCTTTTTGGTCTTCCCAATAGTTAATAAAATCTTTAGATTTAAATGGAGCTACACAATATACTTTTTCTATATTAAATCTTGTTGACTCAGATATAAATACTTTATTACTAACATCATCAAAATCATATTCACCAGGTTCTTTAAATAATGCAAACACAAACTCACCAAATTCTTTTCTTGTACCAAAAGATGTAGTAGTCCATGTTCCATTATCCCAGGTGGGAATATCCGTGTACATATTTTCCATAATTAACTATCATAAGATAAACCAATGCCTCCTCTAACTTTACTAGATTGTTCTTCCTGTAAATCTTTATATACTCCCTTAAAAGAAGCTCTAATGAGATCAAAGTTTTTTGCTGCAGCTACTAATGAGTTTATATTACCATCTCTTCCTGCAGTAATTGGAGTAGTCTCCATATATCTAGCTAATCTATCTAACATAGATGCCATACCTTTATATGCTCTATATGTAGGAGTTTCATATAATCTTTGGCAAAATACTAATGCTTGATATATTGTTTTATCCTCAGTAGAAAATTCAGCTTTTATTTCAGCTAGAATTAAATCTTCTTTATCTATCTCTGGTGTGTGAAAGAATGGATTCATATCAGGATTAGGACATGTCATATAAAACAAGTACTGATATATCTTAATGTAGTTTTCTGGATATTCATCCATAACATCCTTAAGTGCATGTAGAGTATAACAATGTTCAGTTGGTATTACTACATTATTCTGTACATCAAATAGTTTTATTAACATGTTAAAAAGGATTTATTACTTTTGGTTTAGACTTTATATTGAATAGTTTTTTAAAACCATCTATAAATCCAGTAGCAAGATAAGGATTAAGAAATAAATGATCATTGTTAACTACAACATATCCTTTTAAATATTCTTCTTCAATTTCTGAATAGTTTTTACTTATTTTTTGATTAGGTTTAATCTTTACAAGTATCTTACCTTTATATCTAAAGAATACTAAACCTGAATAACCTAATATAATTGTTCTACCTGGGTAGTTCTTGTCATAATGTCTTACTTGATAAAATTTCATAATTATAAATTTTTAATTATTGCTATAACTTCTTCTTTTAAATATGGTATCTCTATTGGTATTACTTGTTTAATTTCCGGATCTCCTTGATCAGTATATTTAGTAATAGGATATCCCCATTCATCTACTCCATCTAAGTCAAATGTAACATGATGTATAAACAATTTACCCGGTTTTAATTTTGGGTTATGCTTCAACATAATATACATATATATACTTAATTGTAGTGCATAGTGGTTAAAATTACAATCATCCAAATGTGATACAGGTTTCAGTAATTTGTCACTAATCCCATCCCAATCCTTATATGATTCAACATCAATCTTCTTATTTGTCTTGTAATCAATGATATTTATCCTATCATTAACTACTTCTACTAAATCTGATTGACCACATATACCTGCAGATTTTAAATAAACCATATGTTCAGGATATACTCCTGGTTCTAATTTTTGAGAAGGAGCATACTTTAAATTGTTTACTTCTGGTACTGGAGTTATTATTGGTATTATCACACCATCTACTTCCAATGAAGATAGACTGCATAGATCTGATTCTCTTTGATTATGATAAAAGGTCCCTAATGATGTAGCTCTTAGTGCTTCATTATCCCAGATTTGAAGTATCTTTTCTGGTGCTATACCAAACCATTTTGATTTTTTTTGTTTAGAGCATCTAGCAGCTACTTTAACTTTATCAAATGGCTTTTTTAATTTTGATATAAGACTTGTTACACTAGTCCATTTGATAGATTCTCCACCTTCAATGCTAGTATAACTATGATCATCTGCTTTAAATACTATACTCATTTTTATAATTTTTCTAGTTTATCTTCATCTTCTTCTGTAATAACTGCTTTCCATCTCAAGTCTGGACAGTCTGATGATAATGATCTTGTTTTAAATGTAAGTGAACATCCACATAAATTACAACATGGTTGCGTCCCTGGCATTACACATGATGAACCTTTAGTATCTTTTCTTATACACACATTACATAACTCCATTCTGTCTGCTGAAATCTTTTCTACAAAGGCATCTCTTATTACAGAGTTCTTAATACCTTCCATAATCTGTTTTCTATTGTTCCAAATTTCCTTTAGCTTTACCATCTGCTTTATCCTTTAAAAATTTATCTTTAATTTCTTTATCTGCTTTTAGCATTTTATCTGCTTTCTCTAATAATATAACTTTAGCCTCTATTCTTTTCTTATAGTTATAATTGGCCATAGTATCAGTATTTAGTGTTTCAATACTATTATGATACTTATCCAAGAGTGCAGTAACTAATCTAGGTTTAATTGACATGATTCCTAAACCATCTAAGTTTATTCTGATATGATTTAACTCAGTTAGATTCTTTCTTATCTCTTTATAGTAGAAAGTCATGAAATTATCTACAAGTGTTTCTGAAACATTTAAATCTTCAGCAACTTGTTTATATAGTATATTAGGTTTTTTTGGGATCATCTTCCTAGAAATTTATAATCTAATAATATATCTCCTTCTGTTTGTACTTGCAAGATAGGATTTAATCTGATAAGTTTTTTATCTACATCATCTTTAATTACTAACATAGTCTTCATTGCTTTATTAATTGCATTTCTAACTGTTTGTGGAGACTTAAATATCATCTGTTCATCAGAAGAAGCATCATAACAAAAATGAGTTAATTCAATAGGTCCTGACATGCTCAATAATGTTAAACAGTTTAAGTCAGAATCACTCACTACTATATGATTAATATAGCAGTGAGATAATATCTGAAATTTAACAATTTCCCATTTAGGCATTACAGCACGTTTCTGTACTTGATTTACTAATGCCATAAGTTCTTATTGAGTTTTAAGTTTTCTTTCTTGTTCTGGTGATGGTGCATTAATTTCTTCTTCACCTTCAGTAGGTGGGTTCATCATCATTGCAAGTTGATAGTTAATACTTGTTCTTTTGAATCTAGCCTCATCAATTTCACATAGTACTTTTTCATACTCTAGTTGTGCTGTTAAATAAGGAATTGATTCTGTGTAAAATTTAAGCATATCAGCCTTTCTTTCTGCTAATTCTTCTGCTGTTAATTCTACTTCTTCTTGATGTTGGTTTTCTGTACTCATAATATATATTTTAAATGTTTACACAAATATACAAAATAAGTTTAAACTTCTAGTATTTAAAATAAAAAACTCAGGTACGTTAATTACCTGAGTTCTATATTATATATGTGTAGTTATTATCTATTTTTGATTGTAAAGTTTAATATAGTCAACATGTAAAAGCTTCTATCAATATCAAATTCAATGGTGAATAAGTCTAAAGCTCCAAGACGGATTCTTATACAGACTTTATTCCATTGCTTATTTTTTATTTTCCAAGCATTTTTTAATTTCATACTATTACTAGATCTTTGGATTCTATTAGTGTATAAGAGAATTTGTTACCGTGTATTTTTTCTGCTATTTTACAGATCTTCATAAACTCATCAAAGTCTCTAACTCTTTTGAATACTTGACATCCTTCTGACCAGTTTTCTACCCATGTAGAATTTTGACCTGCTTTGTGGATATTAATACCAAACATACCGTTATCTCTTATTACTTCATCAAAGGTAAGATCTTTATTATGATCTCTAAAAATAGTTACAGTACCATTTCTTTGACATAAAGCTTCATATTTACCTTGATGTTTATCTATTGAATATACACCTCTGTATTGTCCTGGAACAAGTTTTGCTGCACCTTTAGGATTATGATACTCCATTACACCTTTTTTACCAGGTTCAGTTGTATTCATCCATTCATGATATTTCCAAATACCTTTATCATCTTTATATGATATTGTAATTAAATCATCAAATACATTAGTTACTTTTTTACCAGTAGAACTATTACGGACACCAACAATATTAACATCATAACCTTTATTTGCATTATCCTCAAACCATTTATAACCTTTTGAAATAACAGCATTTCTAATTTGACTTAGTATCATTTTGTATTTTTAAGGTGAAAACTAATTAGTTTACCAACTGTATCTGATAACTCACCAATTTTAGCAGCCATATTCTTAATCTCTTGTTGAGTTGTTTCTGTGATCAACTGATATTTAAGTCTGTGCTCTTGTTCTAACAATTCTATTTTACCTTTTAATCTACCTTGCTCTTCTATATGAGCTTGATTATTAGCTTGTAAAACTGCTACATCTGCAATTATTGATGAATGGGTTGTCTTTAAAAAATAACCTATTAGTGTTATTATAAACCCGATGCAAAATAAACCTATTGTAAGTATTGTATTCATAGTAATAGTAATAAAAAATAATAATATATATATTCTAATATAGTTATATTTTACTAAATAAAATACATTTATTTTAAATTAATTTGTTGATTCCACGGTTAACTGTGATAATGTGGCAGTTACAGTTCCAGCTAATAATAGATATCCACTAGCTGATACCAATAATGCAGGTAATGCTACAGGAGAAGCAACAATTATTCCTCCTATTGTTCCTGCTATAATACCAATTTTTTGAATTTTTTTCCAAAATGATGGTGTTTTAGCATTCCATCTTTGTTGTAAATTTTTCATAATCTTATTTTTTAATGTATAAATCTGCTTCTTTTCTTCTTCTCTTTAATAATCCAGGAAGTAACTTTCCACCTCCTGTAACATAATGGTTTATCCACCAATCATAAATAACCTCATCTGTAGCTTTTTGATTTACTAATCTAAATAAAGCTTCTGAGCTACCACAATTCCAACAGAAAGATACTAGTGCATCAAATTGGTTTTGGTTTAAAATAACCTTTATATTCTTATCTACTATAGCTTCATACTTAGGTAGCATTTCTAAAAACAATTCATTAGCTCTTTCTTGAGTAATTACATCACCTAGTTTAAACTTGCTGCCATCCTTCCTAGCTGTATTTCCATACCCAATCGTAATTGGTAATCCACCAGTTCCAGGATCAACATAAGCCTTTAACTTACATCCTTCAAATCCTTTAATCAGGTCTATGCCTTGTTGTGAAGTTTTCATTTTTTTATTATGCTAACAAGATTTTTCTTGCTACTCCATTAATAATTACATTCCATACTTGAGTAGAAGCATTTACTTCTGCTGTTACAGCTCCTGCATTATAAGAAGAAGAACCAACAACAAATTGATTACTTGCTGTTGCAGTAGCCCCTCTACCTATTATAATTGAACTACTACAATTTCCGCTAACTGTACCATAACCTATTGCTGTATTACTAGAACCAGTTGTATGACTATATAATCCTAATGCACCTAGTACTGTATTACTAGAACCTATAGTAGTAAAAGCTAATGCTTGATGCCCAATTCCTGTATTACCTATTGCTGAAGTATTATTAACTAATGACTGATAACCTGAAGCAACATTAGTATTACCTGTAGTATTGCTATATAATGCATACATCCCTGAAGCAACATTATTACTTCCTATTGTATTAGTATATAATGACTGATGACCTACTGATGTATTTCTTTGACCTGATGTATTGTTTTGTAATGCAAGTGCACCTATAGCTGTGTTTTGCTGTCCGTAATTATAGTATAATGCTGAAGCTCCGATTGCAGTATTATAATTACTACTACCATTTGTAAATAAAGCTCCATAACCAATACCTGTATTAAAGTTAGAGGAAATATTACCACTTAATGCGTTACTGCCTATTGCAGTATTTTGAGTACCTCCCTGATTATTATATAATGTGTTATAACCAATAGATGTATTATTATCTCCAGTTGTATTTAATGCTAATGCTAAATCACCAAATGATGTGTTAGTAGCAACATTACCTTGACCATTATTCCAAATAGTAAGATCAGTAGCATTGGATTCTAACCATGCTGGTGCTCCTGTTGGTGTAGTCCATTGCGCTTTACCGTCTGCTGTCATTGAAGTAAGAACCTTGCCTATTCCTTCTGTACCATCTTGAAGCTGTACTGCATAATTTGAAGTAGCTAATGTTGCTGAAAATTTACCACCTACATTTTCTGTACTTGCACCAATTGCTTGTCCATAAACTCCAATATTTAAACTAGTAGAACTTTGTGCTGTACCTAATGCACCATAATTAGTAGATGCACCTACACCTTGATTTACACCTGCTATACCTACAGCACCATTAACTGTAGTATTACCATATATATTATAGTTTTCTCCAGGAGTTGTACTATATACTGCAAATTTATATGCTGATAATATTGAACCATTAACTGCTATTTTAGAACCATTATCTCTTATTTGACTATTTCCTAATGAGTCTATTCCTGTCCATTTGGATACAAAATTCAATGCACCACTACCACTTACTGCATCAACACTTACTAAAGGGTCTATGGGTGTTCCTGAACCTGTAATAGTAACACCATCAACACTAATGTTAATAATAGGGTTTGCAGGGTCTGTGTTATCCGTATCTAATCCTGTAACAGATGTAACTCCTGAACCAGCTCCACCAGGAATAGTAACGGTAACATCTTCTCCTATTGAACTTGCTACTACACCTGCTCCTACAAAATTAATAGTACTTAGATCTTTGGTTAATATTACAGATTCATCAAGAGCTGTAATTCTTTTCTTTATGTTTATTTCTGTACTCATTAGTATATAGTATTATGAATTATATGTAATAAGTAATTCAGTACCTGTTCCATCAAATGTAAATGTAGAAGCAGCATAAGAATTATTAATACCATCAGCTCCAAAACTTACTGATTCTCCTGGTTTAATTGTAGCACCTAAGAAAGTTCCATTAGCTGTTCCTACATTTGCTATAGAAAAGCTATATGTTACATCAGCTATTGTACCTGATGTAGAAATTCTAATATAATTAGGAGTTCTACTAACAGCTGATGTATTACTTACTATTTGAGCTAAATTGTCACAGGCACACTCTTGACCAAATAACATTTTTAATTGCCATGGCATATTGGTACCCTTGCCACCATATGTTTTTAAATTTCCTACAGACATAATAATTTGATTTTATATATAATAATATACGTAAAAGATTCTAGATATACAAATATAAAAAAGAAAAGCCACATTACTGTGACTCTTGCTTTTTAATTTTCTTGAACTAGTTGAGGTTCTGCAAATAAAACTCCTAATGCTTGTGTTATCATAGCTGCATCTTGTAAACTAAATGCTCCTTTAAGGAATGCTTGATTTAAAGCTTGTTCAATTACTTGTTTAGCATCTGACTCTTTCATATTGCTTGTAATTCAGTTATTTGTTGATCAGTAAGTCCACCTACAAACCATTCTTTACCCATCATAATACGGATGTGTTCTACATTACGTGTTACTGTTGCAGTTTCTTCTTCTGTTAAAGTTTCTTTAGCATTTAATTCTGCTAATAATGCAACACTATCATATGCTGCTGATACTGATTGTGCAACTTCTTCTTTTGTTAATTCTAATTCCATGATATTTATTTTATAAAGTTAATATTTTTATATTCTTGCAAAATAAGTAAAAATGCATTAATAATATTTTTATCTTCTTCTGAATAATCATTATATGATTTAATATCTGATCCTAAATTTAAAATGTTATAATTTTTATCATGGTCAAATAATTTTATTCTATTAAAGATTGTAGCATTAGTTAATTCTACATCAGTTAAAATTAAATTTGTGAATCCAATTAAGTCTATAAAATTATTATACACTTCTTTTTCTAAAGGAGATAAAGAATCAACTAAAAAAATATCATCATTTAGAATATTGTCTATTTCAATTGAAAATGCTTCTTCTGAATAATCTAGCAAGTTAAGATTTATATAAAGTATGCTCATAATTACAATTTTGGTTTTGGTATTATTAAATTAGGATCTACGATTAACCCTGTAGGCGTAGCAATATCAGTTACAGTAACAGCTTTATTTATGTTTGATCTTACATTATGAATAAATGTTTCTTTAGCAGGTTGTGTAGTGTCCTCTAAGAAACCAACTCCACCTTGAATATAAGCTAATGAATTATATATTTGAAAATTATTTATTTTAACTGGTCCACTTACATCATCTCTCATTACAGCAGCTGTTGCAGATGCATTAAAATTTTGATTGTATACTACACAATTTAATACTTGAATACTACCAGGTATTCCTCCATGTATAAAATTCCAATTATTAGCCCTATTAAACATAGAGTTTGACAATCCAATTCCTTTAGACTGAATGAACCCATTTTTAATTATTATATTCATCCATCCGTTACCATTAGCTACTTTTTGATAATGTTGCACTATTTCTCTGTCTGAATATAGATTACCCGTAAAAGTTATATTTCCGTAAAGGGGTGTTGCACCAGCAGTGTAACTTATTATACATGGTACAGGGCCTGCCTCAATATTTCCGTTTATAAAATTATTATCTCCTGCTGCAAAAATAACTGTACCTAAATTATTAAGTCCTGAATCCACAAAAGTAGAAGAAGTCATTCTAATTGTTTCAGCATTTATAACAACATTTCTAGAATTATTAGTAAAATTTATTACACATCTAGTTGATGAAATAGAAGTATTTTCAATTATTGGACTATTAACTATAATTGTTCCTGACATAATAAGTATGCCTGAACCTCCACCCATTAGCATACTTGAATTTGAACCATATCCACTTATTTTATACTTACAATTAACTACTACATCATATACACTACCTCCGTTTAATCTAAAAGGTACACTTGCAGTTATACTAGTGCAATTAACTTGCAGTTTACAAGAAGGAGAAGATGTATCAAGTACTACTATTCCAAAAGACATAAGGCCATCAATTTTATCAAATTCAAATTGAATATCATATGTCTGTCCTGTTCCTACAATTCTTAATGCATCAAAAGATCCTGAAAATACAGCAAACCCTAATAATTTCCAAGTTATAGATGAGTTTATGTTAAAACCTCCATTAATAATTGCACCTGCTTTGCAATAAACATTAACATCACTTATAGGTGTAACCGAAAATATATCATGATTTCCTGCATTAAATACAATCCAATCTCCAGCTACTGCGGTTGCAACTGCTGCACTGTAAGTTAAAAAAGACTTAGCTACATTATACTTTAAACCTGTTGCATCATTTCCATATACAGAATCAACATATATAACTTTACTTTCATTAATAATGCCAGCAGCTGAAACAGCTACAAGTGGATTACCTAAAGTACCATCTCCAGTTATTGTAGTACCATCAACAGATATTTGAACAATAGGATTAAGTGGATCAGTATTATCAGTATCTAATCCTGTTACAGATGCAACTCCACTAGCAACACTTACTAAAGGATTTCCAGAAGTTCCATCTCCTGTAACTGTAACTCCATCAACTGCAATATTAACTATTGGGTTTAAAGGATCTGTGTTATCTGTATCTAATCCAGTAACTGAAGCAACACCAGCACTAGTATAATTAGGAATGTTTAATACTGTACCAATTAATGTTGATGCACCTGATGTACCTGTTGTAGTTAAAGTAAAAGGGAATGGTAACAAACTAGCAATACTATTAGCTAAATTAGTTGAGGTTATTAATACAGGTTGATAATTACCAATAAAGTTTGAATCTCTTACACCTACCGTAAATAAATCTGTTGCATCCAAGAGTGTTCTAATTTTACCATTACTAATAAGATTAGAATAATTAGTTATATTATTTAACATGATTATTATTTTTAGTTTAATGTAAAAATACCACAAACATATTATATCTGTGGTATTTATATTTTTTATTTTTTTTTTTTAATTACGGTACTTCTGGTGCAGGTACGTGTGTAGTTTTAACATCTTTTGATACACTATCACGGAAATATACTCCTAATCCAAATGTATTATATACATCAGTATTAGTATTTGTATCAATAAAAAAATCATATAATGCATTTAATGCTACTGCTTTTTCTTCTAATGATACTGAGTTATTCATCAATACTGATGCGTATACTTTAATATCTGCTTCTTTTAATGCTATTGGTGCTGCCATTTTATTTATTTTTTATAGTTAATTAATTTTTTATTTTTTCTACATAATCTTTTTTTCTACTGTCCAATAAAGCTTTTTTCATTTCTTCAATTTTTTTTCTGATTCCTGCTTTACGTGGATTTTCTCTTTCTTCTGTTGCTACTGCTTCAGCTGCTTTAGCTTTAGTCAATTTTGGAGCAACTGTTTTACCCCATCCTTCTGGTGTTTTACCAAATGTTTTTCTTTCCATGATAAATATTTTTTTAAAATTAATAAATAGTAAATTTAATTGGTTCACCTTCAATTTCTAAGAACTCATATTCAAATGAAATTAAAGCTTGCATACTCACTACTGCTGTGTTACTTACAACTACTAGATATAAATCTACAGCGTCAGGTGCATAATAATCAAGTGCAATAGTCATAATTTCTGCAGGTGCAGCATCTCCAAAACCATCTGCTACCATAGCACCATTTGCAAAAGCACTTGTAAAAGGACTTGGAACAGGAGCACTAACAAATGCACCAACACTACCTGAAGTTTTCCAAGGTAAATTAAATAAGTTATCACCATTAACTGATTCAACTGTACCAATATATTCTACAGCAATACTAGCACCTTCTGATAAATTATATGATCCACCTACTTTATATCCAACTAAATTTGCTGCAAATGCTGTAGGAAAAGCAGGAGTATCCTCAATTCTTGTACAAGTAGATAACATTGATGGTGTAATAGTCCAAGGATAATCATCATAAATACCTGTCTTATAAGTACTATTAGCTTGACAACCTGCAGCTACTGCATCATTTAATGTCATTGCTACTGTAAGATACTTGTCATCTCTTTTTGTTGACGGTGCACCTACAGCAATTAGAGATCCATCTGGAGGTGTAGTAGTTACACGCTTTGCTTTAATCCAGGAAATAAAATTTAAAATGTCCATGTTTATTTATTTTTAATATATATATACTATAATATACAAAATAATTATATAAAAACAAAATCCTTAAAAATAATCTAAGGATTTTTTTGAGTAACTTATCTTTTAAAGAATTGCTTTTTAGGACTTTCCTTCTTATCAAAGTCTAACTTCTTAATAATCTTATTAGCTTCATCCTCTGCAAAAGTAATAACTTCTTCTTCTTTATCTGTAATGTTCCAGTTATGAAGTATGATAGCCATGTGCATAGTCTCATGCATAACTCCTGTAGCTTTTTCAGTAGTATTATATCTTTTAAATGTACCAAGGTTTATAAACAAGAATGGTTTGTATGGATCTTTAGCTATAAGTTTTTTATCTGCAGGATCATAGTTAGTTAATCCATAAAGATAAACACCATTACCTTGATCTCCTTTTTTAGGAGTAGTCTTATCTACTTCTTCTGCTTGTGCATCTGCACGGTTAAGACCATGCATCTTATCTACCTTATAATAATCAAATATCTCTGTAGCATTATCACCTGCAAACAGTATATATTTTCCCATGTCAAATTTTTTCATAACATAAATTTAAATCATCATTACAAATATATATATAAAAACAAAATCCCAGAAATTAATCTGGGATTTCCTTACCTAGCTTAGTCAAATAAATAGCTTAAATCAGAGAATAGTTGTTTAGCTATTGCAATATATAAATAATATTTTAATCAGATATACTTTTTTAATTTTTTATTTCTAATTTTTTTTGCCTTATGTATACTCTTTTTAGCAAAGCTTCTTGTACTAACCATTTTGTTTTTAACTCTCAAGTCTTCTTTGAATACAATCTTACTACGCATTGCCATATCATCATTGTGACTTCCTCCTTGATTATAGTTAGGACCAACTGATGCACATGAATACAATAATAATATCAAAAGCCATTTCATTTTTTTAACTCAGAGATTCTTCTTTTTAAATACATTTCAGCTTTTTCCAGATCCTCTAACTCTTTAGCAGCATCTTTTTTTCCAGCTCTTGCCAGATACTTAATTACATTACCTAAGTAAAAATCTTTATCAAGTCCCCATGCTTCTAGTACATCAAATAATGCATATTCATTATTTGGTTTTAGTACAGGCTTAGGAGTTGTATACTTAAAAGAACTTGGTAATGCATTATCATAATACCTATTACTTCTTTTCTCATTATAGAGATCACAAAGTTTATCTATATCTACCATACTATTGCAATATCATATTCACTTACCATCAACTTAATACCTCCATCAACTTCAATTGCTTCTGCATTCTTGATAGAATTAACACCAATGTAAACTACATCACCTGCCTCTAAAGTTTTAACTTCTTCACCAACTGCATACACTGTTAACTTGGTCCACTTCTTCATGTCCTCAGTATCCATGTGTGCTTTATCAGCTTCACTTAATTCAATCACAGATTCTTTTCTTTCTGGCTGACTGATTAATACTCTACGTCCCTTAAGACTTTTAATTGCTTTACTCATAATACTATGTTTTAATTATCCAGTAAAGATAATAAATTTATTAAACAATTAAAGTTTAAACAAAAAAATAAGTCTAGAATTTTACATCTAGACTTACTCTAATAACCAATTAAAACAATAACCATTATAAATCGCAAAACAATAATGATATCACAAATATAAGTATTATTCAAATACCTTATACATCCTATTAAAAATTTTTTCTGGCATCAAAGTATATTCCCCGTACCAATCTTTTATAACATAGTCCCCCGGGGTTAACTTAAGATCACCATTATTAGTAGTAAGAAAAAAGCTATCAAATTTATGATTGATATAATTAATGTGTCCTGTAAAATACTCATACCCGGAAATCTTAATAGCACATTCTTCTGTACCATCATACTGTATAGCCTCAATACTTTTAGGCCTTTCTCTATATAACTGCATAACAAATAATTTTAAATTACAAATATACAACAAAACCTCTAGATTACTCCAGAGGTTTCCTTACCTAATAAACTAATAAATTTAAAAAAAAATTTATGATACATACAAATATATAATAATTCCCCGGAATACACCTTACCTATAATAAATAAATACACTTACGGATTTTGTATATGCAGTAAGATGTAGTGGACACATTTTGTATATGCATGAGATGGAGGTGGACCCTCCATAGCAAACCCCCCGGCCCTTCAGGCCTAGCTGGTACCCCCCATTGTTTTAAAAGAATTCAACTCATAACCATTATGAAATTTTAGAATTATGAGAACAGATATTAAAGTTACTCTAATGATGGTGGATCCATCATTAGAAATGGTAGGTGAAACTACCTCAAAAATTAAAAGCATGAGTCAAATCCAAGCTTTTATTAACTCACTCATTACTAAAGGTGAGTTAGTTAAATATCAAATACAGATAGTAAGTGCAAACTTATTAATATTTGAGATTATAAGAACTAAGTAGGGGTTATACCCTTACTTATTTTTTTTAATTTATTCAGCTCACAACTAATAATAATTTAAATCTTAGAGTTATGTGGTATAATAAAGTAGTGACTGATAGTGATAATAATATTCTTTTTAAAGAAAGAATATTTATTATAAATGGATCTGGTGGGTATTCATTTGGTGTAGATGTTTTTGGTAATTTTGTTATGGTATGGTGGGATGAATAAGGGGTTATACCCTTATTTTTTCTTGCTTCGCAACTTTCTATTCAGCTTTTAACTTTTATTAAATATTAATTAAATTTATTATTATGGAAAACATAACACTTTATTGGGGAGATGACAAAGAGAACAACATCTACTTCACACAGAATTTAATAGCAGAAGATGGAGACATCTTAGAAACTGCTGATTACATTATTAATCTTGATACATTCATTGCTCATCCTAAAGGAGGGCAATTACCCTACAGATTTTACTCTTTTCATAGAGACATATAAGAGAATGCCTTCGGGCATTTCTCTCTTTTAAAATTATTCAGCTTTTAACTATTAATAAACTAAAACTTATTATTATGGATGAAAAAGAATTAGCAGTATTTCTTGATGCTTATTATAGCATTGAAGATTTAAATGATGAAGATGAATTGTTTAACTAAGGGGTTAGTAGCCCCTTTAATTTTAATTATTATGAAATACTCTTTTCAGTTTATAATGATGACCTTCATAGGTATCATTATAGGGGTCTTTGCTTATGAAGCATGGGCAGAGAAAGCACCAACTGCATGTGCTATATTATGCATGTTTTCATTTTTCTTTATTTGGGGTGCTAGTATGGCCCCTGATAATGAGAAGTATTCTGATGAATATAAGAAACGTAAGGGCTTATAGCCTTTATGTTTTTTGTTAATTTATTCAGCTCTTAACTATTATTAATTATTAATTTAAATTAAAGATTATGAAAACAAATAATTTATTTGATTTAGCTGAAATGCTAGATTATGATATTGCTAAGATTGAAAGAAATCTTACTAAGCTTCAAGCTCAAATACATGAAGAAAAATGTAAGTTATCTGATTTGAAAGCTTATAGAGCACGTGTCCAGGAAGGTATTGAAGCTAACATATCTTGAATGGAAAATGAAACAGGGGAGTAATATCCCCTTTTTTTATTCAACTTTTAACTCTTATTAATATTAATTAAAACTATTTATTATGAAAACAATAACGTATAAAAAAAAGATTGAGGTAGAAGCTACTATACCTTTTCCTGTTATCACATTTGTTGCAGAGAAAGTTAGAATGTTTGATGATGGTTACTCATGGGATACTATGGGTTATGTACCAAGATTTGATGGCCTTACTTCTGATGGGTATTATAAAGTAACAGGTATGTATTTTGATGATATATGGGAAATGCTTGAGAAATATGTCATAGAGACCTATAGTAAAAGCTCAGGTTGTGGTTCAATAGATTGGTATGCATATTCAGGTAAAGATGTTAACCTACCTGAGTTACCTGAGTTAGAAAACTCAAATGGTAATGATGACCATGCTGACTTAGTTGCTATGTTTAAAAATTTATAAATATTAAGGGGGAGTAACATCCCCTTTTTTTCTTGCCTGCGGCAGCTTTTATTTTATTCAGCTCTAAACTATTAGGGATATAAATGTTTAATTAATTAAATTTAAGATTATGGAAAAGAAAACCATTTTTGGCAAAGGTACCCTGAAAAGTATCAATGAAGCCATTAAAATCAGTAAAAGTGATAAAAATACGCGTTATAAAACGTGTATAATTATTTCTAAAAGTACTAAACCTGCATTTGGAGTTATATACGAGAGTGTATGGGGACAAGTAGAAGCAGGAGATGAAGTATCTTTTGCGTTATCATTATTAGATGATAATAAAACTATTGTACCAAGTGTTGCAGGGTTGGTTATTGAAAGCCTTAGTTGGGAAGACTATGGTGTGGACGCACCAACACCTGTGGTTGAAGATGAAGACGGGTTGGAAGATAACCCATTCGCTTAACACACGGAAGAATATACCCTTGCTGTAACAGGCAGGGGTTTATTATTTTTATGCACTATGTATTTAATTAGTAATACTGTATTTTATATACTGTATGTTTTTCTTGACTGCGTCAACTTTTATTTATTCAACTTTAAACTGTTGTGGATTGTTGTGTTTTTGTATGATGTGGTCTAATGTCTTAAAAGTATTATTTTATATTCTTATGTGGTCTTATAAACCTACTTTTAATTTGATTATTGTACAAGATAATCCTGTCATATTGATTATTATTAATGTTATATAATATGTTTTATACATATATATACTCAGTCAGATGCATTAAGTATAATTTGACAGTGATATAATATTAATATTAATCATATTGACAGTCTCACACCGTAGATGTTAATCAAATTGATTATATTACAGGTGATGTTAATTATGTTGTAGGTAATGCTGTAACATGCTGGTAGTTAAATAGTTATGTGGATATAATTTGTGTGAGCTTGTGACTGTATCTTTAGTTGACAGTCAAACACCCACCTAAACTAATGCTTTAACTGAGTTCTGTAACTACCTGATTATGCTATATCTATATTAATATATGGCTAAGTTATGAACTTAGTCAACATACTCACATTATACTACTATCTTTGTACTTATTACTTTAGTAGGAGAGTATTATAACTATTGAATCCGGAATCTTATAAATTAAAATTAGTAATGCACCATTTCTCATTCCCAAGGTGAGACAGTTGTAATAGATGGCTTACAGCAAAGCAACTAACTACTTTAATACTTGATCAGTATTAAGCTAAGAGAGTGTTAGTCTAGACTTCCAATATTACAACTGAGTGCAGAGGGATTTTTAAACTTAAACATAAACTTATAAATAAACTTAAAATGAAAATACACATTAACTCAAGACAAGGTCTCTATGAAGTAGAGAGATTTGGTAGAAATAGT